>Ga0137384_10003764_pt1 | contig 12113 bp, 9 predicted proteins | sample SagtaG_2_FD_104922 | JGI IMG/M metagenome (GOLD analysis project Ga0137384, IMG submission 104922) | Vadose zone soil microbial communities from Sagehorn Ranch, Mendocino, California, USA - Sage2_R_60_16 metaG | ecosystem: Environmental > Terrestrial > Soil > Vadose zone | place: USA: California... | reverse complement strand
CTCTCACGGTTCATTAGCCCGGAGGAGACGCGCGAGTTTACCGCCGCCTTGCGCGAGGTGATCGAGCGTGGCGTTATACGTAACACGCGTTTGAACCCGCGTAGTGCCTTGGGGGAGGTTATCCCAACGAGCTTGAACGCGTCGGCGTTACGCGACTCGGACGTCAAGGTGATCGGTGCCATCGGTATCCTGCGCGACATGCGCGAACTGGATAAAGCCCTGGCATACTCAGACAGCCTGATCAAAAATGCGCCAGACCCGGTGTTCGTCTCAGATCTAGAAGGGAAGATTAAGCAGGCCAATGACGCGGTCTACGAATTGCTGGGCTTCCGCCCGGACGAAGTGCTGGAGCAGTCGCTCTCGCGGTTCATCAGTCCCGAAGAGACGCGCGAGTTCCTGGCTGCGTTGCGTGAAGTGATCGAGCGCGGCGTGACTCGTAATGCGCGCTTGAATCCTCGTAGCGCCTCAGGCGAGGTGATTCCTACAACGCTCAATGCCTCAGCTTTGCGCGATACCGATGGTAAAGTGATTGGCGCCATCGGTATTTTGCGTGACATGCGCCAATATGAGAAGGTTGTCCGCGATCTACAGGAATCGAAGTCCGAATTGCAAGAGAAGATTCTGGATCTGGAGAAGTTCGAAGAGGTCGTGGTGGGCCGTGAGCTGAAGATGATTGCCCTGGAAAAAGAGATTGAAAATCTCAAGCAGGAATTAGAAAAGGTCAACCGAGGGCAAGGTAGATGGATATAGTGCGGCTGCGCACGCTACCGACCACGTACTACAAAGAGATGACTCTTTACGAACTGCAGCAGGCCTATGAGCGCCTGGTGCAGGAGAAAGATGATCTTGAGAGGCGCGTGCAGAAGAGCGAGGAGCGCAGGCGTGCTTTTATACATATCTTAAACGACCTGAATACTGTCAATCGTAAGCTGGCCGATCAACGCAAAGCTATGATCCATATTCTGTCTGATTACGAGCAGGAACGCAGTCGGCTCGCTCGCCAGACAGAGCGCTTACATAACTCGCGGCGCGCGCTTATGCATCTGCTGCAGGATTCTCACCAATCCAAACTGCGCCTGGAAAATAGCCGTAAAGCCATGATTCATATCATGCGCGACCTCAAAGAAACCACCGCGGAGGTCGAGCGCCGTGAGCAGGAACTGCGCGAGAAGCAAGAGCAACTGGTGCAGGCTGGGAAGCTAGCCACGCTGGGCGAGCTAACGACCGGTGTAGCCCACGAGCTAAATAATCCACTCAACAATATTGGCCTGTTTATCGGCAATGCCATCGATCTGATTGAGCTTGGAATGACCGATAACGATCCCGAACATACGCTGCAGGAGCTACACAATGCGATGCAGCAGGTGCGCAAGGCCACTGAGATTATTACTCACCTGCGTACCTTTGGGCGCGTAGCCTCGGTGAGCCGGGCGCCGGTAAATATTGTGCAAAATATTCATCGCTCGCTCTCCCTTGTGCGCGAACAGTTGCGTTTGCGACAGATAGAGGTGGTACTTCAACTGCCCGAAGGGGAAGTCATTATTGACGGAAATGCTATTCAGTTAGAGCAGGTGTTTATCAATCTGCTGACCAACGCTCGCGATGCAATGGCAAATTCAGTGCAGAAGATCATTACGATTACATGCTCGGTATCCGATACGCTCATAGATATTCGTGTAAGCGATACTGGTTCAGGGATACCTCAGGGGCTTGAGCAGAGAATTTTCGACCCATTTTTTACGACGAAAGACGTTGGCACGGGTACGGGTCTCGGACTCTCCATCACCTATGGTATCATTAAAGAGCATCAGGGAACCATTAATGTAGAAAATCATCCCGGAGAAGGTGCCCTCTTCGTGATTCAACTTCCGCGAATATTTGACGAAAATAAAGTAGGGGATGTGTGAGATGAAGCAGGTTTGTGTGTTGATTGTAGACGATGATAGCGCCTTGCTGCAGGCTCTACCTCAGGCCCTCGCCCTTCGCTTAAAAGATGTGCAGGTCGATACCTGTGACTCCGCTTTTGCTGCAATCGAATGCATTAGTGTAAATGATTATGACGCGATTATTAGCGATATTAAGATGCCCGGCATGGATGGTCTGGCCCTGTTAGCGAAGATCCAGGAACTGCGACCCGATACGCCGACTCTGCTCATAACCGGTCATGGTGACCATGAACTTGCGATTAAGGCCCTGCGTGGGGGAGCCTATGATTTCATCCAGAAGCCGATTGATCGCGACTACTTCGTGGCTGCCTTGCAGCGTGCTATTCAGACGCACCAACTGCGCATCCAGGTGCAGGAACAACAACGCGCCCTGGAGCAACATAACCGCTCCCTCGAGCAAGTTGTGCAAGAGCGCACACGTGAACTCATCGCGGCCAATGCTGTAAAAGATGAGTTTATCAGCATGGCTTCACACGAGCTAAAAACGCCGCTATCCAGCTTGAAGGGCATGACACAGTTGCTGCATCGTCGACTGCAACGTGCGGGTTCCAAAGAGGTAGCAAATCTGGCAAACATGGAGAATGCCATACGCCGTATGGAGATGCTCGTCAATGACCTGCTGAGCACGTCGTTTATTGAGATGGGAAAATTTGCTCTGTATAAAAAAACCTGTGATCTGGGCGAGCTCTGTCGTAGCCTGGTCGATGAGTTTGTTCTGGGTACCAATCCGCCACCGGCTATTGAGGTGGATATCCCTGCTGAACCTATTATGGTTGATCTCGACAGCAATCGCATAGGTCAGGTAGTGATGAACCTCCTTTCGAACGCCCGTAAGTATTCACCACCTGATTCCCTTATCGGTATTACCCTCACGAAGAACGCTGGCTTCTGTGTGATCTCAGTGCGCGATAGCGGCATTGGTATCGCACCTGAGCGTCTGCCACATATCTTTGATCGTTTCTATCGTGTTCCCAATATCGAAGTACTACGAGGCTCGAGTGTTGGTCTGGGCCTGGGATTATATATCTCCAAAGAAATTGTTGAGCGTCACAGTGGACACATCGAGGTCGCCAGCGAAGCAGGAAAAGGCAGCATATTCTCCATTTTTCTGCCGAGCCTGGTTGATACGACCGAGTATGCGCTCCGCGCCCAATTAGCACGGCAGATTAATAGCGACATGAAGAGTAATTGAGTGCCCTCTACGGGGTCAATCGTGACTCCAGGCTCGCGCGCTGCTGCAAAAAGCGGGTATCCCCATCATCCCCGGTCAGCTTGCTACATCCGCAGACGAGGCAGTTCAGGCAGCACACAATCTAGGCCTGCCCGTGGTTCTCAAAATCCAATCGCCAACGCTACCTCATAAAAGCCATAGGAAGGTAGGCACATTTCAGCATGAGTTACCGGGGTAACTCATGCTGCGGCTGCTCCTCTCTTAGAATTGCGATTGCTTTGCGGCAGTTCCTGTGAAATCGGGCGAGAGCGGCCTGACCCCTGCTGGCGCGGCTGCGTCAATCTGGTAGATGACCGAATCGCGTGTAGGGACACGGTCGTTCGGTAATGAACCATAGGTTACTGGGGGCAGTAACCCACCCATATCGACGGTTTTCAGTGACTCAAACGCCGCCAGGAGACCATCGCGTGTAACATCCTGATTGTCCAGAGCCTTCTTCAAGACTGCTGCCGTGATCTGTGACTCAGCGTAGCCGAACTCGAAATAGCCATCAGGTTTCTGACTGGGGAAATACTTTGCTGCATCTTGCAGCATCTGGGCCATGCCAGGAACGCTCTTATCTCCCCAGGCTGCGCCCTGAGACACAACCCATGCTTTGCTTATAAGAGGTTTCAGAGCGGGAATCGCTAGCAATCGTATCGAGAAGGCTGGACTTTGTAGAATCCACTGTGGATTGTATCCCAGCTTATACGCTGTCGCGATGATTCCTGCCGTGCTGCCGGGAACGGCAGTGATAAAGACGTACCTGGCGCCGGAAGCTTTCAACTGGGAAACCTGCGCTGTGAAGTCGGTATCGGTGGCTGCGAATGTAGCTCTGGCCACATCGTGCAGGTGATAGGCTTCGGTTGCTTCCTTGTATCCTGTCAAACCATCCTGCCCATAATCGTCATTCTGATAGATTATGCCGGTCTGAGGATTCTTGACGCCGAGCTTATTAACAATGTAGTCAAAGGCGTTCTCAGTCTGCAAGCGGTAGGGTGTACCTACGAGCATAAGATACTTCTCCCGCGCCAGGGCCGAGGAAAGCGTAGCACCAGAGACCAGCATGTGATCGGAGGCAGCCTGGTCCTTGATTGCGAATGTCGTAGGTGTTCCCAGGCTATCAGCGACCATCAATACCTGGTTGCGAATCTGGTTGTATTTCTGCACTGCGATCTGCGGGTTGTACTGTGTGTCTTCTTCGAGGAATTTCACCTGGAAGCCATTAATACCGCCGTTATCGTTTAGATGGTCGAAGTAGGCTTTCACCCCATTCGCTAGGGGAATGCCGACTGGATCTGCCACGGGGCCGGAATACGGCGAGAGAATACCCAACGTAATAGTTTTTTTGCTCACATCAACACCGGGGCCCGTTTTTATCCCTCCAGCACTACCTGTTGAGCTAGTGCTGCTAGCACAGCCTGAGAGAACCAGCAGGAAGGCGGCAAGAGTGAAGATGCATGTATACAGGTGCTTTTTGCTTACCATATGTGACACCCTTTCATCATAGAATTGAAACGACGTTGTAAAGCTTACTACGCTGCATTGATCCTTTTTCCGTGCAGAGAGTCCGCTGGCATCCAGGAAGCTATTCGTTCTCTCTTTGTGCAGGCGCTACGTCCTCAAGCTCGAGCTGCGAAACGGAGTCAGGCGATAGGTTAATAATCTCAGGAGATGTACCTCCTTCCCCTTTAGAAAGGCTGAATTTATTGGGTAATGCCTGCAATCTGTGTATCAGTCCGATTACCCCTCCTGGCTCGAAGAGCAGGAACACAATGATCAGGGCGCCATAAATGAGGGCATTCAGGTCACCGCTTGTTAGCCCACCCGTACCATTGCCGGCAGGCGGCAGCAGTGCGAAGTGATCGATAACCAGTGGCAGCCCAAAGACGAAAGCAGCCCCCAGTATTGAGCCCCAGATACTGGCAATGCCCCCGACGATAATTGCCGCCACGAATTGGATGGAGAGCGTTAAATCCCAATAAGTCGGCGTCACGTAGCGTGTATAGGAGGCAAAGAGCGCACCGGCTATCCCTGCCAGAAATGAGGATAAGATGAATGCCCCCAGCTTCGCCTCAAAAAGGTTCACGCCCAGCAGAGCCGCACCCACTTCATGATCGCGAACGGCTCTGAATGCACGTCCAGCACGCGAACGCATCACATTTCCTACAAAGAGCGATACTAGCGCGAGAACAGGCAGTAGTAAGAGAAAATACTGTTGACCAGAGGTAAGTGTGATTCCCAGCAGATCGTTTTGCTGGGTGAATGAGTAATCGCCGAATACAGGGGCCGGGAACGTTCGTCCCTGCGAGCCGCCAGTGATACTGGCGAGATTCTTGAAGAGGTATTGTCCAATGAACACCAGGGCCAATGTAACAATACCCAGATAGAATCCCTTGAGCCGCAGGGCCGTCGGACCGATCAGCGCACCTACCAACGCTGCAACAATACCGGCAGCCGGCAGCCAGATGAACACCGATAGCCCCCATCCTTGCGGGTCGAGCGGGCTTGTAGGCGGGGAACCACCTAGCAGAGCCGCCGTATAGGCTCCAATGGCCATGAAGAACGCCAGGCCAAGCGAAACCTGGCCCGTATAGCCGGAGAGAACGTTAAGCGCCAGCGCCGCGATCGCCGCGATCAGCGTATAGTTGACAATTGTAAACCAGTCCTCGCTGGCGGTGGAGAAGAATACTATCACTGCCAGCAGACATATGCCTACTATGAGCCAGTGCGAAAGGCTTCCCATTATCCTGGGAGGGCTGATATCCACCCTTTGCGCGCTTTTGTCTGTCGCGGAAGTGCTCATATGCGCTCCACCTTTGCAGTGCCAAATAACCCATAGGGTCTGATGAGCAGAACCAGGATCATGATAAGGTAGGGCGTGATCTCGTGAAAGCCCGCGCCCAGAATATTGGTGACATGACTTTCATAGCCAGCGGTCAGTATCTGCGTCATGCCGATTAAGAGACCACCCACTACAGCCCCGCTGACCGAATCGAGTCCTCCCAGGATGATCGCTGGAAATGCCAGGAGCGCCGCGCTTCCGAAGGTGGGGGTTATCGCAGAGGAATCGATAGCGAGAAAAACACCGCTGATGGTGGCTATGCCGGCTGCAATACTCCAGGCCAGTGCATAAATCGTACGGATGTTTATCCCTACTGCCAGAGCAGCTTCCTGGTCGAGTGCGGTGGCGCGCATGGCCAGGCCATATTTTGTGTAACGGAAGAAGTAAAAGAGCGCAGCGCACACGATGATCGTGACCGCTATCGTCCACAGGTCGTTGGTTCCAAAATGGATGCCGCCGCTGTTGATGCCGCTGTTGATGTCGAAGGGCGAAGCGGCTGGAATAGGTTTTGATGCCCACCTCACACTTACTGCCGTACGAAGCACGATATCCAGGCCTATCGTGATCATCAGGATGGAAAAGACGGGACGCCCAATCATGCGGCGCAAGACGAGTCGCTCAAAAAGCAGCCCGATGACCACCGTGACGATAATGCCCAGCACCACTGCCAGCAGGAATGGTAGGTGCCACTCAAACATCCCGGATGAGACAACATAGGCACCTACTAACAGCAATTCACCCTGTGCGAAGTTAATGACTTCGCTCGCTTTGAAAATGATAGAAAAACCGAGTCCGATGAGTGCGTAGATGCACCCTTGCACAACTCCGGCAAAAACTAGTTGAAGAAAATAGGCCATGTTTCCTCCTGTACTCCTGTATATCATGGAGTTTGGCGGCTGTTGTCAGTCGGGGTGGATGTGATATCGGGGCTTTTCTCCCCAAATTCTTCACCGAGATAGGCCTTAATCACATCAGGATTGGACTGCACTTCTGCCGGTGTGCCCTGCGCAATAGCGCGCCCAAAATCGAGCACAAGAATACGATCTGCAATGCCCATTACCAGCGCCATATCATGTTCAACCAACAACTGCGTGACTCCGAGTTGCTCTTTGATATCAAGGATGATGGCGGCGATCTCGTCGGTTTCTGATAGTCCCATGCCCGCGACTGGCTCATCGAGAAGCAGCAGTTTAGGTTGCAGGGCGAGCGCACGAGCGAGGTCGGCCCGTTTTTGCAGGCCATAGGGTAGGGAGCCCAATGGATAATTGTGCAGATGTTGTAATCCTACTACATTCAACAGGTTCAGGCAGTAGGAGCGGTTTCTTTTTTCCTCGCTGCGTGTTGGGCCGAGATAGATGCCTCCTGACAGAATGCCACTATGCATGCGTGTATGGCGACCCAGCAAGAGATAATCGAGCACAGTCATCGTTGGGAATTGCCCAAGATTCTGAAATGTGCGTGCAATGCCCACGCGTGCTACCTGATGCGTTTTGAGACGCAGTAGATCGCGCCCGTCATACATTACCCGGCCGGCAATTGGCTGATATACCCGTGATAATACATTGAATAGTGACGTTTTTCCCGCACCATTGGGACCAATCACGGCGAAAATTTCCCCTGGCTGTAACTGGAATGAGATATCCGTCAGCGCCTTAATACCGGCAAACTGTACCGAAATATCCTCGACGGTGAGTAGGGGTGTGGTGGGTGGTGTGGGTTGCTGGCTCTTTGCCTGGGCATCGATCATAACGCCCACCTCTTTTCAGATCGTTGCCGGCGCAGTACCTCTATGTTGCTGTGCTTACCTCCCTCGTGCAGACCTAAATAAAACTTGCGCACGCTTTCGTTCTGCAAGAGTTGGGCGGCGGGCTGCTCTATCACCACTTTACCGGTCTCAAGCACATAGCCGTGATGAGCAACCGAAAGTGCCATCTGCGCATTTTGCTCTACGAGCAAAACAGCGGTACCGTTGGCATTGATCTCCGCAATGATGGAGCGGATGAGTTGTACCATGAAGGGGGCCAGTCCGAGTGAGGGTTCGTCCAACAAGAGCAATTTCGGGTTTGACATCAGTGCGCGGCCAATCGCCAACATCTGCTGCTCCCCGCCTGAGAGATAACCTGCGTGACTTTTACGGCGCTCACGCAGCACTGGAAAGAGGTCCATAACGCGATCATAAGCGCGGCGTACGCCAATGGCATCGCGCGAAGCGATCGCGCCTGCGCGTAAATTCTCCTCCACCGTCAGGTCGGCGAAGAGCCGTCGTCCCTCCAATACCTGGGCAATGCCGCACTGCACTATTTGCGTAGTATTCAAGTGGTCAATTCGTTTGCCCTCAAAGAGTATGCTACCGCGCACAATCCTGGCGTTGTGAATGTTCAATAGCCCGGAAATAGCCCGCATGATAGTCGTTTTACCGGCGCCATTCGCGCCGAGCAGCGCTACCACCGTTTTATCGGGAACCTCTAATGAGACTCCCTGTACAGCGGGAACGACGTTATGATAGGTTACCGCGATATCCTTTAAGACCAACATGGTCTGCCTCCCAAAGTTGACAACTATGTCGAAGCCAGCTCGAAGTTAGCTCGCCTGGCCAGGTCATGGAGCAGTGACAAGAAATGCCGCTACCGTGCGCCATGAGCTGTGAATCCGGGTTGCTGCCGTTGCTTAGCGTCAAAGTCGCAGTTGTATGGTGTACTCCCATTGTAAAGAGAAGCGAACAGGGTATACAATGTTGCTAACACCAATTTGGGAGCGGGAATTTGTATACTCGAACAATGTGAAGGCAACACGATGGACGAAAAGCAGTCGGGAATCTGGGTTCCTATTACCAGCGATCTGAAAATAGCCGCCATACTTCCTGAGCGGCGCGAAGAGTTGCTCTCAAAGGCGCTAGAACGACTGCTTATAGCCCTTCCTGCTACCGGGGCAGCCCTGATATGGCCTTCCCCAACGAAGAAGATGGCCTGGAAAGTTTACTACGCTGGTAGCCAGCGCCAGGCTATGCATCGCTGGCTCTCTGCTCGTCTTGATCCTTCCCCCGATGTGACGATCAAGCTGTTAGAGCATGATCTCATGCGCAATCTCAACGAAATGCCACCCTCCTTGTTGTATCGCCTATGTTCCGCCTCCACGTCGCCCTCTTCTCCTTGTGCTATATGGGTCGTCTGGACCGTTTTGGCCTCCTTGCCTGTCTTACCAGATGAGATACTCGAAGGTGTGGAACGGGTACGCCAGGCATTCGAGGCAGTGCTAGAAGTGGAGGATAAAGAAGACCTGTATTTCTCCCCTAGCTCTCCTGTCTATGATCGAGAACTCATTGAGATACTTGCTCATGGTGATGCTCATGCGTTATCTGCCTTCCTATCCCTGACGCGAGTAGTAGCGCGAGCAGATTTCACTTTTTGGGCTAAGGCTTATCATGACATTGTTGAAATCACCAGCCACCTGGGCGCCAGGCACAGTGAATTTGGATTTGCCCTCGAACGTGGGCATGGGGTTGGTGGTCGTGTTGCAGCTTCCGGGTTGCCAATAGTAGGCGATTACCGCAACTCACCCTATCGCGACTCCAGTGTCAGCGATATCGTAGATAGCGAGCAGGTGCGATCAGGAATAGCCTTACCTGTGCATTATACTACCACGACGACGACCGAGACGAATGGACAGGTGGCGGCCGTTCTCTATGTCACGCGTAGAACCAATACACACTTCTCTCTGGCTGAGCGGCTGCTCCTCCACCGGCTAACCCGTATGCTTGAGCCATTACCTCAGCCGAAGCGCCCCCTTTCTTTTGCCTCTCACGGGCTGCCGCAGGTTTCTAAGCAGAAAGCTGCCTGGCACGAGATTCTCCTGCAAGCTACCTGCATTGAGGATATTGAGACCTGGGCCAGCGAACTTATTAAGGGGGCGGTCGTTGTCACCGATGAGGATGAGCACCCGTACACGCCAGCGCATAGCGAGCAGGTCGAGCATCTACGCGCTATGCGTGATGGGCAGCCAGAGGAAGTGCTGATGCTCTCATTGACTGCTATTGGAGAACCTCAGGGTGTATCCGCCGGGCATATCTATTTGTATCCTTCAATGCCACTACCACCTGCTCACTGGCCCGACTTCCTGACAGATTTAGTGGTCGCCTGCCGAGTTGTGCTGGCACGCATGCAACAAGCCCAGGAGAGCGTAAGTCGCCAACGCGAACGCTGGGTTCGTACGCTGTTGCAGGGAAAAGCGTCCTCGCCTATCGAGCAGGAGGGATATCGGCTAGGATTGTCGGCGGCCGATGGTCAACTCTGGGTCCTGGCCTGGTCTCCTCAGAGTTTGCGGACAAGTGCAGAGGCCCATTGGCGTAGCACCGTGGAAAGAGTTGTGCTTGACTGGCTGAAAAGTCCACTGATGTTTTGTGAGGATGATATGGCCGTCATACTTCTGACCGGGCAGGCGCTTCAGTCACCTTCAAGGCTACGCGATGCCTTACTCAATCATTTTGGAGGACAACCACTCTGGATCGTACACGGAGCGTATTATCACTCGCTGCAGGAACTGAAATTAGCGCTCACCCGCGTTTTCACCCTGGCGCAGAAAGCTCGACATGAAGATCGTGGGAAGTATTTGCTGGATGTTGACGCCTTTGGCCTGGATAGCCTGTTAGAGAATCCCAAGTTGACCGAAGAGCTAGAGATTTTCGCCAGAAAGCTACTAACTCCCTTGATCGAGTATGATACGGCCTATGGCGCGCGGCTCACTGAAACATTCGTGCTGTCACAGACGCTGGGCTCTGCCCAGGCAGTGGCAGAGCAACTGCGGGTGCACGTTAATACCATACGGAATCGCCTCCCCCGCATAGGGGACATTCTGGGAACAGACCTGACTTCGCCCAAAGAGCAGGTCGCTCTGGCTCTGGCGGCATTCACCTGGAAGCGCATGTGCTCGTCGAACCTGAACGAGTGGAACTGATCCTTCCATGGACTGGTAATCCTTTGTAAGTTTTCACGCGGCCGGAAGCGACTGGTCTGCCGCAGGCTGCGAGGAGTCAAGGACAGAGGCGTCGTAGCTATTCAAGATTCCAGAGTTCATCAGGCCAGGTCAGATACACCAGGGAGCGGGATAGTCGCCTCCAAGACCTCGCCATGGAAGATAAGTTCTATGGCCTGGGACGATGAACGTAAGGCGTTCTTCAACATACGCTTTTTTGCCAGGCTCTGTCCTCAAATTATCATTGCATGTTAGTTAGCCTTAGAGTAAGATTGGGTCGACGGTGTACATATGGTAAAGAGGGGTAAATTACATTATGCAAGAAAGGTTGAAATAAAAAAGATGCAGACGACCGTTTCGATTGAATTCATAGCGAACACCAGGCAGCATCTGAGAGAACTTGAGCATCAGTTGAAGCCTATCCACGATGTGAAAGTAGATCTGGTTGAGCCGAAAGATTTAAAAGCTCCTACGCTGGTAGCTATTGCTATTGCGGGGAACAAAGCGAGAGCAGAGGCAGCCGCGAATCGTATCGCGCAAGTGTTGTACAGCTTTTTGCATACCGAGAACGAAGGACAGGATGCGAATAAAAAAATATTTCTCGTGACAGCCGAAGGTGAGCGCGTTGATATCGAGCCGCTGAGGGTTGAGGAGATCCAACGAATTATTATCGAGGCATACGAAGGGGAGTAAGTTTGCCTGGCTGGGTTGCAAAAAAACCAAGAATAGCAAACTTTCTTTGAGGTTTCACGAGCGGCTCTTGACGCCTTCACTCATTGCTTTATGTCTCCTCTTGCAAGCGTTATCGTGTTCATAACCACCATGAGATGAATCTCCTCTTCCGAAAATCCTGCTGCTAGCAGATGATCGACCAGCAAAGGCAGGCCATCCTCAATAGGAGGATTGTCAGGTTGGCCCAGATCGGTCGAGAGCAATGAGTGTTCGGGTCCGACTGCTCGTATATTCGTGAACATCTGCTCCCAGGATACTTTGCCACTATACGGCGGCGCGAAACAGCGTTCGAGCAACGCTCCCCGGTGTGCCAGCACCACCTGGTCCTGTACCGAGAGGTTCTGCGAAGGATATTCAGGATGGGTGATGATGATATGTTGCACTCCCTGTGTGCAGGCAGCTTCGACTACGG
>Ga0137384_10003757_pt1 | contig 12124 bp, 7 predicted proteins | sample SagtaG_2_FD_104922 | JGI IMG/M metagenome (GOLD analysis project Ga0137384, IMG submission 104922) | Vadose zone soil microbial communities from Sagehorn Ranch, Mendocino, California, USA - Sage2_R_60_16 metaG | ecosystem: Environmental > Terrestrial > Soil > Vadose zone | place: USA: California... | reverse complement strand
TGAAGTCGCGCAGAAAATTGCCGAATACAATCTGCTGGCGTTGCCCGTAGTCGATGAGGCAGGCGATATTCTCGGCATCATCACCGTGGACGACGCAATGGAAATCTTGCTCCCAAAAGACTGGCGACAGCGATTGCCGAGATTATTTGGTTGAAGATCACTAGCTGGGTATTTATGCAAATGAGCGAGGAACCTCCAAGTGGCAGAATCAAGGGAAGCGGTAAGGGCCGCCGGACGTCGCTTGCTGCGGCGCGGCGCGCATGGTGTGCGTCGGACGGTGGCGCGCCGCAAGCGGCTCCTTGCCTATCTTGCCATCCTCGGTCCGGGAATGATCACTGCGAACGCCGGCAATGACGCTGGTGGAATCGCTACGTATGCGTCCGTCGGCGCAGACCACGGCTATCGCCTCCTCTGGATCCTCATCCCAATCACAATCAGCCTCGGCATCGTGCAAGAAATGTGCGCGCGCATGGGCGCCGTTACCGGCAAGGGACTCGCCGACCTCATTCGTGAGCGTTTCGGCGTGCGGTGGACCGCGTTGGTGATGCTGGCGCTGTTGATCGCCAACGGGGGCGTGACGGTTTCCGAGTTTGTCGGCATCGCGGCGGCGACTGAACTGTTCGGCGTGCCTCGCTTCGTCTCCGTTCCGATTGCCGCAATCGCCATCTGGTGGTTGGTGGTCAAGGGTACCTATAAACGCGTCGAACGCGTCTTCCTTCTGATGTCGCTCGTGTTCCTCGGTTACATCGTTTCCGCTTTCCTCGCGCGGCCGGAGTGGGGCACAGTCGCGGTCGCCATGGTAAGGCCGAGTTTTAGTTTCGACCCGGTTTATCTTTTTACTTTTGTCGCCGTAGTCGGTACAACCATCTCGCCCTACATGCAGGTCTACGTGCAATCTTCAGTAGTAGAGAAGGGCGTTACAACTGAGAATTATCGTCACACGAGAGCAGACGTTTGGGTCGGCACCATCTTTGCGATCGCGATTGTTTTCTTTATTGTGGTGTCGACTGCGGCAACTCTTAACAAACACGGCACTCACATCGAAACGGCAGCAGACGCGGCCCGCGCCCTGCAGCCCTTCGCCAAAGGCTATGCGGAAATGCTATTTGCGATCGGGCTTTTTGGTGCGTCAATGCTTGCGGCCGGAGTGCTCCCGCTGGCTACCGCTTACTCGATCAGCGAAGCATTGGGATTTGAAAAAGGAGTCTCCAGGAGCTTTCGCGAAGCGCCGATCTTTCTCGGCATCTTCACATTCCTGGTTGCGGTTGGCGCCGCAATCGCTGTCATTCCCGGCCTTCCCTTGATTCGAGTTCTCTTGGTCACGCAGGTGATCAACGGTCTGCTGCTGCCGGTGATCCTGATCGCCATCCTGCGGCTGGTGAACAATCGCGAGCTGATGGGCGCGCACGTTAACGGGCCCATCTATAATCTTGCAGCCTGGCTGACGACGCTGCTGGTCTCTCTGCTTTCGATTCTGTTCATCCTCGTCAGTATCCGGCCAAGCCTGCTCCACTTTTGAGTAAGCAGGTGAGTAAAACGGGTGAGTCAGTACCAAACCAGGTGACGATTATTATTCGTTTCTCTCTCGCCAAGTAACGTCGTTCAATGATAAAAGAATAGCTGCGCCGACTCGCCGTTCTTGAATCTTCAGTCGCTGGAGCAGACACTGGAAACGTGACACTCTCTCGGTCCAAAAAGAGGTTCATTCTTTTCATGGTTGCGACGGCAATCGTTGCCCTCTCGATCTATTTGATCTATGGATTCGCGGGCGCGTTGGAGACCTACCTCGGGTCGCATATGAAGATCCGGGCGTCGCCAGATACCATCGTCCACATTCTCAAGTTGATCTCGCTCGCCGCGCTGGCTTACCTGGTCGTGCGCGCGTTTCGAGTCCTAATCTTCGGTCTGGTGTTTCGTCTGCGTAGCGGTTATGAAGCGCCGACACTCGTGCGCAACATCTTTTCGATCGTTGCTTTCACGGCGCTTTTTTTCATTATCTTCAGTCAGCTCTTTCCGGCCGTTAACCTCGGTGCCCTGTTCACTACCTCTGCAATTTTTGGCGTCATTCTGGGCCTCGCCTTGCAGGACACACTGGGAAACTTTTTTTCGGGTATCTCGCTTCACGCCGATCGCCCGTTTCAAGTCGGCGACGTGATCACCGTGGGGCAGCAAAAGCATACTGGCGTGGTTGAGAGTATCTCCTGGAGGGCAATCAAGATTAGAACGTTCCAAAACCACGTCGTCTTAGTTAGCAATAGTAGTGCAGCGAAAGAGGCGATCGAAGTTTGTCCGCGCAACAATCTAAATGCGCGGCTTGTCTACTTCAGCGCGCTTTATACCGATTCTCCGGCAAAGACTATTCACGTGGTGCGCGAAGCGGTGCGTGAAGCAGAGAACGTCTCGCAAAAGATCACGCCGATCGTTCGCATTAGAAACCTCGGCGAGAGCGGCGTCGAATACGAAGTTAAATACTGGCTCGAAGACTACGCGCGATACAACGATACGGATGCTCTCGTCCGCCAAAGAATCTGGTACGCATTCCGCCGCGCCAAGCTGACCTTCTGTTTCCCAACCCGAACGATCGAGTTGGAGCGCAAACTCAGAAAGCCGCCGGGCGAGCCTGACAGCAGTGCACTGATCGAGCGCCTTTCCGCCGTCGACATTTTCGCGCCTTTGACCGTCGAGGAGACGACGACCCTTGCGCAAGCCGCCGTACGCCATGTCTTCGCACAGGGCGAGATGGTGATTCGAGCCGGCGACGCCGGCTCGTCGATGTTTGTCTTGCATAACGGCCGAGTGCGTGTGCAAGTGACGGAGAATGGCATCCCGCGCACAGTCGCGGTTCTTAATGAAGGCGACTTCTTTGGCGAGATGGCTCTCTTTACCGGCGAGCCGAGGACCGCACACGTCGTCGCCCTTGAAGAGACAGAGGTCCTGGAGATAGGACACGAGGCGATGAAAAAACTCTTCGATACGAATCCCGATCTGGTCGAGTCTTTGAGTCACATCATCGCCGAGCGCCGCCAAGCCCTTGCCCAGCGGGCCGAAGCCCGGACCGGACCGACGGACGAGTCCGAAGGGCTCATTGCCGCTATCAAGCGCTTCTTCCGACTTAGTTAAACCCCCAAAGTAACGCCCTTTCTCTCGCGGGAAATCTGTTTTGAATCGCGCAATCAGGGACTTGACAGTAAGGCACTCAATCTTTATTATTGCGTTACGCTCAGCAATTTGAGTCCCCTTCAGGTGAGGTCCTACCCTATGCTGGACTCAGTGTGCTGAGTAAGATTTTCAATTGAGGAGGAGTTTTTGAGATGACTATAGTTCGCTATGACCCATTTCGTGATTTGCGCACTCTGCAGGAAGAGGTGAACCGCCTATTCTCAAGCAATCTCACCCCGTCTTTCGGTGAGGAGGGCATCGGCCGCGGGGCTTGGAACCCGAATGTCGACATTTACGAAAACAAGGACCAGATTGTCCTTGAAGCCGAGTTACCGGGCATGAACCGGGAGGACTTTGAGCTCACCGTCGAGAATAACGTGATCACACTTCGTGGCGAGCGGCGCTTTGAGAAAAAGGACGACGCGGATAACTACCATCGTGTGGAGCGATCCTACGGTTCGTTCACTCGTTCCTTCACTTTGCCGCAAATGGTCTCTGGTGACGGAGCGACGGCCGAGTATCGCAACGGAGTGTTGCGCGTGACGTTGCCAAAGCGCGAAGAGGCCAAGGCTCGTCGCATAGAAATTACCGGGGAAACCGGCACTGCCGGCAAAACGATAGCGGCGAAAGCTGAGAACGTGTCCACGACTGCAGACAAAGCGAAGGAAGCAGCCGGGGGACGTTAATCCGTGACGCAATGCAAACAGGGCGGGGCCTGCTCCATTCTTCGAGCTGAATCGCCCCGCTCTGACACGCTGGCTTCAATAGATCCTAATTCTTCATTAAGATCGGATTTAGATGCGCTTAGATCGATTTACTTTACGTGCCCAAGAAGCCGTGCAAACGGCTATCGAGCAAGCCGAACGAAATCAGAATCAGCAGGTTGAACCGGAGCATCTTCTAGCCGCGATGCTTGAGCAACCTGAAGGAATTGTTCGGCCGATCCTCGGCAAGCTCTCCGTTAATGTAGCCGTCGTATCAAACGATATTCAGGCCGCGATTGCGCGCTTCCCACGCGTGCAAGGTGGCCAGCAGTATTTCAGCCCGCGCCTCAGCCAAATCTTCACCGCCGCGCAAAAGCAGGCCGAGAGTATGCAAGACGAATTTATCTCGACGGAGCATCTGCTGATTGCGATCGCTGAGGAAAAAGACGGAGAGGCTGGCAAGATTCTTCGGCAGCATGGACTGAATCGCGAAGACTTAACAAAAGTTATCGCGCAGATGCGCGGGGGCTCTCGCATCACCGACCAAAATGCCGAGGCGAACTATCAGGCGCTTTCGAAATATGCCCGCGACCTCACCGATCTTGCGCGCCGGGGGAAGCTTGATCCGGTCATCGGTCGCGACGACGAAATCCGGCGCACGATTCAGGTTCTTTCGCGACGAACGAAAAACAATCCCGTCCTTATCGGCGAGCCGGGCGTTGGCAAGACGGCGATCGTTGAAGGGCTCGCGCAGCGAATTGTTTCCGGTGATGTGCCTGAGACTCTGCGTAACAAACGACTCGTAGGTCTCGATCTCGGATCAATGCTCGCGGGCGCGAAGTATCGCGGGGAGTTCGAGGATCGGCTTAAGGCGGTGCTGAAGGAGATTGAAAGCGCGCAGGGCCAGATAATTCTTTTTATCGATGAGTTGCACACGCTCGTTGGCGCAGGCGCTGCTGAGGGCGCGATTGACGCGTCCAACATGTTGAAGCCCGCGTTGGCGCGCGGCGAGCTTCGCTGCGTCGGCGCCACCACTCTTAACGAATACAAGAAATACATTGAAAAGGACGCTGCACTCGAGCGGCGCTTCCAGCAGATTTATGTCGGCGAGCCGAGCGTCGAAGACACCATCGCAATCCTGCGAGGTTTGAAGGAACGTTACGAGAAGCACCACAACGTGGACATTAAGGACTCGGCGATCGTCGCTGCCGCAACTCTTTCGAACCGCTACATCTCGGATCGTTTTCTGCCAGATAAGGCGATTGATTTGATCGACGAGGCCGCTTCGCGCTTGCGTATCGAGATCGACTCGTTGCCCGTCGAGATAGATCAGATCGAACGCGAGATCATGCAATTGGAAATCGAGCGGCTGGCCTTGCAACGCGAAGAAGACAAGCCTTCCCGGCAGCGCTTGAAAGAGATTGAAAAGCGGATGGCGGATCTCAAAGAGAAATCCGCCGGAATGAAGGCCAAATGGCAATCCGAAAAGGAAGCCATCAAGCACATGGAGGAGGCGCGCGGCAAGCTCGACGATTTGAGATTAGAGCTTGAGCGAGCGCGGAATGCCGGCGATCTGACTCGCGCGTCGGAGCTTCAGTATGGCGAGATTCCTGAACTGGAGCGGAAGCTTGCGGCAGAGCAGGCCAAGCTTGGCGACATCCAAAAGGATGGCGTGATGCTGAAGCAGAAGGTTGATGAGGAAGACATTGCGCAGGTGGTTTCGAAATGGACGGGCATTCCGGTGTCGAAAATGCTGGAAGGCGAAATGCACAAGCTGGTGACGATGGAAGAGCGTCTGAGCAGGCGCGTAATTGGCCAGGAAGAGGCGTTGGCCGCCGTCGCCAATGCAGTCCGCCGTGCGCGCGCGGGTCTCCAGGATCCGAACCGGCCGGTCGGTTCTTTCATATTCCTTGGCCCCACCGGTGTCGGTAAAACCGAAACGGCGCGAGCGCTCGCGGAATTCCTTTTTGATGACGAACGCGCGATGGTGCGTCTCGACATGTCCGAGTACATGGAGAAACACGCAGTCGCGCGGATGATTGGCGCACCACCCGGCTACATTGGCTACGAGGAAGGCGGCCAGCTTACCGAAGCCGTGCGCCGGCGACCGTATTCAGTGATTCTCTTTGATGAAATTGAAAAAGCGCATCCGGACGTGTTCAATGTCCTGCTGCAGATTCTTGACGACGGCAGATTGACGGACGCAAAGGGTCGGACGGTCGATTTCAAGAACACTGTTTTGATCATGACGTCAAACCTGGGTTCGCGGGAGATACAAGCGGCTGAGGGTGACGAGGACCAGGTTCGCGAAGCGGTCCTTCAAGAGTTGCGCCTGAACTTCAAACCTGAGTTTCTGAACCGCATCGACGACATCGTCATTTTTCATCAGCTCTCGCGTCAGCAGATCGTGCAGATCATCGAGGTGCAGCTCGAGCGTTTGCGCGCGATGTTGGGCGAGCGGAACATTACTCTGGTGCTTGACGACTCGGCGAAAGAACTTTTAGCGCGCGAGGGTTATGACCCGAATTACGGCGCGCGTCCGCTGAAGCGCGCGATTCAAACCATCATTCAGAATCCACTGGCAGTCAAACTCTTGCGCGGCGAGATTCTTCCCGGCCAAACGATACGGGCTTCGGCGGCGGGTGACCAGATGGAATTCAGCACTGACGTGGCGGCCGCAGTAGCATAAGAATCAGAAGGAGCTGGATATGTCTGAGCAGTGGAACCCGATAAATGATCTAATGGTGCTGCAGGATCAAATGAATCGCTTGTTTGAAGACGTATCGCAGCGGCGCGCTCGCGCAGAAGCTAAACCGCAGGACGATATCGAACGCGTAGACTGGATTCCAGCGGCGGATATTTACGAGCAAGAGGATGAATACATTGTTGCTTTAGATTTGCCGGGAGTCGACCGCTCGGCGCTCGAAATCACTCTTGACAACGACCGATTAGCCATCCGGGGAACACGATTCCTCGAGAACGAAGCGTCCCATCGCGCGGAACGTCCGCGAGGCCGATTCGTGCGGACCTTTAGCGTTCCAGCGTTGGTTGACCAGGAAGGGATTGAAGCAGAGTATAGTGACGGCGTCTTGCTGGTACGTTTGCCGAAGATCGTCGATCAGAAATCGCAGCGTGTAAAAATCAAAGTGTCTTGAGAAGAGCAAGAATTCGCATGGATAAAGATCGCAAACCAGGTCGACCAGATAGAAGCGGCGACGAAGAAGCGGAAAGAATTCGCGTTACGGATCGCCGCCGCTTTCATTTGGATGGGAACGGAAAAGAAGCGTCGCAGGTTACCGAACCGAGTCTCAAGCCGAGCTACGTCGAAGGGCTCGAGGCGCGCGCGAAAGCTGCCGAACAAAAATTGTTCGAGGTGCAAACGCGCTTTGATCAACTGCGGGCGCAACTGCAACGCGAAACTGACGAGACGCGTCAACGTCTGAACCGCGCGGCTGACGAGCGAACTCAACGCGATCGGGCAGTTTTCATCACCGCGCTTTTGCCGGTGATGGATAACCTGCAAAGAGCGATCGAAGCTGCCGAGGGCGGCAGCTCCCTGGAAGCAATCGTCGATGGGGTTAAGGGCACGGCCAACAGTTTTGAAGCCGCACTGACGACAGCAGGCGTTGAACCGATTGCCTCGGTTGGCGAGCCCTTCAACCCGGAGATGCATGAAGCAGTCGATACGACCGCGGTTGAGCCCGAGCGAGAGGGCCAAGTCACTGCTGAATATGCTCGTGGTTATAGGATCGGCGACCGCTTGCTGCGTCCGGCTCGCGTTCAGGTTGGACGCGCAAAAGCGGACGCCAAGGGAGCGACCGAATAACATTTGAGGAGAGACTAAAGTGCCAGCGAAAGAGTTGAAGTTTCGAGAAGATGCGCGACACGCGATGCTAAAAGGCGTGAATACTTTGGCCAACGTTGTGCGAGTGACGCTCGGACCAAAGGGACGAAACGTTATCCTTGGCAAGAAGTATGGTTCGCCGGTGATCACGAAAGACGGCGTCACCGTCGCCCGCGAAATCGATCTGAAAGACAAGTACGAGAACATAGGCGCGCAGATGGTGCGCGAGGTGGCGGTGAGAACCAACGATACAGCGGGTGATGGTACCACTACAGCTACGGTTCTCGCTCAGGCAATCTTTCGCGAAGGCCTCAAGAACGTTACGGCGGGCGCGAATCCCATGGACTTGCAGCGCGGCATTCAGATCGCGACGGAGGCCGCGGGCGCGGACCTGGAACGTATGTCGAAGAAGGTGAAGGGCAAAGAAGAACTGGCCAACGTCGCCAGCGTGTCGGCGAATAACGACCGCCAGATCGGCAAGTTGATCTCTGAGGCGATGGACAAAGTAGGGAAAGATGGCGTCGTGACCGTGGAGGAATCACGGACGCTGCAGACCGAACTGGAATTTGTCGAAGGCATGCAATTCGATCGCGGCTATCTGTCTCCCTATTTCATGACCAATCCAGATCGTATGGAGGCGTTGCTCGAAGAGCCGCTGATTCTCCTGCACGAGAAAAAGATCGCGGCCATGCGCGACCTGCTGCCGATTCTTGAACAGACCGCCGGCAGTGGTCGCTCGATATTGATCATCGCCGAGGACATCGAAGGCGACGCGCTGGCAACCCTGGTAGTCAACAAACTGCGCGGCACGGTCAAGGCGTGCGCAGTCAAGGCTCCCGCATTCGGCGATCGTCGGAAGGCGATTCTCGACGATATTGCGGTGCTCACCGGTGGCCGCGTAATCACAGAGGATCTGGGAATAAAACTCGAGAGTGTGCAGATACCGGATCTCGGATCTGCAAAGCGTGTCATCGTCGACAAGGACAGCACGACTATTGTGGAGGGCGCTGGCGATCCTAATGGTATTCAGGGCCGAGTCGCCACGATTCGCAGGCAGATTGAAGAGACCACTTCGGATTACGATCGCGAAAAGTTGCAGGAGCGTCTGGCCAAACTGGCGGGTGGCGTTGCGGTCGTAAAGGTGGGAGCGCCAACCGAGACAGCAATGAAAGAGATCAAGACGCGCGTCGAAGATGCGCTAAACGCCACGAAAGCCGCAGCTCAGGAAGGCATCGTGGTTGGTGGCGGAGTAGCGCTGATGCGCGCGGCGAAGGCGCTCGACAAGCTGACTGTCGCAAATCAAGACGTGCAGACGGGAATCAGAATTGTTAGACGAGCCCTGGAAGAACCGCTGCGGCGCATCGCAGAGAATGCGGGAGTGGACGGCGCCATCGTTGTCGGTAAAGTTGAAGAAGCGAAAGGCGCCAAAGGTTTCAACGCCGTAACCGGCGAGTTTGAGGATCTGACTGCCGCCGGAATCATCGATCCGACCAAAGTGGTGCGGACCGCGTTGCAAAACGCCGCATCGATCGCTGGATTGATTTTGACCACCGATGCGGCCGTAACCGATGCGCCCGAGCCTAAGAAGGCGGCGCCCATGCCTGGTGGCGGCGGTGAGGATTACGACTACTGATTTTGCTTAACTCCCTTGCTTATTCGGTCTTCTATTCTGTAAAGCTTCCCACTTCGTTCTGTAAAGCTTCCCACTTCGCGATTACTGGCCGCAAAGTTGCTTGACGAATTGCTGGAGTCTTTGCTGTTGCATTACAACGCAACGGTGCATATGCTGAGGGCATCTAAGCTCCGGCTTGGGCGGAGAGATTTGACAGACAAGATAGGTTACAACCAATGGTTGATTTGGGAGCATATAAAGACAAGTTCGGTGACAGTGGCCAGCGCGTGCTCGAATATGCCTTAAACGAATCGCGTCGCCGCGATCAGAACTTTGTCGCGGTCGAGCACATTCTGGAGGCCCTCATTAATGAGGAGCCGGACATGTTCAACTCGACGATGCGCGAGCTTTCTTTGGATCCGGTGGCCGTTAAGATCGCGATCGAAAGACGTCTCCAGGGCAGCCGTCAGCAACATGTAGGCAAAGGTTTCCGCATCGCGTCCGACACGACCGATCTTTTCAAGCGTGCCATGGAGCGCGCGCGCGCCCAGGGCCGCAAGACAATAGAAGCAACCGACATCTTCGAAGCGCTCACGAGATATGACAGCTTGTTTGTGCAGGTGCTGCAGGGTCTGGGAGCAACTCCGGAAGCAGTTGCGGAGAACGTTCGCGTTCAGGTGCAGAAGCGCGAGCAGGAGGAGGAGCAGTATAGAAAGAAGTTCGAGCTGCCGCCTTACCTCAAACATTTTGGTGTGTCGTTGAACCGCCTGGCGCGTCAAGACAAAATTCCGCCGACCATTGGACGTGAGTTGGAGATTCAACAGATCATAGAGATTCTCTGTCATCGTGAACGCGCCAACTCGCCGATGCTGGTGGGTGAGCCCGGCGTAGGAAAGACCGCAGTGGTGGAAGGTCTGGCTCGTTTGATCGAGCTCGAGCCTGAAAAAGTCCCCGCGCGTCTGCGAGGCTCGCACATTGTCCAGCTCCAGATGGGCGGGATCGTGGCCGGCACGATGCTCCGCGGCATGTTCGAGGAACGGATCAAGGGCATAATCGATGAAGTCAAAGAGCGCGACAACATGATTCTATTCATCGATGAAGCGCATACGATCATTGGAGCGGGCGCTGCACTCGGCACGTCTTCGGACGCCGCAAACATGTTCAAGGGAGCATTGGCCCGAGGCGATATGCGCATCATCGGCGCGACCACGCTCTCGGAGTACAAAGAATCTATCGCCGAGGACGAAGCCCTGGCTCGTCGCTTTCGCCTGGTGAAAGTGCAGGAGCCTTCGATCAGCGAGACGCGCGAGATTTTGCTTGGCCTGCGTCCGCGCCTGGAGAAGAACTATTCGGTAAGAATCTCGGACGAAGCCATTAACATCGCGCTCGAGATGGCGCCAAAGTACATTCGCAATTTACACCTGCCGGACAAGGCGATTGGCTGGCTCGACACGGCGGCCGTGAAAGTCGAAATCAACGAGCCGCAGACGATGATCGTCAAGCCAGAGCACATAATCGAAGTCATCTCGCAAGAGTCGCGTATTCCGCGCGATATGATCTTCCGCGATACGAACGATCGGTTTTTGATGACTGAAGCAATTCTGGGCCGGCGCGTCATTGGACAGAAGGAAGCGATCAGAGCCGTGGCGCAAAGGCTGAGGCTTAACAAGGGTCCCTTGAAGGAGTCGCATTACAAACCCGATGGCGTATTGCTCTTCCTCGGTCCGACCGGTGTCGGCAAGACTGAACTCGCCAAGGCCGTGGCGGAGTTCATGTTCGGCGACGAACACAAAATGGTCCGCATCGACATGTCGGAATACAGCGACGGCACTGTGAGCATCGAAAAACTGATCGGTATGCCCCGTGGGATTGTGGGTTCGGAACGTGGAGGCATCCTGACGGAACAGTTGCGCGAGAATCCATACACGGTCCTGCTGCTCGACGAGGTTGAGAAAGCGTCGCCATACTTGATGAATCTGTTCCTCCAGGCTTTCGATGAAGGCTGGCTGACGGACGGACGAGGCAAGAAGGTCTATTTGTCGGATGCTATCGTCATCATGACTTCGAATCTCGGGTCCGAGAGCTTCAAGAAATACGAGCGGCCGCTGGGCTTTGGCACCAAGACCGCGGGAGACTTTCGCGCCGTAAAGAACGAGATCATGAAGGCGGCCGAGACGCGTTTTTCGCCCGAGTTTCGCAACCGCATTGACGAGATTATCATCTTCGCACCATTGACGATGGATGAAGTCCGCCAGATCGCTCAGCTCTATGTGGATAGGCTGGCGCGTCAGATGGAGCGGCAGCGTAAGACCATCCAGGTCACGGATCGGGCAATCAATCTGCTTACCGAAAAAGGTTTCAGCGCAAAGTATGGCGCGCGCTTCCTGAAACGGCACATCGACGAGCGGGTGAAGCTGCCGATTACTGCGATGTGGAAGACCGCGTCGAAGTTTCTGGTTGATGTGGAAGACGGCGAGGCGGTCGTCAAGCCCGATGCCGGCACCAAAGCTGAATTGAATTAACCATAAAACCGTTTAGACGCGGGACTGTCCCGCCGCGGGGTTTCAGTGAGGCCAATCCTTCATTGAAACCCCTTGATGTTTTGTTCAGTGTCTACTTAAAGACTCCGTGTTCTGCGTGACTTCATGGTAGATTCTTCTTGATGAAAAAGCACTCGCAGATCGCGTTGCCTGCCGCGTCGCTAATTCTTTTTGCGTGCGTTGCTTTTTCAAACGGTAAGGCTCAGAACAACCAACCATCTCCTTCGTCCGAGCAGAAATCCGAACAGATCATCAACCGGGCCAT
>Ga0137384_10003753_pt1 | contig 12128 bp, 12 predicted proteins | sample SagtaG_2_FD_104922 | JGI IMG/M metagenome (GOLD analysis project Ga0137384, IMG submission 104922) | Vadose zone soil microbial communities from Sagehorn Ranch, Mendocino, California, USA - Sage2_R_60_16 metaG | ecosystem: Environmental > Terrestrial > Soil > Vadose zone | place: USA... | reverse complement strand
ATCGGGGAAGGAGTGGTGAGGACTGCGGCCTTCATGGACGTCTATTTTAGGACTGCGGCCTTCAACGTGTGTCATTCCGAGGCATTGAGCACAGCGAGACAACGACGTCCCTTCTGATCACCGGCGAATAGCAGGTTCCTCGTCGCATTCGCTCCTCGGAATGACAATGAAAAGTGTATGGGTGGGGTATCAGCGGAAGTTGCTGAACATCACTAAATTTGAATCGTTGATTCGGGCGCGGGTGATGGCGATCTGCTTGCTGTCAGGCGAGAAGGCGTAGGCCGAAATCCAAAGAGGCTCGGTGTCGAAGTGGGTGAGTTGGGTTGGCTTGGTTCCGTCCAGGGGTTGATAGAAGAGGTTGGAGCCCGCGCCGGTTAACTTGCTGAGGACGAGCGCGCTTCCGTCAGGTGTCCAGGTGGGGCTGTGCACGACTTCGGTAGATGGGAGCCGAAACCTGCTTTCCGTCTTCGACGTTTTGAAGTACGAGCATGACCTTGTGCTCGCCACCCGTCCCCGAGAACTGAAAGAAAGCGACCCGCTTATCGTCTGGCGATAACGAGACGCCATTGGAGGAATTGGCGGCGACCAACTCGGGTTTGCCGCCGCTTGTGGAAACGCGCTTTAAAGAAGGACCATCGAGATAATCATCGTAGTAAACAGTTTTGCCATCGCGTGTGCAGGCGGGCGATTCGGCATCGCGTTCGAAGGTCAATTGCTTGGTTTCGCCAGAGGCCAGGTCCTGGCGGAAAAGGTTCAACATGTTATCGCGCAGAAGGGCAAAGACGATGGCTTGAGGGCCGCAACCGATGTCAAAGGTGGCGTTCGTGTCGCGGTCTGGGACCCGGGCGCGGGAGCTGCCGTCGGGATTCATGCGGTAGGCGTGGAAGTCTTCGTCATTGAAGTAAAGCTTGCCATCAACGCCCCACTGTAGCCATCCTCCCTCGGCTTGTCCCGAGGTCACTGGAGTGGCATTCTGCTTGATCTCTCCCGGCCACTTGGTTGGCGCATTTCCAACGTAGACCGCGGAAGACCTTAGTTCTTGAATCGTTGCCAGGCCTTTGCCGTCAGCGGTGACGGTTATATTGCGATATTCGTTCAGATCGTTGGTTATGTTTTGCAGGGTGCCGGACGGATAGGGCTGGAACTTGATCTGGCTGCGGAAATTGGTCTCGCGTGAACGGACTTGGAGAAACATTCCGCTCGAATCCGGCAACCAGGTGATGCCATCCACCAGGAACTGAAAAGAGAACGATTTCAGGAGCGCGCCCTGCGGCGAGAAGATCAGAACTGAACTGAGGCCTTGCTTTGTGAGTTCGTATTGTGCGACCGCGATGAGCGCACTATCGCCGGACCAGGAAAGGGCGGAACCATTGACCGCCAATTGCTCACGTTCCGCAATCACGCGGCGATTTGTGCCGTCGCTTGCCGCGATGACAAGCTGTGTGTCTTTCTTCCCGGCATCACGGTGAGCAAAAACTATCTGCTTGCCATCAGGCGAAAAGCTGATCGGCGTGCTTAGATCGTCGAGGATGCGTTGCGGCGTGCCGCCGAGACTGGGGAGGGAAAGCAGCACAATCTCGTCTTCGTTTTGCGGATCGCCGTGTTCGAAGTGTAGTTGCCGTCGGGAGAAAAAGTCGGACGGTTGACGAAGCGGCCCGGGCCGGGGACGACAACCTGGGCTTCACTGCCAGTTGCGATCTGCTTGACCCAGAGGCTCTGCTGCTCACCACGCTTGATGAAAGCCGCGTAGCGGCCGTCGGGCGAGATAGCGCCTTCGAGAGCAGCGCCGTTCTCGGTCAGCTTGCAAATCTGCATGTTAAGGGGATTAATAAGCGCCTTCGATGGAACTAGATATTTGTAGACTCCAAAACCTCCGGTCAGGATGGCCGCGATTACGAGCCTCACAATGAGCCGGCGGTGCAGCCGTCTTTCCTGCACCACGATAACCGAGCTTGGCGGAGGACCAGTAACACTTGCCGGGGCTGGTGCCGGCATGCCAGAAGGAGAATCTGCACTGGAACTCGCGGGCGAGGGCGCCCGCGCCACACCGCCAGATGAAGAACTCGATCCGCGCTTGATTCTCTTCAGGTCGGCGCGAATTTCTGCTGCCGACTGGCACCGCAGATCGGGGTCTTTCTCCAGCGACTTGAGAATGACCTCGTTGAGGGCGGGAGGGAGTAACGGATTCAGGTCCGTGGGCGCTGGGGGATTCTTTTCTAAGATGGCGTGGAAGATTACGGCTGAAGTTGGGCCATCGAAGGGCAGGCGTCCAGTTGCGGTTTGGTAAAGCACTGCGCCGAAGCTGAACAGGTCGGTGCGGGCATCGAGTGGTTCGCCGCGGGCCTGCTCTGGCGACATGTAGGCAACTGTGCCGACAGTTGCGCCGGGGCTGGTGAGCATGGGACTATCGAGCGTTGCGCCTGCGGCGACGCTGGCTTGCTCGTGTTCGTGGGCAAGTTTGGCGAGGCCGAAGTCGAGGACTTTGGCGCGACCGCGCGAAGTAATAAAAATGTTCGCCGGCTTGATGTCGCGATGAATGATTCCCTTGCGGTGGGCGGCGTCTAACGCATCGGCTACCTGAATCGCTATGTCGAGAAGTTGATCGTTCGTGAACGGGCGGGCGAGGAGGCGAGCGGATAGGGGCTCGCCTTCGAGCAATTCCATGGCGATGAAGGGTTGGCCTTGGTCCTCGCTGATCTCGTAAATCGTGCAGATATTTTCGTGATTGATCGAGGACGCAATGCGCGCCTCCATGCGGAAGCGCTCGAGCGATTGCGGACTCAGCACCATGTCGCGAGGCAGGAATTTCAGAGCGACACTCCGTCCTAGAGTAAGATCTTCGGCTTCGAAGACCACACCCATGCCGCCGCTTCCGAGCTCACGGACGATTTTGTAATGCGAGATAGTTGAACCGATCAATGGGAGATCCGGTGGTAGTTGCTCGGCGCCGTTACAGGTTTAAAGATTTTAATCGCAAAGGCGGCAAAGATCCGCAAAAGGCCGCAAAGATAAAGACAGGCAATATTAAAGACAGGCAATATTAAGGAGTAGCGAGGAGCGAGGTCAAATGGGCGCGAAAACTCAGGGTTACTTTTCCAGGAAGTCGGTGAATGCGCCTACCTTGGCAAAGTAAACGCGCAGGCTGCATTGCTTCTTTCCTTCGCGAGCGAACGCGAGCTGAAGTAGTTTGGTGGCCTCTGGAATTTCACCAATTTCCATCGGGGCACGCGCCACATCCTGGGATTGCGCGTACTGCGCGTCGGCGGCCACGTTCTTGTTCACGATCAAAGTCCAGGTTTTCTTATCGGGAATCAGGTGGACGGTGTAGGCGCCAATGGGAATCTCCGAGCCGCCGAGAGTCAGCGGGACCTGCGCGAAAAGAGTAATACCCGGCGACCATACTCGTCCGTTTCTGGGCTGGTCTTTTACTGTCTGGCTGTAGTGCAGTGTCACTTGGCTGCCGTCTTCATAGTCGCAATACGCGGTCTGCGTATCCTGGGCCGAGATTGGTCCCGGCAACATAAACATTAAGAGGAGCAGCGGAGCGAGCAGGCGCATTCCTGAATTCCTTCCCGCAATAATGTAACACCCAGGGGAAAACAGGTCGCATATTCTTTTGGAGATAGACACGATTAAAGAAGCGACTTAACAGCGTTGACCGCGGGCTTACAGTTTGCTGAGAATATTCAGCTGATGTCCCTCAGGGGTCATTTCCCAAGCCTTTGACGCAGGGCCAGAGGCCCTGCTCCACCCAAACCCTGCCCCCCAAACCCTGCTCCGCCCTAACCCTGCTCCGCCCTAAAACATGGTGCTCAGCCGGGTCTTTGTCCCCTTTCGGGCGTGGTCTTCGGTTACGTTCTCAAGCTTAGGCTAGGTTGTTAACGTTTGGGTGGGGAGAGGCCCGAACATGTCGAAATTGACGGTGTTGTATGGGGAGTTGAATGAACAGGTGTTGGCTGCGCAGGCCGAGTCGTTGGATAAGGCAGGCCACAAGGTGCAGACGGCCGTGGGGCGCAAGGGCGTTCAGGAAGCGCTGAAAACAGGCACTTTTGATCTCGTAATTCTGGGCCCAACGCTTACGCGGGACGACCGGCATCATCTTCCTTATATGGTGAAGAAGGCGCAAGCTGGGACGAAGGTGCTGGTGATGCATACTGACGGTTCGCGGCATCCGTATGTGGACGGGAACATCGACACTGGGAAAGAGATGCGGCATCTGCTCGACATGATTGCAGCTTTGTATCCTCGCTCGGCGGCGGCAACGGCAGGGCGATAAGAATTTTGAGTCGGGGTGAGTGCGGATGGCCTTTTTGGCCGTCCTTTCTTTTTGCACACTATCTGGCGGAACAGTACCGATTCCAAGCCCGAGAGTTGTGTTCTCGCGCGGAATACTGCGTCACGTTGCTATCATGAAATCATGATTGCTCGTAATTGGCGCGGCTGGACCAGACGGCGGGATGCGGACGCGTACGAAGCCTTGCTAAAGAATAAAGTTCTTCCTGGTCTGAAAGGCATCGCGGGGTATGGCGGTGGATACGTTCTTCGCAACGATGGGCCGGAGGAATCGGAATTTGTGGTGGTGAATCTGTTTGGGTCTCTTGATGCGGTGCGCGAGTTTGCTGGGCCGGACTATGTGATCGCGGTGTTCGAACCTGAGGCGAAACGCTTGTTGTCAAAGTTTGAGCCGACAGCCGTTCATTATGAGGTCAGGTTCAATAGTGTGACTTGATGCTTCATGGGCATCGCCGGCGTCTTGTCGAGCTGCGCTCGACCGGACGGGCGTGGACGCCCGTCCCTACATTTAACGTTTCTGTCGTAAAATTCAGCTTCGAAATATTGCTCGCAAATATTGCTGGGAGAAATTCTCGCGATGAGTGATTCAGGAAACGGGCAGACAAGCCGCCAGGTTTACGTCACGCTCACCGGCCTTCCCTTGTTGATGGAGCTGAAGTGGCCGTTTCATCGCTCTGGATCGGGAGCGGATTTCTGGGTGCTGCACGGTGATATCAGGTTGGGAAATACCGATGGGCTGCATGCTCCCGTGGCCGTCAATTTGTCCGCCACTGTGCGTGAGGTTTTGCCTTCGCTTGAGCGCGAGGATGTAGAGGCGCCGATTATCAACACACTCCGTAAAGAAGTGGACCGGCGCCAGATCGAGTTCGTGAAGTCTGGGAAGCTGGTACCGGTGCAGTTCTCGAGCCGCTATTACGATTTCAAAAGAAATAAATGGGTGTTTGGCAAAGGCAGCGACGGGGAAATTGCTCAGCTCATCACGCGAAAGGCCTTCTGGCAGACGCGGCTGGTAGGCGGCAACGTGTGGGTGGGAGATCCGGCAGAGGCGCTTTATGTTGAGACTACGACGGCGCACGTACTCGAAATCGCGCGAGGCCTGGCGGAGTCTGGGTTGATGACGCTTGAGCGTGAGTGGGCTTCGGCTAATGCGTCGCTGATGGCGCAATCGGAAAAGTTCGAGGCGGAGATGAAAAGCGCTCAGGCGGAGCTCGAGAAGAAGCACGCGTTCGAGGATGCTCGGCGTATTGGATAAGGAAAGTGCCCCATCCTAGTCGCAAAAGGCGCGAGATGGGGCACCCGGTTCCCGGGCTGATCGTATATTGGCCAGAGTGGGCGGGCGTGGACGCCCGCCCCTACACAAACTTAGGTGACTTTGGTGAACTGAATTGAACAGGCTTAGATTCCGGGTTCCGGTGCTGCTTTTCTATCTTCTGGCGCGGCTTGGTGCTGGACAAGTTTTAACTCCTGACGACCGTTACAAAGCTGACATTCTGCTGGTCGTGGCGCACCCGGATGATGACACGCTGGTCACCAGTTATCTGGCGCGGGCTATTTTCGATCAGCATAAGCGGGTGGCTGTCGTTTACTGCACTCGTGGTGACTCCGGCGAGAATGCTGAGGCGCGGGAACGTGCGCGGACGCTGGGCCTAGTGAGAGAGATTGAAGGCCGGCGCGCAATGAATCTGTTTGGGATCACGAATGTCTGGTTCCTGGATGGGCGCGATACCGCAAGCCAGAATGTGTTAGTGTCTCTGGGAGTCTGGCCTAGCGCGGCGGTGCTCGAGCAGCTGGTACGTATTTTTCGCCTGACTCGTCCGGAGGTGGTCATGACGTGGCTGCCGAGCAGCGTTGCCGGTGAAAACCACGGAGATCATCAGGCCTCGGGTGTACTCGCGACTGAGGCGTTCGACATGGCGGGCGATCCCACGGTTTTTCCTTCGCAGATCGTTGCGCCAATCCGACAATTTGAGAATGCGCTGGAAGGGCTGAGCCCTTGGCAGGCGAAGAAGCTTTATTACTTTACGGATGCCTTCGACACCGGCTTTATGCAGGGAAGAGGGCCGGAGTATTCGGGAAAAGAAATTTCTCCGTCGCGAAAAGTTTCATATTTACAGCTTGCAGCACAATCCGCGGCGGCGTATTACACGCAATCTCCGGACCCTCGAATGAACCGGCAAATCGAGGCTGGAAAAGACTTGGACGCGATTGTGAGCAAATTGCAACAGAGCGACTACTTTCCCAATCCGGTGCGGTTGTGGCTGGGAAAGTCTCACGTACAGAGCAGCGCCACAGGGGACGTGTTTGAAGGTGTACGGCCAGTGCCAATTTCGTTTACGCCTCCGAAACGGCCTGCACCGGCGGTGTCGTTGGATATGCAGATCGAACTCGGCGGGCCGTGGGGTTTTTATCGGGAGTTCTGGAGCGCGCATGAATTGTTGTCGCTCAGGTTTCTGCGCCCAGAAATCGCGGTGCAGCCCAACGACACGCTTATTATTCCCCTGCTATTCCGAAACAGCTCTGCGACGGCAGAACGGGTGACCGCTTCCGTAATTCTGCCGGAGGGATGGAAACAGAAAGGGGCGAGCCCGGAAATCGAGGTGCCTCCAATGGGACAGGCGACGCTTGCATTGCCGGTGATTGCTCCCGCTCAGGAGAATAAGAAATTCGCGGAGGTTCGCATTAATGTGGTCTCGGGCGGGAGCTTTGATTTTCAGACTGGTCTGTTTGTGAAGGTGAGTCCTTACGTTGCTGAGCAACTGAAGTAAAGAAATCCGGCCATCTCGTGATCGGATCATCGTGTGATCTGAGGGCCTTGTTCTAACTTCCTCCCGATGGGCCGATTATCAGATCGCCCGATCATCTTTACTCGCTCTGCACAGCCTCAATCAGCTGAAATAGCTGGGTTACATCTGTGACCTCTACGAATGGGCGTGCGGGGTTGCGGCTGCTGACGACGTAGATGGTTGGCGTGTGCTGAATCCCTACCTTGCGGCCGAGATCCTTGTCGGCGTTGACCTGGGCGGCCAACTTGCCTTGCGGGTCGATCACGAATGGCAGGTCGACTTTGTGCTCGGCGGCAAATTTTGCCGCGAAACTTTGCAAATTGTCGGGCGTGATTTCGGGCTGGTGCTGGAAAATGTAATCGCGGAACTGCGTGCCGAGGTCTTTTGACTGGCCGTCGAAATAGCGCACGATGACGGCGGCATTGAACGACCAGTTGTGCATGGGCAGCGGGAAATCGTGGCGAATCAGAGGCACTTTGTGCGCTTTCGCGGCTTGCTCTTCCAGCGGTGAGTCGCCGCGGCATTTGGGACACTGCAAGTCCTCAAAGACGATTAGGGCGACCTGAGCGCCTTTCGGCGGACGGAGGAGGGCGGGGTCTTGGGTCAGGCCAAGGGGAGTTAAGGAAATCAGCAGAGCCAAGCAAAGCAATGAGTTCTTTTTCATATCGGTTTGGATGCGAAGAGTAGCTCTCATTTATGGTAACTGAAGGGACGGGGCGGAGGCGACTGGGGTGTTTCGGGACGGCGACGGAACAGCAGGTTCCTCCACTGCGCAGGATGATTCGCTTCGCTCATCATCCTGCTTCGGTCGGAATGACAAGGTTTTCTTTTTTTGGACATCGAAGTTCGCGGGCCATTGTGCACTACAACAATCGCAGCTGCTTTTTCTCTAATGCAAGGAGCTTTTCCTTGATTGGCAGACCACCGCCGTAGCCGGTTAGCTGGCCGTTTGATCCGATGACGCGATGGCACGGAATCACAATCGGGATTGGGTTCGATCCGTTGGCGAGGCCGACTGCGCGGGACGCGTTTGGGTTGCCGATGCGTTTGGCGAGTTCACCATAAGAAATGGTTTCGCCATAGGGAATCTTGCAGAGCTCGTCCCAGACTTTTCGTTGAAAGGGGGTGCCTTCGGGTGCGAGAGGGAGATCGAAATTTTCGAGTTCTCCGGCAAAATAGGCGCGTAATTGGCGTATCGCGTCACCTATCAGTGACGGATCTGGAATAAAGCGGGCGACGCTGACCGGGTGAGCTCCCCTGCAAAAGGCGACGGTTCGCAGACCGATATCGTCGCCGGTCAGATGCAGGCAGCCGACTGGAGTTGCAATTTGAGTGCTGATAGCGGCGTTCATGCTTATGGGATGCTGGTCATGGCCGATTCGGTCGCCGCTGGCGTCAGCGTTTGATCGAGCAAGTACACCGTTTGATCGTTTGTGAAGACGAGCAAGCGTTGACCATCTGCCGAAAAAGCTTTGAACGCCACCGGCGCGGAAAACACATACCTCCGCCGCAGTTGAGACGTGGCAAGATCGAAAACGGCAACCTCGCGCCGTTCGCTGTTTACAGCCAGAAATCCGGAATTCGAAAGGGCTGGAACCGAGCCGAAGAAGTGACCCTTTTCTTCTCTTGACGGCAAAGCATAAGCGAGAACCTGGTCACCAACCGCCTCCATTACTGCCCAGGTGCGACTGGCGCCGCCGCGCAAGTAACGTAATGAACCCTTGTTCGTCTTTGCGAGGAAAGATGCAATCAGGGCTCCGGAGTTCGCGTCCATCACTTCACAAAGATAGTCATCCTTTCCCGCCTGATCCTTGAGGTTGGAAAATCGATGAAGCTCGTCTCTAACGCCGGGAGAGGAAAGACGCCAGCGCAATAAGGTGGTGGCGTCCTCCGGATTCATCGTGTTTGATGGCAACTGGCTGGGGACATAGCGCGACCACAATGTTTGGCCGGTGCGAGCATCTTGCACCTCCATGTCTGCGTCCGACCAGGTCATGCCATTCTTGTTTCTCGGCTTCGTAACCAATAAGTACAAGCCGTGTTGAATAGCGATTTCTTCTTTCAGGTCTCGGCCGCTCATTACGCCGGTGTCAACGCGCAACTGCCCAAGCTTGCGGGGTGTTTCCTGGAACTTGGGGAAATCAGCATACATTGCAACAGTGTCGAAACCGGCCCCATTAAATCGGCGTGTGTAAAAGGCCCGCGTGTCGTGGGCAATGTCCCAGACAGCCCCGCGGCTGCGGGAGGAGATGGCCAGGTAATTCAGATCGTGAGAAACCGCACTGGCGTGAAGCCGGCCAAGGCTCGACTCCGGGAGGTCCAAAACCGCGAGCGGCTCTGGCTTATCTTTCACGTGAAGCGCCAGTTGACCATTAAGGCGTTCGCTGACGAACACGCCGTCGTACATGTCGGCGGCATTCTGTTTGAAAACGAGCCTTCTTTCCTTCGTCGTCAAATCGATGATGCCGAGCGGGTAGTCTTTTAGTGGACCTATGAACAGGAAATTTCCGTGAGCCGCGCCACGCAGGCGCAGGCCGTACCAAAGCTCAATTTCCTCAAGCGCCTCGCCAGAAGGAAATCTTAAGACATGTGATTTTTGTGGGCTAGTTGGATTGATGCCGACAAGCCGGTCGGGGCCGAGGAAGGCGAAGCTCAGAGTGGTCAGGTTCGTGATCGACCCCGGCAATGGAAGTTGGTGACGTTGCGCGATGTCGTAAAAAAAGTGTTTGCGGTCGTGACCGGCCAGGAAATATCGCGCGTCTGGGGAGAAACCCATGTTCACGAAGTGCAACCCCTCATGTGACGGCTCGTATTCGTCATCGAGCTCTTTTTCTATTGCGCCAATTAGACCAAGCAGCTCCCATAAGGTTAGGAGCGAAAAAGGCCTTTTCTTCGCAAATCGTAGAACCACTGTCGACACTGACCAGCACGAGCGCGGACTCGGTGTTCAAACATGCAAAAGTGTTCCCGTCCTGCGAAAGTTCGGATTGTAGACATGGCACGCGCAGTGTTATCTCGCGAACGGACTTGCGCTTCCGCTCCGCAACGCTCCACTTTTCAGCCCTCAGCCCCGACGTGACAAAGACCACAGAGTTGGAGTCGGGTGAAAACTGGGCATCGCGCGCATCGGGTGCTGGAATGTAAAAGAGAAAGGCGAGCGGGTCACGGGAGACGACGTTAATACCGCCGTCATCCTGTGCGAGGATGTATTTGCCGTCTGGGCTAAAGCGCAGGTTGGTAATGTCAGGGCGAATCCGCTCCTTGAGCTTGCGTTTCAAAATCAGCCCGGGGAGCGATTCCGAACGGCGAGCTGAGTCGTAGTCCACGACTGCTTCTTGCCACAGTTTGAAAGTGACCTCATCGAGAGAAACAGCGCGTTCTCCACAGCCCCGCGGAAGCGTGGCCATGTTCTTCACCATGTCGCGCAAGCGATGCTGCTCGGGGGTTGTGCTGCCAAATAAATCAGAAAACCAGCTGCCCGATCTGCCGTGTAACTCGCCTAAACGGTCCCACCAATCTACGAGTGCCTGTGGTGGAAAACCGGCTCTCGCCATTGCGAAAATGGCAATCTGATCCGCAACGAGTTGGTGTTTTTCCTCTTCTCCCCGTTTTGACTTCTGATGGCGTGGCGCGTGCTCCAAATACTGATGGACCTTTTGGAAGATATCGTCTCTATTTCCGACCTGAGTCACGTTCATTACGTCGCGGAAAGCCCGGGTCATTTCAATCGCCGTTTGATGTGTAGCAATGTGCCCCAACTCGTGCGCCAAAACACCTGCAAGTTCGTCGTCATTGCGGGAAAACGCGACGAGTTTACGACTAACGTAGACCCTACCGCCTGCGATGCTGAACGCGTTTACTTCAGCCAAATCCACGAGATAGAAGCGGAACTTCAATTGGGTGACGGGCAGATGCTGAACTAATCGATTGCCCAGGTCGCGAAGGTGGGCCGTGAGTTCTTGGTCCTGAATGATGTTCACGTGAAGTGCGATGGCTTCTGCCAGGGCATCCCCCAAATCCACTTCCTGTGCATCGGAAAAGATGTTTTCCGCGGGTGACAGTGGGCGAAGAGACGGCGGCAGAGGACAGTTCTGCTGAGCAACGGCGCCTGACACAGCCCCGAACAGGACAAGCCAAATCAGAGGCCGATGACGTTTCTCCATAGCGGCCACAGCTTAACTCTGGTCTGAGGCTAAGCCAAGAAAAAACCGTCAGAGAGTCAGATCGCTACGGCCTGTTGTCGCCGCTTGGCTTGAATCTCGATGTAAACATTTACCAGCGACACAGCTGCGGGCGTCACGCCTGGGATGCAGGAGGCGTGGCCTAGCGTACGGGGACGGATTTTGAGCAGCTTCTCCTGCATTTCGCGGGAGAGGCCGCTGACTGAGCGGTAGTCGAACCACGCGGGAATTGTGCGCTGCTCGGCTTTTTTCAGGCGCTCGATGGCACGTTGTTGCTGTTGGAGATAGCCTTCGTATTTGATTTCGGTTTCTACCGATTTGAGTTCGTTGCGGATGGCGGCAGGTAGGGCGCCGTTGGTCGTTGGTCGTTGGTCGTTGGCGGGATCGGGGGCTAAAGCCCCACTTTCAACTGGGGACGATTCGGCACGAGTAAACTCGTGCCCTCCCGATCTCTGGTCTCTTGCCGATCTCTCGTCCCCCCGCAATGTTTGGTGTGCTCCCGATGTTTGGTTTCCTGCCAGTGACTGATGGCTTTTACTGTCGAAGAAATGCGGAGCGAGTTCTTGCAGGACCGGTACGACCGCTTCAATCGTTATCTCTGGACGCTTGAGTAACTGAGCTAGAGGTTGGCCGAGTGCAGATGTGAGCTCGCGTGATGGGGGCACTCTTGGCTCCGGTATCGCCGAGCTTTCCTCGGCTGGATGGGCGTGGAGGCCCGTCCCCACACGATCTGTGTTGTTTTCCGGCTGAGTGTTGATCTCTGATTGCTTAAGTTTCTCCAACATCGAAGCAGTTAGCCTTGTGTTTTGCAGCAACAACTTCATGCACTCCTGGCGCTCTTGCTTGGCTTGGAAGTCGGACCATGCTTCGT
>Ga0137384_10003751_pt1 | contig 12130 bp, 9 predicted proteins | sample SagtaG_2_FD_104922 | JGI IMG/M metagenome (GOLD analysis project Ga0137384, IMG submission 104922) | Vadose zone soil microbial communities from Sagehorn Ranch, Mendocino, California, USA - Sage2_R_60_16 metaG | ecosystem: Environmental > Terrestrial > Soil > Vadose zone | place: USA: California... | reverse complement strand
GAACGGTGCCCAACCCCGAGCAGCCTCGTGATGCCGGAGTCCTTGCCAAGGACCAGGTCAGCGAGGGTGCGCCCGGCCAGGTTCGTCGTCGCAACCCCGTCGCCCACGTAACCGCCTGCCCAGCCGATGCCGGTGGAGCGATCTAGGCCGACCGACGCGCACCAGTCCCGCGGCACGCCGATCGGTCCGCCCCACGCGTGCGTCACGGCCACGTCGGCCAGCACCGGGAAGAGCTCGGCCAGGGTGCGCCGCAGCGCCGCGAAGACGGCAGGAGCGCGATCGAACGAGGGCCGGATCGCCGAGCCGAGATGATACGGGGCGCCCCGCCCGCCGAACGCAAGACGCCCATCGCTGGTCCGCTGCCCGTAGATGATCAGGTGGCGGAGATCGCTGAACGTGGGCCTGGCCGCGAGGCCGATCTGGTCCCACGCCGAGTCCGGCAGCGGCGCCGTCGCAATCATCAGCGAGTATACGGGCACGACCGTGCGCTGCTCGCCGGGCAGTTGCGGCGTGTAGCCCTCCGTCGCGCGTATTACGTACCTGGCCCGCAACGTGCCCGATGGCGTTACCAGGCGGCCGGGCTGGATCTGCGTCACCGGGGTGCGCTCATAAACGGCGACCCCGCGGCGGCGTACCGCGTCGGCAAGGCCGCGCACCAGCCTGGCCGGGTGAATGGCCGCGCAGTGCGGCGTGTACGTCCCGCCGAGCACGCGGGTGGCAGCAGCGATCTCTCCCGCCTCCGCCGCGGTCAGCAACCGCAGGTCAGCGGAACCGAACCCGAAATCCCTGGCCTCGGCGACCTCTGCCCTGGCCCGGTCAAGCTGCGCTGGCGACCGGGCCAGTTGCAGCGTCCCGCCTTTTGCCCAGTGGCAGTCGATGCTCTCGGCCGCCGCGGCAGCCGCGACCTCGTCCACGGTCTGCTGCATCGCCCGGTACATGGCGATCGCCGCGTCCCGCCCGGCCATCCGCGCCAGCTTGCCGAGCGAGGCCGGGAACAGCGCCGAGCACCAGCCGCCATTGCGCCCGGACGCGCCGAATCCGGCTATCTCGCGCTCGCAGACCGCGACCCGCAGGCCGGGCTCGGCGCGGGACAGGTAGTAAGCAGTCCACAACCCGGTGTACCCGGCCCCGGCGATGGCCACATCCACATCGGCATCGCCGGCCAGCGGCTCGCTGGGGGAGAGGGTTCCGGGCACGGTGTCGAGCCAGAAGGAGAGCTTGCGGTAATCGGCACTCATAGACATGCGGTCTATCGTGACAGCCCGCGGCGGATCGCGCTCCTGCACCCGAACCCACCCCAACGATCTTCGCGTGCGCACCCGGTGCCGCCTCCGCCCCGGTGCCGCCTCCGCCCCGGCGCCGCCTCCGCCCGGCTTTGTTCATGATCGCGGAGGGTTTGAAGGGCGATCGCCCCCCAAACCCTCCGCGATCATGAAAGCCAGGGCCGGGCTGGTGGGGCCGGGGCGAGGGGGGGCCGCGGGGCGGAGCCGGGGGGCGGGGCCGCGGGGCGGGGCGGGGCTGCGGGGGAGCAGGTCGGCCGGTCCGGCATCCTGGTGGAATGCCCGATCACGCGCTCGACGCTGCGCCGCCACCAGCGCTCCGCCATCCGTCCGGCCCCTATCGTGTCACCCTGGTGTGCCTCGGGAACATCTGCCGGTCACCGACCGCCGAGGTGGTGCTCCGCGAGGAGCTTGCCCGGGCCGGGCTGTCCGGCAAGGTCGAGGTCGACAGCTCCGGCACCGGCGACTGGCACCTGGGCAGGCCGATGGATCAGCGGGCCAGGGCGGAGCTCGCCGCGCACGGGTACGACGGGTCGGCGCACCGGGCCCGGCAGTTCAACCGGTCCTGGTTCGGAGACTACGACCTGGTGATCGCGATGGACCGGCAGAACCTGGCTGACCTGCGCCGGATGGCACCGGACCAGGCGACCGTCAGGGACCGGATCCGGCTGCTCAGATCCTTCGACCCGGCGCTGGCTGGCGCCGGGGCTGGCCGGCGGCGTGCCCTTGATCACTACGACGGCGACGTGCCCGACCCATATCACGGCAGCGCAGCTGATTATGCGCTGGCCTTTGACCTGGTGCAGGCGGCGGCCAGGGGACTGGCCGCGCAGCTGGCCGCGTTCCTCGGCGAGGACGCAGGCGGTACAGGCCGGTCGGACAGCACTCAGGGTGGCGGCCCGCGCGGAGGCGGCGGGCGCGATGCGGGCGGGGGCGATGCGGGCCCGGGCGGGGCGGGCGGGCGCGATGCGGGGCTGGGCGGGAACGGCTCAGCTGCTGGTAGCGACGATCGCGGCCGCGAGGGCGGCCGATGACCGGGCACGCTGCTGCCCCGGCAGCGTCCGGCCCGGACATCGCGGCGCGCGTCGGACGGCTCGCGGGTGCCCGGGTCCGTGCGGCTCGCCGAATCGGTGGACAGCACCGGTGGGGCCACTATCGCGTCGTGCTGGCAGACGGGCGGCAGGCGTTCGCCAAGGTGGCCAGCCCCGGCCTGGGCCCGGAGCTGACTGCCGCCTTCGAGGCCGAGGCACGCGGGCTGCGATGGCTGGCCGAGGCGGCGGCCGTGCCCGTTCCCGATGTGCTCGGCTGGAATGCTGACGGGCTTGTCGTTTCCTGGGTGCCGGGCGAGCCACCGGATGCGGTGGCCGCTGGACGCTTCGGCCGGGATCTCGCCCGCCTGCACCTGGCCGGCGCCGCCAGATTCGGAGCACCGTGGGCCGGGTTCATCGCCAGCCTGCCGCTCGAAAACGGCAACAGCGGCCCAGTCAGCGATGGTTCCCGTCAGCTCCAGCGTGCTGAATCCAGCGAGCGAGCACCTGCCAAGGCGGCCGATCGCGGGATTCACCCGCATGGGGGCATGGACGGCGGCGAGCCAGGCGGCGCCGAGGATCCGTGGCCGCGGTGGTACGCGAGTCAGCGGCTCCTTCCCTACGTGCGCCTGGCCTACGACGCGGGAGAGCTGGCGCCGGAGGACGTCCGGCTGCTTGAGCAGGTCGCCAGCCGGGCCGGCGCGCTGGCAGGCCCGGCCGAGTCGCCCAGCCGCATCCACGGTGACTGCTGGTCGGGCAATCTGCTCTGGTCCGGCAGCCGGGGATGGCTGATCGACCCGGCCGCACACGGCGGCCACCGCGAGTCCGACCTGGCCATGCTCGCCCTGTTCGGCGCGCCGTACCTGGACCGGATCCTGGCCGCCTACCAGGAGACCGCGCCGCTGGCGGCAGGCTGGCGGGCTCGGGTGCCGCTGCACCAACTGCATCCGCTGCTCGTGCACGTCTGCCTGTTCGGCGCCGGATACCGGGACGCGGCGCTGGACGCTGCCCGCGCGGCGCTCGCCGCCGGGTAGCGCGGCCGGGCGGTTCGCGGACAAGTCGTCGATTGTCACCGGCGCCCGGGCCCGGCCGGTCTTTCGCCGTGCGGGCCCGAAGGCAGCTGGCCGCCCATCGCCGGCAGCATCGGCCGGCTGCCGTGCCGGGCTGCGTCAGCTTTCCCGCTTCCAGGTGTTACTGAACGCGTGCCTGCCGAAGGGCGAGCCGCTGGATACAAGCATCTCGCCCGCTGCATCGATCCCGCGTGCATCCAGCCGCACCGGCCCGGTGTCAGGCGGCTTCGTGACCTGGTCCCGTTGCTGGCTGGCCATCCTGGCCAGGCCCGGGTTGCTCGTCTGCGGCGGGGCCGAGCGCCTCCGGGGCCAGCGGGAGGGCAATGCGGAACGTGGCGCCGCCGCCTGGCGTCGGCTCGACCCGCACCACGCCGCCGTGTGCCATCACCAGCGCGGCCACGATCGCGAGGCCGAGGCCGGCACCGCCCGCATGCCTTGCCCTGGCCTGGTCGGCGCGGTAGAACCGCTCAAAAGCGCGTTCTGCCTGGTCGGGAGTCAGGCCAGGGCCGCGGTCGGCAACCTCGAGGATAGCGGCTGGCGGCGAGCCTGGACTGCCTGGCCGCGGCATGCGCCCTGCCGGCGCTGCCGGGCCCGCCTGCGCTGCTGGGCCTGGCGGCGTTCCTGTGCCCGCCTGCGTTCCTGGGCCCGCCTGCGTTCCTGGGCCTGCCTGCGCTGCTGGGCCTGGCGGCGCTGTTGGGCCCGCTGGCGTTCCTAGGCCCGCCTGCGTTCCTGGGGCTGGCGGTGTACCTGGGGCTGGCGGTGTTGCTGGGGCCGCTGGCGCTCCGGGGGCTAGCGGCGGACCGGGGGCTAGCGGCGGACCGGCGGCTGGCGGCGGACCGGGGGGTGACGGAGTACCGGGGACCGGCCGCGTTCCGGATGCGAACGTGTCATCCAGCGTGCCTGACCGGATCCGTACCTCGACCGGAGTCCCGTCCGGCGTGTGGATCAGCGCGTTGCTCATCAGATTACCGATCACCTGGCGGAGCCGGACCTCGTCGCCGAGCACGATCAGCGCGGCGCCCGCCCCGACCGTCAGGTCGATGCTGCGTTCGGGGGCCATCACCCGCGCATCGTGTACCGCGTCGGCGGCGAGCGTGAGCAGGTCGACCGGCCGGCTCTCCAGCGGCCGCTGCTGGTCCAGCCTCGCGAGCAGCAGCATGTCCTCGACCAGCATGCCCATCCGGGCGGACTCCTGCTCCACCCGCCGCATGATCCGGTCCAGGTCCGCCCGGCTGAGCGGGCCGCCTTCATGCGGCGGGGCGGCCGTAAGCTCACCTGCCTGGCCAGCCCCGGTGCCTGCGTTCAAGGTGCTGGTGGCATCGAGCTTGCGGATCGCTGGCTCGCCGTTCTCCAGCCCGCCGCGCTGCCGGTAGTACTCCGCGAACCCCCTGATCGCGGTGAGCGGCGTGCGCAGCTCGTGGCTGGCGTCGGCGACGAACTGCCGCATCCGCTCCTCCGACCGGCGCGCCGCAGTTTCCGAGTCAGCGCGCGCACGGAAGGCGAGCTCGATCTGGCTGAGCATGGCGTTGAGTGAGCGGCCGAGCCTGCCGACCTCGGTTCGGGGGTCGCGGTCGGGAACGCGGCGGGACAGGTCGCCGGTGGCGATTCCCTCTGCGGTTCGCTCGATCTCGGTGAGCGGCCGCAGGCTTGACCGCACCAGCGCGATGCCGACGACGGCCAGCACGAGAATGATGATCAGGCTCACGATCAGGTCGATGCCGATCAGGTGCCCGATAGTGCCATAGACATTGCTGACGTCCAGCCCGATGACCACGGTGCCGGTGATGGTGCTGCCATCGGGAAAGGCGAACTGGTGCGGATAGGCGATCACCCGCCAGCGATCGTTGCCCGACCTGGCCGCGACCGTGACCGGCTTCCCGGCGCCGGCCTTCAGCCAGCTGGCCGACGTCGGTATCGCCGGGCCTGGCAGGATCCGTCCCTGTGACGACTGGGGACCGAAGACCGCCCCTGACTTGATCACCATGTGCACGCGGCCGCCCGCTGGCACCCAGTCCAAGACGAGGCCGCCGGTCTGGACCGTCGGCGGCGCCGCGCCTGCCAGGTAGTCCTGGATGCGCAGGAAAGGCTGCGTATCGTAGCTCGTCAGCTGGGCGTCAGTCTGCCCGAGCAGATAGCTCTTGAGCACGGAGATGCCGGCGATGCCGATGACTGCGAGCGCGATGGCCACCAGCGCCAGCAGGGCCGAGATGAGCTTGACCCGCAGCGGCGTGCGGCCGGGCAGCCGCCGGGCGGCCTGCCAGAAACCAGCGGGAGCTGACGGCTCAACCATGATCATATAGTTAGGACGACGGCAGCCTGAGCACGTAGCCGACCCCGCGCAGGGTGTGCAGCAGATGCGGCTCAGCGGAGTCGACCTTGCGCCGCAGCACGGAAACGTAGGACTCCACGATCCCGGTATCGCCGCGGAAGTCGTAATCCCAGACATGATCCAGGATCTGCATCTTGGACAGCACCCGGTTCGCGTTTCCCATGAAGTACCTGAGCAGCTTGAACTCGGTTGGCGACAGCTGGATCTGGGTGCCCGCCCGCCATACCTCGTGGCTGTCCTCGTCGAGTTCAAGGTCGGCGAATTTCAGCCGCGGTGGCGGCTCGGTCCCATCTCCCCTGGTCCGGCGCAGGACGGCTCGTATTCGCGCGATGACTTCTTCCAGCGAGAACGGCTTCGTCACGTAGTCGTCGCCGCCGAGCGTCAGGCCGCGGATCTTGTCCTCGGTGGAATCCCGTGCGGTCAGGAACACCACCGGGATCCTGGCTCCGCCGCCGCGGAGCCGCCTGACCACGTCGAAGCCGTCCATGTCGGGCAGCATCACGTCGAGCACGATGAGGTCGGGCCGGTGCCGCTGGGCAGCCTGCACCGCCTCGCCGCCCGCCGCCGCGGTGATGACCTCGAAGCCGGCATAACGCAGGCTGGCGGACAGCAGCTCAAGGATGTTCGGCTCGTCCTCGACCACGAGCAGCCTGGCGTCTGCCTGCCTGGGCACGTCATTGGCCGGGCTCGTCATGCTATTCATACTGCGCCTGATTCCTGAAAGCTACCTGAAGGCGCGCTGTAACAGCGCTGGGCGATCGAGCGCTTCTGGCTAGTCGCCCGGCGGAGTCCGGCGATGCCCTAGCCTGTCGCCTGCTTCGAGCCAGTTAGCAGGCTCTTCGGCACCCGCTGGTCGGTCTTCAGGTCGTTGAACAGCTGCGTCGCTTTCGCATGGTCCCAGATGAGCACGTCCCCCACGGCAAGTGTCTGTCCCGTCGCGATGGGAACGGTGGTGGTCTCCGGGCTCCGGAGCGCGAACGCCACCCGGACGAGCTGGTACAGGCTGGTGCCCTGATCGACGGTCAGCGTGTCGGCGGCCCCGAACGCGGCCGGGATCGAGGCGAACGGGTTGAGCATCACGCCAGGGCTCGTCAGCTTTTTGAGCAGCGCCTTTATGAACAGCCGCTGGTTCTGGATGCGCTGCAGGTCCTGGTTGGCGAAAAGATGCCTCGAGCGCACGAAGCCGAGTGCCTGCGCGCCGTCAAGCGACTGGCAGCCCCGCTTCAAGTTGAGCCCCGCCGCTGGGTCGCGCAGCGGCTGCTTGATGCATATGTTCACGCCGCCGACCGCGTCGACCACGTGCACGAAGCCGCCGAATCCGATCTGCATGTAGTGGTCGATGCGCAGGCCGGTGGCATTCTGCACGGTCTCGGCGAGCAGCTTCGCGCCGCCGAAGGAATAGGCGGCGTTGATCTTGTTGCTGCCGAATCCCGGGATCGGCACGTAGGAGTCACGCGGCAGGCTGATCAGGACGGACGGGCCGCCGTTCGACGGCACGTGCAGTACCAAGATCGTGTCAGACCGGTGGCCGCTGACATCGTGCCCGGTCGCGAGCTGCCGTTCTTGCCTGGCGGTCAGTCCCTGGCGGCTGTCGGAGCCGGTGATTAGCCAGTTCTGGCCGGCCGAGGCGGCCGGCCTGCCCGCGTAGTCCACCAGCACATTCCGACGGGTCAGCTGGGAGTTCAGGTAGAAGTACAGCCCCGCCACCGCGACGATGAGCAGCGCAAGCAGGGCGCAGATGATCGCCACGATCTTCCGCGGCCTGAGCCGCCTGCGGCCGGGTACGCCGGTTCCGCCGGGCGGAATCCGGGGCCCGTCACCTGCTTGTGCGCTGCGGGATGGCGGCTGAGCGGGCCAGACCGAGCCCGCGGCGCCCGGCTGGGCAGCCGGCCGGCTGGTTCCGGCGGGTAGCTGCGCTGTGGGGTCGGCCGGGCCCGGGCCGCCGCCCGGTGCCCGGCTCGTGCCGGAACCCTCCCTGAACCAGCCCTCTGGCCATTCGCTCATCGCTGCCGCCTCATTCTTGCCCTTGCTGTCCCCATGGTCCCAACATCCAAGACGCTCGCGCGGCCAAACTCGGCCTCACCAGATTTCTGGAGAGTTGCCGTCCCACCAGATCGTGACCACTTCGCGACCGGATGAGCCGAGGTCGGCCGGGTGCCCGGGGTCGACGCCAGCCGCGACGAGCGCGGCACCGACGTCGTCGGCACGCGCCGCCGGCAGGCACAGCCGCCGCCTGGTGACGTCGACAAGCTCCGCGAAGCCCGCGTAGTCCGGCCCGCCTGGCCGGGTCCAGCCGCGGGATCGTGGCCGCAATCCCATGGCGGTAAGGATCTCAACCAGATCCGCGGCGGTGGGCGACACCGGCCGCTGCAGCCCGTGAAATTCAAGCCAGAACGGGTTGAGCATGGTCAGCGGATGCAGCGTGGTGGTCTCCAGCACAACCCGGCGCCGCGCATGCGAGCTGAGCTCGGCCAGGAACGGCACCGGCTCCGGCACGTTGTAGAGGACGTGATGGCAGGTCACCAGGTCGGCCGGCGGCGTCTGCGGCGCGACCCCTGGCCAGCTGCCGAGCACCTGGCAGATCTTGGCGTCCAGCGCGGCTGCGCGCTGCGCGAGTAGCTCGAGCATGCCGGGATCGCTGTCCACGGCCGTCAGCGAGCTGGCCCGTGGCAGCAGCGGCAGGCAGGCCGCGCCCGCGCCTGACCCCACGTCAAGCACGCTGCCCGGGGGATCGAGCGCCGCCCATTCCCGTTCGTAGGAGAGACCGGAAGGGTCGCTGGCGAGCCGGTCCGCGCGGCGGGCGAAGACCTGGCGCGGAAGCACCCACGGCGATTCGCTGGCCGCAGCGGTGATGTGCCAGGGAATGGCCCATGCGGCCAGGTCAGCTCGCCAGCGGCCGGCCAGCTCCGTCAGGTCAGGCATGGGCGGAGCCTAACCGGCCGGCCGGACTGGCCAGTCCGTGTCGCCGCGCTGGGGTCCGGGTAGTTTCCTCGCCCGTCTCCAGCTGCTCACGGATGCCAGGGCTGTTGTTCAGCAGTGCCATTCCGAGGCGAGGATCTCAATTGCGCCGCAGCCTCCTGCGGATCGACCGGATCGAAGAAGACGCCTGCACCTAGCTCCGCGGCGGCGAGGTGCCGGCTTACCCCAGGCGCTCGCAGGACAGGTGCCAGATGCAGGTGGAGATGCGCGGTGGGCCAGTCATCCCGGCCGGCTGGGCGCTGATGTATCCACAGCATGTAGGGAGCATCAGGCCCAAGGAGTCGTTCCAAGCGGGTCAGAGAGTCCACGAGAATCATGCCCAGCCCGGTGCGCAGCTGCGGGCCCGCTGTGGGCAGATCAGCAACGTGACTGCGCGGGGAGATCAGCATCTCATACGGCCAGGAGGGCGCCCATGGCACACATGCCTGCCACCCTGAGTGGCGGGTGACTATCAGCGCGTCGTCGGGATCTTTGCAGAGGTCACAGTTACTCTTCGAAAGTTCGGACTTCGGGATGGGAGGGATCTCGCTAAAGGCCATGATTTGACTGTGCGGGTGGTCAATCGTGGTACCGATCATTCGCCCGCGATTCTCGAACACGAACACATAGCCAACGTCTTCGCGCGACCCAAGCACTGCAGTGCGCGCAGACCACAGCTCGACGACCCGGGCTGACCGGTACCCACCCAGGGCTGGGAAGGAAGAATCGTGGTCTGGGCTATGCAGGATCACTTCGTGACACCCGTCGGGTAGGCCAGGCCAACGATTTGGAATGTGCAGGACGTCATATGGTCCGGGCGCCTCAAGCCCGCCCGGGCAGAACGGACACAAGCCATCGGGAAGATTAGGCCGGTGCTGTCGCCATGGAGTGACAACTACCCAGGCACCTGTCAGCGGGTCGATACGGAGGTCAGTTTCGCTCATGAATCTTCACCAGGTGCTGGAGCCGCTACAGGGACCGGTAGGCATCGCGCCTGTGCTCAATCCTCAGGCATTCTTAGGTGCTTATCCACCCGCAGGAAGCGCACTCACGCCGGCCGTCACGACGGTCGGCTTCCTGACCTGCGGTAATAACAAAACTGGGGTGAGCGAGGGGATTCGAACCCCCGACATCCAGGACCACAACCTGGCGCTCTAACCAACTGAGCTACGCCCACCATGGCCGCCGACGGTTTCCCGCCCCGGCGGCTTCAGGCAGCATACCGGCAGCGGGTCACTGGGCAGAACCGGATTCGCTGCCTGATGCCTGCCCGGCCGCGTCTGCCGCGCCCGCCTGCCCGGCCGCGTCTGCCGCGCCCGCCTGCCCGGCCTCGCCCGCCTGCCCGGCCGCGCCTGGCCCGCTCGGCAGGCCGGGTGCGGGCTCGCCGTGCCGTCCCGCGATCTCCCGCGCCGTTGCCGAGTCCGGGCCCGGCGGTCGGACGAAGATGGCCTCACGGTAGTACCGCAGCTCCTTGATGCTCTCCCGGATGTCCGCCAGGGCACGGTGGCCGCCGTGCTTCTGCGGGCTGGCAAAATAAGCCCTGGGGTACCAGCGCCGCGCCAGCTCCTTGATGCTCGACACGTCCACCATCCGGTAATGCAGGAAGGCGTCAAGCTCTGGCATGTCCCTGGCCAGGAACGCCCGGTCGGTGGCGATCGAGTTGCCGCAGAGCGGCACCTTCCGCAGTTCGGGTACGTGCGAGCGCGCGTACGCCAGAACCTGCTCCTGGGCCTCTGCCAGGGTGATCCCCGCATGCAGTTCGGTGAGCAGGCCGGAGTGGGTATGCATCTCACGGACCACGTCCTGCATCTGGTCGAGCGCCTCGGCGGGCGGCTTGATGACGAGGTTGATGCCGTCGTCCAGCATGGCGAGCTCGCCGTCAGTCACCAGGCAGGCGATCTCGACCAGGGCATCGCGCCTCAGGTCAAGCCCGGTCATTTCACAGTCGATCCAGACGAGCCGGTCAGTCATATGCCCAGCCTAGGCCCCCGGTAGCCCGGCACGATGGATCAGCTACAGAACGCATTGGCCGCCGCGGATATCCTGCGCTGGCCGCCCTGGCGCTGGCTGCCGCTGGCCTGCCGCCCTCGCTCCCGCTGGCCGCCCTGGCGCTGGCTGCCGCTGGCCTGCCGCCCTCGCTCCCGCTGGCCGCCCTGGCGCTGGCTGCCGCTGGCCTGCCCCCTAGCTGCCGCCGGTCGGGCGCCTTAGCTGGCCCCGCGACGCGAGAGCGCTGATGTGGTCTGGGACGTCCAGCCCCGGCCGGACCGCGGCGTCGGCCTCGGGCGGCCCGAAGCTCATGGCAACAGGGATCACGCCGGCCCAGAAGTCCAGCTGGTAATCCTCCGGCTCGTCCTTGGCCGGGCCGGTGCGGACCTTGACTGACGCCTCGTCCAGCGGCAGCGCGAGCACGGCGGTGGCCGCAAGCTCCTTGCGGCTCGGCGGCCGCGAATGCTCCCACCGGCCGGGCACAAGCTGCTCGGTCACGGCGCGGAGGGCTGTCAGCCTCTCCTCATCGTCGGCAACAAGCCGCGCCGTCCCGAACACGACGGCGCTGCGATAGTTCATCGAGTGATGGAAGATCGCCCTCGCGCACACCATGCCATCAAGGTGGGTAACGGTGACGCAGACGTCGCGGGAGTCGGCGGCAAGCAGCGAGCGGTTCGCTGATGAGCCGTGCAGGTAGAGGGTGTCACCGGACCTGCCGTAGCCGGTCGGCAGCACTACCGGCGAGCCATCGATGAGCACGCCAAGGTGGCAGATCAGGCCGGCATCCAGCACCGCGTAGAGCTCTGCCCGGTCGCTCCTGCCGCGTTCCCGCAGGCGGTGCAGCCGGGTGCGGTCGGTCTGGGACAGGGATGTGTCAGCGCTCATGATGCTCTACCGTACAAGCTAAGTGGACTGGCCAGAATAGCCACTTTGTGCCTGAAGGAGATGACCACTTGTCCCGTGCCGCTATCGAGCTCCCGATTACCGCTGACCGCGGCGGCGGCCCGCTTTCCGGGCAGATCGCCGGCCAGCTCAGGTCGGGGATCTCCGACGGTCGGCTGGGCGCTGGCGAGCGGCTGCCGGCCAGCCGCGTGCTTGCCAAGTCGCTTGGCGTCAGCCGCACCGTGGTGACCGCCGCGTATGGCCAGCTGTACGCGGAGGGCTGGCTGGAAGGTCGGCACGGCTCCGGCACCTTCGTCGCCGCCGGAGCGCCCGGACAGGCCAGCCCGCCATGGCAGGCGGCACGGCCATGGCAGGCGGCACGGCCATGGCAGGCGGCACGGCCATGGCAGGCGGCACGGCACAGCGCAGGCCCCGCCGCGGCACCTAGGCGTGCCACGGCACCCGGGCCCGCCGCAAGGCACGATCCGGCCGGGCAGCACGATCTCGCCGGGCAGGACGATCTCGCCGGGCAGCACGATCTCGCCGGGCAGCACGATCTCGCCGGGCAGCACGATCTCGCCGGGCAGCACGATCTCG
>Ga0137384_10003750_pt1 | contig 12130 bp, 11 predicted proteins | sample SagtaG_2_FD_104922 | JGI IMG/M metagenome (GOLD analysis project Ga0137384, IMG submission 104922) | Vadose zone soil microbial communities from Sagehorn Ranch, Mendocino, California, USA - Sage2_R_60_16 metaG | ecosystem: Environmental > Terrestrial > Soil > Vadose zone | place: USA... | reverse complement strand
GTTGGGGTGAGGGGCTTACGGCCTCTCAAGAGGCGGACTCTCGAGAGGCCCGAGCCCCTCACCTCACCCCTCTCCCGCGCGAAGTCGAGTTTACTCGACTTCGACACCAAACATGGCCGAAGTCGGATAAATCCGACTTCGGCTGGGGAGAGGGAGCCGGCCGAGCCAGCCGCAGGAACATCGATCAAAATGAGGGTTGGAATTCACCTTGGAGGCTGCGCGATGGCTGGCGCCTGGCCGGCGAGTCCGAATATGAGCTCGGTTGGTTGGGTGCCGGGCTTGAACGTCGTCTCAAAATTCGTTTCGAGCGTGCGCGCCTTTGGATGACATGGATGAAAGCACGGTCGCGGCGAGGCTCCTGAGCTTGCGCGGGACCGAGCTCCTGCTCGAATTCCAATCCGCGCGGATGCAGGCGTGCGTGCGCCGGCAAGGAAATGACTTCGAGGTCGCGATCGAGGGCCGGAGCTGGCGCCTACACCGCCTCGATCCGCTCGCCCGGCGGGCGGGGGCGGAAGACGATCCCGCGCGCCTGGTCGCCCCCGTGCACGGACGCGTGCTCGACGTTCCGGTGTCGCCCGGCAGCAGCGTCAAGCGCGGGCAGGTCCTGATGCTGCTCGAATGCATGAAGCTCGAATACCGGGTCACGGCGCCCGCCGACGGGTTGGTCGAAGCGCTGCACTACGCGGTCGGCGATGTCGTCGAGGAGGGCGCGCTGCTGCTCACCTTCGTGCCGTCGGCCGGCAGCGGGTGAACTTCGCCGCTATACGTGGTTGCATTCCCTACGGAAAACCGGCGCCCACCCCCGCCTTCGCTTGGGCATGCTTTTTCCGTGAAATAGCCTAGAATCCGATTCGCTGCGAAATCCGATCGGGAAGCGTGCCAGGGGAATTTGACAATGAGCGTGCGAGGTGGCTGTTCTTGCTTCGTCGCCATCGAGAGCAAAGGAATATTGCGCCGGCGGAGATCGAGCTTCAAATGAGGAAGAAGTAATACCATGAACCGGATGTTTGGCCTGCCTGCTTTGGTTCTCGCGGGGGCAATGAGCGGGCTGGTCTTGGCTCAGGCCGAGGTCCCTCTGTCGATCCTCGAACAGGCGGGCGGGCTTCCCACGCTCGCTCCGGTTTTCGCGAAGGTCTCGCCATCGGTTGTCAGCATCAAGATCGACAGCCACACCTTCGATGCGCAAAAGGCGGCGGGCAAAAATCGAGGCTCGCCCAAGCCTGCAACCCAAGCCGGGGAAACCCGCGCCGGCTCCGGCGTGATCTTTGACGGACCCCGCGGCCTGATCATCACCAACAACCACGTCATCGAGCATGCCGATGAAATAGCTGTGACGGTCATCCGTGGGCGTAGACTGCCCGCAACGCTCGTCGGCGCCGATCCGGAAACCGATGTCGCTGTGATCAAGGTGCAACCGGAGGATCTGACCGCGATACCGTTCAGCGATTCTGATCGACTGCGGATCGGCGATTTCGTCATTACCATCGGCATTCCGTTTCCGATCGGCCGCACGATGACTTCGGGGATCGTCAGCGCCTTGCATCGAAGCAACGTCGGCATCGCACGGGCCGAGGATCTCATCCAGACCGATGCCTCAATCTATCCGGGCGATTCAGGCGGCGCGCTCGTCAACCTGCGCGGCGAGCTCGTCGGCATTAACGCCGGGTACGTCGGGCCCAGCAACACCAATTCCGGGGTCGGCTTCGCCATTCCGAGCAACCTTGCGCGCAAGGTTGTGGACCAGATACTGGCACATGGCGGGGTCCGCCGCGGTATGCTCGGCATGAGCTACGCGGACCCGAAGGCCAGCTTGATTCGCGGCATGAAATTAACCGTGTCCAGGAGGCCGGTGATCGATAAGGTCGACGCGGGCTCAGCGGCGGAACGCGCCGGCCTCAAGACGGGCGATGTTGTGATCGCGGTTGATGGAGCCGCCGTCCGGGACGCGGACGAGCTGCAAAGCAAGTTGGGACTCGATTGGCTCGGCGATACGGTCGAGCTCACCGTGTCGCGCGCCGGACAATCCATCGTCATCCACGCGGCGATGGAGGAGTTGCGGCGCGCTCGATCCAAGTGACGCGCATCCGCCACGCCGTGTTGCATGGCATGATCGACTCGCGGCTGCGGTGGTGACCGGCCTCTGTGGATCCATCAAGACCGGTCGCCATCGCGCGCCTGCAGCAGCCCCTCGCCGCAACGATGAAGAGCCACGCCTCCGCGCTGCGGTTACGAGCGATGCTGCCGGACTGGACGGCGAGGCGCCACCGCGGCGGCGGCGGGCTTGGCGCACTTGCCCCAATAGCCTATCCCCTGAGGAAAGGCATTGCTCCAGCACTTGCCGTCACGCTGAATGGCTCCATTCCATATTTCGGCTTGGCTGGGTGCCGACCATGCGCCCACTGCGAGAATCGCAGCGATCGCGGCGACCGTGTAGATGACCTTCCGCATGTTTCATTGCTCCCTAGTAGTTTATATGAAAATTATGACTGCTTGCTGCAGCCACTATATAAATTACACGTAAACTGTCTTAGGTCCAGAGGATAATGGGCTACTTTATCATGATTTAGGCATTGTCCCTGGAGGCCTCCTGGTGATCGAGGCAAGGCGGAATAAATTAATAAATATATCTTATGTGTAATTATCCATCAGATGGAAGCCAGAATACCACGCTGCGGCTCACCATCGTGCCCTCCGTCGGCGCCGGATCGGAGTGCTGTAGCCAGCATCGAGCGAATGCATAATGCCGGACGGCCGCCCCCGGATTGCGGCGCCATAGCCCGTCGCAGACCGGCACCTGGAGGCGCATCTATCCGGGCTACTCGGGCTGGACGGACATGAGCGCCGGGTCGGCAGGAATCGACAGCACCACCCGCAGACCCTCGGATGCGTAGTCGAAATCGACCGTGCCGCGCAGCACGGTCCTAACCTCGCGCTCGATGAGCTCGGTGCCGAAACCTCGCCGGCCCGGTTTCTTGACCGCGGGGCCGCCCGCCTCGCGCCATCGGACCACCAATTTTCGTCGATCGCCTCCGTCCAATTGCCATTGCACCGAGGCATGACCGCTGTTGTTCGATAGCGCGCCGTGTTTGACCGCATTGGCCGCGAGCTCGTGGGTTGCGAGACCCAGCGCCAAGGCGGCTGTCGGCCGCACGAGAATCGGCGGTCCTTCCAGCGTGACGCGATCTTCACCCTTGCGGCGATAGGTCTCCAGCGCGGTCGCAAGCACGTCCTGCAGCGACACATCGCCCCACTTCTGCCGCGACACGAGATTGTAGCCTGCCGTCATGGCCTGGATGCGGGCGGTCAAGGCCTCGATGAACTCGTCCGCAGGCCGGCTGCTGGCGCGGGCCTCCTGCGCCATCGCGGCTACCATTGTCAGCATGTTCCTGACCCGGTGATCGAGCTCCTCCACCAGCGCGCGCTGATGCTCCTCGCCCTCCACCAGCTTGCTGATGTCGAAGAAGGTGACGACCACCCCGTCGATCTGATTGTTGCGAGCCCGGTAGGGCAGCAGGCGCATCAGATAGTGCGTCGGCTGGTCGGATCGTTGGACGCGGCGCTCGATGGGTTCACCGCGTTCCAGGACGGTGCGAATCTCGCGTTGCAAGTCGCCGTCCTGCAGACGGTTGGCGATATCGGTGAGCGGCCGCCCGCGATCGGTCGAGATGAGGTTGAAGATCGCAGTGGCGACGGCCGTGAAGCTGCGGATGATCAGCTGGTTGTCGAGAAAGATGGTGCCGACCTGCGTGCTCTCGAACAGGTTGCGCAGGTCGGCATTGGCCCGATCGAGCTCCTCGATCTTGCCGCCGAGCTCCACATTGACGGTTTGCAGCTCCTCATTGACCGATTGCATCTCCTCCTTCGAGGTCTCGAGCTCCTCGTTGGTGGACTGCAGCTCCTCGTTGACCGAAACCATCTCTTCATTGGCGGCCTTGAGCTCTTCGAGCGCGGTCTCGTATTCCTCCACCGTGGACTGCAGCCGCTCGCGGGTATCGCGTAACTCCCGGTCGAGCTGACCGACCGCGGAATCGCCTGAATCGCGCCGACCGGCGGCCGCTTCGGCGGGACTCTGCGCCTCGCCCACATCCGTGAACAGCACGAGGAACAACGGATCGGTGTCATGATCGTGGAACGGTTCCACCGTCACCTTGACGCGCTGGATGCGGTCGTCGATCTCGACCGTCGCACCCTCTCGCACCGCCGTGCGGCGAGATTCGAGCGCCTCCTGCAGGGCGCTGCGCAGATCGAGGCGCAGGCCGCTGCGGGCCGAGGACAAGAGTTGCCGGCTCGGCATCCCGGCCGCCGCCTCGAGGTATTTTCCCGTTCGCGCCGAATAATGGACGATGTCGCCTTCCCGGCTCACCACGACATGGGGCGGCGCGAATCCCTCAAGCACGCGTGCTTCGGCCGCGTGGCGCAGGCTGGACCCCACGGGCGTCGACTCTCGCGCATCCGCGCCTGCGGTCGTCGCGCGCGCTCGGGCGGCGGGTATCGGAAACCGGAGCTGCGCAGCGACATGATCGCGGCGTTGGAACAGCCGTTGCTTCTTGTCGATACGTTGGAAAAGGTCGGTGTACTGGCTGATGTTCTCGGACATGCCGAGGAACAGATACCCGCCCGGCTTGAGGGCAAAATGGAAGATCGGGATCACGCGGCTCTGGAACTCGGCGCCGAGATAGATCAGCAGGTTGCGGCAGGAGACCAGGTCCAGGCGCGAGAACGGCGGGTCGCGCAGGACGCTGTGCGAGGAAAAGATGCAGAGGTCGCGGATTTCCCTGATCACGGTGCGGCTGGCCTCGTCGCGAAGGAAGAACCGCTCGACCCGCTCGGGCTCGACATTGTCCAGCAGGACATGCGGGTAGCGGCCGGCCCGCGCGACCGCCAGCGCGGCCTCGTCGATGTCGGTGGCGAAAATCTGCACCTTGGGAACGGCGTGCAGCGTGTCCAGGTGCTCGCGGACCAGAATAGCGATCGAATAGACTTCCTCGCCGGTCGCGCAGCCCGGCACCCAGATGCGAATGGTGTCGGCGGCGCCTTTTCCTTCGAACAGCTTGGGAATGACCAGTTCCTTGAGCGCCTCGAACGCCTCCCGGTCGCGGAAGAAAGTGGTCACCCCGATCAAGAGGTCCCGAAACAGCAGCGTGACCTCCTCCGGCTCCTTGCGAAGGCGTTCCACATAGGCGCCGAGGCTGAACACCTGCCCGATGTCCATCCGCCGCCGCACGCGCCGCATGAAGGTCTTCTCCTTGTAGCCGCTGAAGTCGTGGCCGACCTGGTTGTGCAGGAGGCGCGCGATCGTGCGCCGCGTCTCCGGCAAATCGGCGGCGTTTTCGGCGGGATGCTCATCCGGCGCGAGCCCGCCGGGCTGGCGCTGGCTCCTGCCGAACTCCACCAATCGGCCAGCCATTTGCTCGACCGGCAAGATGAGATCGACCAGGCGGGTTGCGATCGCGGCTTCCGGCATGCTGGACTGGCGCGGCGAGCTGCCGTTGCTTCCCTGCGCGAGCGTCAGGCCGCCGCAGGTCTTGATCGCCTTGATGCCGAGCGCGCCGTCGCTGCCGCCACCGGACAGCACCACCGCAATGGCGTTCTCGGTCATCGCCTCGGCGAGGGAGCAGAAAAAGCCATCGATGGGGTGACGCTCGGAGTCCGATTGGCGAGCTTTCAGAAAGAACAGACCGTCCTTGATCGTGACGACGTGGTCGGAAGGACAGACATAGATGTGATCGCGCTGGATCGCCTCTTCGTGACGAATGGCGGACACCGGCATATCGGTGTAACGGGCGAGGATTTCCGGGAGAGTCGTCTCGTGGCCGCGCGGCATGTGGGTGACGAGAACGAAAGCCATGCCGGCATCGGACGGCATGTCGCGAAAAAATCCCTCCACAGCCTCGATGCCGCCTGCCGAGGCGCCGAGCCCGACGATCGGAAACGCTTGCTCAGGAGTCACTGACCAGTCCGAAACTGCCGGAGCCGAAGCCCCGACTGCGCTTGCTTGCGAGCTGACGCTCGTCCCCGCGAAAGCGGGGATCGAGCGCTCGCGGGGGTGAGCGGATTGAACCTAGGCTGGTTGCTCGAACCGCGCAATCACGCTTCAATCGGCGGCTTTCGGAGTTCTTCTTTTGATTCCGGCAACAGCCGATCCGTCAGCTGCCGAATGGATCCGTAGCATTCGCACGCGCTTTGCTCGAGCGCGGCACGATCGACGATCTGGATTTGACCGCGGCGATAGCGGATCATGCCGGCGGACTGCAAGATGCGCGCCACGATCGTCACCGTGGTCCTGCGCACACCGAGCATCTGGGAGAGAAAGTCCTGCGTCAGCGGGACCATGTCGCTGCCGACATGGTCGGAGGTTTGCAACAGCGATCGGCAAAGGCGCGCTTCCGCATCGTGTAGCGTATTGCACGCGACCGACTGCTGGATCTGGGCGATCAGCAACTCGTTGCAGCAGATCGCAAGGTCACGGATGGCAGTGCTTCTGCTCGCCACCGCCTCAAACTGGGCGGCGGGCACCCGCGCGGCCGTACCGGCCAGTTGCGCGATGGCGGTTCCGATGGCGCGCCGGGAGCCCAGGGCCACGCCCGTTCCGAGCGCCCCCTCCCGGCCGATGGTGGTCGTCTCGACCGTCTCGCCGCTTCGCATGCCGACGACCAGCGAGACCATTCCGTTGAGCGGAAAATAGACCTGCTCGATCACTCCGCCCGGTTCATGCAACACCATGCCGCGGCCCAAAGGAACCTCCCTGATGAAGGGAGCAAGCATGGCAAGGTCTGCCTGGGGCAGCGCTGCCAGCAGCCGATTGGACGACTTGGCAAACTCGGGACTGCGAGCAATTGAGAGAGGAAAACGGGTGCTTGGCATGGCTTTGCCCCCACCTGGACTAGGCGAAGCGTCCGACCACGACAGCCGGACCTGTCGCCGCTGGCTGTGCTCCCAACATACCCTCTTTTAAGGCTGTCCGCCAACAGACATTCATTAAAGGCTTTAATAAGCCGAAAAGTTCCATAAGCATTGCAAATATCGCCCCCGCGGACGCTAACGGCCGCCGGGCAAGAGCCTCAAATAGGGCACTCCCCGGTGCGAGGCCTCGGTCCGGCTGTCGTGATCGCCGTCCGCAGCCTCCGGCCGGCTCACAAATCTCGCGCGCGAGACGAGCTGGCGGGAGCGGCTCACATTCTCGCGGGCGATCAGGAACTCCTCCGAAAGGGCGTCTCGCAGCTCGCGGCAACGCTCGACCCGCGGCGCCAGCATCAAGAGTTGCCGCTCCAGCATGGCTCGAGTGCCGGCCCATTCCTCGCGCGCCGGCCCTTCCGCCCGGCCGCGCTCAAAATCATGATCCTCGCGTTCGAGCGCGGGCAGCATCGACCGAACGCCAAGCCAGATGGCATCCACGAACGATCGCTCAATGGGCGCGTGCAGCAATTGCGCACCGTGCTCATCCCGCACGCCGATCGACCAGCCGGCCCACCGCCTCGGGGTGGTCTGATGGCGCGGGTTCAGAAGATCGCGCACGGTCGCCTGCGCCTCTTCGCGCGCCACCCCAGCGTCGGGCAGCTCGATGCCCTCATGATCGATGAAGGTCTGCTTGCCGAAGCTGAGGTCGAAGAAATAGATCGGCATGCTTCACCGCTGGCCCCCGACGGGTTGCCGCGACCGGGAAAGCCGCGCGTCGCCGCCTGATCCTTTTATATGCGCTCGATAATGTCGCTGCAACAGCAGCACGTGATAGTTATTCAACGAAGCTCGGAAAAGTGAAAGATCAATCCTAAAAATCAATCCCAAGAGTCAGCTTCCGAACCGACATTGCATGCAGAAACAACAATACTCCTTCGCAAGGGTTCCCATGAATGGGACCCTGATAATCCATAGAAGCTTGATGAGGGCGGGACTGTGGGCTGGGGAGTGGAGCAAGGGAGCTCCGCGAGCCGCTTCCGCGACTCTGTTTTTGGCTCCGGCATCCCGAGGGGAGGACGGCGGCGCCCATCGCAGGTGGGAGGTTTTCGTGGGAACGATCGTCATCAGATGCCCAAAGACGCAACGGGAAATTTCAACGGGAATGGAGGCGGACTGGAGGGCGTTTCGCAGCGTGCCGGTCTTCTTCAGTCGCACGTTCTGCCCGATCTGCCGCACTAATCATGAATGGTTCGCCAAGGATGCCTGGGTTCGCGACAATGTGCGCCCAACGAGAAAAGACGAGCCTCCCATGATGAACGCCAGGTGACGCGGCAGCCGCTTCGGCCGAGCGTCCTGATCGCGGCGCAATCATTAAGGGGCGCGCCGGCTCTAACCGAAGCCCCTCCTCACGGGAAACGCAAAGAAAAGCCCCACTAAAGCGGGGCGAGGTGGTGTGAAGCAGGAGCGGGCTTGGGGGTGACCCCTGCCTCATCACGAAACTCACCACATCTCCGGGTCTCGTTTCGTCATTCAACGCGGCTTGCACAAATGCCGCTATGCCGCGCGCGGCTCATCGCCGCTCCGCTGTGCGACACCCAGCCAGGCTTCGCGTTTCCACCAGGAATGGTCGACACCGCATAACGGACAAGTCGAGCGGGAGAGCACGTCGGGCAGCCCGTCGAAAGTCTCCGAGTCCGTTTCGATCCCGGTGCAAACCGGTTGACCGGTTGCCGGGCATTTGATCATCACCGAGCTCATGTCCATTGTCCCAAAGGCTCGCGCAGCTTGCGCGTCAAGCCCTGTCCGGCGAATCTAGGCTTGCCCCGCCCGACTGTCGGTCCGGAATCCGACTCACCGGCTGGAAATCGTGCCAACACGGAATTGTGAGCGCGTCCGCGCAAACCGCGGCCGCGGAACCTTGGAACACAGCGCCGCGTAACCGGTTGCACCGGTATCGCAGTCGCAGCGCTGCGTGACGGCGCCGGCTGGAGAAAAAGGAGAACCGTGATGAACTTGCCTTCGAAAATTCTCGCGGCCGCCGCGCTTGCCGCGACCCCGTGTTTCGCAGGCGCCGCCGGGGCGGCGCCGATGGGAGCGATACCGCATGACCCGGCCTCGACCGTGCAGACCGTGGATTGGCGCGGCGGGCACTGGGGATGGGGTGCGGGCGCTGGCTTCGCGGCCGGCGCGATCTTGGGCGGGGCGCTGGCTCCGCGGCCCTGGTACGGCTACGACTACGATTACAGCTATGCCCCGGGCTATCCCACCTATGATTACAGCTACACTCCGGGCTATTCCACCTATGGCTATGCTCCGGGTTCTTATGAATACGGCTACACGGCGCCCGGCTATGTCATGCCGAATCGGGATGTCGCTTACTGTCAACAGCGCTTCAGGTCCTACGACCCGGCCTCGGGCACCTATCTCGGCTTTGATGGCTATCGCCATCCGTGCCCCTAAAGGGCGATGACGATCGCGGCCGATGGCCGCTCGAAATCGGGGGGAGTCGTCCAGGCTCCCCCTTTTTATTGTCCTTTATTGTTCCGCTACACCGCGCCGAGCCATCCGTGGGTGACCAAATATCCGACAATCGCAACGGCGACGACCGCGCCGGCGAGGCTGAAGCCGAGCACGTAGCGCACGTTGTGACCCGTCACGCCTGCCCGCGCCTTGTCGGTTTGCACCTCGGTCGGAGCCGGCGAGCGTGAATTCTCATTTCGATTCGATTCCTGCATTTTGCACCCCGTTTGTTTGCATCCGCATTGCAAGATCGCGTGTTTCTTCAACGCGATGGGGAGGCGCGAGGTTCCCGGTTGCGGCGCGCCGCCAAGCAGCTCTTCTTGCGACCAGGCATGGACCCGCGGATCAAGCCCCAGGGTCAAGCGCCAGGGTCAAGCCCGGGAACTTTGCAAGGGATCGAGGGTTTCAAGACAGGTGGATAACCAGGACTGATCGCAGCGGAGGAGAGACTCTCATGTGCGACTATAGTCTGCAGTACGTCGCGTCCCGGCCCGCGAAGGTGGGGGATCTGCTCGTGACGACCAAGTTCAACGATTCCATCACCCGCGGCTTCAGCCCGATCGGTGAGCCGCACGTGGCGGCGTGCCTGCTTCCCGGCACCGAGATCGCGTTCGAGAAGGATGTCGAATACGATCATTTCCTTGCGCTCTTCCGCAACCGGAAGGTCGGCGCCACCGTGGCCCAGTTCCGCAAGATCGATCCGGAACGGGAGCACGTGCATCACGATGCGCTGGAATTTCCGAACGGAAAAATCCTGCTGTTGACCCAGTTGAGCGAGGGCCAGCGCGCGACGGTCCTGCAATTGCCGGCGGCGGCGCGCACCACCATCGACATGGTCGAGCAGCACGGCAACTTCGTCATCGCACGCTAAAGGCGGCAACCGCAATCCGGAGCGATCCTGATGGCATCGCGAGGGCTGGAGCGCTTGCGCTCCGGCCGGTGGGCGCTCGTGCTCCTGCTGCTGTGCGCCGGCGGCGCAGCGGCTGACGCCGCCGAGGGCGGGAGCGCTCCATCGGAGGCCGTCTTCCTGGCCCAGCTCATTGTCCTGATGGTGGCCGGACGCCTGCTCGGCGAAGCGATGCTTCGCATCGGCCAGCCCTCCGTCATGGGCCAGCTGCTCGCCGGCATCCTGCTCGGCCCCTCGGTGCTCGGCTCCCTGTGGCCTGACCTCCAGCACCTGCTCTTTCCCGCCACGAACGAGCAAAAGAGCATGATCGATGCCGTTTCCCAGTTCGGCATCCTTTTGCTCCTGCTGCTGACCGGAATGGAAACCGATCTCCAGCTCGTCCGCAAGGTCGGCCGCGCCGCCATCAGCATCTCCATCCTCGGAGTCGCGGTGCCGTTCGCCTGCGGCGTCACGCTCGGCGAGCTGATGCCGGAGTCGGTGCTGTCGGATCCGAGCAAGCGCCTCCTCACCGCGCTCTTCCTTGGGACCGCGCTCTCGATCTCCTCGATCAAGATCGTGGCCGCGATCGTGCGCGAGATGAACTTCACGCGCCGCAATCTCGGACAGATCATCGTGGCCTCGGCGATCATGGAAGATACGATCGGGTGGACCATCATCGCCATCACGTTCGGTCTCGCCGAGGCCGGAACGATCGACGTGTTTCACGTCGGCAAGAGCGTGCTCGGAACCGCGGCGTTCCTGGCGGCAAGCTTCACCGCCGGAAGGCGCATCGTGTTCTGGCTGATCCGCTGGGCCAACGACAATTTCGAGAGCGAGTTTCCGGTGATCACAATGATCCTGGTGATCATGGGCGCTATGGCGCTGATCACGCATGCGATCGGGGTCCATACCGTGCTGGGCGCCTTCGTGGCTGGCGTGCTGATCGGAGAATCGCCCATCCTGAGCAAGCACGTCGACGAGCAGCTGCGCGGCCTGATCTTCGCGTTTTTCATGCCGGTCTTTTTCGGCATGGCGGGACTGAGCGCCGATCTGAGCGTGCTGCAGGAGCCTTCCCTGCTGCTCATGACGCTCGGCCTGATCGCGATCGCCAGCGTCGGCAAGTTCGCGGGCGCCTTCATCGGCGGAAAAATCGGCGGTCTCAAGCGATTCGAGTCGCTGGCGCTGGCCTGCGCGATGAATGCGCGCGGCTCGACCGAGGTCATCGTGGCCACCATCGGCCTGTCGATGGGCGCGCTGAGCCAAAGCCTGTTCACGATGATCGTCGCCGTGGCGGTCACCACCACGATGGCGATGCCGCCGACCCTGCGCTGGGCATTGCGGCGCGTGCCGCTCGGCAAAGCAGAAAAGGAACGCTTGGCGCGCGAAGAGCTGGAGGCGAAGGGATTTGTTCCGAATCTCGAACGGCTGCTGCTGGCCGTGGATGACAGCCCAAACGGCAAATTTGCTTCGCGGCTGGGGGGCCTCCTGGCCGGCCCGCGCAGCCTGCCGATCACCGTCTTGACGCTGGCGGCGAACGGGAGCGGGGCGAAGCGCGGGGCGCGGGCCGGCGGCGAGGAAGCAGCGCGGCCTGACGGTGTCGCGAAGACCGTCAAGGTGGCGGCGGAGGAGGACGCCAAGAACAACCCACTAAAGGAGGATGAGCGCGCATCCGTCGATGTGACCGTGCGCAAAGCCGCAGACAAACCGGATATCCCGACCAGCGAAGCCGTCGCGAAGGAGGCGAAGAAGGGCTACGACCTGCTGTTGGTGGGCGTGCAGAACACCCGCGCCAGGGACGGGGCATTTCATCAGGATGTCAATCGCGTC
>Ga0137384_10003745_pt1 | contig 12137 bp, 7 predicted proteins | sample SagtaG_2_FD_104922 | JGI IMG/M metagenome (GOLD analysis project Ga0137384, IMG submission 104922) | Vadose zone soil microbial communities from Sagehorn Ranch, Mendocino, California, USA - Sage2_R_60_16 metaG | ecosystem: Environmental > Terrestrial > Soil > Vadose zone | place: USA: California... | reverse complement strand
GGGGTCGGATGATCCGTAGGGGCGAGTGTGGCTGGGTGGAGGTGGTGTGGGCCTTTATGGTCGCCCGGGGGTGGGGCACGCTGGTGCATCTCCACACCTCAACAGTACAGCTTGCCGCACAGAAGCTGTATGAGAAGCATGGCTATCACGAGGTTGGACGAGAGACGCATCAGCAGTTCGAGAACATCTTGTATGAGAAAGCGTAGAGCTAGAGGACGCTTTACGCCTCTTGGAAAGGATTGGAATTCCCTGAAGCCACAATACGGCAAGTAATGGAGGATTGGGATTTCTAAATGAAAAGCTGGTGCCGTCCATTTGGGACGGCACCATTGCTCCTTCTACACATGGTAGACGAGCTATTTTCTGATAGGAATCACGTCCGAAGTAGCGCTGGAAGTCAAGTTTGATTTCCTGAGCTTACTATAATAGGGCTAGTATATCCTGCTCAATCATACTACGGACTTGCTCAAAACGATATGTCCTTTCACTACTCTCAATGAGAGCAGTAATCTTAGCACAGAATGCTTCTGTATCTTCTGAAATCTGAACCTCGGCTGATTGGAGTCTACTAATATCCCTTGCAAGTGAATCATTGATGTTATTGAGTTGATCCTCAAGGCTTTCTACCTGGAATTTAAGTTCTCGATTTTTGTGAATGTTTTCTAAAATACTTTGTGTCTGTATAGACTCGTCTAAACCAATGCTTTGCAGAGCTTCGAGAACAAGTTTTTCTTCTCCATCGTTTAGTAGCCCATGTGTTATGAAAAGGCTCAAACGTGTCGCTATTTCAGGAGCTTTTAGTTGCGTTTCTTCATAAAGGGAAGATAAAGATGTTTTTACTGATTGTCGACCTTCAAAAAGTTGTCGTGATAAATTCTTTTGCTCATGGGCTAAATCATTTCGCAAAGCTACGTTGTTTTGCAATGCTGTAATAAGATCAGCAGCTTCTTGACCCTTTACCTGATCCACATGTTGTAAGTGATTTGATGTAAAGACTTCAAGTTGTTTGTTGAGCGTCTCATTTCGCTTTTTATATTGAAATATCCATCCTTTATAGTCTCCCCAGACATTTAACTCTTGGAGTTTTTCTAGCCTGGTAGGATGAAAAGAACCAAGAACAAAAAGCCAATCTTCAGGATACTTATCTCTCAATGTTCCAAGAACACCAAACATAATATCTTGATCTCGTACCTGGGTATAACGAGCGCTTTTTTCTACTTTTCGAAGCAATCCACCTATTGCAATATAAGAGAACCCTAGCTTTTTGAGATCTTCATAATTTTGGATGTACTCCATAATGTTTGTTCCCTGGGCTACTCCAACAAGTTTAAATTTCTCTTTGAAAGGTTCATAGATCTTAAGAGCTTCTTTTGCGCTTTCAAGAGTGGCTTGGGGATTTCGAAATACATCTATCATTATTCCATATTCTACACCCATTCTGACATAGGCTTCGAATAGTTGCTGATAGGTCAAAGTAGCACCTTCACGGGTAAAGATACCTGAATCGCACATTTTAATGGTGTGATCTAAGATATATTTGCGGACAGGGCAACAAGAAATATCACTTCTATATTGACAGGGCCCTGCCACTGCATCACAATAGTCAAAATTATCGCAAGGGTACTGACAGAAGTCGTGTTGAAAGTTCAAAGAGGTGTTGGCATGGGCCATGATGCCGATACCTACATTAGGATACTTCTGTAAAGGTAAACTTTTGAGCAAACGGAGACTCATTGGACGATCTGCTACAAAGAACGGTATACTACTCATTTTCTACTCCACAATAATAGCTTGAAGAAGTGTCTCACTCGATATACCAACCCCATTTAGCAACCAATCCAAAGGAATTTTGGTCTTCCTGGATAAATTAATGCGCCATTGCCAAACTGATGGCACTTCTGTGCCATCGGTGAGAAAGTACACAGCTGTTAGGTAAAACTGTCCCCAATCGGATTGTATCAGTGGTAAATCTATCTCTGTCTCGAAACGTTCTCCTCGGCAGTTGATATTTTGTTGATTGAAAATCTGATTGTTCGAGTCAACTAGTCGTAAGGTTACACCTGTGCTCTTGGGTCCGGTCATATCAAGATGGATTCTATCTTCTTTAACGTTTAATTCATGAATAAGAGGCGTCCAGCGAATAAAGAACGTACTTTTTAACCCTGCACTGACAACAATAACTTCAGTTCGCTCAGACTGACAAACATATTTAAGTTTTGTAAGTGGAAAAATGGCATCACCTTGGGGGTTGGCATTTTGTGAAAGAATCTCATTACCGTCCACATATATACTTACCTTATAGTTAGCAACTGTAAAAACATAGAGATAAGCTGTGTCTACCATGTAATAGTTTAATATATCAACTCTCTGGTACTGATCTGCCTTTTTCCCGTATAGTCGAAAGCCAAAGACATCTGGACATACTTTGATTTCGATAGTTTCGCCAATCGTTGGAAAGGTCACAGGTGCACCTATCACTTGTGAAGCAAGAAATGTAACTCCTTTTAATCCCGGTTGATTGGTTGGTTGGAAAGTGAGTCCAGGACGCATTGATAAACATGCTACAGAACCTGCTTTACCCTCTTTCGGATCCCAGATACTTAAAGAAGATGAGGAGACATAGACTTTCATTTCTTCATTTTCTAGCACGGGCTGCCTTAAGCAAGTTGCTTGTATCTCCAATGTTGGTATCAAGGCGAGAGTGGTCTCCCCCAAAAGCCTTCCTTCCTCAAAAAAAAGGATAGTACAGTGACCATAATGTTGCTGACCAACTGTTCTCTCATTCAGCATTTCAAAAAAGGCTTGTGTGAAAAGATACTGATTTTGTTGACTAGGAGCAGGATATAGACATTTCCCTGTGGTTTCCTCATAAATGAGTTCATCCGAAAAGAAAACTTGACAGATGACTGACGGGTTCATCACATTCATATTGCTGATGATGACTAGAGTCGAGTGGCTAATTTGCTGTACTTGATGACGTGCTAGTTGGATAAATTCGGTTATCGGTTGAGGTTGTACCTGGATAAAGAAGTAGCGTTGACTCTGGAAAGCCCAGGAAAGATCTCCCAACTGTAGTTGCATAGGTTGGTCACTTTGCTGCCAGGTAATTTCGTAGATGAAATAGGGACCAAATGTCGCATCCAGCGATTCTAACTCTATTCCTTGAGCAGTAATATCGTTTTTCGAGGCGGTGAATAGGTAATAGTGCTTTTCGCCCGATTCCCGTTTCGTACCGACTTTGATGCGTTCATGTGTTTGATAAGAGAAAAGATAAGCCATTTCAGGATCGAATTGTTTACAATCCAACAGCCCTTTATCTAAGTAAAGCGAGATAGTGACTGGCTCTACAAAATTCTTCAGAGGAAACGTAATCGCGCGTGAGAAATGACATATCCCATCTGACTTCAAGTACACACTTTTTTCATAGCCTTGAGAAGTACGAATAGTGATGCATCCCCTGGGTTTTTCTGGAAAATATGCTTTGAGTGTATCACAAATTATTTCAAACGCTGGTTGATGATACTCATTAAAACAAAGGCATAATGAAATCTTCCAGTCAATACCTGCTGATTCTCGATAAATTTGTCTATCAATAACCAGCAACTCTCCATGAGGAACGGCATCTGTCCAGATATAACATCGCTCGTTTTCAAGAATGCATAATCGTCCTTCAACTGACCTTTTGCCAATCTGTACATGAAATTGCTCTCGTTTTTTATACCCTATATATCCGCCTTGTCTTAGTGAGATAACTTGCTCATAAGGCCATTGAGCAATGATTTCTAATGAAAGCCAGGGAGCTGGTACAACCCGGTATGTTATTCGATCTAACAAATAGCGACCATAGGGGAAATCTCTAGTTTTCCAGCTTTTGAGGGCCGTGTAAGAGGTCAGTTGAGTTCCACCCGGAGTCTGGACAGGTGCTTTTGACTGGCGTTCCAGAATACTCAGGAATTGTGTAGGCATACAATGGTTTTCTAGCTGGAGAATGAGATCGTATAGTTTCTTTCTGCTTCGTAATAATTGAATGCGGGTTAGATCGTAGTGTGGCCCTAACTCTGCCATAATTTCCCGGTTATAACTCTCAAAATCTGTTTGTGTTAGAGATATATTCTGCTCAATAGCATACGTAATACAATGAGAAAGTATCTGGCAGTCTTTACTCAAAGCGGCTATAGCCTTCTCAGGAAGACCAAGCTGTCTTTTGCTTGATGCCTCGTATAGATTGATAAGCTTATTTGTGATGTCACCTATAGTAACATTTCGATAGTACCAGATGAAGAAGTTAAGTAACTCTTGGCGAGTAGCTTCAGATGCGTTGACCTCTGAAATGAGAGACCATACGAATAAACGTCTCCTATTACCACTGCTCCATTTTTGTTCAATTTTTTCGTCCGCATAAGTTTCCCAGAGTAGTTCTTCCGCAATCAAGGAATAATATTCGTTGCCGATACCTAGTTCTTCCTCAAAACCGGCCCAAAATTTGATATCATCTATGTATTTATTCCGCTTCACATATTCACAGGCAAAAGTGAGAAAAACAACTCTTGCTTTCTCTCGCTTCCAGGTAGGCCAATTGTTGAAACAGTGAACGATTTCTTTAGCTATGCTGAGAAGGATATTGTATTCTTCATTTTCAAACTCGACAAAAGAGAGTTTGCCTGCTTCCGCTTGACGGCTTCTTATCTCGCGGTAGGCATCCTCGATGTATCGGGTAAAAGATCGCATACCTTACCCCTTTTGTTGCATCAGATACTCATAAAATGCGTAAGTAATATGGGGACAGAGATCTTTATTGTAGCGCGAACAAGTGAAAGGTAAAGCTAACTCTCCTTGTTCCTTGCAAGCGGCGTCTAGCAGTTCTCCTGTAACTTCCCAGATGCGATCCCAGTTCTTACGCAAAAGGTAAAGGCTACCTGATCCTCCATCAATGGTATCTACAAGTACTAAATCATAATGCTGCTCGTCGTTGGGATAGATAGTGCCGCGTACCTGGTTTTTGTTAATACCTGCGTATTTGGGCATCGCTGTAATGATTGCATGCTCTAAAGTGTGCAAAATCAAGTAACGTTGGTGTTGCTTGCGATTAAAATAAGCACATGAATTACACATTATCTCTTCGCCTGGACAAGCATTCCCTGGAATCTTCCCTTGAACAACATCGCACCATTTCCGTCGGGGGTCAGGTTTGCGATTCATTTCCCAGGATAATTTAGCAGGTTCTGGTTTTGTATGTACATCATCGGCCTCCGCCGGTTCATCTTGTACTGACTGTGAAACTTCTCTACCGCAGGGACATTTCGATCCCAAGTGGCAAGCAAATGCTGAGGTATCTGTTTCTAAAAACCGCATCAAGACGTCACTAAACCGGAAGAAGACAGCGTGTGTGTCGTAAGTATTAGCCAAATAGCTATTTTTATCAGAGAAAATTGGTTTGAGTGTAATCTCTCCATCATTATGCTGATGAGAATAGAAGCGACAGAAATGCTCACGAGCTAATGTAATGATACTCACTCGCTTGAAATCCAATATTCCCAGCTTTGTATGATGTTCAGGCGCAAAGTCTATATTTTGAATAATATATTCATGCACAGCTGAACGAAAAGAGGGTATGTTTTTTACATAAATTTTCTTGTACTTATTCTCTGTTTTACACTTCCTACAGTTAAAGCGAGCTTCGTTAAACCCATCTCTAGAATAATTGGCTCCCTGCCAATACGATTCAGGCTTATAAAGCATCTTTTTAGCAATACCAGCAGGCGTATCCTCATTCCATCTTGCATTTTCTACTTGCTTCACAAATGCTTGTGGCAGTTCATAATGGGCATGGTAATTGATCTCTGTATTACACGCTTTGCAACGCCAGTGAAGCATCGGCAGTGCTATAAAACGGAAGTAATCATTGTGTTGATCGCCCTTACCAATATGCTTATATCCTCCAGACATAAATGGTTGATGATTCTTAATGCTAATAGCTTGTTCAATACATGAAGGATTAAAGCAGACCTTAGGCACTGGCGGCGCATAGATTTCCCCACAACCGCCGCACATATATACTTCTGTAAGCTGCCGAAGGGTGCCATAGCAGTATGTACAGCGTTCATCACCAGCTTTTTTATCACTATATGTAGCTCCACAATGTGGGCAATAAAAACGATAGGGACTGTACTTAACAGATAAATCTCTAGGAGTTTTAAAATGTAGCCTCATGAGTGCTTCTAGAGGATCGTCAGGAAAAGGGCTATCGCCTTTTTCATCACCAAACATTTTACTGAAGTATCGTGTAGCTTTTATCCCTTCAGAAGAACTCACTAATAAACGTTTAATTTTTTCTTCGGCTGCCTGATCCTCACTCTTAATAGACTCAATTTTGAAAGTGATACTTCCTTGCGATGCATAGCCTCCTATTGGGCGTGAATTAATTGCCTGGCGACGCGAAACGGTATCTTTTAGCTCATCCTCGCTCCCCTCACGTAACAGATAAAGGCCGACACTCGATCCTGAACTTCGAAGATCTGGCACAAGTTCACGATCTTTGGATTCCATGCCGGATAAATCATCAGCGTCTTGTAAGTCCTTTTGCAAACGGGTGTGTAGTTGCTTACATTTTTCTTGCCACCAAAATTTCAAATCATCTGCAATGAGTTCGGTTGCATGAATACCGGGAATAAACTGAGCTTCGCGTTTCATCCATGCTTGCAAACGTTGAATAACTTTCGGTGTGAAGATGATATCGAAAAGATGTTCGCTGAATGCTGGCCAATCATCCTGAAATGTTTTCTGGCTTCCTCCGACGTTTATTTGATAGTAACGTAAGTCACTCACTTTGATCTCACTCGTGAAATCACTACCAAGTTGATGTGCTAACCAATCGAGCAGGCGTGCATAGACATGGCTCTTTGTGATCTCCAGATTGGAGACAATGATTGGTGCATCCTCAAAGTCATCAGTAGTAGGATTGGCATATTGTCCGAAGTGCTTAAGGAAATAAAAGTCTAAAGGGTTACGGGGATCAATAATGGTTAATGCCAGCGCATCTTTGCGGCGTCCTCCACGCCCCACTCGCTGGGTATATTCGTTGGTAGTAAATGGAGCGCCGCAGTTCATAACAGTAGTCACATCTCCAATATCAATACCGAGTTCGAGTGTGCTTGTAGCGATCATCACATCTATCGGTAATTCTGAGTGATCTTCGTCGGGAGTATTCAGACGTTGTGTGGTTGCGAAGCGATTCACGGCTTTAATTCGTTCTTCTCGTTCCAACCCTCCTCGATGCCAGCCAACTTCTATACCTGGTTCATACAACATACCAAGCTCTTGCGCATGCTGATACCAGTGATCTACTGCGCTAATAATATCAAGTTCTGTTCTGGTGAACATTGGGTTTGCTACTTTGGCACCGTGCATTGCAAGAATACGAGGTAGTAATTCTTGATGGTAGGTATGATAATATCGATCTTCTTGATCCCGTAAGAAGCGAACAATATCATCAGTATCTTGTCGGAAATTTGAGAAGATCAGTGTTTTACGAAAATGTGGGTCACGCAGCAAATGTCCGATCACATCAGCCACATTCAGGACCGAGGTAGTCACTTTTTGGTTTCGGCCTGATGCTAGCTTTGCGGGGGTAAGCGCATAGTGATAGCGGTACCGAGCCGGTTTTTTCTCATAATCAAGATATGGACGTTTTTCCTCTGTCTCCTCTTCTTCCTTTCCTTTTGGCCGCAAGTATTTTACCTGATCAAGGTCGGCATCAAAAATTAAACATGCTAATTCTTTTGCATTCCCAATGGTTGCGCTGACACCTATATAGAAAGGCTTACGTTTGCATGCCTCTTCAAAGCGGCGTAGCAAGTGAGCAACATTGCATCCAAAGACACTGTTGTACATGTGAATTTCGTCAAGCACCACTATGCTAATGTCTGGCGAGAAGATTTTACGGTGATACCCCGGCACCTGGAGCATACGGTTTATCATATCGGGGCTGGTAATCAAAATATCAGGAAGCTGATTAAGAATATCGGCACGAGTTAAGCGGAAAAAGTCGATCTCTGCTCCACAGATACAGCGAACGATATTGATATGTTCCTTACTATTTGGTCCTTTCTTTTCGGAGAAGTTGGTTAGTACTGATGAGCAGCGAGGGCATAATTGTAGCAGACTTTTTTCAGTGATTAGCTCGTAGTCTGATCTAGGTGTATCACCAGTTAACACTCCAACGCTAATCTTGCGATCTTCTATAGCATTCTGATTCATTTGGTATAGAATTTCTGAAATTCTACGTGCCTGGTCGTTTGCTAAGGCACGCGTTGGATACATTACTATTGCTCTGACAACTGCATGCGGAATATGTCCTGATGCTAACTGGTGAGCGCGCTCATTATAGAGATGAGCAATCAATGGAATAAGAAATGCTTCTGTCTTACCGCCGCCAGTAGGAATAGACAAAAGCAATGGTTGTTGTGCTGACTCGTTGGCCTGAGCTAGCTGGCCGAGAATATGTACCAATGCTTCTTCCTGGAAATACCTTAAGCGAAGATCTGTCTGTATTTCCCAAAGATTTTCGATAGCCTTACGTAGAGGAGAGGGTATTAGTTTATTTCTACGAGTGTCGATCAAGTCATCCGTTTCTAACTCAGTAATAACTCGACCGTCGGTAAAAGGATAAAGTTTTTCTGGCGTTCCTTCAACAAAGAGCTTTTGACCATTTTGATCGGCTTTAGCTGCACTAATGTATGCACGATATTCTTTATGACTACCACCGTATTGAAAATGATCTTCCGAGCGTGTCAATGTTTCAAGTAAAAACTTGATCAGTTGCTCAGGATGAAATACAGCTATCAGCAGATTTTCATCTTCGTCAGAGATCACTTCATCCAGGCCTTTGACTGGTTTGGTAGATTCTCCTTCCAATAATCGTTTATCGGTATCTATGACAACGTGCTTAAATATCATCGCTGCTGAATTAATGTGTTCACCAGATTGATCGAGTATCTCTTTGCGCATCTCTGGATGGCGGATTTCAAGTTCAGTCAAAATGTGCGCAAGTTGCCCTGGTGCCGCCCATTCAGGTTCCTCAGTGCCAACGAACGGCTTCTCACCAACATGTGAGAAATAAACCTGGATCATCTTCCCTGCTCCTTATTGTTCTATCATATTAAAAACACGATTGTTTGCATCTAGTGTTTCAGTTAAACTCAGTTTTAAACACTCCAGGAGATACCAACGCAGTGCAAGTAATTTCTGCGCTCGCTCTGCATTCGCCAGGTCTTCAACTGATACCGAAGCGGACAGAGCTAATAAGGAACGCACCCATTTTACTTCTAGTTGCTGCCAACGTTGCCAACTGGCCCATTTTTCATAATACTCAATTGGTTGATGAGCTTGTTCTTGTTCAGGTAACGATAAAACGAGATGTTTGGATAAAGCGACAATAGTAGTATTCCATGACTCATCAAGTTCAGATAAGGTAAGACGTCCTTGTTGCTCCTCTGCTTTTTTTTCTGCAAGTTCTCGGTGCGCCTGATAAAGATCGTTCTTCAGGCTTTCTAACTGTTTACTATCTTCACGCCTTTGTTGTATAAGTACATTCTTATCTCTTTCTAGTTTTTCTACCTCAGCTTCTGCTTGTTGCCTTATAGCGAACTCTTCATCTCGCTTATCATAGGCAATAGCTTTTTCTTTTTCAGCTTTGTTTAGCTTTTGCTGTAGCAAAGTATTCTCTTTGCGTTGATCTTCAAGAAGCTGTAAAGTTTCATTTAGTCGATGCTGGACATTGTTAGCACTTTCATCTTGCCTATCAATGGTTGCATTCAAGCTTGCTTCCAGACCATCAATACGTCTCTGAAGTTCCCTGGTATGGGATCGCTCCTGTTCTAAGGCGGATTGAAGCTCGTTGATTTTTTGCTCAGCAATATTTCTCTCATCATTTGTCTTCTGAAAAGCAGTTTTCAGTTGACGAAGCTCATCCTGGTGTCGTACCTCGTCATCCCTCTGCGTATCTTTCAGCGTTTGTAACTCATTCTGTAACTCATCGAATTGGCCTACTTTACGATTGAGTAGTCGATCTCGTCCTTCATATTTGTTCAGTTTATCTTTTAAATCTTTGATCTCCTGAACAGCTTTTTCTAGTTGCACTGTAAGCTGATACCGATTAGCACTCTCTAATAACTTTGAGGTTTCACTGAAAAAGGCATGTCGAAGGCCATTGGTAAGTGCTACCTGAATTTCCTCACGCTCATCTAGCACCAATGCCCATAGTAGTCGATCCTTCCCATTATGATCTAGACTACTCAATAATTTGGCTGCATCATCCTCAATAGTTTCTGTACCAATCTCATTCCTCACTCTTTCACATAATTCGCTGTTAGATATTAACCAGATTCTTAAAAGTGTTCGTATAGTTCCTGGTTGATTTTGAGCATCTCGGGCAAGTTTGGTTGGTACACGATCCCAAGGTAGATTGGTTGGACGGAATCCAGAGAAAACATGCTGTTGAAGATATTTACTATGTTTCACAAAATCAGTAATTTGCCTATGATCTATACCCTTAACCAATCGTTCAAGATCTTCAAATGTGGTAGAGCTTATAACAGTTTCTACGTGGTCGGGTAACTTGATCGTATTAGTCATTGGTGACCTCACTTCCCTCAATAACTTCCGATTTTACATAGCGTTGAGCTGCAAGCCAGATATCTTCTACTAGCAGTTGTCTAAAAAATAACGGCTTACTCATCGTGTTTCTAAAGTCAGCAAGCATTTGATTTGTACCAATCAGTACATGTTTTTCACATACTCGCGTTATTTGTATGCTTTGAGCTTCCAAATGCCAAAAATGCCCTCCATGCCCTTGGCCTATCCATCTAGTTAGAGCATTCCATTGATCAAGACGCAACCCTAACATTACAAGAGTATATGAATTAGTAGGTTTATCAAATAACACACTAATTGCACTCAGTAAATTGAGGCGTTCAATTGGACTAGATCCAAGATTAGGATATTGGATGAGTAAAATATCGTCAGGCCACGTACTCACAAGCTACTCTCACAATATAGTTATATTATGGTTGGTTACCAACGTTTTGACTGATGCCTAGTTGCTGTCTGATGTTCTCAACCTCATCATGCAGCGCATCTTGAACGGGTGTTGGTTCCTGAATACCCTCTTGACTATAACGTGGGTAAACACGAAGTAATACCGGTGACTGGACAGCTAGACCTGCCACAATTGCTCGCCCTGTTCCCAAACTCTTTATCATTTCTAGTTCATCTCTGGACATGCTCTCTGTAACGCTTCGTACATATTCTTGGTCATCAGGACTCTTCAGTTGATGCAGAATAAACGTATTGGATTGAGAAACCACTTCGGGATCGACTGTGGAGGGCTTTTGTGAAATGAGTCCAAACCCGATACTGAACTTGCGACCTTCATACGCTAATTCCCTCATCGCAGTGCGTGCAAGTAACCCTGAAACGTCTACATCCTCTGCGCCAGATGACTTTGGTATCAGAGCACGCGCTTCTTCTAATACAAAAAGAACAGGATAAGCGTTTGCAGGTTAACCACGTTTTGCTTGAGCTCGGTATCCACCATACTTAAAGGACCGAAAAAAGTATGTGACAATGCCATACACCATTGCTTTCCTAAGGTTACTGGAAAGATCAGTCAACGAAAGCCGGTATACAGTCTGGGGATCACCAATTGCTTTGTTGGCTACACGTTTGAAGAAGGTCCCAAGGTCTACAGGTTGCGCACCCGTATTCATTGCATCTGTGTAGATACGTTGGAGTCCGTTAAACATCTGTTGTAAAGCCACACGTGTATCGTCACGAAGGCCTTGGTCGTTAGTTACTGCGTTCCGCAAGTTTCTTAAATAAGCCAGACCCGTTCCACGCTGTCCAATGTTCGTATTTAGCCAGCGCCATTGAGCAGCACTGAACTTTTCTCCTTGAAAGGCTTGTAATAGGATGATCGAGAAGTCCTGAAAACCATCCCCATAAAATTTGAGTTCTGGGAAGTTTCGGAGGCTAGCAACTTGTGGATTAATCACCAAGGTCCTCCAGGGTTGCGCTTGTGCAAGTACAGTAACAAAGGAAGGCGATATCTCTGCTGTAGGCCGTTGATTACCTTTTATAAG
>Ga0137384_10003736_pt1 | contig 12148 bp, 11 predicted proteins | sample SagtaG_2_FD_104922 | JGI IMG/M metagenome (GOLD analysis project Ga0137384, IMG submission 104922) | Vadose zone soil microbial communities from Sagehorn Ranch, Mendocino, California, USA - Sage2_R_60_16 metaG | ecosystem: Environmental > Terrestrial > Soil > Vadose zone | place: USA... | reverse complement strand
CTTCTAACAATGCCAAACCGCCCATAACCGTGACAGAGACCGTAACTATTGAAGTGTTGAAAGCAATGCTCCTTCCCAGTCTTGCCGTTCCATCTGGCGAGCAGAAAATTTACGCTGGGGCTATGTTCTCGTTCGCGGTCATAGCAACAGACTTGAACCTTCCGCCACTCCCCATAATCCTTTCAGCTTCAGGCTTACCCCCTGGTGCCACATTCAATTCGGATACAGGGGTTCTCACATGGATTCCCTCCGTCCCACAGACGGGGCGCTATGTGATCTCGTTCGCAGCGAGTAACGGTTTGAGCGGAGCGACTACGGGGAGAGTCGTGGTCACGGTTTCGGGCTCACTCTTAGGAACCGCTTCATTATCCACTGTTCCTGACTGGACAATGATGTGGGTTCTACCGCTTTCAATCGGTTTGGTATTCGGTATTGTTCCGTCAATCGCACTCTTTGTTAGAAGTAGACGTGCAACAAATGCTATGCTAGGAAACGGTTTCCAAACGAACTTGAAACGCCAACCAGGCAGCCTGGGAATCGAAACAGATCTCTCAAAGGATAAGTCTAGCGATGAACCAGCTTCCCGCTAAGCTTCAGGGTCCGAAAGAGATCGACCCTAGCATAAGGCGCGGTCCTGGGTCTCAGCTGAAAGGGTAACAAGCTACTTTTCCGGTTTGGCACCATAATATGATCCGTGCCTAAGCCACCACCCTAACGTCTGATTCGGAAGGTCTGTTCTCGTCTATACTCAAGGTGCTCGGGCAACAGCGAGAGATGGAGAACCATTTGCGATTGAGAAACCTCACCTCAGTGGCTTGGATCCTCATTCTCTTGACAATATTGGTCCAACCGATTCACTCCTCCCAGCAAATAGGTTGCACCCCCCCTGCATTCTGTGCCAACTTCAAAGTTACTGGCATTACTCCGCAAACCACAAACTTCATCGCCACTCCAACCGGTGGCACTCCTCCCTTTTCATTTTCGTGGAATTTCAGCGACGGCTCAAGCGACATAGGGGGGTCCGTTACCCATTCATTTCCCTCCCCCAATACGTATCTTGTCACCCTGGTCGCGTCCGATTCTGGTGGCCAATCGTTCACGATATCGCATGACGTTACGGAACTGCAAAGCCTACCAAGTTCTCCATTCGCTCCAGGAGCGATGCCTTCGTGGAATTCTCAAGTAACCTGCATAGCTTCCCCAACGACAATTTCCGGGATCATAGGCACAACTGCGAACTCTAACGGAGGCGCTGACCTCTCTGGGGCAAAGACCACCAGTCTTATCCTAAAACACGCTCTCGACTACCCCTGTGAAAATTTCGGCTTCTCCATCTTTGTGGAAATCCACAATCTCACAGTCACCTATGGCCCTTTTACGACAACTGACTGTTCCACCATAAACGGAGCTGATAGTTGTGACATTGTCGGCAACATTGCAGACTTGGGTCAACTATGCGACGCATGCCTTCCGGGAACCATCTACATGCACGAGATGCGTTGGGAGGTCGAAAGGCAATGGAGCGCTTCAGGAAACGATGCCCCAAGCTTGGCAGCTTATGGGCTGCCTCAGCAGAGTCAACAGCTCGACGTTCAAGGATTCGTATATTGGAGCTTCTTAGCCCCAGCTGACGCCACCCACGACTATAGCGGCTGGTATCTCGAGCTGACCGCCTGGAAGCCGGCTCAGCCAGGCATTTCAAAGTGCACATTGTCTGACTTTGACCGAGACGGCAGAGTCAACATCCTCGACCTCAGCCTTCTCGGCTATCACTATGAAACAAATCAAGGAGCACCGCTCTACGAGTCTTCTTTCGACCTAAACAATGACGGAAGAATCAACATAATAGACCTAAGCATATTCGCCCTTTCCTACGGAAAGACTTGCTAATCTCATCCTGTCCTCCAAGCTATACTGGCTCTCCCGGTTATCAGGAGCCGATTGTGTGGAAAAATAATCAAATGTAAACATCTAGCTTAACTAGAGTTCAACTCTAGTGGGGCCGAACAGGACTCTTCTCACAAAACTATGGGAATCAAGGATCGTTAGACAAATGACCGGGATTGCCGCATGGCTCTTTACGTCAATCCTTTGCGCGAGACCTTTGGTGCATTATCATGGAGAAAACAGCGATGAAAAAGCACACCGCTAGGCCTCCGAACACGAGAACCCAGGCATCCCATACTCCTCTCCCGCCTATGATGGGGAAGTAGTACACCGCTGAGCTTCCATAGAATAGAGCGATCCCATATAGTTCGTCCGCAGTCACTGACAAGACACCAAAACCATAGCATGCGATCCCGAAAAGGATAAGCCAGAAAATCTGGCTACCTGGCCTATTCAAGGGAAATCATGCCCACGACCGTTGGTCCAACAGGCTGGTTTTCCGAGCGCCGAAAACCGAGCTGAGGAAAGGGTTTCGTTCTTCTTATGCAGTAACGATGGGCGCCAGCCGACTCCGTTGGGACCCGAATCTAGGTCTTCTCCTTCGTTCGGGCGGCCTTTCACGTGCTCTTCCATCCATCCATTCAGGGATGACAACCGCTCTCACCAGCTGTTGGAGAGTTACGCCTCTTTTTCGGGCAATGACCTCAAGTTCGACATAATGCTTGTTGTCCAACGTCTGCATGAACTTTCGCGTCGACATAGAACGCTCGACACACCAATGGTATCCAAGGGCTGAATGCGATATAACTTTGATGCTAGCCATCTAACACTTTGGAACACTTTCAATGCTCGTCCCCTGAAGTCGGAACAATAATCGACATGGGTTGCACTTCCAGTGAGCCTGATTGACCATAGAGATTCACTCCGAAAGCCATCAACATGAAGTAGTCGGGTTACAGTCTCCCTTTGTACAGGGGAGAGCTTTGAATATCGACGTATCACCCATGAGCAGTGCCCGGGAGGCTGGTACGGCATCCCATTCCCACAGCCAAGGCCATGCCCATCACGGGTCTTCTAAGGAACCCGCATTCATGGCAGAAAAGCTGTTACAGCTGAAAAACTCCGACCCAGAGCTTTTCAGCGAGGCATGGAAAAAAATCCCTCAGATTACACAGGAGAATATCCTAGCTTACCTTCGAAAGCATGGTAGGGAGGAGCAAGTCTCTACCCTGAATGCAAATTTTGAAGACAAGAATTCCCACACAAAACACAAAGGTCCGGATCATAGCGGTCATCTCGAGCATTTAGACAATCGACACGAGAAGAACCTTCCACACTCCCCTTTGCTCGAAACAAGACATATCGATCCGGCACCCAGCAGGCCACTTTACGAGTGGACTGACGGGGAACTACTGGCCCACACTCGTCTCGACTCTGAAATCAAGGACAGCCCCTCCGAGCCTGGAAAGACTGATACCGAACTTGCTCTGGAGCTTAGGAAGATATCAAAACAAAACACGGTTCAAATCGTCCAAAACGAACTGATACGACGACTCCTCCAGACAATCGCTGGAAAAGCCTAGCTCCAAGAAAGACTTCCTTTCTCCTACAGTCAAAGGAGTCCTAGACGGCCCGCATTCCTCCCTGGTAGACAGACGCGACCAGTCTCAGAGCCGCTACATTCTCAGTGGGATCAGCGTCGAGCAGAACTAGATCGGCAATCTTTCCCGCCTGAATCGACCCGCGCTCAGTTTCCCCAATAAGCCCGGCAGCCCTAGAAGTTGCAGCAAGGAGAACATCCTGAACGCTCATTCCGCAATCCACCATCAGCTCTGCTTCTCGAGCAATCCGCCCATGACGTGCCGCTCCTCCGCCTGCATCAGTACCTAGGGCTATTTGAACGCCCATCTGAGATGCCATTAGCACTGATTTGCGGGACCCTTCCCGAAGGCCCTCGGCTCTTGTCCGACGACTCTCTGGCCAGTCAACTGCAGACGCATAGTACAGCATGGCATCCCACACGGACATTGTTGGGACAAGGAACGTCTTGTTGGTCACCATCGCCTCAACGTCCTCTTTCTCTAAGAACATACCGTGCTCGATTGAATCAACTCCACTTCTTGCAGCAATATGGCAGCTCTCGCGATCGTTTGCGTGACAGGCAATCTTGTATCCTGCTCGATGTGCCTCCTGAACGGCTACTGAAAGTAGCCGAGCGTCGAAGGGAATATCGGACGCATCCTTCGGACGCGCTCCCTCGTTCCAGCCTGACAAGGCAACTTTGACCAGACTGACACCGGCTTCGATTTCCTCTCGAATGGCCTCGCGCAGTTCGTTCGCATCTCCGAACAGTCTTGCGAAGGGAACGTAGGTTCCGCGGTGTGCGATCCATGTTCCTGCTGGATGAATGGTTGGAGCACGAATTTCGCCGGCCTTGGAAGCTCGAGCTAGTTTGATATTGATAGCATGGGGGGCTCCAACATCCCGTGCTGTTGTTATTCCACTCCGCAGACTCGTCTCCGCCAGTTCGACCGCCCGTATCGAGATCTCCGGAAGAGGGTCTGTGAATCGTGCAATCCAGTCGGGACCCCCAGGACTGCTATAGTGCACATGGCAGTCCATCAGACCAGGAATCAGAGTTCTTGCCGAACCATCGATCACTCGGACAGAGGCTCTATTTCCCTGCCAGTCTGCGACAGGGCCTACCCAGAATACTCGTCCATCTCGAACTTCTACGCTCATTCGGGCCCGTGCGGGAGAGCCCGTGCCGTCCCACAATCGTACATTGTCAATGAGCAGACTCATTTCAATCGCGCTCTGTTAATCGTGATAGTTGAAGATGTCGAAAAAGAGACAAGCTCATCGATCTCAGGATGACATGTTGACTCAGCATATTCTACATGGACCTAATTGACGTCCATACGTAAGTGAGGACGACCGAGTGGACGTGAGATGGATAATCGATGAGCAGGGTTGAGTCTTCGGTCGCTACAGACGATTCTGAAAAATGGACCCACCTGCCGGACGACAAATCGATTGTCCGGACGATCATTGCTCTACAAGACCGAGGAATCAAATCTGAATCCGTCTCCACCCCGAGAGGATGCGCTTGAGCTCCTTGTGAAGAGGATACCTCCTGGCTCCGAGCTGATGACGGGAGCATCGGCCACTCTTGACGAAATCGGTTTCCTCCAACTGCTGAAATTGGGCACACATCAATGGAAGAATCTCAAGAGCGAAATCACTGGTGAAAAAGACCCCGTCAGACAACGAGAGCTTCGAGTTCGGGCCGCCGGAGCCCAATACTTCATTGGAAGTGGACATGCGGTCGCAGAGACAGGGGAGATCGTCATAGCTAGCGCCTCAGGCAGTCAAATTCCTGCATACGCGTACAGCTCAAACAATGTCATCTGGGTCGTGGGAGCCCAGAAGATTGTTGCAAGTCTCGGCGACGGTCTGAGGCGGGTTCGGGAGTATTGCCTGCCAATAGAGAGCGCCAAAATGAGAAACCTCGGATACACCGGAAGCGCAATCGGTAAGCTGCTGATTTTCGAGCGAGAACGAGCCTCACAACGAAGCTTGACATTAATACTCGTCAACGAGAAGTTAGGAGTCTAGGAATAGACTACATGCGCACCATCTTACCCTTACAATCTTAATCCTGGCAGACCAAATAGGAAAACGAAGAACCAGCCTAGTGCCCCACCTCCCCAAACAGCAAAGGCCCACAAACCGTAGACTCTTGCGAGTTGAAGAAATCCTCCCTTGCCTTGACCCCATCTGCGAACAATTAGCAGATTAACCTAACAACAACGTGCATGGAGAGATAGTAGTTGGTTCTCCTAGGAATTCCCTTAAATTGCAAAATCGGGAATCCTTCCTAACGTCTTCGTCCCCGCACGATTGAGCGTTTTGACGTAGAGCCGAACAGAACTGAACCTATTTGTATCCAGAAATCGGGATACGTGCGAGCCGATATCCTGATGCCGACTATCCCCTGCCCAACTAGGAGGACGACGTGCTGAGTCTCGCTGACATTCTGATTTCGATCGGCAGCGCTGGATTGGCACTCTTTGCTCTACCCACGGCACTAAACAAGAGCTCACAGGTGCCGCGGAAAACTGCCAGCATTCCGACCGCTTCGATTCTCACATACATGGCGCCGCTATTCGCGATCAGTGGGCTCGTGTTGACCGCTATAACGGTAGCTGCTCAGGCTGTTGTATGGTGGCTCATTGTCGCATTGAGACCCTTGACGAAGCCAGTCAAAGAGTTAGAGAAGAAAACGGTCCAAACCAAAGAAAGAGGCTAAAGCCAGCCCCATTTTCTGATGGTGTTAAGACCACTGAAACCCGAACAAGGGCTGGGCATATGATGACAACGAAAAGAACCCTCAAAGGACTCATCAACGCAGACCAAATACTCGTTTCTGATGAGGAGATGCAGCGCTTGTATCTGGATGGCAAGACAATAAGGCGTTATTGCATGCAGTGCCGGGGCCCTAAGCTAATGATTCCTCTTAAAGACAAGAATTCGTCTGAGCCTTTCACAAACGAGGTTCCCGCGAAGGCCCGTATTGTTTGCAGGACGTGCGGCACAAAATACTGGGCCAAGGTCGAGAGCGCAGCACAATAGATCGGTCGAATACGAAACGAATAGTTACGAAGAAAGATACGAGAGCTTAGGTACGTTCGCCGGGATCCGAATTATGCCTTACTGCCTATGTAAGGCGTTATGCGTGATTCTATCAGGTGCTTAGGCGCGGCACCTACGAGGCCATCAACGAGTTTCCCGCTCTTGAATATAAGAAGACTTGGGATACTATGGATCTGGAACGCGTTAGCAACCATTGGATTCTCATCCACATTTAGCTTCCCAAATGTGACACGACCTTCGTACTCCTTTGCCAGTTGATCGATGATAGGGGCAACCATTCTGCATGGCCCACACCAGGCAGCCCAAAAGTCAACCACTACTATTGGAGTCTTCTCGATAGTCTGTTCGAACGTCTGATCGGTGAGAACTACCGGTTCTCCGTTGGCGGTTTTTGACGACGCTCTCGACTGCATGATCTCAAGCACCTTCTGCTGCTTAATCGCCTCAAGCTCCTCGTCACGCGCGACCATTTTTGTTCTCTGTCTTGGATAGTGACGGTTTCGGGTATAAGGGTTTCTCGGTATTGCCAATAATGTGCAAGACTTAAGAATGGGTAAAGACCACAAGGAGACAATGAGCCTTCAGGTCCTGACAAAGAAAAATGCGTCCTGCAACGACCTTCTGTGTGCAGTATACAACCTCAATCCAGTCGATCTTGAAATCTTCTACCTTCTCGCAGGTGGTAGCTCGGCTAGCCTCGATGACCTAGCTCAGCGGATGAAACGCGATAGAAGCACCGTCCATAGGAGCCTACAGAAACTCGTAAGCAACCAGCTGTGCTACAAAGAGACGAGAACCATCAAAGATGGCGGATACTACCATATCTACAGCGCAATGGAGATTTCAAAAATCAAGGCGGAGGCCGAGCACAGAGTCGACGAGATAACAGCAAGTCTCGGGAGAATGCTGCGCAACTTCGAGTCAGACATCCGCAAGCACTGTTGCACATGACTCACTGAAGTGATAAGGAGGACCGCATCACGATTGGACCAGCGCTCTGCTAGACGAACGCGAATAGCGGATAGAGATTGAACCCGGTGGTTACGTTTTGCTGACGCTATTGCCAATGCCCTGGTCAACTATTCGCCGTACTCACTCTATTGGGTGCATTCTCGGCAAGGGGGTCTACCGTAACATGGCGTAGACAAGATACACATGGTACGCAGCATAAGCTCCTAGAATCAAAGCCTTCAGATAGATGCTGACTTGGGCCACAATAACGTATACCAAGGCGGCGTTCAGTACCACGATTACCGTCCCTATTAGTAGGGCGAGGTATGTGGTAAAGCGGCGGTTAACAAACTGTCCCATGAGATCCTTCCTAGCAGTGAATATTATCAAAGGAATCATGGGTAATGCTATCATCAGGCTCAGGAGTACCTGGCTGTAGACCAACAAGGACAAGGGATCCAAGCCCAAAAGCACCGCCGTGGTCGTTGGGAAAACGTTGATAATTCTGGTAATAATTCTCCGAAGGGTTTTGTTCACTTTCGTTCCTAGCATGCCGTCCATGATAGCTATGCCGGCTAGGGTTCCAGTCGTTGAGGAGGCCAAACCGGAACATAGCAGCGTCACTGCGAAGATAATAGCAGCTAGCGATCCGAAAATCGGTATCATTATGCGATACGCGTCATCTACTGCTGATACATTGCTAAACTTTGGATAGAATGCCGCGGCGCTAACGATGAGGATGGCCGCATTGACCATTCCTGCAATCGTGAAAGCCGGGATGCTTTCGCGGATATGCAACTTCAGTACTCTTTTCTTTTCTTCAACTGTATGGTCCGTAAGCTTGTTCTTCGTCAGGGTAGAATGTACGTATAATGCATGTGGCATTACAGTCGCGCCTACGATACCAACTATCAAGAGTATGTTGTTTGAGCCGATTGCGGGGGAGACAAAGGAGTGGGCAATCTCGGGTATGCTTAGACCGGTCACGAGTATTTCGTAAAGGAATCCAACACCTATTATTGATACGAACAGCATGAAGAAGTATTCGACTCCTCTAATACCGCGCGATGCAAGACCTAGCAAGATCAGGGTGTCAGCTGCTCCGACTATTTACGCGTAGAGAAGGGGCACGTTGAACAGAATGTTCAGCGCGATGACTGTACCTAGGTACTCGGCAAGGTCGGTCGCTGCCGCTGCCGCTTCGGCACCAATCCAGTTCAGATAAATATCAAACTTAGAATTGAGTGATTCTCTGACAAGCTCCGGCAGGTCTTTGCCTGTCGCTATTCCCAGCTTTCCTGAGAGGTACTGAAGGAGCATCGCCATAAGATTCGCCATCCAGACAGCCCAAAGCAAACCGTAGTTGAAGGCGGCTCCTGCCTGAATGTCAGTCCCATAGTTCCCTGGGTCCATGTATGCCATGCTGGTAATCAAGGCTGGACCCCAGTACGCGAAAAGCGCACGATATCCGCTGCCTATACTTCTGCCTCGTACAGTTTTCGGTCTCAACTGTTCGGGCGAGTCTAGCTTCTTGTCTAGCGGTGCACTCATTGCCGACACCAAGCTCGGCACGACTCCAATATAAGTTAGGTGATGCGAACTTTCTTTGTCTTATCGAAGATTTTTACCCTTTAGGAACAAGAACCCGCTCCCAAGCCACATGTGGGACCAGCTACTTTTGCCGTTGTAATTCTTGGAGCTCGGGCTCATCGTGCGGTTATGGTGCCTATCATGTGTACCTCATCCACGCCACGCTACGATAAACTCGCCCGCCGGGAACAGGCTCAGTGGCAACGAAGCACGGTGTGTATTGAGATTGTCCCCTAGTTAAGACAATGACCGAATCATGGTGAGCATCAATTACGTGGCATTTCCTCACCACTAACTTCTCGGCGAGACTCCACGGCCTCTCTGGCCACGAAAGCCAGTATCACAATCGTGGCTAGATAATCTGCCCACCAAAGGCGGGCAAAGTACTCTAGAAGGAGACCGGCAAGCAGTGTGAGCGACATGAAAAAGCAGGTGGCTGACTCGACCGCGTCAATAGAGAGAGGTAGACACCGGGTCCCACGGCCAATTTCTCTTTTCTCAAACCAGAGAAAGGGCATTATGATAACAGCTCCAACGGCGATGAGAATTGCAAGAGGCGAGCCCTCTGGCCTTAGCCCAGCAAAGTAGGAGTATACTGCGCCGAGTCCAATTACCGGAATGATTGTGAAAAGTAGACCGTTTGTAACTAGGGCAGTTCGCCTGTTGCCTGCCCGAGTGCTATCGGGGTCCTTTCGCAGATGGCTCAAGACCACGATGCCGGAGACCAGTTCGACGATACTGTCGCCCCCGAAAGCCAGTAATGCGAGACTTCCAGCCATAAGCCCAATCGCGAGCGAGCCTACAGCTTCGACAGCCATCCACGCTGAGCTGAGATATTCGACCTTGACTCCAGTAATAATCCTACTCTTTCTCCAGGATTGATGAGAAACACTGCAACAGCATGAGGTACACGTGTAACACCTGTTAACAGCCTTGCAATTTGCGCATGAGGCTTCTTCACAACCACATAGGGCGCAGAACGAGGACAGACTAGATGTCATACCAAGACTCACTGATCTTTTCTAGTTGATGAAGATGTCAACTAGCTCTCCTCCGAATCTCGATAGCGGTTGCTACATGAGTCCAGCCAGTAGGGAATCACTTACCTCGGCTTCTTCAAGCCTAGTCTGATCGGTTCGGAGGATGCTATGTGGCTAATAGCAAGGCGGAAAGCCTTGAGATGCTTCGAAGAAAGCCCCGGGCTATGCCTGCCTTTGAACCGGATGGAGCTCTGGCTTATCGTGGTTATTCCCGTTGGAGAACAACTCTTTGTCAACCCTCTCCAAGTCGGCCACGCTACCAATGTGCGCCCAGGAGGCTTCCTTCATGTATCCACCGATCCTCTCATGAGAAGCTATCATTGCTGGGAAGACGTCTCTCTCAAGATCTGCTGGGACAGTATTGGTATCGATGTAGTCGAAGACCTTTGGGTTCATCACGTAAACGCCGGCGTTGGCTAGATAGGTTAGGACAGGTTTTTCCCGGAATCCCGTCATACGCATCCCATCGTCAAGTTCAACACAGCCGTAAGGTACCTCGGAAGTGAACCTCCTCACTGCGATTGTTGCCATGTTCTCGGAAACGGTATGAGTCTGCAGAAGATCCGACAAGTTCAGGTTAGTCAGTATGTCTCCGTTCATCACGATGAACGTATCGGTCAGAATGTGCTTGGCCGTTGATAGCTGTCCTGCCGTTCCCAGTGGCTCATCAGCCTCGGCATAGCTCAGCTTCACGCCAAAGTCCGACCCGTCATTGAAGTATTCCTTGATTCGACTGCGCAAGTAAGCAACACAGAGAACGATCTCGTGGACGCCTTGCCCCTTCAGATACTCTATCGTGTACTCTAGCAGCGGTTTTCCCCCGAGCGGCATCATGACCTTGGGATAGACGTAGGTCAGTGGTCTCAGACGGATGCCGGCTCCCCCTGCAAGTATAGCTGCTTTCAATTCTTACCCTTCCAAGAGCATGTCGATTCTACCATGCCGGTAGGTATGATCCTCCGACAAATCGTGATAATTCGCCTCTCGGAAAATTAAACGTGCCTATGCAAATATCACCCAGAATAGTCCAACTGATATCTTTCTATATACAGAGGCTCCTAAACCGCTGAATTGTAATGGATCGAGAGTCTGCTCCTTGACAAGCACCGCCGAAGGCTTCGAGCTAAAAACTCGGTTATTGCTCTGGAGTCGACTCTCCCTGAGGGGGGACAGGCAGGTCTATTTGTAGAGGACCTAGAACGCGTCCTCGAGCCAAGGAAATGCCGAAGAAGAACCTGCTCGTAACTACCGACCTAATCGACCCAGCAAATCTCAAGAGACTCTCCAGCCTTGCGAATGTCTCTGCATCAAGCGTTCTCAACCGGGAGACTCTCGAAGCACTTCTCCCCTCGGTTGACGCTATGATGACTTTTTCCTGGCCAAAGTTTCTCACTCCTGAAGCGTTGGCCCGAATGCCACGATTGAGGTTCATACAGAGTATACTCGCTGGAGTCAATCACGTTCCATTCAAGATTCTCGATAGAAGGGTTGTCGTGGGGAGCAATGCTGGCGCTTATTCTGGACCAGTGGCTGAGTATGCGTGGGGACTCCTCCTTGCCGCGGCGAAACGGATCGTGGAGCATCACACCAGCCTCCGGGAGGGCAGGGCGAGGCTCGTGAGACATGGGGATGCTGCCGAGGGAATCTACATGCTTGAGGGCAAGACCCTGGGAATTCTCGGGTACGGGGGAATAGGTGCGATGGTTGCCCGAATGAGCAGGCCCTTCAGGATGAGAGTTCTCGCTCTGACGAGAAGGAGAGCACAATCATCAGTCGTGACCTTGCTCAGCGGAAAGAGAGGACTGGAACGAATTCTCCGCGAGAGCGATGCTATCGTCATTGCTCTGCCTCTGACCAAGTCCACGACCCGTATCATCAACGAGGACGCACTATCAAAGATGAAGGACAACGCGGTGCTGGTCAATATTGCCCGGGGCGAGCTTGTAGACGAGACCGCGTTGTACGATCATCTCAAGTCTCACCCAGGCACTCGATATGCAACGGACGTCTGGTGGTACAGAGAG
>Ga0137384_10003734_pt1 | contig 12148 bp, 13 predicted proteins | sample SagtaG_2_FD_104922 | JGI IMG/M metagenome (GOLD analysis project Ga0137384, IMG submission 104922) | Vadose zone soil microbial communities from Sagehorn Ranch, Mendocino, California, USA - Sage2_R_60_16 metaG | ecosystem: Environmental > Terrestrial > Soil > Vadose zone | place: USA... | reverse complement strand
TTTCCAATCCAAAGGCGGTTTCGCCGAAGGCAGCCCCGATGACCTGCCCCCAGGTCGGCGCGAGAAGTATGACCACAGCGGCCGAAATTCCAAAGTGCTGGTCAAGAAATTGAAGTAGCCCGCCGTTCGGTCGTTCGCTGGGTTTAGTGGATCGGCGTGTGATTCCATTTCGCTTTCAAGATGAGACTAATCCTGCATCGCAGTGGAGACCCCTCACCCCGGCCCTCTCCCCTTAGTAGGAAGGGGAGAGGGGGAATCGTCGGCAGCGCGTTTGTAATGGACGGTTCATGGAAAGGAGGTTCCAAATTCCGGAAGCCGTTGGCACGTGCCCAACAGCCCACAATTCTCGCTTTGCAGACCTGAATTTTGCCTTACCCTGCCTCTGTGACCTTGAGCGAGCAAATGACGGCGCTGGCGCAAGCGGCCAAGGCCGCCTCGCGCCAATTGGGCCGACTGACCGCAGCCGAAAAAAACGCCTGCCTGGTGGCGATGGCCGGCGCGCTCGAACAAAACTGCGCCGCCATCAAAACGGCCAACGCGCTCGACATGGACGCCGCTGCCAGGATGGACCTTTTCTCCGCGATGCTCGACCGGCTCAAGCTCGACGATAAACGGATTGGAGACATTGCCAAGGGGCTGCGCGAGGTGGCGGCCTTGCCGGACCCCGTCGGCAAAATCCTGGCTGAACGCGTCCGGCCCAATGGCCTGAAACTTCAGAAAGTGACCACACCCATCGGGGTCATCGTCATCATCTACGAATCCCGGCCAAATGTGACGGCTGACGCGGCGAGTCTTTGTTTCAAGTCGGGCAATGCCACGATTCTGCGCGGGGGCAAAGAAGCGCTTAACTCGAACCAAGCCATCGCAAGGATTATGATTGAATCGGGCAAAAAGACTCTTCCGAAATTCCCCGTGCACGCCATCCAGGTTGTGCCGACGACCGACCGCGAGGCCATAAAGACGTTGCTTTCCCTCACGCAATATGTGGACTTGTGCATGCCGCGAGGGGGAGAGGGCCTGATTCGCGCCGTAGTCGAGTCCTCGAAGGTGCCCGTCATCAAACATTACAAAGGCGTCTGCCACGTGTATGTGGATGCCGACGCGGACTTGAAGATGGCCGAGGAAATCGCCATGAACGCCAAAGTCCAGCGCCCCGCGGTGTGCAATGCAATGGAGACCTTGTTGGTGGATAGGGCCATCGCGCCCCAATTCCTGCCCGTCATCGCCGGCTGCCTGGCGGAGAAAAATGTGGAACTCCGGGCGGATGAGGACACGCGTGCCCTTCTCGACTCAAAATTCAAAGCCCGAAACCTGAACCTGAAACCGGTTTCGGAGCAGGACTTTTATACCGAGTACAACGATTACATCCTGAACGTCCGCGTGGTGGACGGCGTGAGGCAGGCCATTGACCACATCAACCATTACGGCTCGGCGCACTCCGACAGCATAGTCACGCGCAATGAGGCGCGCGCCAGGCAATTCCTCAACGAAGTTGATTCCGCAACGGTCTATTGGAACGCCTCGACCCGCTTCACCGATGGCGCCGAGTTCGGCATGGGCGCCGAGATTGGCATCAGCACCGATAAAATCGGCGCGCGCGGACCGATGGGCCTGGAGGAGCTGACCAGCTACAAGTGGATTGGAATTGGAAGCGGGCAGATCAGAAGCTGATAAAACCCCGGTGCATGGCCTCGATCACGACTTTTCTCGATAGTAGCAGTTTTCATGCGCTGCTGGTGCTGCTTGTGCCCGTCCAATGATCGCCCCAGCGACACCGACCGCAGCCTCGCCCGCCAACAACGCGCACTTCATCCGCGACCAAATGCCGTCGGAAGGCCTTTTCGCCGGCCACGATTGGCGCATTTCTCCTGCCCCATTTCCACTGGGCGCGAAATTGGCCGACGAGTTTGAGCGTCTGGGCCGCCTGTTGTTGCAATTTTATCGCGCTGTCAATCTCCTGTACCGGAAGAGCGTCGAGGGCAAGCAGCCGGAGTGGGTTGCCCAGTGGCTGGACCTGGGCAAGCCTGCTGAACTGCTGGAAATGCAGCGCGCGCCGGCGTTTAAGAATGAAGTGCCTCGCGTCATTCGCCCCGACCTGCTGATCACCGAGCATGGGATTAGCGTGACGGAACTGGATTCGGTGCCGGGCGGCATCGGCCTCACCGGCTGGCTCAATCAAGCTTACTCTCAACTTGGCGCCGAGGTCCTCGGCGGACCCGAAGGCATGTTGCGAGGTTTCGCCGGCATCTTCGGCGACGCTCCGGCGGTACATATCGTGGTGTCGCAGGAGGCAGCGACCTATCGGCCAGAGATGATGTGGGTCGCCAACCAGCTCGGCTCTTCACAGTTCACAGTCCAGGATTCGCAGTTCACTGAGTTCTCTCAGGGCCAGGCGGTGTATCGCTTCTTCGAGTTGTTCGACCTGGCCAACGTGCCTAACGCGAAGCAGATTTTCCAACTTGCGGCTGCTAAACGCATCCGCCTGACCCCGCCGCCCAAGCCGATCTTTGAGGAGAAAATGCTCTTCGCCCTGCTGTGGAACCGCCATCTGCACGGCTTCTGGCGGCAGGAACTGGGCGAAAGCTTTTTCAACCGGCTCCTTCAACTTGTCCCGTATTCCTGGATCGTCGATCCGTCCCCGCTCCCGCCGCACGCGGCCATTCCTGAGTTAAACCTGACCGACTGGCGCCAACTCAAGGTCCTCTCCAAGCAGGAGCGCGGGTTGATTCTGAAGGTGTCAGGCTTTTCGGCTCGCGCCTGGGGCGCGCGCGGAGTCCATCTGGGCAGCGATTTGCCTCATGCGGACTGGGCCGTGGCCGTGGAAGAGGCCATCAGAAATTTCCCGCACTCGCCTTGTGTGCTTCAGCGCTATCACAAGCCGGCTTTGGTGGACGCGCAGTGGTTTGATTTCGCCCGCAACCAGCTCGTTCCCATGAAAGGGCGCGTGCGGCTTTGTCCGTACTATTTTGTCCACGGCCAGGCCGAAGCGGCGCGCGCCAATTTGGGCGGCGTGCTGGCCACGATTTGCCCTGCCGATAAGAAAATCATTCACGGCATGACCGAAGCCATCTTCGCGCCGTGTTCGATATAATCGTGAGCCTCTCCGAGTACATCCTTCTGGCTGCCAGTTCGCTTTTTGTCATTGTGGACCCGCTGGCCACCGTGCCCGCCTTTCTGGCTATGACCCCAACCGATACCCCTGAGCAGCGAATCCGAATGGCGCGCCTGGCCTGCTGCGTCATGGCGGGCGTACTGATCGTGTTCGCCGTCGCGGGCAAATGGATTTTCAAATTCCTGGGTATCACCATGCCTGCTTTTCAGCTCGCGGCCAGCATCGTGCTTTTGCTGGTCGCCCTGGACATGTTGCGCGCCCAGCGCTCGCGCGTGCAGGAAACCCGTGAAGAAACTGCCGCCGGCGCTGAAAAGACCGACATCGCAGTGGCGCCGCTGGCCATTCCAATGCTGGCCGGTCCCGGCGCGATTTCCACGGCGATTCTGCTCAACAACCAGGCGGCCAATGGCGCTCAGCGCGTGGCCCTTTATTTCTGCATTCTTGGCGTTTCCTTCGCCAGCTACCTGGTTCTGCGCATTTCGGCTCGTGGCGCCCGCTGGCTGGGCGGCCCGATTGCCATGAGCATCATCGTGCGGATTATGGGCCTATTGCTGGCGGCCGTGGCCATTCAGTTCATGCTCAATGCCTTCAAGTCGTTGATGCCCGATAGGTTGCAGGTTCCCTGAACCGGCGCTCGATCTGCATTGTCTCGGCGCCCGGGCCCTCCCCATCGGCTTCCGGGCCTGCATCTGTGGCCGTTCTCCCTCGCCCCATCCGATGGGGAGAAGGTCGCCTGCCTGCCGTAGCCGCTACGGCGGAGGCAGGGGGGGCCGTCTTTTCCCGTAACGGTGGTACTGTCCCGCTTACGCCCTTTGCCCTAATGCCTTTCGGAAATTCCGGAGCGGCCTGTCCCGAAGATTAGCGGTTCCGTTTGGCGTGGGCGATTTTTCTTGCGGTGGTCCCGTCCGCGCAAGACGCTCGCCAAAGCTGAGCGAGGAACTGCTTGTTGTGATGGGCAAAAAATGAAGGGAAGCGCCCCAGGTGGACGGCGTTCCACCGCCGTTGAACCCCCCCAACAAGTTTTGCGCGATGGCTTTCAGAAGTTTCCTGACTCAGTCGATCTGCTCGAACAATTGGCGTATTTGGAATACACGCAGGTCAAAGACCTGACTAAGGCCTACGTCCACTTGCAGGAACTCCTCCGGCTGAGCCCAAATCATCCGCAGCGTGGCGAGTATAGAGCGGCAATTGATTATCTGGCGCCGAAAATATCGCTTCTCGCAAACCAGACGAATCGCTGAGCGCAAACGACATCGCCTTTCACAAAGTGTCGGTGTCGAGCTTCCATGCCTTGCCATTCACTCCGCGCGGTGTGGTGAAGCTTTTGGCGCATAGCAGCACCAGCTAGGAGCCGGGTATCTGTTAGCGGAGCGCGGACATTCTTGTCGGCATTCTTGTCCGCAGCAACTTCCGAACGCCAGCGCGCCGATTCTTGGCCGAGTTTTGCGAAGTTAATTGCTGCGGACAGGAATGTCCGCGCTCCGCGCTAAACGCATACGGAGCCGGCGTAGTTTCGCTAGGAAAAAAACTCGCGCCCGCGCCAAATCTGGAACCAGCCCGTGTCCGAATTCATTTCGACGAAGACGAACTGTTTCGCAGTGTTGCCGCCGCCAATATCGGCGTCGCGCCAGTAATCCCAATACTCGGCTTTGACGGGGACAGTCTTGCCCGGGGCGGCCTTGCCGCCGGCGTCGGTTTCGGAGACCACCAGGACGGCTGCTTCATAAGATTGAGGGAGATCGTTGATGCGCGAGAAGGTCTGTTTAACGCCGGACTTATCGTCGGTCACTTCAAAAATCCCCGTGGTATCCTTGAGAAGGCCAAGAAAATCTTCGGCAAAAGCGAACTCATCGTAGAGCCTCAGCAGCAGCGAGTCCTGGCCTCCAGCGAGGTTGGGCACCACACGCAGTCGGGCCAGCAAGGCAGCATCGGCGTCGAACGATTTGGTATTGACGCCGCGCAAGACATAATCGGTGAAGCGGAACTCCTGGCCGCCGATGCAGCGGGTGTATTCGCGAATTTCCTGTACGGTGAAGTCGTAATCGGCAAATTCCGGCCCGTTGGAGCAGGCGACGGCCAGGGGCGAACCGACGCGCAAATCAAGGGGATTGCTGAAGGCGATGCCGGCGCCATTGTTGCTGCCGTGCAGCCGCTCCTGAAACATCTCCCAGAGCGTTTTGCCTTTTTTTTCGGGTATCATCGTGGTCGTCGCCGGCGCAGTTCGCGATCTTTGTCCTCCTCGATTAGGAGGGCGTGGATCAGGGAGGCTGCGCTTTTATGCTCCTACAACCGCTGCCACCACGCGCCCGACGACATAGCACAGGCCAAGAAGGAAGCTGCCGATGACGACGGCCAGAGCCATGTTACCTTTGTTCAGCAGATCATCGAAGTCCAGCTTCGGGGTTAATTTGTCAAAGGCGATGTAACCCAGGATGATCAGCAGGATAGCCACGATGCCGAAGGCGACCGTCGCCACGAGGTCCTGCAGGATGTAGTCCGGAAGAGTGAATTGCATGAGGTTTGTTTATCGGTTTGACTTAGGTTGAGGTTTGCCAGCGTTTGAACCAAATCAGCCAGATAAAAGCTCCGCAGACCCCTAGCGCGGTCGGGATTCCCAACAGCCAGAAAGCAACGACTCCCAAGGTTGTGGGCCGGTTATGGTAGGTCTGCGCCACATAGCGATCCGAATACATCAAGTCCCGGTCCACGCCAGGCGGCACGTAATTGGGGTCGCGCGGGACCTGTTGCGCTTCCAGTTGGGCGACGCGGGCCTCCAACTGCTGGTCATGCGCCAGGAGGGCGTCGTAGCGAGCAGGGTCCATGTCGTAACGATGATGATAGGCCCACCAGGCCTGGTCATCCAGCGCGCGGTCCAGCAGCCACCACCAAAACAAACTGTTGTACGGGTCGTGATAGATGACCACCGGGCGGGACCAGTAGGGATTGAAGACGTTGTAAATTCGCACTGGCCGGGTCGCAATGGTGAGCGAGTCCGGCACATAGCGAGACGGGCGGTAGGCCCCGCTGCCGGACGCCGGGAGCGGCGGCGGTCTGGCGCTGTAGGACGGGGTACCCGCGTCGGAGCGGGGGGCGCCACCCGGCGCGTTGGGAGTCTGGGCCTGCTTGAAGCGTGTGAAGTCAGCCTTGCTGGCCTGCTCTTTGCTGGCGCGTGAGGCGGCAGTGTCGAAGCTTAGAGCATGGGGCGCGGCGTCGGGCCCGGGTTTGCGGGCCAGCTCCTCTGGGCGGGCGGCATTGGGCTTGCCGCTTCCGGACGAGAAGGTGTGGGTGGGGCCGGAGGAGTAACTCCTGGCGGAACCGTAACTGCGCCGGCTATTATCACTCCAATTTGAACCAGAACTGTAACTCTTGCCGCCGCTCGAATGGAAGCTCTTGCTGCCACCCGAGCTTGAACTATGTGACGAGGAAGAGGAATAGCTTCTGCCGCCGCTGCTGTAGCCCTTAGCCTGGCTCCGGCAAGGACAGCAGGTGGCCAGCAGCGCGGCGTATAGAACGCAAACCATTATTCGGACTGGGCGTTTCATCACATAGGCCAGTGGAATGATGCCAGCGATTGAGAAAAAGCCCAATGCTTTCTCCGACACCAATTCTCATCCGATTTATGATTCTGTCCCGCCATCATTCTGTCGGTCCCTCTTTTAGACAACGTGGCGACCTCCACGACATGTCGGTTCAGTTTGATCCCGAAGGCCAGGGGCACCTGGGCGGCTTACTGCTCCGCGTCTCTCTTGGCTCGAAAACCGTCGAGGTATCGTGACAGAAGCTCTTGTTGCTCGGGCTTAAGCCTGGCCTTGCGACTCATCCTGGCCATCCAGGAACGCCACTCGCCATCGCTGTAGCCAGCCGGATCGTAGAACTTGTGGCAGCGGGCGCACTTGGCGGTGCAGAGCCTGGCGGCATCACCGACTTCTTGGGCAGAAAGGCCGGCAGCGCTGGCTAAAGCCGCATCCAAAATTGGAACGGAGCCGCTTGCAACTCGACGGCCAGGGCCAGCATTCTGGCAGCCTGCCAGCATGGCGGCGCCGCTGAACGCAGCGAGAAGCGCAAAGAAACAGACGCGCACTAGAAACTAATCCCCAAGAGGAGGCGCACGTTGACCCGCTCGTGGCCTTCGAGATCGAGGTTTCCGTTGCCATCGGGATCACCGTTGAAGTTTGCGCCGAAGATTTGGGGCATCACCGTCAAGGCTGCCCACCATTTCTCCTGCCGGTAACTGACCACCGGGCCGAGGAACAGCGCCGTGTTTTCCCAGGTGCGATAATCCGGCAGTTCGTTGTGGTCGCGCAATTCCAGGCCCACAGACCAGTGCTTGCCCAAGTCACGCGCGATGCCGAAGCTGGCTTCGACCTCCCCCTCGGCGGTGTGCAGATTGTCCGACCATTCGGTGGCGTGCGTGAGGTTCAACGCCCATTTCCAATCGCCCTGCCGCTGGCCCAGAATTATCCTTTGCTCCACCTCCGCTTCCTGGCCGGAATACCGAGGCTCCAGATAGAGAGTCAATCCCACGGCGTGCTCGGCAGGATTGAGAACCATGTAGCGATTCTCGATGGACACGCCCTGGAAGTCAAACTTCGACCTGTCTGACGGCGGGTCCTGGTTGAAATCGCGGAAGCTTTCCGCTGCCACGTTGAGGTAAAGTGACACACTGTAGTTGTCAGTCAGGCCGTACTCCAACTCCTCGCGCAGCTCCCAAAGGTTGTAGTTGCCCTGCCTTACCTGGCTGCCCTGGGTGCGTTGAGTGCGCAGCGTGACCCATTGTTCAAACTCCAAGCCGCCTTGAGGCATAGTCTCCGGCTCATAACTGTAAGTGAACCGGCGTTCGTCCGCCCGCGCGTGGGCCATGCACAGGCCGCCAGCCAACAATCCCATCAAGATGTTACTACACCTTTTCATCGTCGTTGTTTCATCGTCGTTGTGAACAGCTTCAGTAGCTCGAGAATGAACTGGACCGCCTCGCCGTCCATCCGTGCAGGCGAAGCATGTTGGACCATGATATTTGAGATTGAATCTCGTTTGCAATCGAATCCGGCATTCAGTCAGCAGTTCTCATTGTGGACCAAATGGGGACGCCGGGTAAGAGTTGATTGGGCAGACCCCTCAAAACGGCTGGTGGCGGATTTCCGTGAAATGTTGCGTTGACCGTTCGTTTTCGCGGAGGGGAATTGTCCACCCAAAGGCAAGGCGGCTGTCCATGCGAGTGTTTGGACAGGAGCAAACACAGAGAACAGAGGAGCTCTCCGTTGCCTCCGTTTGCTCTTGTTCTAAAATTCTAATCGCGGTTCGCTTTCAGTGCGTGAGTTGATTTGCTCACCACTTAGCAATGCGAAATTCCGGAGGGCAAAGGGCAAAGAGATTTTTGGAAGATGGGAGGCAGGAGATAGTAGTCCGTAGTAAGTGGCCAGAAGTCAGTGGTCGGAAGTCAGTTGTCCCTTCTGAGTGTCCAGCAGCCGCTTGACAGCGACACCTCCAAGGTGTCTAATAGGAGGCATGACGGATTTGACATCAAAGGTTCTGCACGAAAAAACGGGGCAAGTGCTCGATCGAGCGCGGCAGGGGGAGCGGTTCCGCATTCTGCGAGAGGGGCGCGCCGACGCCTTTCTAATTCCGGCAAGCCAGGAGATTGACCCGGAATGGGAGGAAATCATGGCGGGCGTCTGGAAAGCCCAGAAGGAGGCAGGGCCAAAGCGTCCAAACCCGATCTTGAAGGAGCGCAAAGCCCGCAAGTATGCCTCTGGTTTACGCTGACACCTCCGCGCTGTTTGCCTTCTTCCATCCCAGGGACGAATTCTCGACCGTCCTGACAGAAGCCGCCCGCAAACATTCACCCGATTTCGTTTATTGGTCGTTCATGCGATATGAGCTGCGGCACAATTTAAGGCAGGCGCGCGTGGATTCGCATGGCGAAGTCGCCTGGAAGGCGCTCCGAGCGGCTGAACGGACGCAGGCGCGTTTGCGGTGGCAGGCGGACTTGAAGTGCGATTCGGTGCTGGAGTCCGCCGACGAACTCAGTGCCCAGCGAGCGCTTGAGTTCGCCGCGGGCAGCGCCGATTTTCTGCACGTGTCAGCGGCCCGCCGACTGCATCTTCTTTCCGGCCTGGATGAGTTTTGGACCTGCGACGCGGAACAGGCGAAGGCGGCCAAAACAGCAGGGTTGCGCGTGCGTTTGTTTGCGCTTTGAATTCATCGAATTCAATTCGTGAGAAAGGGCTATCCACTTGGCTACTACGTCGCATACACGTTGGGGTTCGCCAAGCCGTCCATACGCCTGCTCGAAGAAGGCGCTACAGTATGCGATCCCTTTCGCCAAGGAACACCAGGCAGCGCTTACTTTGCTCTATGTGGTTGCGCCCCCGGGCTACTACCCCGTGGGGGACGGCGGCGGTTTTAGCTATGGCGCTTTCCAACCCGACTGCGGGGCCATTGAAGCCGAACTACGTGAGAGCGGCGGCAAACAACTGGCCGACCTAGTGACCAATGTAATACACCGCCAGGTTTCAACCGAGACATCGGTCCGCAACGGCCAGCCAGCCTTTGAAATTATCGAGGCGGCCAAAGAGTTGCCGGCGGACCTGATCATCATGTCCACGCATGGGCGCACCGGTTTGAAACACCTGTTTCTAGGAGCGTCACCGAACACGTCGTTCGGCAGGCTCCCTGCCCGGCGCTGGTCGTCCGGGATCGGGAGCATGAATTTGTCTGACCTCACCTGCGGGTCACTAAAATACCGATGAGCAATCCCAGGCCGAAGGCGAGGCCAATGGTTTGATAAGGATGCTCACGAATGGAGCGGTCCGTCGTCTTGGCTGCGGCGATGGTTTTCTCTTCCAACCGTTCCGCGGCTGCCTTGGCCGATTCCAGAGCGGCGGCCAATCCGGTCAATCCGGTCCGCGGTTCGTGGGTTTGGCCACCGGCTCGCCCAGCGGTGGCGCGCATCGGTTCCTGAGCGTCTTGCGTAGTCGGTTTGTGGTCGTCCGTTAGTCTTTGATTGGCTTGCGTTGTTGGCATATTGGTCCTTTCTTTTCGCCGATTTATTTGGTTCACCACCTCTGAAGTCCGGCACAACGGCCAAAGGCAGTGTGTCGGTCACTTAAGCGTAGCTCCCACCAGTTAGACACTCTTCCGCGCAAACCATTCAGAAAAAAATGAAGGGTTCACAGTGACGGCGCTAACTTCTTTTCCTCCGAAATCAGCGCCGACTGACGTCGGCGGCTACGGCGGCAATGGGATATCCAGGCTAAAGCCAAAAAATGGAGAGCTTTTGCCAAGAACGGAGAAGCACTGCTGACTGCCTGGGAGTATAGGAAAATAAAGATGATTGAGGACAGCGAACGGGCGTTCGAGGTGCTCGATCCCTATGGCGCGGGCCAAGGCACCGGTGGGGGCCGCTCTAGCGCCATCAACCAGACCCCACCCCGAAGCGACGCAATTGATGAAGACATCCAGTTCCAGCAAACCATCCAAAGAGATTCAAGAACCGCACAAGCTGTTTTCGTTGGACGACCAAGAGCAGGTGAAGCTGTTGACATGGAACAACGGAAAGGCATTGGCATTGACATGGGCGCCGTCGGAATTTGTTCCACGCGGAATTAACTTTCGACATTGGGGCATTAACGAATGATTCACTGGAGCACGAGTTGGACGAAGGGTCTCAGGGGGCAAAACCCAGTGACATGAAAGGAATGAGCCTGTGAGATCAAATCTTGCCGTGTTGATCCTGATCGTGGTTGGCGCGATTAGGCTGGGACTTCTGTCAAAGCGCGAGCCGGTCTATCACGGCAAGCACTTGAATCAACGGTTGCTCTGACCCACCAAGTCCCTATCCTGACCAACACAGTTCTGCTGTGTCCTTGATACAACTCGACAATCTTACTCGCCGCTATGGTCGCAGGCGTGGAGTCGAGCGAGTGTCGCTGTCGGTCGGGGAGGGGACGCTGTTCGGATTTCTCGGACCGAACGGCGCGGGCAAGACCACGACCATCCGCGTCATGCTGGGATTCCTTCGACCCACCACCGGCACGGCCAGGACCTTCGGATTGGATTGCTGGCGCGACAGCAAGGCGATCAAGCGCGACGTCGGCTACCTACCGGGCGACCTGCGCCTGCCGGCGTGGATGAACGGGGAGAACGCGCTTTCGATCTTCGGGGCGGTGCGCGGTCGCGACCTAAGGCGGTCGGGGCGTGAGCTGGCCGATAAGTTCGACCTGGATCTGCGGGTGAAGGTCAGGGACATGTCTCGGGGCATGCGGCAAAAACTGGGCCTGATCCTGGCGCTGGCGCACTCACCGCGATTGTTGGTGCTCGACGAGCCGACCAGCGCCCTGGACCCGCTCATGCAGCGAGCGCTGCACCAACTTCTGCGTGAGCTGGCGGCCACGGGGCACACGGTGTTCTTTTCAAGCCATTCGCTGGCAGAGGTCGAGCAGTTGTGCGAACGGGTGGCCATTGTGCGCGAAGGGGAACTGGTTGCCGATGAGTCGCTGGCCGCGTTGCGCCAGCGGGCCGGGCACGAAGTCATCATTCGTTGGAAAGATGAATCGCAGACACGCGGGCTGGAGCCGCCCGCGTTCCTGAAACTCACGCGACGGGAAGGCGCGGAGTGGCGCGGCACGCTCGAAGGCCCGGCGCATCGGCTGGTTGACTTTCTGGCCGGCAAGCCGGTCGAGGACCTGAGCATCGGACGCCCTGACCTGGAGACTCTCTTCGCGCGCTACTACGAGCGCAGCCGGGAGGATGGCCGATGAACCGCGGTCTAATCATCCGCGCCTTGCGCGAGTTGTGGCCAACGACGCTGGTGCTCGGGCTGGTGCTCATAGGGGTGGAGGCCATGCTCGGCTTCGTCCTGCCGAAGTTCGGGTCGCAGATTGCCCAGGAGTGGCTGCAAATGGAGTTCGCGCGCGGCATCATGCAGGCGATGTTGGGCACGGAGATAGTCGAGCGGATCGGGCCGCAGATGTTCCAGGCGATGGCCTGGGTCCACCCGGTCCCGCTGGCGCTGACGTGGGCGCACGCGCTGCTGTG
>Ga0137384_10003722_pt1 | contig 12166 bp, 5 predicted proteins | sample SagtaG_2_FD_104922 | JGI IMG/M metagenome (GOLD analysis project Ga0137384, IMG submission 104922) | Vadose zone soil microbial communities from Sagehorn Ranch, Mendocino, California, USA - Sage2_R_60_16 metaG | ecosystem: Environmental > Terrestrial > Soil > Vadose zone | place: USA: California... | reverse complement strand
CAGCTGGCGCGGCGGACGGGACCCCGCCAGGGCCTCGGCCAGTACCTGGGCGAAACGGTCCGGCCAGCCGGGCGGCGTCCCGGCGGCAGCGGCCGGGGGCCGGGGCAGCCCGGCCGACGGCGGTTCCGCGGCGGGCGGTTCCGCGGCGGGCGGTTCCGCGGCGGGCGGTTCCGCGGCGGGCGGTTCCGCGGCGGGCGGTTCCGCGCCGGGCGGTTCCGCGCCGGGCGATTCAGCGCGCGGGGCCCAGCCCGGTAACCTGCCGCAGCCCGGCTCCCCGGCGGAAACCTCCTCGTCGTAGGGCGGGGCCGGGTCGGGGACCAGGTACAACCGGACCGCCGCCAAGTCGGGCAGCGGCCTGCGCCCGCCGGGCGCCTTCGGGCATCCGGGCCGGTCGGGGGGCAGTGCAGGCATGGGAACCTCCCGTGAATGGTCAATACCGGGCTGCGCGGCGATCCGGCCGGCTCACGCTCACCGCCCCCGAACGCCTTCGCCTGTCCCTTGTTCTACCGGCCCACGGTGACATTTCCGGCCCGCCAGCCCGGCGGGGCACCCCGTCCTCTCCACCGCCAGCCACGCGACCAGCGCGGACGTGGTTCCCGGGCAGGGCGTGACATCGTATGTCAGCGGCTGGGCCAAGCCTGGTGATGGCGGCCACCTTGGGGGAATGCCGCATGAGAGGGCCTGGTTGAATCCTGGAGCGGGCGGAACCGTGCCCGCATGTCACGACTTAGGAGAAGAGACCTGCCGTGTCGCTGCCGCCGCTGGTTTCCCCCGCCGATGACCTGACCGTGGACGAGGTCCGGCGCTACTCCCGGCACCTGATCATCCCGGACGTGGGCAAGACCGGCCAGCGCCGCCTGAAGAACGCCAAGGTGCTGTGCGTCGGCGCCGGCGGCCTCGGCTCGCCCGCGCTGATGTACCTGGCCGCGGCGGGCGTCGGCACGCTGGGCATCGTCGACTTCGACGTGGTGGACGAGTCGAACCTGCAGCGCCAGGTCATCCACGGCACCTCGGACGTGGGCAAGTCCAAGGCGCTGTCCGCCAAGGAGACGATCAACGAGATCAACCCGCTCGTCACGGTGAACCTGCATGAGGAGCGGCTCGACTCCGACAACGCGATGCGGATCTTCGCCGGCTACGACCTCATCGTGGACGGCACCGACAACTTCGCCACCAGATACCTGGTCAATGACGCCTGCGTGCTGCTGGGCAAGCCGTACGTGTGGGGCTCGATCTTCCGGTTCGACGGCCAGGCGAGCGTGTTCTGGGCCGAGCACGGCCCGTGCTACCGGTGCCTCTACCCCGAACCGCCGCCGCCGGGCATGGTGCCCTCCTGCGCCGAGGGCGGCGTCCTGGGCGTGCTCTGCGCGACGATCGGCTCCCTCCAGGTCAACGAGGCCATCAAGGTCATCACCGGGATCGGTGAGCCGCTGGCCGGCCGCCTGATGATCTACGACGCCCTGGACATGACGTTCCGCTCGGTCAAGGTCCGCAAGGACCCCGAGTGCCCGGTCTGCGGCAAGAACCCCACGATCACCGAGCTCATCGACTACGAGGAGTTCTGCGGCGTGGTCTCCGAGGACGCCCAGCATGCCGCGGCGGGCTCGACCATCACCGCCACCGACCTGAAGGGCATGCTCGACGCGGGCGAGAACATCTTCCTGGTGGACGTCAGGGAGCCCAACGAGTACGAGATCGTGTCCATCCCGGGCGCGACGCTGATCCCCAAGGGGGAGTTCCTGTCCGGTGCCGCGCTGGAGCGGCTGCCCCAGGACAAGCGGATCGTGCTGCACTGCAAGAGCGGGGCCCGGTCGGCCGAGGTGCTGGCCGTGATCAAGGACGCGGGCTTCTCCGACGCGGTCCACGTCGGCGGTGGTGTGCTCGCCTGGATCAGCCAGGTCGATCCCTCGCTCCCGGCCTACTGACAGGCGGGCCGGTGCGGGCGGCGGTCCCCCGGGGGCCGCCAAGCCCGCGCCGGGAGGCGGGACCTCCGGCCAGGCCGTACGATTCCGTTGTGACGATGCGGGACGAGCTGGAAAACGGGAGCCCCGAGTCGGGCAGACCACCAGCCGTGCCGCCGTGGGCTCCGCCGGGGCCACGCACACCCCCCTCTGACAGCGTTTTCGCAGGCCGGACCGCTGGTGCCGGGTACGGTGCCCAGCCGCTCGAGGCGTCCCCGCCACCATCGCCCCGGCCGCGTGGCGGCCGATTCGGCCGGTTCATCGTGATGATCGGCCTGCTGGCCGGGCTCACCGGGCTGGCCCTGTCCGCCGGGGCTGCCGCCATCCAGTTCCTGCCGCGCAGCTTCAGCCAGGCCCAACGGCAGCAAATTATGTCCTGGGAGGTAGCCAAGCGCTGGCGGACCTGGCCCGCCGGCCGGATCTTCCCCTCGGCCATCGGCTACGAGCTGCCCGGATCCGCGTTCGGCGGGGGAGAGCCGCTGGCGCTCCGGGCGGAACGGGTCGGCATCGCCGCCCAGACCTCGTGCCGGAACGCCACCGCCCGCCCGGTCGGCCGGGTGCTCGACCGGCGCGGCTGCCTGGTAGTCCTCAGGGCGACGTACCAGGACACCACCAACACCCTGGCGGTGACCGTCGGCGTCGCGGTCCTGCCCGTCTCCTCGGCGGTACGGGCGGCGGCCGAACTGCACAAGGATGGCGGCCCCCAGCCGTGGCTGCGCGCCGTGTCGTTCCGCCGCACCACCACCGCGCATTTCGCCGGCCCGGGCCACAAGGTCGGCTGGAGCAGGCTTACGGGCCCCTACCTGGTGCTCGCCACCGTGGGGTACGCCGACGGCAGGCCGTTGCTCAGCCAGGGACACGACATCTACACCCAGGCCGAGATGGACAACCTGGCCTACGGGGTCGGCCACTCGGTGGCCTCCCGGCTCGGCGCCCCCCCGGCGGTGCCGCACTGCCCCGGGAGCCCCGGATGCTGAGGCCGCCGCACCGCCTCCGCCGGTGGCGCACCCCGGCGGCCGTGCTGGCCGCGCTGCTCGCCGCGTCCGCCGTCGCCGTCGGCTCGGCGAGCGCGGCGCGGGCCGACGCCGTGCGCCAGCAAGAGCAATGGGTGCTGACCGCTATGGACGTGGCTGGCGCGTGGCAGCACACCCAGGGGTCCGGGGTGACCGTCGCCTTGATCGACAGCGGGGTGAACGGGCAGGTCCCGGATCTGAGTGGCTCGGTCACGACGGGACGCGACTTCTCCGGCGTGAACACGCCGCCGGCGAACGTGAACTGGGGAGTGCACGGCACCTGGATGGCGTCCCTCATCGCCGGGCACGGGCACGCCCCCGGCGGGTCAAGCGGGATCACGGGGTTGGCGCCCGCCGCCAAGATCCTCTCCATCCGCGCGGTCACCGACCAGGGCGATCCCGGGTACCACCGGTACCAGCACGAATCGGAGTCCAAGGTGCAGGGGCACCTGGCCGCCGCGATCCACTACGCGACGAGCAAGCGGGTCAACGTCATCAGCATGTCCCTGGGGTACCAGGGCGCGAGCCTCCCGGTCCGCGCCGCGATCGCCGCTGCGCTGGCCCAGGGGATCGTGGTGGTCGCGTCCTCGGGCAACTCCGGCGGCGCCTCCGCCGGCCAGCACGGGAACGCCCCCTACTCGTTCCCCGCCGACTACCCCGGGGTACTCGGGGTCGGCGCCATCTCGCAGAGCGGCGTGCCCGCCGGGTTCTCCAGCGCCAACCTGTCGGTCCAGGTGGCGGCCCCCGGGGTGCGCGTGCCCGCGCAGGGCAGGGACGGGCAGTACTGGCTGGTCAGCGGCACGAGCCCGGCCTGCGCCCTGACCGCGGGGGTGGCCGCGCTGATCAAGTCGCTGTATCCCACGCTGGCCCCGGCCCTGGTCGTGCAGGCCATCACCGCGAGCACCGCGAACAAGCCGCACGGGGGTTATGACGAGCAGGTCGGGTTCGGCACGGTGGACGCCACGGCCGCGCTGAAGATGGCCGGGCGGCTGGCCAGGGACCAGGGCACCGGCCATGGCCTGGTCGCGGCGGCGCAGTTCGGCGGCGGCCCGCAGGCCATTCCCGCGGTGCCGGTGACCCCGCGGAACAAGCGGCAGCTCCTGGTCGACTCGCTGGCCGCGCTGGGTTGCCTGGTCGTCGTGCTTGTCCTGGTGTTCCGGCTGATCGTGACCCGGCGGCCCGCCGTCGTCGGGGCGCCCGCCGGCTGGGCTCCGGGGGGCGGTCCTGGCCCCGGCTGGGGCGCTGGCTCCGGTTCGCCCGCCGGCTCCGGCGCGTACGGTGGCTCCGGTTCGCCCGCTGGCTCCGGCGCGTACGGTGGCTCCGGTTCGCCCGCTGGCTCCGGCGCGTACGGTGGCTCCGGCGCGCCCGCTGGCTGGGCCCGTGGCAACGGCGTGCCGGACGGCTGGGCCGCCGGCCCTGGTGCGACCGCTGGCCGGGCCGGTGGTTCAGGCGCGTCCGCCGGCTGGGGTTCGGGCCCCGGCGCGCCCGGCGGCCGGGGCGGCACAGCCGGGCCCGGGGCTGGGCCGGGGGCTGGGCCTGGGCCTGGTGCCGCGGGGCTGGGCCGGGCCGGGCCGGGCGGCGATGGCCTTGGTGGTTCCGGGGCGGGCGATACCTGGCCGGGTGGGGGCGAGGGAGGTTACGGCCGCTCCGCGGGCTACTGGGCATCGGGGGGATACAAGCCACCGGGCGGGCTACGGCCGCCCATGGGGCTCCAGCAGCCTGCCGATCCCGGCCCGCCGACGGATTCCGCGCCGCCCCCGGGATACCGGGAGCCCGCGGAGTCCGTGCCGCTCACGGGTGCCGTGCCGCCCGTGGGTTACCAAGAGCCCGCGGAGTCCGTGCCGCTCACGGGTGCCGTGCCGTCCCTGGGATACCGGGAGCCTGCGGATTTCATACCGCCGGCGGACACCATGCCGCCCGCCGGATACCAGAGGCCCAGGGATTCCGTGCCGCCCTCGGACACCTTGCCGCCCTCGGGCTACCGGGGGTCGGCGGGTTCCGTACGGCCAGCGGGATACGGGGCACCGGGGGCCTACCCGCAGCCGGCCGGCTCCCTGCCGCCCGCGGAGCCCGGCCCGCCGACGGGCTACGAAGACCGGGGCTACGAAGACCGGGGCCACGAAGACCGGGGCCACGAAGCGCCCGGCTACGGAGCGCCAGCGGGTTATCCGGGCTATGGGGCGCCGCGCGAGCCGATCCCGCCGGACAGCAACGGGCAGGCCGCCGACTACCTGCCGCCGCCCGGCAGCCCCGAACCGCCCGCGAGCAACGGGCCACCTCCAGCGAGCAACGGGTCGGCGCCCACGGGCTACCGGCCGCCCGCCGGTCACCAGCCATCCTCCTGGCCCCCCGGCGGCCCCGTTGCCCCGGCAGGCTCCGGGCTCCCCGGTACCCCTGGCGCTGCTGAGTTCCCTGGCTCCCCGGACGGCCCCGGCACCGCGGAGCGCTCCGGATTCCCCGGGTTCCGTTCGCCCGGCGGGTCCGGGTTCCTCGTGGCCGCGGACGGCCCGACCAACCCCGGGTCACCTGGCTTGCCCGGATTCCCCCGCGCCGCCGAGGCCCCGGGTGGCCGTTCCCTCGATGCGGACACCGGGCCGCTCGCCGGGTACCCCGAGGCCACGGAACCGCCGGGCCGCTCGGGCGGCCGGGCGGACGGCCTGCCCCCCGCCGACGACGACACCTGGCCCTCGTCCGGCCCATGGTGACCGGCCACCCGACCGACTTCGCCGAACGGGTACTCGGGATTGCCGACAGCATCCCGCCGGGGCGCGTGATGTCCTACGGGGACATCGCCGAGTACCTCGGTGAAGCGGGCCCGCGCCAGGTCGGGCGGGTGATGTCGCAATGGGGCGGGGGAGTGGCCTGGTGGCGGGTGATCCACGCCGACGGTTCGTTCCTGGCCGGCCACGAGCGCGAAGCACTGGCCCGTTACCTGGAAGAGGGCACGCCGCTGCGCCGTGCCCGCGACGGCGGCGTGTCCGGCGTGGACATGCGCCAGGCCCGCTGGCTCACGCCGGGCGGCTGGGTCACCGGCCCGAGCGCACGGCGGTAGCACGCCGGCTCGCCGGACCGCTGAGTCTCCGGGCCGGAGTGCTGGCACCGCGACGGTCGGCCGGGCCGCCCGCTATCGGCGCGGACATCCGCCGGGCTTACGCCCCTCCCCGCGTTCGTGATCATGACTTTGGTGGTGCCACAGGCCCACCAAAGTCATGATCACGTCGGCGGATCGCGCGGAAACGGGGAACGGCCCATGCCCTTTCTTGGCGCTTTTTGGCGGCGCGCCGGCGCTTGCGCGGCAAAGGAGCGCGGGATGTCATAGGGGTCTGCTGGAATGCCTAATTGACATGAGTGAACATTCGCCGGCCTATCACCTGGTCCGCCCGCCTCCCCGGGCGGGCGGGGCACCGGTCCTCGACGCGGCACAGCGGGCCGTCGTGGACCATGAAGGGCTGCCGTTGCTCGTGCTCGCCGGGCCGGGCACCGGGAAGACCACCGCGATCGTGGAGACCGTGGTGGACCGCATCACCCGGCGCGGCATCGACCCGGACCGGGTGCTCGTCCTGACGTTCAGCCGCAAGGCCGCGGAGGAACTGCGCCAGCGGATCACCGCACGGCTGGGCCGGACCACCAGGGAGCCGCTCGCGCTGACCTTCCACAGCTACGCGTACGCGCTGGTGCGCCGCGAGTTCACGCTGGCCGGCGACGAGCCGCCGACGCTGCTGTCTGGCCCCGAGCAGTTGCTGGAGGTGCGACGGCTGCTGCGCGGCGAGGCCGAGGACGGCGGGACCCGCTGGCCGGAACGGCTGCGGCCGGCCCTGGGTACCCGGGGATTCGCCGCGGAACTGCGGGACTTCCTGCTGCGCGGCGCCGAGCGCGGGTTCGACGGGCGTGCGCTCGCCCGGCTGGGCCGCCAGCGGGACCGGGATGACTGGGTCGCCGCCGGGGCGTTCCTCGCCCGTTATGACGCGCGGTTCGACCTGGCCCCGGTGCCCGCCTACGACTACGCCGAGATCATCAGGATCGCCGCGGCGCTGTTGTCCCGCGGCGCGGTCCGCGAACGGGAGCGCAAGGCCTACGACGTGGTCCTGGTGGACGAGTACCAGGACACCGACCCGGCCCAGGAGGCGCTGCTGCACGCGCTGGCCGGCGACGGCCGGGAACTGATCGTGGTCGGGGACCCGGATCAGGCGATCTACGCGTTCCGCGGCGCCGACGTGAGCGCGATCATGCGGTTCCCCGACCGGTTCCGCACCCCCGACGACCGGCCCGCCCGGATCATCGCCCTGGGCACCTGCCGGCGCAGCGGAGCCGTCCTGCTCGCGGCGTCACGCCGGATCGCGGCCAGGCTCCCCGCCCCGCCCGCCGCGCAGCCGCGCCCGGCGGCGCCGCCCGCGGCGGTCCCGGCGCCCCGCAAGCCCGGCAACGGCCAGGGCGGTGACCGGCCACGCGGCAGCCAGCCGCCGGGCGGTCATCGCGATCTGCGGCCGCTGCCGTCCGCCCCGGCCGGGACGGTCCGGGTGGTGATCGCCGCCAGCGCCAGCCAGGAGGCCACGGTGGTGGCCGATGCGCTCCGCCGGGCCCACCTGTACGACGGGGTGCCCTGGTCGTCCATGGCGGTCCTGGTCCGGTCGGTCATCGGCCAGGTGCCGCTGCTGCGCCGGGCACTCGCGGCCACCGGGGTGCCCTCGGTCATCGCGGGCGACGAACTGCCGCTGGAGGCCGAGCCCGGGGTGCGCCCGCTGCTCCTGCTGCTGCGCTGCGCGCTGCATCCGGAGACCCTCGACGAGGAGGCGGCGGTAGAACTGCTCGCCGGGCCGCTCGGCGGCACCGACGCCCTGGGGCTGCGCCGGCTCCGCCGGGCGCTGCGGGCGGCGGCGCGGGACGCCGGTGAGGCCCCATCCGCCTCCCCATCCCCCCTTCACTGGCAGCCGCTGGCCGCCGTCCTGCGCGACCCGCGCGAGCTGACCCTGATCCATGCCAGCGCCGCGGACGCCGCCCGGCGGGTGGCCGGCCTGCTGGCGCTCGCGCGGCAGACCGCGGCGGAGGGCAACGCGCACGACGTGCTCTGGGCCGTCTGGGACGCCTCCGGCATCGCGCCCGTATGGCAGGCGATCTCGGCGGCCGGCGGATCCCGCGGCGCCGCGGCCGACCGCGACCTCGACGCGGTGTGCGCGCTGTTCGACTCCGCCGCCCGGTTCGCGGTGCGGCTGCCGCCGGGCTCGGCCTCGCTGTTCCTGGACAGCATGTCCGGCCAGGAGATCCCCGGCGACACCCTCGCGGACCACGCACCGGAGGGCGATGCCGTCCGGATCCTGACCGCGCACCGGGCCAAGGGCCTCGAATGGGATGTCGTCGTGGTGGCCGGGGTCCAGGAGGGCATCTGGCCCGACCTGCGGATGCGCTCGTCCCTGCTCGGCATGGACGAGCTCATGGACGCGGCCGCCGGGGTGCTGGTGCCGGGCACCGGCACCGATGCCATGGCCGCCGCCCTCGCGGCCAAGCTGCTCAACGAGGAACGCCGGCTGTTCTACGTCGCGGTCACCCGGGCCCGCCGGCATCTGGTGGTCACCGCATCGGGCAGCGACGACAGCCAGGAACGGCCGTCCCGGTTCCTGGCCGAGCTGGCCGGCGACGACATCGGCGTCGAGGACGTGTCCGGCGCCGCCCCCCGCTGGCTGTCGCTGCCCGCGCTCACCGCCGACCTGCGGCGGGCCGCGGCCGACCCGGACCGCCCGCCCGCGCTGCGCCGGGCGGCGGCGGCCCAGCTCGCCCGGCTGGCCGCGGCCGGGGTCCGGGGTGCCCACCCGGGGCAGTGGTACCAGCTCACCGAGCTGTCCGACCCCGGGCCGGTCCCCGCCGCCGCGGACGGCCTGCTGGTCCGGCTGTCGCCGTCCCAGGTCGAGTCGTTCCACCGGTGCGGGCTGCGCTGGCTGCTCGAGGTCGCGGCCGGCGCCGGGTCCTCGGACGTGATCAGGCACTTCGGCATCCTCATCCACGCGGCCGCGGTGCTCGCCGCCACCGGCGCCGATGCCGACATGATCGATGGGCGGATCGACGAGATCTGGCATCACCTGGACTTCGGCAGCCCCTGGTACAGCGAGAAGGAGCGGGAACGCGCCCGGGTCATGGTGAACAAGTTCCTCGCCTGGCACCGGGCCAACCCGCGGGAGCTGGTCGCGGTCGAGCAGCAACTGCGCACGCAGGTGGGCGCGGTGGAGATCACCGGGCGGGTGGACCGGCTGGAGCGGGATCCGGACGGCCGGGCCATCGTCGTGGACCTGAAGACCGGGTCCACCCCGGTGCCGTCCACGGACCTGGACCGGCACCCGCAGCTCGGCGTGTACCAGCTCGCGGTCCTGCTCGGGGCGTTCGAGCGGTTCGGCCTGACCGAGCCGGGCGGTGCCGAGCTGATCCAGGTGGGCAAGGCGAGCCTGTCCGCCCAGGTGCGGGTGCAGCCACAGCGGGCGCTGCCCGACGACCCGGAGCCCGACTGGGCGCGGGACCTGGTCGAGATCGTGGCGGCGGGCATGGCCGGGCCGCTATTCGAGGCGAAGGTGAACCCCGGGTGCCGGAACTGCCCGGTCCGGACCTGCTGCCCGGTCCACCCCGACGGCGAGCAGGTCACCCGGTGAGCCTGCCCATCCGGTACGAGCCTGGGCACCTGGCCCGGCTGCTCGGGCTGCCCGAGCCCACCGCGGAGCAGGCCGAGGTGATCTCCGCGCCGCTGGAGCCCCTGGCGGTCATCGCGGGCGCGGGGTCCGGCAAGAGCGAGACGATGGCGGCCCGGCTGGTCTGGCTGGTCGCCAACGGCATGGTCCGGCCGGAACGGGTCCTCGGCCTCACCTTCACCCGCAAGGCCGCCGCCGAACTGGGCCAGCGGGTACGCGCCAGGCTCGCGGGCCTGCGCCGGGCGGGCCTGGACGTGACCGGGGCCGCTGGCGTGGCGGCGGGCCTGCCGGACGGGCCAGCGACCGCCGGCCCGGCCGGTGTCCCGATGGCGGGCGGTTTCCGGCCGGGCGGCGGCCTGCTCACCGGCGGCCCGCCCGGCGGCGGCACGGCTGACGGGCCCGGATACGGCATGCCGCCCGGCGGGCCCGGGTACGGCGGGCCGGACCACGGCGGGCCGGGCGGCGGGCCCGGGTACGGCCCGCTGGGCGGCCCGGCCTGGCACGAGGTGGGCGGCGGCCCGGCGAGCGGGCGGCTGGGCAGCCGCGCCGGGGCCGACCTGGCCAGCGGCGCCGTGCTCGGCACCCTGGACGGCCGGGTGCCGGGCAGCCTGCCCAGCGCCGCGGCGCAGGGTGAGCCGCCCGGCGGCGACCTGCTCGACGGCGAGCCCATCGTGTCCACCTACCACTCCTACGCCGCCCGGCTGGTCGCCGACCACGCGCTGCGGGAGGCCCTGGAGCCAACGGTGCGGCTGATCACCCCGGCGGTGGCGTGGCAGATGGCGGCCCGGGTGGTGGCCGCCTACGCCGGGCCGATGGACGCCGTGCGCTGGTCCCCGCAGTCGGTGACCGCCGCGGTGCTTGACCTCGCCGGGGAACTCGCCGAGCACTTGGCCGACCCCGCGGACGTCTACCAGATCGGTGACTGGCTGGAGGCGGCGGCGCGGGCGCTGCCCGGGCGCGTGCCCGGCGCGGTCAGGAAGATCCTGGACTGCCAGCGCACCAGGGAGCAGTTGCTGCCGCTCGTGGCCGGGTACGCCGCGGCCAAGGCGGCCCGGGAGGTCATCGACTACGGCGACCAGGTGACGCTGGCCGCCCGGATCGCGACCCGGCACCGCGAGGTGGGCGCGATCGAGCGGGCCCGGTACCAGGTGGTCCTCCTCGACGAGTTCCAGGACACCAGCCACGCCCAGCTCGTGCTGTTGAAGGCGCTGTTCGGCGGCGGGCACCCGGTCACCGCCGTGGGCGACCCGTGCCAGTCGATCTACGGCTGGCGCGGCGCCAGCGCGGGCAACCTGGCCCGGTTCGCCCGGGAGTTTCCCGCGGGCGTGCACCCGGCCAGGGTCGCCCAGCTCGCCACCAGCTTCCGCAACACCGGACGGGTGCTCGACGTCGCCGCGGTCATCCAGCGCGACCTGCGGGACCAGGTGTCCCAGGTGCCCAGGCTGGTCGCGCCGCCGGGCCGGGCCGGGCGCGGCGCTGTGGTCTGCGCGCTGCTCGAGACCGCCGCCGAGGAGTCCCGCTGGGTGGCGGAACAGGTCGCGGGCCTGATCCGGCTGCCCGCGGGCATCGCCCCGGACGGCGGGCCCTGGGACCAGCCTCCCGTCCAGCCGTCCGACATCGCCGTGCTGTGCCGCAAGCGCTCCCAGTTCGCCCTGCTGCGCGCGGCGATCGAGGCACAGGGGGTCCCGGTCGAGGTGGTCGGCCTGGGCGGGCTGCTCACCGTCCCCGAGGTCGCCGACATCGTGGCCACCCTGCGGGTGCTGCACGACCCGGCCGCGTCCGCCGCGCTGGCCCGGCTGCTCACCGGGCCACGGTGGCGGACCGGGCCCAGGGACCTGGTCGCGCTGGGCAGGCGCGCCCGGGACCTGGCCCGCGACCCCCGCGATCCGGCCGGCCCCGGCCCGCACCGCCCCGGCGGGCACCCGCCCGGCGGCAGCCAGCCCGGCGCGGGCACACCGCACCTGGCCGGCCCCGGCGCAGAGCCAGCGGCAGGAGCCGGGGATGAGGGCCGCGGCGTATTGGATGGAGAGGATGCGCTGGCGCAGGCGGTCACGGACCTGACCGCGCTGCCCGGCAGCCTGGTAGAGGCGCTGGACGACCTGGGCGACCGGGGCGCCTACTCGGCGCGGGGCTACCAGCGCTTCGCCGCGCTGGCCGCCGAGCTGCGGGCGCTGCGGGCGCACGTCAGCCGGCCGCTGCCCGACCTGGTCGGGGAGGTCGAGCGGACGCTGGGCCTGGACATCGAGGTGGCCGCGCAGCCGTGGCGGGATCCCGCGGTCGCCCGCGCCGACCTGGACGCGTTCGCGGACGCGGCGGCCGCGTTCGCCGACGACGAGGAGGAGCCCACGCTCGGCGCGTTCCTCTCCTACCTGACCGCGGCCGAGGCGGAGGAGTTCGGCCTGGAGTCCGGCCAGACGAGCGGGGCCAACGCGGTCACGCTGACCACCGTGCACGCCGCCAAGGGCCTGCAGTGGGCCGCGGTGGTGGTGCCTGGCCTGGCGGCCGGCCCGCGGGCGTCGGTGTT
>Ga0137384_10003716_pt1 | contig 12184 bp, 10 predicted proteins | sample SagtaG_2_FD_104922 | JGI IMG/M metagenome (GOLD analysis project Ga0137384, IMG submission 104922) | Vadose zone soil microbial communities from Sagehorn Ranch, Mendocino, California, USA - Sage2_R_60_16 metaG | ecosystem: Environmental > Terrestrial > Soil > Vadose zone | place: USA... | reverse complement strand
GGTCCGGGGGCAAAACTTGTCGGTGTGATGGTAAACACAAACAGTCGATTCCCTGACCGGCTGATGGCGAAGAGATGGTCCGCGTTGTCCCAGAACATCTGGTCCACGGGCACATTGGTTAATAGTCCCGTGTAGGGCGTAATCGGGTTGGCTCCATTCATGTGAAACACCTCCAGGCCCGTGGTTCCGGCCACGGCGAGCAGTTGACCTGAGGGAGCCATGCGGAGACTGGTGACCTCGGTGACGGCGGTTTGCGGCATGTTGGCGGCTGTGCTGTTGGTGGTGAGACTTCCGTCCGCGGCGATGGAGTACACGGCAAGCTGCGGGGGGCCTGGTGGCGCAAAAAACGGGTTCGGGAACATTGAGACTGCGAGCAGGTTGGTTGGGTCGGCCGCTGCCAGGAACGGACACAACTCCAATCCCTGACTATCGGTGGGAATGGGCGGGGTAATATTCAAACGCGTAAGCGAACCATCGGCGTTTCGACTAAAACCAAAGACGGTCGAATCGCCGTGAACGCAGTTGGCGGAGTATGCAAATTGGTTGTTGGCGGAAAACACCATGGGTATGCCGTTCTCGGTGCTGGCGGTGGAGAGCCCTATCAAGCTCAGTTGTCCGGTTGTACCGTTGATCCTGAAGAATTGATAGCCATTGTTGCCGGTTCCTTCGGCGTTAAAGTCCTCGGCATACAGGGTTGCGCCGGTATGGTCCAAAAAGAGCGCTTGGGGCGAGCCGTGGCTGCTATCGTCAAAGGATGCTACCTGCCTCAGTTGTCCGGTTGCGGCAATTTGAAAAGAGACGATATCAATGCCATTCTGGTCGCCGAAAAGATATTTTCCATTGAGCGCCATCTGCTGTACATTTGCTGGAAATGGCGATCCGGCAATGCGACTTAACGCTCCCGTGGCGTCTGCCGCAAAACCAATCACTTCTGAATTGCTGTCACTAAGACTGTGGGAAACGTAGATGTAAGCCACGGTCGGATTCGCAGCGGGAGCAACCTGGGCAATGCCGAGGGTGCTCGACGCAACGAGACAAGAGAACAAAAGGACATATGTAAAAAACTTCACTTTGGAGCCTCCATTGGGGGTTGGTCGACTCCGTGATTCGCTGGCTCCACGAGAGTCGGCCAATGTTACGAATGGATGGCATAGTCCGCAGGTTGCCAGTCGAGCGGACATTATTACCCGAACCAAAGGGGTTGCTCCACTCAGCGCAACAAGATGCGTGAGGAAGTAGGTAATAGTTACGTCTGTCATCTGGAGCGTAGCGCCACTGAGGTCTTTTCTCAAAACACTCTGATGGGCGCGGAGTCGAAAGATCCCGAGAATGCTGGCCGCATCAAGGCAGCGTCACGGCGTTCTCCCAAAGCAACATGGGAAGAATTCCCTGGGGCCGCATGGCAAAAGACGCGTCCCCTTAGTATTCCCAGCAATTCTTTTCCCGGCGTGCCCATTTCCAGAGGTCCTGCCGGGCAACCGCTTGGCCGTTTCTGCAGTCTATGTAAGAAGCATCCGAAGTGGCAGAGAGCTGGAAAGATTCCTGGTTGCGCGTTAGGCTGCGTGCGTATGTAGCTAGCTCAAGCGAGAGACTGTGATTAGGGTCAGGACAAGGAACTGGATTGCAGCCACGCTTTTGCTGGCTGCGATTTGCCTCGGCGGTTCCGGCCGGCGGGTCGAAGGACAGCTCCGTTGGTCTCCTCCCCAGAAGGCGCCCATGCGAGTGCGTCTGGTTGCGCTGGCCCTCTCTCTTCCCCGCTCCAGCTATTTCAAGAGCTATGAAGTGTTTGTTGCCGAAACGGCGGCTGGCCACGAGGAGTGGAGTCCCATCAAGCTCGTCTTCTACTTCCTTCCCTATGAACCAAAACTCTCGGAATCCGGCTTTGATTACTGGGTGGTCCATGAAGTCTCAGCGTCGCGCGATGAAAAGTGCGACCAGACGGTGGAACAGCTGACCGCGAGGGAACAGCCCGACCGGCACGAGCCGTTGGTTTATTCCCGCAACGTGCCCAGAGAAGACCTGGATCGCAGGCGTATTCCTCTGCCTTGCTACGAAACCAGTGCCTACGAATACATAAAATCCAGCTACGAGCCTGTGCCTGTCACTCCGCTCTCAAAGCCGCATGGACCAGTCCTTAATCCCCCTCCGCACCCCTAGCTGACGTTCGTTGGTTGTGCGTTGCCCGGCCTCCCACTCTCTGCCTGCACCGCGTCCCTGTGGTGAAGAATTTCTTCGCCGATCCATGTTTGTCCGCATAGTTTGTCCGCGTGACAACCGTTAGGAGTCATGCCGTCTCCGGACACAGCCCAAATACTGCGTACAAACGGCGGGTCTCACGCTATGATAAAAACACCCTTCGCCGTGTCCTACGCATTCAATCCCGAAACCGTGGTACCTTCCCACACGCTGCCTACGCTACATCAGTTCTTTGCTCCGGGCGGCCTGCTCAGCCAGGCGCATCCTAATTACGAGTTTCGGCGCGGCCAGTTGCAGATGGCAGAAGCCGTGGAGCAGGCGTTGGCCAATCGCAAACATCTGATCGTTGAGGCCGGCACCGGCACGGGCAAAACGCTGGCGTACCTGCTGCCGGTGATCCGTAGCGGCAAGCGCGTGGTCATCTCCACCGGCACCAAGAACCTGCAGGAGCAGCTGTTTTTCAAGGACGTTCCTTTCCTGGAGCAGCATCTTTTTGCTCAAAGCCCGGGCAAGCTGCGCGTCTGCTACATGAAAGGACGCAACAATTATCTTTGCCGGCAAAAACTCTATGACCTGACCAACCAGCCGGTCCTGAACGGATTGCAGGAGATCGACCAGTACCGCATGATTGCCGAGTGGGAGCCGGACACCGAAAGCGGAGACCGGGCTGAATTGAAAGTACTTCCGGAAAACACGCAGTTGTGGCAAAAACTCGATGCCCGCACCGAGCGCTGCACCGGGCAAAAATGCGCGCAGTGGGACCGCTGCTTTATCACGGAGATGCATCGGCGGGCCGCGGAGAGCGACATCATCATCGTGAACCATCATCTCTTTTTTGCCGACCTTGCCTTGCGGCAATCCGGTTCGCCTGATGCCGGCATCCTGCCGGATTTCGCGGCGGTGATCTTTGACGAAGCGCACGAACTGGAAGATGTGGCCGGCAGCTACTTTGGCATCAGCGTGAGCAATTTTCGGTTTGAAGAGCTGGCCCGCGACATTGAAGCCACATTGCAGCAGAAGAAAGCCATCTCCGCCAGCCTGTTGCAGGCCCTGGCCAAGCTGCGCGAACGAGCCCGATTTTTCTTTGGCCTGTTGCCCGCGGGCCAGGGACGCGCCGCCTTCACCAACCGCGAAGCGTTCCTGGAAAAAAACGGCGACGACTACGACTCAGCCATGCAGTCTCTGGAAAGAGTCTTCTCTGAGCTTGAGATGCTGCCGCAGAAACCCGACGAGGTCTTCAACTTCAGCCGTCGCACGCAGGAGCTTCAGGCCCAACTGGCGTACATCATGGAGTCGGAAGACAAGAACACGGTCTTCTGGATCGAGTGGCGAGGCGAGGCGCGTAAGACCCGCAGCGGACAGACGCACATCGTTCTGCAAGCCACGCCGATTGACGTTTCGCAAATCCTGAAGCAGAAACTCTTCGAGAGCGTGGACACCGCGGTGCTGACTTCAGCCACGCTGGCGGTCGCGGGAAAGCCCGATGGCAGCAATTTCGAATACATACGCCAGCGCGTGGGACTGGACCATGCCCGTGAGTTAGTGGTGGCTTCACATTTCAATTACAGCAAGCAGGCAGTTCTTTATGTTCCGGCGGAAATGCCCGACCCGCGAACGCCCGCATTCGCGCGCAGCGCCGCGGAGAAGATCCGCCGGCTGCTGGAAATTTCCCAGGGGCGCGCTTTCTGCCTGTTCACCAGCTACGCGCTGATGAATGACATACATGACCGGCTGTTGGGAGAGCTTCCATTCCCCATGCTGCTGCAAGGCACGTCGCCAAGAAACGCGCTGCTGGAAGAATTTCGCCTTACGCCACACGCGGTACTGTTTGCGACGTCATCTTTCTGGCAGGGCGTGGACGTTCAGGGCGAACAGCTAAGCTGCGTCATCATCGATCGATTGCCCTTCGCTGTGCCCAACGATCCGGTGGTGGCGGCGCGCGTCGGCGCCATCAACGACGCAGGCGGCAATGCATTCTTTGACTACCAGGTGCCTTCGGCCGTCATCTCGCTGAAACAAGGCTTTGGACGCTTGATTCGCTCGGTGAAAGATCGTGGATTGCTGGCGCTGCTGGACAATCGAGTCCTGAAGCAACGCTACGGCAAAGTATTCATTGATAGCCTGCCTGCGTACCAGAAGACTACGGACCTGGCCGTGGTAGCGAAGTTCTTTGATGCTGCGCCTGGTATGTGAACGTTCCGGTCCTGCAATAAAAATGTCCTTCGCAATGAAGTTACTTTACCTGGGCGTAGCTACAGGTCTGGGCGGCCGGTCGATGGGCTTGGTGCTTGCTGCTGTCAGCTCCGTCAGAGTCGCTTCAACGGCGCCCTTCACCGACGGATCATTGGTGTGATCAGAAATTGACTTCAAAGAATCGATGGTCAGCTTCGCAATTTCAGGCCGGTTGTTATTCGTAGCGGACAGGCCGATGCTCCGCAATGACTTGTACGGCGCGCAAGCTGACGGACGTGTGGTTCCCCTGGCCGGCGGCGACGCCGACCTGTTTGATGCCCTCGATGCTCGAGTCCGGGGCCTTGCTTGCGGCTGTCTCCAGTGCGCCGATAGCGTTCTGCGAGCTGTCTACGATCTCCTGTTTCTTGCCCGCATCCTGCACGTCAGGCAGCTGCTGAATGGCCTGAGTGACCGCCGGGACTGTGGCGTTCACACTCACGGTCACGTCCTGGACGCTGCCGTGATCCGCCGTGATTTTCAGTTGTGCGGTCTGGGCACTGACCTCCTCGACGTGCTTGGTCGCGGTCGCGTTGACCACCGACTGCATTGCCGAATTGATGATGGGCTGCCACACCACACCGCACACGATGGCAAAAATATAGGTCCGGATGGAGTTCAGACTGGACGAAGTCAGCAGGTATACGCCAAACAGAGCGGCCATCGATCCCAGGAACATCAGGGCCAGAATCTGACCGTACCATTTCCATGCTGCAAACGTGGCGGTCCCGGCATACTTACTCAGCATCCAGAACAATAATCCACCGATGGCTCCGGCTCCGGCCACATAAAGGGCCTGATGGACCTGGTGTCGGTCGAGCTTTTCGTCGATCCTTTTCTGGTGCTCCCCCGCATCCGGCTCGGAACCACCACTCGCGTGCTCGCGCGCTGCATGTGGACGAGGCGCTGTGCCCATGGCTGCCCTCCAATAACGGAAAAATCAGAAGGCATTGTGCTATGCCCTTACCGCCAAGAGCAAGCGGATTCCCCGTCCATCATTCAGGTCCTCAAAAAAAGAACAGACTACTCTTTGACCACGCGCGGCCCAAGACCAGGACATTCCTCTAATACTTCCACCACCACTTCCCGGACCGTGAACTCTTCATGGGCGGCGTGGCACGAAGTTGTTAAGCGATGCAATGCAACGGTGCCGGCTTCAATTTCGTCGGCGAGTTTTCTCAAAGCTTTCACGGTCTTGGCTTCACTCAACCCGAAAGCGTGCCTACCTGCTCGGTTCGCGCATTCTGCTGCGTTCGTCATTTACTTCCCCCCTCCGCTAATCCAGTTGCTTAGGTGCATCATTAAGAACGAAGCCGCCCTCATCCTTTGCCTGGAATCTCTCAATATCTCCTACGTGCCGGTTCGACGCTAGGTTTCCTCAAAATCAGCGTGGCATTTTCAGACTACTGCAAAGATCAAATTGCGATTTTGTAATAAATTGCGAACCGCCTTCTGATCCGCCATAACGCTTTCGTTTCAAATAGATACGGCAACTACTCGTGAACAAACCGCGTAAAATCCACTTATGCAGGGCCCCTGGGCATTGTCTTTGCTTCTTCGTGCTGACGGATTTCGAAAAAGACCACTGACAATCTGATTAGAACCCGTTTGCCCAGCAAGGTTCCCCCCGCACGATTTCAATCGACCTGGCCCGCAAATCCCCTGTATTCGGGTACATGCATCGCCACACCCTGGGGCGCTCCAGACCGGAAAAGAATGCCCGCCACGAAAGTGACAATAGCCAAAATGGCCTTTCGAAGTCTTCAAGAAATCCTCAATTTTTTCTCAAAAATTTCAAATCCAGGATTTCCACCGAATTTACCTCGAATTGAGCCTACTCACGGACAGCTTTGGCGCCCACGGGCGCGCAATGGGGTGGGTCGGACAGCTTGGCGGGAGGTCGTAATCGGGGGATTGCCGGTCGGAGTTTACTTTTTCCGGATATGGAGCCGTTCCAAAAAAAGGGCATATTCTTCGGGAGGTTGGGCGGCTCATCTTTTAGGACCTTCGGATCTTTGGATCGATGGGGATCTTTGGATCTTTGGGTCTATGGGATTTAGGAAGGCCTCTCTTTTCGTTCCTTCTCGCGTTCTTCCGCCTTGCCGCGTAGCGCGCAGCCTCTTTCCTTCGTGGGATCTTCCACCAGCCCGTACGTCTTTCTTCCTTCGTGGTCCTCCGGGAGATGCTCGGTGATGGGAAGGCCGTCTTTATTCACAAACAGCAGGCAATGGCAATACTTATAGATCTGCATGTCATCGCACGCGCATATCCAGGTGCGGTGCTTAATCTCTTCTGCTTTACTGGGATAAAAACGACACGGGCAAAGTGGTTTACCCAAAGTATCAAGGTGATAGGCCAGGCCCAGCACCACAGATTCAGTGACTTCCGGATCAGGATGCGTTAGGGTGCCGGATTTCTCGCAGTATTTTTCGACGAATTTACGAATGCGCTGTAAGGATTGGTCGGTTACGTTCGGGCTCATGGTCTCTTATGATACCTGCTGCTCGGCCCGCCTGTCGTTTTTCGAACTGCCTGCTTTCCGCCAGCTGCTTTCCGCCCTGCTGCTTTCCGCCTTCAACCCCAGCATTTACAATGTTAGAAGATAGCGGCCATGTGCCTGACGCATAAGGGGAGTGGATGTACGAGGTTACCGTCGAAGAATCGTTTGCCGCGGGACATTACCTGCGCAACTACAAAGGCAAGTGCGAAAATCCGCATGGCCACAACTATAAGGTCCGGGTAACGTTATGCGGCGGCGCCCTGGACAAAGCCGGGCTCCTTCTTGATTTCAAGGACCTGAAAGAAGTCATGAAGCACGTGATCGACCGGCTGGACCACCAGATGCTCAATGACATTGAACCGTTTAAAGAGTTGAATCCGTCCGCGGAGAATATTGCCAAATACTTTTACGACCAGGCTGGCATGCGGCTGAAGTCAGTGACCGGCGGCCGCGTAGCGGTGAAGGACGTCACCATCTGGGAGACCGATACCACCACCGCCCGATATTCGGAATGATTCCAGGATTGCCAAAATTGATCGGCTCGAAGTGAAGATCCGCTCGAAGCAGAATTCCTGGCAATGATGGCAATTCTGGCAGTTTTGGCAATTGATTTATCCGCGTTCCTCCGCGTAAATCCACGGTAAAGGTTTTTCTTCAACGCATGCAGATCATCGAAATTTACCGGTCGATCCAGGGAGAATCGTCTTTTGCGGGCATTCCGTGTACCTTTGTGCGTCTGGCCGCTTGTAACCTGCGCTGCACCTGGTGTGACAGCGAATACACTTTTACCGGCGGGAGAAAAATGACAGCGGAAGAAGTGGAACAAGAAGTCGCTAAGCTGGCGCCCACCGGGTTGGTAGAAGTTACCGGCGGCGAGCCCATGCTGCAGGAGCGCGAGCTTGTTCCTCTGATGGATCGTCTGCTGGCCCGGAGTTACACCCTGCTGCTGGAGACCAGCGGAGAGCGTCCGTTGGAAGGCGTGCCCACTGCAGTGCACAAGATTGTGGACGTGAAATGCCCTGGATCGGGGGAAGGCGGTTCGTTCCGCATGGACAACTTGAAAGCACTCACCAATCAAGATGAAATCAAGTTCGTCCTGGCCGACCGAAAGGACTACGAGTTTGCCCGCGACTTTACTCTGGAACACCGGCTTGAAGGCAAGGTGCACGACGTGATTTTCTCTCCTGTGTTTCTAAAAAAGCCCAGCACGGAGCGAGACGCTTTGAATTGCCAGCTTGATCCCCGTCAACTCGCGGAATGGATTCTGGACGACGGCCTCAATGTCCGATTGGGATTACAGATTCACAAGTTCATCTGGGAGCCGGCGACCAAGGGCGTCTAGCAACGGCTTTGCGTAACCCTGCTTCAACACACAAGTTTTGCGATAATTGTTAAATATACAGAGCAGCAAATCATCGCTATGGACCATCAAATTAAAGCAAGCATTCTGGATAATTAAAGAAGGACGTCATTTTGGCCGGTGAGAAACCACGGTCCGTAGTGCTCTTGAGCGGAGGCATGGACTCCTGTGTGTGCGCGGCCCTGGCAGTTCGCGATACCATAGCTGCCGCTCTCCATGTGAGCTACGGCCAGAGAACAGAGAGCCGGGAACGTCAGTCATTTGAACGCATTTGTGATCGCTTAGGGATACAGAAACGGCTTACGATCAGGAATGAGGCGCTGAGCATCATTGGCGGATCCGCCCTGACTGACCCGGAAATCAATGTGCCGAAGGCAGGAGAACAGATCGGCGCCGGCGAGATTCCGGTAACGTATGTTCCGTTCCGCAACGCGCATTTTCTGGCTGCTGCTGTAAGCTGGGCTGAGGTGCTGGAGGCAGACAAAATCTATATCGGGGCCGTGGAGCAGGACAGCTCAGGCTACCCGGACTGCCGTCCTGCATATTACCGGGCTTTCAACGAAGTCGTGAAAGCAGGAACGCGGGAAGGTACGATAGAGATTATTACTCCGCTGATCGCCCTGCGAAAAGCGGAAATTGTAAAGCTGGGGCTGGAGCTGAGTGCTCCGTTCGATTTGACGTGGTCATGCTATAGCCACGAAGATAAAGCCTGTGGGATATGTGAGAGCTGCGTGCTGCGCCTGCGGGCTTTCGAGGAAGCGAAGGCCCATGATCCTGTCCCCTATTTAGCGCAACCAGCAAAGCCATAATATTTGAAAAATAAGTTTAGGCCGGAGGCACAACAATGAAGACGAAATGGATTTACATAACTATAGCGACTCTGCTGCTGGCGATCGGGACCGGAACGGCCTGGTCTCAAAGCGGAAAGGTCGAGGGAACGGTCACCGACAAAGGGAAACCCGTTGCCAACGTCGACGTGGTCCTGACGAGCCCGTCCACAGGCAAGACCTACAAGATGAAGGCCGATAAGAACGGGCAGTTCATGAGCATTGGAGTCGCTTTCGGCGATTACATAGAAAGCGTAATAAGTGCGTCCGGGGAACCGCTTATTGAGAAGCAGGTCCACGTTGCGGGCGCGGGCGGCCAGTCCGACAATCTGTCCGTTGATATTTCCTCCGGCGGCACGCAAACCAAAATGACCAAGGAACAGAAAGAGCAGTACGAGAAACTCAAGGCCGAAAGAGACAAGGCAATAGGCATTAACGCGCTCATCACGCAGTACCAGACCGCTTCAAAGGCGCAAAACTGGGCGGAAGCCAAGACGGTCCTCAATCAAATGGTGAACGCTGATCCCGGACGATGGGACATCCTCCAGGCCCTGGGCGATGTGCAGAGCAAACTCGGGGAATATCAGGATTCCGTCGACTCATACGAAAAGGGGATCAAACTTGCGCAAGATGCCGTAGCCGGAAACGGCCCCAAGCCTTCCGGCGGCGCCGCACCCGATCCGGCCAAAATCAAATCGGGGATCGCGCAGATGCTGGCCGCGGAGGGCAACGGGTACCTCAAGCTCAACAAGCAGCCCGAAGCCATCGCGGCGCTGACGAAGGCAGCGGAAATGGACCCGAATCCAGCAACGGCCTATTTCAATCTTTGCGCCGTCCAGTACAATGCCGGCAACGTACAAGCTGCGGCCCCAGTCTGTGATAAAGCTATCGCCGCCGATCCCAATAAGGCAGACGCCTATTTCATCAAGGGCTCAGTCTTGATCGGCATGAGCGACGGCAAACTAGATTCCGGCGGACACCTGATCGTGCCTCCAGGGACCAAAGAGGCGCTAAATAAATATCTGGAACTGGCGCCCGATGGCCCGCACGCCACCGACGTCAAAGCCATGCTCGAAGGTATCGGCGCCAAGATGGAAACTTCCTTCAAAGAAAAAGGCGGCAAGAAAAAGTAGAACAGGCTTCCCAAAACTCAATATGAGCTATAGCTTTGCCTAGGTTGGTTCGATGAACCAACCTAGGTTGCTTTATATAGCATTTTGCGTTCTTTGATTTTTATCTTGCAAGGAGATAGCTCATAGTTTATATTCCTCCACCAACAGCTACCCCCTTAGGGAAACTATCTCTGATTCCCCCGTGCAAGTTGCCCGTTTAGCGGTGTTTGAACCGCCTAGCGAAATCCTGAGCGTCCACGCGAAAGCCTGGCGCAAATTTACGCTGCTGCTTCGTTCTTATGCTGTTTCAGTAAGCTGCCGGCGGAGCACCCCTGCCTGCGTGGCTGGGACTGTGGCGGTGTATCTATGGATGAATTGGAAAAACGTCGAGTGCCAGATATTGCAGCGGAAAGCTTTGCTGAGGATCTTTGCGGGTTTCGAGACAAATTGATGAGTTTTTTGAGGACTTCGAGTTTGTCTCTACTTTAGTATCGCTGTTCGAGCAGCGTTTAATGAAGTGAAAAAGGCCAGCTGAAGCTGCTTATAGTTTCCGATGTCGCTAAGGGTGTGAAAACAACAGGTGCGTGGAGAGCAAAATGAAAACCTGCAAGCTGCTAGCAATGGTGATGATGATCGTAGCGGGAAGCGCTCTTGCTTTCGGACAACCAACGGCGGATGTTCCGGGGGCCTCCAACACCGGGCTTCCGTCGAATGGCGTGTTTAGCGGCTCCAGCTTTGACAACGTACAGATCAACAACGGCAATCTTCATATTGAGATTCCTGTCACGGCACAAGCGGGCCGCGGCGAAACCGTTACTTACAAATACGTCTATGAGAGTAAAGGATGGTCGTTCCATCCAGAAATCAACATTCATCCTCCACAAGGCCCGGTGGGGGTTATCGTCGCTGGCGCAACGGACAGATTCAAGTTTACGGGCGGCCCAGCAAAGTACAGGGCTACGTTCAACGGCCTGGGCAGTGAAGTGTGCGGAACATCCCCGGGTAGCGATATCCCCGTTTATGTGTCCCATTTCGGAAACTACACTCTGATCGAACAGGACGGTACCAAGCACCCCTTTCCCGGAACTTTTGATCTGGCGCCGGCAGGCGGTTGCGCTTCTACGCCGCCGGGCACGACTCTCTATTCCACCGATGGCTCTGGCTGGATCATGCACATCGGCTTTTCCAACATTGGCGGAAGCAATCTCTTTCCAGTCAATGCCATCCGGAAGGACGGGGCTGTCATCAGTTTCCTTGCCAACAGCAGCGGCAGCCAAGCCAGTGCTGTAGACCGCAATGGCAACATTCTTAGCGGGGCTACCGATACACTGGGCCGTCCCTTTCCAGCACCAGGCAGCTATTACGATTCCAATGGCAATCTGCAAAGCTGGCAGATCACGTCCGCGCCAGTTCCTGTGGCTACCGCCTTATGTGGTTTTTATCACGTGTTCCCGCCAAAGTGTGTTGAGTTCAAGAGCAATCTGTCGCGACCAACTGTGATTCAACTGCCGGACGGATTAACTTACCAATTCACTTATGCCCAAAACGATTATGGCGAGCCCACATCGGTAATTTTGCCGACCGGAGCTCAGATCAGTTGGACTTGGGGAAACGTCGACAGTAGTGGGCCGAAGGTTATTTCCCGCACCGTGACCATTGGAGGGCAGTCTTTTATCTGGCATTACAGCTACGGATATTCCGGCAATCAAAGTCTGTGGGTCAATACCATTACCGATCCGATGGGGAATGAGACCGACTACACCTGCACGTATCTGCATGTCGATCCTCACGGTTCCGATGTTGGAGGGGACCCGGGTTGTACACCCGTTAAGGTCCATCGATAAGAGCGAAGGTTCTGTCAAGGACAAACTGTTCCTGGCGATGCGCAGGCATCGCGATGTTGGCCCGACAAGTTTGCCGACGAAGACACTGGAAAGCATCCCTGACTTGAATCACCTAT
>Ga0137384_10003714_pt1 | contig 12188 bp, 15 predicted proteins | sample SagtaG_2_FD_104922 | JGI IMG/M metagenome (GOLD analysis project Ga0137384, IMG submission 104922) | Vadose zone soil microbial communities from Sagehorn Ranch, Mendocino, California, USA - Sage2_R_60_16 metaG | ecosystem: Environmental > Terrestrial > Soil > Vadose zone | place: USA... | reverse complement strand
ATCCGGGACTTTCCGGAGCCGCTGCAGGAGCTCGTGCGGGCCGGGACGAAGGACCTGACCGACATCGCAGGGATAGGCGACGACCTGGCGGAGAAGATCACCGAGATCGTCACCAAGGGCGAACTGGCGCTCCGCAAGCAGCTCGCCGCCAAGCTCCCGGCGGGCCTGCTCGACCTGTTGCGCATTCCTGGGCTCGGCCCCAAGCGCGTGAAGCTGCTCTACAAGAAGTTGAAGGTGAAATCCGCCAGCGACCTCTCGAAGGCGCTCGATCAAGGCAAGATCCAGAAGCTCAAAGGCTTCGGGCCCAAGATAGAGGAGAAGATGCGCGCCGGCCTCGGTCAGGCGGAGGTGACCGAGCGGCGCATGCTCCTGAACGAGGCCGAGACCCAGGCGCTCGCCTTGGTCGCGCACCTGAAGGCGGGTGGCCACGTCCGGCAGATCGAGGTCGCCGGGAGCTACCGTCGCCGACGCGAGACGATCGGCGACTTGGACATCCTCGTCACGTCGGACGACAGCGCCCGGGTCATGGACCGCTTCGTCGCCTACGGCGACGTGGCGGACGTGGTCTCGAAAGGCGACACCCGATCCACGGTCAAGCTGCGCGGCGGGCTGCAGGTGGACCTGCGCGCGGTCGAGCCCGCCGCGTACGGCGCGGCGCTGCAGTACTTCACCGGCTCCAAAGCGCACAACGTCGAGCTCCGCAAGATCGCCCAGGAGCACGGCTACAAGCTCAACGAGTACGGCCTGTTCAAGGGGACGCGGCGCGTGGCCGGGCAGACCGAGGAAGAGATCTACGCCAAGCTCGGCCTCGACTGGATACCGCCGGAGCTGCGCGAAGCGCGCGGAGAAATCACCCTGGCCCGCGAGCATCGCCTGCCGCGCCTCGTGGAGCTCACCGCCATCCGCGGCGATCTCCAGATGCACACCTCGGCCACCGACGGCAAAGGCACCATCGACGAGATGGCGCACGCCGCGCGTGCGCTCGGCTACCAGTACATCGCGATCACCGATCACTCGAAGCGGGTCACGATGGCGTTGGGGTTCGACGCCAAGCGGCTGCGCGAGCAGTGGCACACCATCGACGAGCGGAACGCCACGAGTCGCGGCTTCACCATCCTGAAGAGCATCGAGCTCGACATCCTCGAGAACGGCAAGCTCGATCTCCCCGACGACGTGCTCGCCGAAGCGGACTACGTCGTGGCGACCATCCACTACGGCCTCACCCAGACGGACAAGGAGTTGACCAGGCGACTGGTGCACGCGGCCGAGCACCCCTGGGTGGACGCGATCGGGCACCCCACGGGACGCATGCTCGGCAAGCGCGAGCCTTACCGGTTCGACTTCGATGCCCTGGTACGCGCCTGCGTGGCCCACGGATGCGCGCTCGAGCTGGACGGGCATCCCGAGCGCATGGATCTGCCGGACACGCTGGCCGCCGCCGCCAAGCAGCATGGCGCGCGGTTCGTGCTCTCGACCGACAGCCACCAGCCCGGCAATCTGCCGTTCATGAAGTACGCCGTGGACCTGGCACGGCGCGCGGGACTCGAGGCCGGAGACATTCTGAACACTCGGCCGCTCGCCGACTTCAGGAAGGAATTGAAGCGCTCGAAGCGATGAGCTCGAGTTGCACCACCGGGGCGAAACTCTTGCGGTGATGGGGGGTGAAGCCGAAGGTGGCGAGAGCGGCGAGGTGCTCGGGTGTGGCGTAACCCTTGTTACTCGCCCAGCAGTACCTCGGGTGGTGTCCGCTCAGCAACTGCATCAGTCGGTCACGCACGGTCTTGGCGATCACCGAGGCCGCGGCGATCGAATGGCAGTGCGCGTCCCCGTCGATGATGGCCTCGTGCTGACGGCCGAGCTCGGGACAGGGTAACCCATCCACCAGTACGACGTCGGGTGTGAGAGCGAGGCGGGCGATGGCACGCCGCATCGCGAGGATGCTCGCGCGCCGGATGTTGAGCCGGTCGATCTCGCGCACGCTCGCCGCCCCGACCCCGATCGCGAGCGCCCGGGCCCGTACCACCAGTGCGAGCCGGCTCCGCTTCGCCGGCGGGAGCAGCTTCGAGTCACGCAGGCCGCGGATGATCTTGCAATGGGGTGGAAACACCACGGCCGCGGCCACCACCGGACCGGCGAGGGGACCGCGGCCGGCTTCATCGACACCGGCGACGAGTCCGCCCCCCGCTTGCCAGAGCGCGATCTCGCGCTGGAGCGTGGGGCGGGGGCCTCTCACGCCTCTTGCTTCTCCGCCGTTTCGGGGACGACGCCGCCGCGCTTCTCGCGGATCCGCGCCGCTTTGCCGGCGAGGCGGCGCAGGAAGTACAGCTTGGCGCGCCGCACGCGTCCTTTGCGGAGCAGCCCGATCTCCGCGATCGACGGCGAATGCAGCGGGAAAATCCGCTCCACTCCCACGCCGGCGGAAATCTTCCGCACCGTGAAGGTCTGGTTGATGCCGGCGCCCCGACGGGCGATGCACACGCCCTCGAACGCCTGCAGCCGCTCCTTGTCGCCTTCCTTCACGCGGACCATCACCCGTACCGTGTCGCCGGGCGCGAAGGCGGGATACCCGGTCTTCAGGCCTTCCCGCTCGATTGCTCGCAGTCGATCCATACGCTTCCCCGCAATCCCCCTCTGCGTCAGTGCGCCTAGGCGTCTGTGCGTCTAGCCTGTTCCCACAGATCCGGGCGCCGCTCACGCGTCAGGCGCTCGGCTTCTGCCGCACGCCAGGCCGCGATCTTTTGGTGATCTCCGCTCAACAATACCGCCGGTACATCCATTCCGCGATAGCTCGGCGGCCGCGTGTAGCTGGGCGGCGAGAGGAGCCCGTCGTAGTGCGAGTCCGTCGCGGCGGACTCGTGGTCGCCGAGCGCGCCCGGCAGCAGGCGCACCACCGCATCGAGTACGCACAACGCCGCCGGCTCGCCACCCGACAACACGAAATCACCGACCGACAGCTCTTCCGCACCCAGACCATCGGCCACCCGCTGGTCCACGTCCTTGTAGTGGCCGCACAAGAGCGTCAGCTCCGCCCCGACCGCGAACCGCACGGCGTCCCGGTGCGTCAACGGCCGCCCGCGCGCCGACAACAGCACGATCGGCGGCCCCGCCCGCAGGTCCTCGACCGCCTCGAAGAACGGCTCGGGCTTGAGGACCATCCCCGCGCCGCCCCCGTAGGGATAGTCGTCCACCGTGTTGTGACGATCGTGCGTGTAGCCGCGCAGCTGCTCGACCCGGTACCGCACCAGCTGTTGCTCCGCCGCCCGGCCCAGGATGCTCACGGACAGGGCTGCTTCGAACACCTCGGGGAAGAGCGTCACCACGTTAATCCGCAGCATCGGTCTCTTCCACGGCCACGAGATGGTCGCGCCAGGACTCCACCACCGCGCGGGACGTGACCCCCACGAATCCGAGCAACCACTCCCGGTGGTAGGCGCGGCGTCGCGCCACCACCAGCGGGCCCGCCACGACGCGACGCTCCTCGTTCACGACGAGTAGCCGGGCTTTGGGCGTGAACACGGCGCCCGGATTCTCGACGAGGGGCACCACCGCCACCTCCCCCCGTTGCCCGTGCGGCTTCCGCAGCCGCCCGACTACGCGGGGCGTTGGCCCAGCACTCCCGCTTTCTTCAGGAGCGAGCGCACCGTGTCGGTGGGAAGGGCGCCCTTCTCGAGCCACGCCCGCGCCCGCTCCGCGTCCACCTTGATGTCGGCCGGATTGGTGCGCGGATTGTAGTGGCCGAGCAGCGCGACGAACCGCCCGTCGCGCGGCGAGCGCGAGTCCGCCACCACGATCCGGAAGTAGCTCTGCCCCTTGCGCCCCTCACGCCGCAGCCGAATGCGAGTTGCCATTGCCTAGATCCTTTTCAAGAGCTTCCGCATCTGCTGGAACTGCTCCAGCAGCCGGTTCACGTCCTGCACCGAGCGACCCGCGCCCTTGGCGATCCGCAGCCGGCGCGAGCCGTTGAGGATCGACGGGTCGGCCCGCTCCGCCGGCGTCATCGACAGCACGATCGCCTCCACGTGCTTCAGGCGCTTGTCGTCGGCCGGTACGGCGGCCAGCGCCTTGGCGTTCACCCCGGGCAAGAGGCCCAGCACCTGCTTGAGCGGCCCCATCGCCTGCATCTGCTTCAGCGCGACCAGGAAATCCGCCAGGTCCATCCCGTGCTTCGAGCGCGCTTTCTGCTCGAGCCGCTGCGCTGCCTCCGCGTCCACGGTGGCCGCCGCCTGCTCGACCAGCGCCACCACGTCTCCCTGGCCCAGGATGCGCCCCGCCATGCGCACCGGGTCGAAGGGCTCGAGTAGGGGCGCAGCATGCTGCGCCCCTACGTTTTCCCCCGTGCCGATGAACTTGATCGGCAGGCCGGTCACGCCGTGGATCGAGAGCGCGGCGCCGCCCCGCGCGTCGCCGTCGAGCTTCGTCAGGATCACGCCCGTGAGCCCGACCCCCTCCTGAAACCCGCGCGCGATCCGCACCGCATCCTGCCCCGTCATCCCGTCCGCCACCAGCAGCACTTCGCGCGGGCTCACCGCCGCGCGCATGTCCTTCAGCTCGCCCATCAACGCCGCGTCGATCTGCAGTCGCCCCGCCGTGTCGACGATGACGGTCCGGCAGCGCGCCTTCTCGGCCGCGCGCACCGCCGTTGGACGAACTCGACCACACCCGACCCACGTCCCTCATCCCCCATCCCGAACACGGGCACGCCAACCTGCTCACCGAGCTGCCGCAGTTGCTCCCCAGCCGCCGGGCGATACGGATCGGCCGCGACCAACCCCGGCGCCTTCTGCTCGAGCTTGAGCCGCCGCGCCAGCTTGGCGGCGGTAGTGGTCTTGCCGGAGCCCTGCAGCCCCACCAGCAGAATCACTGTCGGACCGACCGAGGCGAACTGTAGGGGCGCAGCATGCTGCGCCCCTACTTTCCGCGCCAGGTCCTCGTCCGTTGCCCCCAACATCCGCGCGATCTCGTCGCGCACCAGCTTCACCACCTGCTGGCCCGGGCTCACGGTCTTCAGGGCGATCGCCGCGACCGCGCGCTCCCGCACGCGCTCGACGAACCCTTGCGTGACCTCGAAGCTCACGTCCGCCTCGAGCAGGTGGCGCCGGATCTCGCGCAGCGCCTCGCTGACGTCCTGCTCCGACAGCACGCCGCGTCCCGTGACGCGCTTCAGAACGGCGGCGAGCTGCGACGCGAGGGCCGTAAACATGAGCCCACAAAACTACTTAGCGCGTTGGTGGATTCCAAGTGGGGGGGATTTGCCCGCTGGTTTGCCTGCTGCCCGGCCGACGCGGATCGCCGGCACGTGGCGCCAACCGGACCACCGCGCCGGCGCATCCACCAGCCGCACCACGGGCACGCCGCTCAGCACCAACGGCTTGATCTCGGACCGCCGGACCGCCGCTCCACCGGAGCGCCGCTTCGCCCAGGCGCGCTCGAGCCCACGGAAAAACCGCGCTCCCGAGGCGGCGTCGTCCCACAGGGTGTACCAAACGAGGACGTCGGCGCCTCTCCCGAGCACGCGATAGCGGTCCCCGTTCCACCCGGTCGCGACCAGCGCGGCGGTGCTGTCGTCGCCCAGGTACTGCTCGAGCAGCAGACGGATCTCGAACTCGCCGAGGCCATCCTCGTACCGCACGGTGTCGGGACTGGGAGACACGAACGCCAGCCGGTCGGGCCGATCGCCCGCGGCGTAGCGGGCCGGGTGGAGAATCTGCTCGGTCGAGATCGGCATCAGCGCCCCGTACGGCTGCTTGCCGGGGTACTCCCGCTCGAACCAGCGCACGAACTCCGCACCCCCGAGGTACGGAAAGATGATGCTCTCGCGCAGCCAGAGCGGCGCGCTGCCGAACACCTTCATGCCCTGCTGCTGCGCGCCGAGTGCGGTGCGCAGGTCCCAGAAGTTGGGCAGGCTCTCGATCCGTTGCTCCGGCATCAGCACCAGGATCTGGGCCAGCGACGCCTGGCCCTCGAGGATGGACTGGGCGGCAGTGCGGCGGTCGTTCTGGCGCTTGAGCTCGACCAGCGAGTCGAGGTTCAGGTACTGATGCTGCAGCGCATGCACCAGCTCGTGCGAGATCACGACTCGCGCCTGGCTGGGATCGATGTCGGTGGGAATGTACAGGGCGTTCGAGTCGGGGTCGAAGTAGCCCGCCACCTGCTCCGTGAGCAGATCGACCATGCTGCGCCGCAGGTCGAGCGAATCCGGGATGAGGCCGAACAGGCGGTAGGCGGCCTGCGCCCCGGCGAGCTCGGCCGGCGGCAGATCGTCGTCGAACTTGTGGATCACATAGTCCCGGACCTGGGCGCGGGTACGGCGCAGCACCACGGGGCGCTGCTTGAAGCGCAGGTGCGTCGCGCGCTCCACGGCGGGCATCATCTGTTGCACCGACTGCCGCAGCTCGGCTTCGCCGCGGACCTCCTGCGCCCGCTTTTCGCATCCCGTGCTGCCCGCTCCCACCGACCCCAGCAGCGCCCCGGCGACGAGCCAGCGGCGCTTCATGCCTGCCACTCGATCCCCTTGCCCACAGCGGTCCCGACCACGCGGGCGACGTCCTGACCGCGCACGACGATCCCCTGGTGCTCGAGCTCCGCGCGCAGCAATTGGTCCAACTCGGCACGGCGCTCCGCGAGGGGCGGCAACGGGCGGGAATGGGCGGCAACGGGCGGCACAGTGTCCGTGGCGCTGGGGCTTTTGCCGCCCGCTGCCGCCTTCTGCCGCCCTGTGCCGCCCAGCATCTTTTCTATCTCCGCCCCGATCCGCTCCAGCATCGGGAAGATCTCGGCCACCAGATCCTCTGCCGGCTCGTGCTGCGGCGTTTCATGCGTCAGCCCGCGCCGGATCATCGCGTCCACCTTGCGGCGCTCGCGGATCAATCGGTCGAGCTCCGGTGACACGGCGGCCGTGGCCTGCGCGTGAGAGCACGCTTCGTCCAGCACGTCGATCGCCTTGTCGGGGCGCGCGCGCTCGGGCACGAAGCGATCGGTGAGAACGATCGCGGCCTTGAGGGCGTCGTCCGTGATGGCGACGGCGTGGTGGCGCTCGAGCCGCGGTCGCCGCGCGACCAGCACTTCCCACGTCTGGATGGCGTCGAGCTCCTCGACCAGCACGGGCTGGAAGCGGCGCTCGAGGGCGGGGTCGCCGCGGATCCACTTGTCGTACTCGCTGCCGGTGGTCGCGCCCACCACGCGGATGTCGCCGCGCACCAGCGCCGGCTTGAGCATGTTCGCCGCGTCCATAGCCGCCCCGAGCGCCGTCCCCTGCCCGATCAGGTTGTGCAGCTCGTCCACGAACAGGATGAGGTCGGGATCGGCCGAGAGGTCGCGCACTAGGCGACGGATGCGCTCCTCGTACTGGCCGCGGAACGCCGTGCCCGCGAGCAGCGCCACGTGGTCGAGCGCGAGGATGCGGGCGTCCTTGAGCGCGGGCGGGACGTCGCCCGCCGCGATGCGCTGCGCCAGCCCTTCGACGATGGCCGTCTTGCCTACGCCCGCCTTGCCGATGAGCGCCGGATTGTTCTTGCTCTGGCGCAGCAGGATGTCCACCACCCGCGCCACCTCGGCGTCGCGGCAGCGCACCGGCTCGAGGTCGCCGCGACGGGCCAGCGCGGTCAGTTCCACTCCGACGCGCTCGAGTACGTTGCCGGAGTCGAACAGTCCCTCGAACGCCTCACCCATCGGTCACTCGCCGTGCAGGAAGTGCTGATACCAGGCGATGATGGCGTCTCCCATCACGAACGTCACCGCCGCCCCCAGGGCGAGGAATACCCCGAACGGCACCAGACGCTTCTTCTTGAGCGACAGCGGGACGAAAATCAGGCTGCCGAGCAGGGCGCCGAGGAACACGGTCAGCAGCACGCCCTTCCACCCGACGAACGAGCCCACCATCGCCATCATCTTGATGTCGCCGCCGCCCATCGCCTCTTCTTTGAACGCCCACTGCCCCACCTGCGCCACCGCCAACAGCAGCGCGAACCCCACCGCCGCGCCGAGCACGGCGTTGAGAAAGCCGTCGGCGCCGCCCGCGAGCGACAGGGCGAGTCCCAGCACTAAACCACCCCAGGTGTATTCGTTGGGAATCAGGTAATGCCGTGCGTCGGTGACGCCGATGCCGAGCAGGATCGTACCGAACAGCGCCGCGGCGAGTGCGTGGAGGGTGACCCCGTACAGGAGCGCCGCCGCCACCCAGATGGCGCCCACGGCCGCCTCGATGATGGGGTACTGCCGCGAGATCGGCTCGCCGCAGCGACGGCAGCGGCCCTTCAAGAGCAGCCAGGAAACGACCGGAATGTTGTCGCGCCAGGCGATAGGCTGCTTGCAACGCGGGCAGGTGGAGGGGGGCTTCACGAGCGACATGTCGACCGGGAGTCGCACGATGCACACGTTCAGAAAGCTCCCGAGACAGAGCCCCAGGATCGCCACGGCGACGAGCAGAATCGGGTCAACGGCCACGCGTCACCTCGTAGAGCAGAATGCCCGCCGCCACCGCGACGTTGAGCGACTCCGCGCCCTGCGCCAGGGGAATCGCCACGCGCTGCGCGGCGAGGGCGTTGAGCTGCGGCCGGATCCCGGCTCCTTCGTTGCCGACGATCACCGCAATGGGACCGTCCCCTCGTCCCCCTTCCTCTTTCCCCATCGCCCGGTGGAGCGGGACACCGTCCGCCGCCGCCGCCCACAGCGTGACCGTAAGCTTCCGCGCCCAGGCAATGAAGCCCGCGTCGTCGAGCGGCACGACCGGGTGGCGGAAGGTCGCCCCCATCGCGGCCCGCAGCGCCTTGGGGCTCGTGGGGTCGGCGGTGCCGCGCAACACCACTGTGCCCGCGGCGCCCAGCGCGTGCGCCGTACGAATCAGCGTGCCGACGTTCCCGGGGTCCTGCACCCCGTCGATCACGAGCGCCACGGCGCCCGGCCGCGGAGCGAACTCGGCCGCCGCCCAGCGTCGCGGCTCGATCACGGCGATGATACCCTGCGGCGTCTCCGTGTCCGCGAGCTGCGCGAACGTGCGGGCACCGATCTCCTCCACGGGGACCGCGTGCCGCTCCAGCTCGGCCACGAGCTCCACGCCCCGCGCCGTGCGCGCCAGGTCGGGAGCGACCAGGGCTCCCTGGAACGGCAGGCCCGCCGCGAGCGCCTCCTCCACCAGTCGCACGCCCTCGATCAGGGCGAGCCCGCGCCGGCCGCGTGCCTTGCGGCGTTGGAGATCGCGGATCGTCGATGGCAGATTACTGGCGATGGGTCTCCTCACGGGCTTTCAATATGTCGAGAAGCGGCGGACGGGCGCTACGTGAAGATTGCCCTCACGATCGCAGGGTCGGATTCGGGCGGCGGCGCCGGGATCCAGGCCGACGTGAAGACCTTCCACCAGTTCGGCGTGTTCGGGACCAGCGTGATCACGGCGGTCACCGCGCAGAACACGGTGGGGGTGCTCGCGTGGGAGCCCGTTTCCGCCGCGCTCGTCATGCGCCAGCTCGACGCGCTCGCGGTGGATCTCCCTCCGGTCGCCGTGAAGTCCGGGATGCTCGCGTCCGCCGTCCTGGTGGAGACGGTCGCCGACGGGATCGCCCGGCACCGCCTCCCGAACTACGTGCTCGATCCCGTGATGGTCGCGACGTCGGGCGATCGCCTGCTGGACCAAGATGCCGAGCAGCTCGTCGCGCGGCGACTCCTCCCGCTCGCAACGCTCGTCACGCCCAACCTGGACGAGGCGACGATCCTCGTGGGCGAGCCCGTCGCGACTCCGGACGCGATGGAGCGCGCCGGCCGCGCGCTGGTGCGGCGCGGAGCCAAGGCGGCGCTCGTGAAGGGTGGACACCTCTCGGGCGACCACGTGGTGGACGTGCTCGTCACCGCCGGAGCCGCCCGCCGGTTCACCCGGCCGCGGCTCGACACGACATCGACGCACGGCACCGGCTGCACGCTCTCGGCGGCCGTGACGGCGGGCCTGGCGCTCGGCCGCCCGCTCGAGCAGGCGGTCGCCGAGGGGCTCGACTTCGTACACCGCGCCATAGCCGCCGCTCCGGGACTGGGCGGCGAGCGCGGGCACGGGCCGCTCAACCATTTCGTGCCCGCCCCGCCGCGTCCACCCACCGAGGGGTTGTAAGTGCCCCGCCCGTTTCTCACGGCGCGCTGGGCGGACGTGCTGCTGCTCACCTTCGAAGCGCCGGCAGACCTGATCGGCCGCCTGGTGCCCGCGGGAGTCGAGCCGGACCGCTGGCACGGGCGTACCCACGTGAGCCTCGTCGCCCTCGGCATGCGACAGGTGCGGGTGCGCGGCTGGCCGGTGCCCGGGTTCTCCGCGCACCTGCAGGTGAACTTCCGCACCTATATCCGATATCGCGGCGAACCGGGGGTGTGGTTCATCCGCGAGTTCGTGCCCAGTCGGCTGCTGGCCGCGGTGGCGTGGCTCAAGTTCGGAGAGCCGTTCGGGACGGCGCCGATCCGCGTCCGGTTGGACGAGCACGAGTCGGGCGTGCGGGCCTCCTACCAGCTGGGACGGCCGGAGCTCGGGTGGCACCTGACGATCGCGGGATCGCGCGCCACCCACGTCCCGCCGGCCGATAGCGCGGAGCATTACTTCAAGGAGCGCGTGCTGGCGTGCCGGGCGCGCCGGGACGGCGGGCTCGGCGTGTTTCGCGTGGAGCACCCGCCGTGGGCCGTGCGGGAGGTGAGCGCGGTCGACTACCGGGTGGACTTCGGATTCCTGTATGGCGCCGACTGGCGGTTCCTCAACGATGCGAGGCCCGTATCGGCGATCTTCATTCCGGGATCCGAGGTGACCGTGTATCCGCCGCAGCCTGCGGCCCGCTCCTGACGCCGGCCGGCCGCAGTGGTCGCCAGTCGCAGGCCCAGCGCTCGTTGTCCTGCACGGCGACGTACACGACGTCCGGCACGACGCAGTAATGCCCCGACAGGCTGACGAGGACGTAATACGGGCCGAGGAGCGGAGTCGTGGCTACGTGACGGTACTCCCATGGCACCTGGTTCGGGTCGAGCCATGCCAGCCGCCCCACCACGACCTCCCCCACGACCGGCGACGGCCCCGGAACGAAGCATCCGCACACGACGCCGCATACGAGCACCGCTCTCAGGGACTCCACCATGGCTCACCTCGCTCTCGGAAGTGGTCGGTGTTCCCCCGGCGACGGCGTCCGAGGCTCTCAAGCGACGTGAACTATGACAGATGGGACGAAACGAGAGTTGCAACCGAGGGCGTCAGAGTCTCGTCAACACTCCACGGATCAGGCGCTCCAGCTGGCCCGCCACCCGCGCGCCGGCCTCGAGCACCTCGACGTGCGACAGTTTCTGTGCCGACAGTCCTGCCGCGACGTTCGTGACGCTCGAGAACCCGAGGCAGCGCATCCCCCGCGCCCGGGCCGCGATCACCTCCGGCACGGTGGACATCCCCACGGCATCGGCCCCGAGCCGCTCCAGCATGCGGATCTCCGCCGGCGTCTCGAAAGAGGGTCCGAGCAGCGCGGCATAGACACCTTCTTCCAGCGGGATCCCCTCGGCGCGCGCCACGGCGCGCGCGCTGGCGCGCAGCCCGGGATCGTAGGGATCGCTCATGTCGGGAAAGCGCTGATCGCCCTCCACGACCGGCCCGACCAGCGGATTGCGGAACATCAGGTTGATGTGGTCCGCGATCAGCATCAGGGTGGGCGGCCGGAACGTGTGGCGTATCCCCCCGGCCGCGTTGGTCACGATCAGCGTCTCGACGCCGAGCCGCGCGAACACGCGGGTGGGGAGCGCTGCGACGTCGGCTGCGTGGCCCTCGTACAAATGAAAGCGGCCGCTCTGCACCAGGAGCGGCACGCCCTCGAGCGTGCCGACGACCAGCTCGCCCTTGTGGCCCGGCGCGCCGGGCTCGGGGAAGCCGGGGATCTCGCGGTACGGCACGCGCACCGCGTCGCGCACGGCGTCCGCCACCGCGCCGAGGCCTGAGCCGAGCACGATCGCCACACGCGGCTTGAGCTTGCCGAGCCGCCCCGCGACGGCGTTCGCCGCCTCCTCGATGACCCGTTTCCCGTTTCCGGTGTCCCGTTTCCCGGTCACAACAGGATCCCCGCCAGTGTCGCCGACAGGAAGTTCGCCAGCGTCCCCGCGATCATGGCCCGGAACCCGAGTCGCGCGAGGTCGTGCTTGCGGTCCGGCACCAGCGCGCCGATGCCCCCGATCTGGATCCCGACCGAGCTGATGTT
>Ga0137384_10003708_pt1 | contig 12195 bp, 12 predicted proteins | sample SagtaG_2_FD_104922 | JGI IMG/M metagenome (GOLD analysis project Ga0137384, IMG submission 104922) | Vadose zone soil microbial communities from Sagehorn Ranch, Mendocino, California, USA - Sage2_R_60_16 metaG | ecosystem: Environmental > Terrestrial > Soil > Vadose zone | place: USA... | reverse complement strand
GAGCAGTGGTTGGATCGGTTAGAGCGTGACATTGACAACCTGCGTGCTGCGCTGCACTGGTCGCTGGAATCAGCAGGGGAGGAAGAGATGCCACAGCGAGAGGAAACTGCCCTGCGTTTGGCTGGTGCGCTGGTGCGTTTCTGGATGATGCGTAACTCGCACCTTGAAGGACATCCCTGGCTGGAACGAGCGCTGGCAAAGAAGGCACATGTCAGCGCGTCTGTGCGGGTTAAAGCCCTGAGTGGGGCGGCCTGGTACGCCTTTCTCGATGGTGAAGTGGAGCAAGCAGAGCGGCTGGGGAAAGAGTGCCTGCAGGTGTACCAACAGGTCAGAGAGACCATGGAGACACGAGACGCAGCCTCCTCTTTGTTTTGGCTAGGGTGGCTCGCCATGCAACAGGACAACGAAGGCACGGTGCGCTTTCTCCTGGAAGAGAGTCGTGTGCTTGCCAGAGACGATGGCAACAAGCAGCCCCTCGCCTTTGCGCTCCATTTCCTGGCAGAGGCGGCAATCGTGCGAGGGAAATATGTCGAGGCCCGCTCCTTGCTGGAAGAAGGGCTGGCGCTCTTTCGCGAACAGCACAACACCGGGGAGATTGCCTGGGTGTTCCTGCGCCTGGGCTTCGTTCTCTTTGCCCTGGGAGATGGGGCATATGCAGGTGTGCTCATTGAGAACGGCCTGCACCTCTTCCAAGAGATGCAAAACAAGGTGGGTGTGGTCAGCGCGCTGTATCTCTTGGGGCGACTGGCCTTAGCACAGGATGAGGTGACCAAAGCACAGTCCTGGCTCGAAGAGGCGTTGGTGTTCTCTCGTGCTCTGGGGTTGCCGGAATTCACAGCGCATGTACTTTCCCAAGTGGGATGTATCGCTTCTTTGCAGAGGAACCAATCCGCGGCCACGGCCTTGTGGGAGGAGAGCCTGGCGCTCTTGCAGCAGGCCGGGCACAACGAGAGCTTGCGCCTCTGTCTGCAGCGAGCAGGAAGCGTGGTGGCACGACAAGGAGAAGAGGTCTGGGCAGCACGCCTGTGGGGAGCTGGCGAAGCACTGGATGTGGCCTCTGGTCGCCGGAGCCCGTTCCTCCTGACCGTCAGGCGCACTAACACCGAGCAGGTAGCCTATGAGCAACAGATCAGCGCCGTTGGCAGGCATCTGGGAAAGCAGGCCTTTGCACACGCCTGGGAGGAAGGGGGCAGGATGACCCCGGAGCAGGCCCTTGCCGCACAAGGACACCCTCTGCTCTCCGACCAGCCTCCCGCGCACGCCAACCCGAAGGCCAGGGCGAAGGTTCACAAGCGGCTTGCGCCATCCTCCCCACACGAACTGACTGAGCGCGAGGTGGAGGTGGTGCGCTTGGTGGCACAAGGACTGACTGACGCCCAGATTGCAGAAGCGCTGGTGATCAGCCCGCGTACTGTTCATACGCACCTGCGTTCCATCTATAGCAAACTCAACATTACCTCACGCCATGCGGCGATGTACTATGCGCTCACACACCACCTCGTCTAGCGGCATCACGTCCTCTCCTCACCTCTCGCTTCCACCTGTTCCCCTCGTTCATCGCCGAGAAGGGCATGCCGTTGCCTAGGTAATGCTCGCATCTGAGCGCTTTCACCGTCCACCACGTGATTCCACAAATACCCTGACCTGCCGATGTATCGTGGCATCTCATGCCATAGACTAGCTTGCAACAGGTAGACGTGTTTGAACATGTTGAGATTGGAAAGTAATTCAATGAGGAAGAAAGGTATGAGAAAGACGACCCAGGAGGCGTTTGCGCCGTTGCGCACTTCCAGCACCGCTCTGCTGATCAGTTACCGCGGCAATGGTCAGGGGATCGGCACCCCAGTCGGCATACGCGTCGTCAATGGCAAAGCCTACTTTACGACCTGGTCCACCACCGGGAAGATCAAGCGCATTGCCAACAACCCGCGAGTGACCCTGGCTCCCTGCACACGACAGGGAAAAGTCCTCGGTCCAACGATTGAGGGCATCGCACGCCGCCTGGAAGGCGCAGAGGCCAGGCACGTGCGCACTGTTTTCGGCGGAGCCGTCACCTACTGGATCTGGATACTCATCTACAAACTGCTCTTCCGTGCGCAACCAGTCCTGTATGAAGTGGTGCCACATGCATAAACACACCTCGACCTGGTCCCTACGCCCTATCAAGTTATGAGGCGCAGGGGCCCTGTTGCGTATTGCTTCGTTCATAACCCACAAGCGAGAAATACCTTGTTAAAGAGATGATAAGCCCCTGCTAAGTTCTCAGATGCTTTTTACCATATCCTATGACTGTCATATGGAGAAAAAACTTAGTAGAAGAAAGAGGAATCCATGTCCCACACATTACTCCATCAGAAGGCTCTTCAGAATTTCAAAGCCAGTCTGCATGGCGAAGTGATTAGCCCGAACGACGAGGGCTATGAAAGCGCACGCCGTGTCTGGAATGCGATGGTTGATAAGCATCCCGCCTTGATTGTTCGTTGTATTGATGTCTCCGACGTGATCAGTGCTGTCCAATTTGCACGCAGTCAAGACCTCACCGTGGCAGTTCGTGCAGGAGGCCACGATGTGAGTGGGCATGGGGTCTGCGATGATGGGCTGGTGATCGATCTCGCTCCGATGAAGGGGATTCATGTTGACCCAAAACGGCGTATTGCATGCGCCGAACCAGGTCTGACCAGCGGGGAGTTCCTACGCGAGACACAGAAATTCGGGTTGGCCATTCCATCAGGGGTCTTCTCCAGTGTTGGCATCTCCGGCCTCACCCTGGGCGGCGGCATTGGCTGGCTTTCGAGCAGATATGGTTTGACCATCGATAACCTGCTGTCAGTCGAGATCGTCACGGCTGATGGGAGCTTGCTTACGGCCAGCGCAACCGAGTACCCGGACCTCTTCTGGGCCGTGCGTGGAGGAGGCGGCAATTTCGGCGTTGTCACCGCCTTGACCTTCCAACTGCACCTGCTAGCCCGCGTACTCAGAGGGGGCGCGATCCATCCAATGGAGCGATCGCGCGAGGTGTTGCGCTTCTACCGTGAGTACACCCGGCAGTGTCCCGATGAACTGACCGTCAACGCCAGCCTAGTCACGGGACCGGACAGTCATCCGGTGGTCATCCTCGATGCCTGCTACTGCGGTGATGACCTGGCTGAGGGTGAGCGGGTGCTTGCGCCCCTTCGCACCTTTGGACCACCTATCGTCGATCTGATCCGTCCCATGTCCGTGTTGGAGAACACGACGCTGTTGGACTTTGCCAACCCCTCCGGTCGATACTACTTCTATCATGCGGAATCGCTGCCGCATCTGAGCGATGAGGTGATCGATACGGCCATCGCGTTTGGTTCGACGTGTTCCTCGCCTCTCTCCGCCATTGTGTTCTACCAGATTCACGGCACTGTGATGCGGGTCGACCCCGATGCGACGGCCTTTGCCCAGCGCCACGATTACTACATCCTCGAGATGATCGCCCAGTGGGCAGAAGGTGAGGCGCAGCCGCACATGGAGTGGGTTCACCGCTTCGGAGCAGCCATCAAGCCGTTCGCTAGCGAGGGCGTCTATGTCAACTTCCTGACGGAAGAAGGCGAAGCACGCATACGGGCCAGCTACGGCCTCAACTACGAGCGGCTGGTGCAGATCAAGAACAGGTATGACCCGACCAATTTCTTTCATATAAACCAGAACATCAAGCCGACAAGATAGGGGAAGGAAAAGGGCAACGACATGTTCAAGAGAAGAAAACCTGGGAGAACTTCTGCAAAGGATATTGTCCCCGCGCTGGAAATTCAACTTTTGAGCCATCAGGATATCGAGCCATTTTCTCTGATGGTCAAGCAAGGAGAGATCTTTGGCCTTGTTGGGCCAGGTGGGTCGGGAAAATCGACCATCATTGACCTGCTGAGCAGCAGAAAGACTCCCATCGATGGCGCGATCAGCATCATGGGCTACGATAATCGGCGCTGCGAGCACCAGGCACGGAAGCTTGTTGGAGTCGTGCCACAATCGGAGCCAAACACGCTTGGTGAAAGCGGCACGCCTGCTGAACACCTGCACTTCCATGCCCAGCTCATCGGGATGAGCGAGCGGCTGGCACACAAGCGTATTCCACTTGTGCTGGCAACGGTAGGGTTGGTACGGTACGAGCATCTCCAGGTCAGCGCCTTCTCTTCCGCCTTCAAACGACGCCTGGCCCTTGCGCGTGCCCTGTTACACGATCCACCACTGCTCTTGCTCGATGAGCCTACACGCGATATAGAAGAACACGAACGTGTTGCCTTCTGGGAGATGCTGTTTGCCCTGCGAGCCCAAGGGAAAACGATCCTGCTCACAACACGCGATTGGGAAGAGGCCAGTACGCTGTGCGATCGGGTGGCTCACCTCTCACAAGGAAAACTTCAAGCAGTCTGGGAGCGTGCAGCACAGAAAGACGCGGCTAGCGAGAAATTTTGTAGCCGAGCTGCTGAGCCCAACTGAACGTATCCTGTGTACTCCACAACTCGATCATCTTGCCCTCGGCAAGACGAATGAAGTCGACGCCGGTCAAGACAGCTTCCTTGCCTGTAGGAGGAAACCCGGCGAATGTGCTGAGGTGGGTTCCCTGCAGGACGAAGCGAAAGGCGACCGTATCACCTTCGGCAATCATCTGCTCGATGGTGATCTGCGCATCAGGAAAGCCCTCTCGAAAAGCCTTGACGGCCTCTTTCACGCCTGCAGGGCCAGGGACCTGGTTTGGGGTGCGTGTGATCGACAAAATCCGCTGCCAGGACTTCATCGGCAAGCGCCGGATCGCCTGTACTCCATAGCTCGACATACCTTCTGACAATTGTCTTATTCGCCTCAATGTCCATGATCTGTTCTTTTCTTTGAGGCAATCCGGTGCCTACCCCCGCATTGACCCATCAGGCAGAATCGTCCCGTGAAGTGACCTGGCTGCCGCAAGCTGCTCTGGCGTGATTATCGCTCCGATGAGCCTCGCACTGCTCAAGTTGGCGCCCGCTAGGGTCGCTCCTGCGAGGTTGACTCCGCTCGAATCGGCTTCTCTCAGGTCAGCCCCCCACACGTAGGCATGGCTCAGATCTGCCCCGTGTAGATCAACAATCGGTTTTGCTCCCTCAATCAGATGGGACTCGTGCAGGAACTGGAGGCTGAATCCCGTCCATTTCCAGTTGAAGACATACCCTCCGATGATGACCGTGATCAAGGCTGCAAGTACTACTCCAAGCAACACTCTCCATAGCAACCGCCGCTCGGTCATCCGTCGCTTACTTTCTGCCGACGGCAGAGACGTAAAGAGCGGCAGAAGGCGAGCGCCATTCCCCGCACCTCTTGTCGATTTTTTGCTGGCAAATCGCTGCGGTTATTTTACAGTATAGGTTATAAATTGTACATCTGTTATTTTGATATGGTTCTACCAACTATCGGGTGCTGAGGGTTACAAAAGGAAAGAGAGGTTGCTACTGTAAGAAAAAAACTCAAGAACAAAGGTAGGATCCTCTCATGTACGTGACAATATCGCTCAAGATCGACCTGGATGCAACCGCCCTCTCAGCCAAATGGAAGATCAGATCCAGGAAGCAGGAAGAGATGCGATAAAAGAAGCGCTCAAGTAAGCCATTGGAGGGACGGAAGAACAACAGAAAAGGTGCCCGGCCTGCGACGGAGGGTTTCTTGGTCATGGCCTTAGGATGCCTACTGTCTTAATTGTCGGTGGGCTTCAAGTTTGACCAGCTCCATAAGATATTCGATGACCAGATAGCTCTCGAGTTCTTTGCGTTCCTCTTCTGTAAGCGAGCCGTCACGCTCAGTATGGACGAGTTCGTATGCTCGTTCAGCTACCTCAGAAGAGGGATGGAAAGCAACGATTTGTTCAGGAGTGGGATGATTCGCGAGAAACTGTGCAATTTCAGTGGCGGCTTGTGTTTTGAGAAGCATAGCCACTGCCTCCTTCTCTAGAAAAGGATGTCACGCTCAAACGCATTGAATGCTTCGTTCTTGACGATACATCAAAAGCATATCATAGAAGTGGCTGCGTTGCAAAACCACGGTGAGGACAGATAGCCTTACGGGAAATCGATGCTCCGCCGATTTTGGTGAACTGAAGCGTTTATGCAAGGATCTCTCGCTTCGTGGTTAGCTTCAGAAGCAATTTGAGGCGATAAGAAATAGCTCTGCAATAGTTGAATCACCAAATACGACGGAGATCCACTGAACTAGCAGAGAGATCAAAGTGGAGGGTTCCTTACTCGAGGAAACTGGGGACCACGCGGATTTGCTCTTGAGCCAAGATAGGATGCCACCAGTACAATTCCTGCCATCAAGACAGGATGTCGCAGCCATGCCAGGCAGGTGGTTGCTTCGAACGCATTTCTGCCTGTTCTATCAGATAAACGAGGGTATTACCTCTTATCTTCTAGATATGATTATCAATCATACATTCTATTTCTTAGCGTATTATATATATATTGATCATATATATACTGCTGATAAATCAGCCTGAGAAGAGTGTTGAGAGGGTGATAAAAGAAGAGATTAGAGCGGGAGACGGGACTCGAACCCGCGACAGCCTGCTTGGAAGGCAGATCGTCACATGATTGCCGCTCGCTTCCTATAAAATGGCTCTGGGAGTGCATTCATACACTTCGACTGTGATCCACGCACATCTGAGGCAGATAGTCGCCCGCATTTTGAGGCAGATGGTTATGGATCTATGCACAGGAAAAAGTATACGCGCTACCTTCTCGAAAGGCAAGAGAGGCAGATGGTCAACCACCCAGGAACGCAGCGCTGCCCTTCGCTCTCATGCTCATTGACAGCCTTTGGAAATCCTTCGCATCCCCACGGATTGGCAACGAGATCGTAGGTGCAAGAACTGGAAGGCGAAAGACCTCAAAGCGTTCTCACCGATGTCGAAACCGCATTGAACAGGAACAGAGAACAGCGTCGTCCCTCTATTCAGTAGAGCTCTGCCTTCAGATGTGCGACAATATCCAGAGCATAGATTATAAGGGACATACCTCAAGATGACCAGAAAAAACAGGCAATTTCCTCCACAGGAGGAACCGCCACCGCTAAGACAGGTTCGTTATGTCGTCACCACCGCGCCGCGGACAAGCGATCCGGTTGACGGCTATTACGCCGCATTCCGAGATGGCTTCTTCTTTTGTACCGGGGAAGGAGCCAGCAGGGAAGAGGCCATTGCCGACCTGCTCCCCAAACTCGAGGAGTATCTTCTGAGGCAATGGCAAGAGAGCAAACACAGACTCCTTCCCACTCCGCTCTCTTCCGATGAAGTGGTGAGCACCGTGGTCGTCTCCATCCCTGATGTCTTTGGAGAGAGGTACGCCCTGCCCGACGAGCAGAGGCGCAAACGACTGCAAGAGCGGCCACGGGTCGCCATCTATATCCAGAAGGTACCCGACAGACTGCCAGAAAGTATCAAACAGCACTATGCCTCCCGGCTCAGTGAATGCCGGACGTACGCAACACAGCAGGGGTGGCAGGTCGTTGCCATCTACAATGAGGCAGAGCGCCCGGAGAAGACTCCCCTCCTCGACGATATCCGGGCGGGGAGAGTGGATCTCGTCCTGGTTCACTCGCTCCATGAACTCAGCCGTGAGAAGAGTGAGGTGCTCACGCTCTATGGAGAGATGAGGGCTGCGGTCGTCCGCCTTCACGAAAAAGGGGCAGGCGACTTTGAGTCCATCTTACAAGAGGATGAGCGCTTCACCGCCTTCATCTTCCAGCTTGATCCGACGCTCCGACCCGCATGGGTCGATACCTATACAGCAGCACGCCGTCGCAGCGGGACGAGCCACTCACTCTCATCCACACAAGCACAAGAACAGGAGCATCCCATGAGCTATATCGAGCAGAGAAATGCGCGTCTGGCCCTCTCCCGCGAACTCAAGCATGAGATCGAGACTGCTATCTATCTTCACGCTGCCACAGAAACCGAGCTTGCCGAGCGGGAAGCCCGCTGTAAGGCTCTGGCAAAGCAACAGGGATTGAAGGTCTTGACCATCTGCCAAGACCTGATCACCGCTGAGGAGAAGGACTATCGTCGCGCGCTCGTACACCTCTACCTTCCCCCGATCCCGTTTGACATCATCGTCGTAGATGATCTGACCCAATTTGCCGAGACGCGAGAGAAGGCGGATGATATTATCGCACAATTCTATCAGCAGCATTGCTATGTGCTTCCTGTCACAGGAGACGACTTCAAAAGTCTCGATCAACGTCTCGAAGACGAGGACAAGCAGAGGCAGGAGGGAAGTGAGGACCTGTAGACAGACCAAAAGTGCTCATGGTCCGAAGCATTTGAACACGGCAAGAGGTGGGCAAAATAAGAGAGACTCAAAGCAGAATGGAGGTTACGGTTGCTTGAAACCGGCCTCAACCAGCGCCTGCTCAAGCAAGTCGCGTACTCCCAGGACATCAGCCCACTGCGCCAGGTAGGGAACATCAAGGGCTGCGCCCTGCTGCTTGATGATCCCCAAAATATCATTCCACTGGCGTGCAGAGGAGCGCCCTCCCATCTCAAACCACTCCAGTTTGGTCAGGATGGCGTCCTCTGCCGAGGCCACCCTCACCGGTCGTGTTCCTGCTTCCAGGACGTGCGTCTGGGCGCGACGCGCTTCTTCTCTCGTGAAGGCGTGCCGTTTGAGGGGAATCAGATCGACCTTGAGCATGGTGTTGAGGTGGATGACGTTGTAGGGCAGGCCGCGTCGAACCGCGTCTTTCCACGCCTGCTCGTCGACGTAGTAGTCGCTCTGGAGGGCCTGCACAAGCGAGCGGACCTGATTGGTCCCAACATCAGCAATCACGTCCACGTCCTGCGTGCGCCGAGCCAGACCGTGGAGCGAGCTTGAAACCGAACCGCCGATGTAGTACGTGATGCCAAGCCGCTCGAACGCTTCGATGAGCGCCTCCATGACATCGTGATACATCGACATTGGTGGTCTGTTCCTTTCTTTACCGCATTCCTCGCCACCCCTGCCATCACCAGTCAGAGCACTGGGAGGTTGATACCGCTTTCCCATCTCTGCCCACTGCTGGTTCGTCGCGCTCAGGCGGCTCGCAGCCCTGCATCCACCAGTGCTCGTCGCCACGTGTCCGTCATGTCGAGAGCTCCAGCCCACTCCTCAAGAAGAGGCAGATCGAGGTCTAGTCCCTGCACTTTGAGCATGCCCAGGATGTCATTCCATTCGGCATCGTCCTGCATGCCATCGGTCCGTGCTTGCTCGTCTCGCTGGTAGCGCTGCACCTTGAACAGGAGCATTTCGGTTGCCGAGGCAAGCTGGATAGGAGGATAGCGCTCATCAAGCGTATGGCCTCGGATCAGTTGGCGCATCGAGGGAGCAAATGCATCTCGTTTCGGGAAGACCACATCGACCTTCATCAGCGAGTCCAGGTGAATCAACGGAAACGGCCTGTGCTCTCGCACGGCCTCTCGGGCCTCATCCTCATCGAAGAGGTAGTGCTGCTCAAGCACTGCGAACAACGAAGGAAGCGTCTGATCGCCCAGGTCGACGACCAGGTCGATGTCCTGCGCCAACTGCTGCATGCCATGAAGCGAGCTGGCAATCGAGCCTCCCAGGTAATACGGCACACGCAGTTTTTCGAGGGCACGCCGAGCAGGAAGCATGACCGCGAGCAGTTCGGTCGGCTGAAGATGCCAGCCCTCGCGTATCTCTAGCGCTACCCGCACGCGCTGGGCGAGGCCAGGTCCATAGGAGCAGGAGAGCACATGCACTGCCGCTTCTTGCTCGCTGGCCTCGCGCTGGCGCTCCCGCCAGGCATGGATGGTTGACCAGAACGCGCTGTGGGTCAAGGATTGCACGAGTCTGAACCGCTTGCTCATGGGAGCCCTGCGGATCAGCTCAATCATGATCCGCTCGGCATCGGGATGGGTATCGACGGACTGCGTTCTCATCTCTTGCTCCTCTCGTGCATAGTGTACGAGGATTGCTCTAGCTCGTCAAGGGGAGCAGAGAGGAAACCTGGAATGCTCCGGCTGCTGCCCATTCTGGATCAGGGGATGAAACGAAGGCCTTGCATACAAGCCTCTACGTGTAGTCCATTAGTGCCCCTCTGCACTCCCAGTGTCTGACAAGATCGAAGGAGCGGTTCTGTTGTCAGACACGAGACCTCTCCCTGTCTGACCCACGAGTTGCGCAACGAGGTTGGAGAGACAGGGTAGAGGAGCACAACAGATCTTGGCTGGGCAGTCCGAGGGCTCTGGCGGTTAGAGGAAGGGAGACGTGGGAACAGGAGCTGCTTCAGAAAGGACGCCGGCCTTGCGAAACGCCTCCCATAAGGCTGGCGGGATTGGTGTTTGCAAAGCTGATCGGTTGGTGACCACTTCAGTGGGAGATTCGGCCCCAATGACCAGCGCCGTCACCGCCGGGTGAGCCAGGGGAAATTGCAGCGCTGCCGCCGCTAACGGAATCTGATACTCCGCACAGATCTCCTCCAGCTGCTGGACACGAGCGAGAACCGCAGCGGAAGCCGGTGCATACTTGTAGTACGCTCCGGCAACGGCCCCTGAGGCCAGGATACCCCCATTGAAGGCGCCTGCTAACAACACGCTGATCCCTCTGGCATGGCACAGGGGGAGGAACTCCGAAAGCGCCTCCTGCTCCAATAACGTATACTGTCCGGCCAGCAACAAGCAGTCGGGATCGGCAAAGCGCGCGAAATCGGCCAGCATGCGCCACTGATTCATCCCCGCACCGATGGCCTTGACCACCCCCTGACGACGCAATTCGACCAGTGTAGGGAACGCGATGTCTAAGGCTTCACGATAGCACTCATCTGGATCGTGGAGCAGGAGCATCTCCACCGAAGTGAGGTGCAACCGCTGCAAACTTTCCTCAACGGTACGCAAGATCCCCTCGCGGGTAAAATCAAAGCGGGTCCCCCCCGTCTGCCATCAGGTGCCGTCCCACCTTCGTCGAGAGCACGTAGCTCGAACGCGGCACCTGTGCTAGGGCGGTGCCCAGATAGGTTTCACTCAGCCCTCCTCCGTAGTAGGGAGCGGTATCGAACCAGCACATCCCCTGCGAGAGCGCCGTGTGGATCACCGCGCTGGACCGTTCCTGTCCGACCGGGACTCCCGCTTTGTATGCCGTTCCCGCCGCCAAGGGGGCGGTCCCTAGCCCGATGCGAGGAATGAGCAAGGAGGTTCGGCCAATGCGGGCCGTTGGAACTGCTGGGTTGGTCATAGGGAGTTTCCTTCCTGTTTGGTTGCTTGTTTCCCCTCGTGCCAGTGAACGAGATCATGGTCCCGATCGCAAACCCATCTGCGTCCTGGCTGTCCAATCTCTTTGGACAATTCCGTGTCGTAGTAGCTCATCCGGTAGAGCGTGTCCAACAGCGCCGCAGTGGGATTCTTCTCTGTCATGAGGTGATGCAAAAACGACGACACAGAATGTTATAATTTACAGGTTGCGTGCGAGGCGAACCGATCGGCCAGACGCTCAGATGCGTCTACGCAGGAGCCATGTCGTCGCCCTTTCGACCGACGTAGAGGAGATGGCGCGAGGCTCCCACGGTCGTCTCGTCGGAGCTCACTTCTTCTAACAGGTCGAGCCACAGCTCGCGTCGGGGCCCTTGGAGCTGGTTGTAGCTCTCATCGTCGGCTGAGATCGCCGGCTCGACGCCGGCGAGTACGATGGTCTGGAGGCCTCTCGCCTCGTGCAGTGGCCTGATCTCCGAGACGCGAGCAAGGTAGCCCCGAAAGCCGCCTCTGGGCTGATCGTCTGGACGCCTCCCACGGTCCAGCAGGAAGCGCACTTCCTCGCCACGCTCGATCCACTCCGGCACTCTCCTCATCAAGTCGCCGAGGATGCCCAGTCGCGAGAGGTGTGTGGAAAACAGCAGTCCCCCGCTGCGCAGACGATCTACCGCCTGGCGAACGGCTTGGTATCGGTCCTCCTCGAAAACTAGATGGTACAGAGGCCCCATGAGCAGAACCGCGTCGAAGGCCGTGCTCGGCACGGCCTGGAGGTCTCGTGCGTCAGCCACGACACACTGCACCTGTCCCAGCAGTCGCTCTGCGGCGAACCGGAGCTGACAGCGTTGCAGCAGGGCCGCTGACAGATCGACCGCCGTGACGGAATAGCCGCGTCGGCACAGAGCGAGCGTGTACCTTCCCGTCCCGGCTCCGATCTCGAGGATGGAACCTGCAGGCGGCAGGTAGCG
>Ga0137384_10003704_pt1 | contig 12201 bp, 10 predicted proteins | sample SagtaG_2_FD_104922 | JGI IMG/M metagenome (GOLD analysis project Ga0137384, IMG submission 104922) | Vadose zone soil microbial communities from Sagehorn Ranch, Mendocino, California, USA - Sage2_R_60_16 metaG | ecosystem: Environmental > Terrestrial > Soil > Vadose zone | place: USA... | reverse complement strand
CCGGCCACCATGAACTGGCCCAGTGTCCCACTGCCCGAGCCCCATTGCATAGCCGGTCATTTCGCGTGCCTTGTACGCGACCCTATACAACTCCCGCGCCCAGCCGGGGCCGGGCGCGGCATCTGCCGGCCCGCGGCTGTTCCGCTGCTTCGGCGGCGCGGCCGCCACCGATCAAAGGGAGCCGGCGCTGTCGCATCCCGCGCGCCTTAGCCGACCGGGACGGGCCGGGGACATTAGCGGACCAGGTAGTCGAACTGGCTGTCCTTGACCCCCGGGATGAACGCGGTGACCTCGGCCGGGTCACGCCGGATCCACCGGGCGCGCACACCCCGTGCGGCACCCGCTGCCGCTGGCAGCACGATACCGCCCGCACGTGCATTCGTTCCGTTCAATCGCATGTACCTTGCGGATGCTCTCACAGCTGTGCTTGCGCCTGCACGACCGAGCGCGGCAGGATAGTCCTGCGCGCCACCAGTCACCGACCCTGCGAAGATCCCCCCGTTCATCCGGGTGCCAGCGCTGGCACCCCGCAGGCGGCGCCCTGCACCGGCACTAGGAACCTGCCACGTCTACCCCAGCTGACCTGACCTGCGGAAGGTGGGCGGAAAAGACATTTACGAGGCATATAGAGAAGCAGCGCGACGTGTGCAGCCAAGCAGCGAATCCTGCCCCGAGGGCGGGACATGGCCGGCGTATGCGGGGCATGACCCGGAAGCCGACGGGAGGCCAACGGTGAGGCCATCCGTTCCGACGCCGGTTTCTCCTTCCCAGCCGCAAGGACAGCACATGGCGGACGAGTGGCCGCTTCGGAGCTACCTCGAACTCGGCGCCTTGCCCGGCGCGGTGCCGTGCGCGCGCCTGCATGCCAGGCAGGTGCTCTGGGAATGGGGCCTAAGCGAACTGATCGAGACGGCCGAGCTGCTGGTTTCTGAATTAGTGACTAACGGCGTGGCGGCATCCCGGGCGATGGAGTCGGCCTTGCCGGTCCGGCTGCGATTGTCGAGCGACAAATCAGAAGTGCTCATCGAGGTGTGGGACGGAAACCCGCGACCTCCAGCGCCAAGAGACGCCGAACTCAGCAGCGAAGACGGCCGCGGGCTGTTCCTGGTAGCGACACTGAGCAACAGGTGGAGCTGGCACGACTTGCCGGAACGGGGCGGCAAGGTGGTATGGGCAGTGTGCGCCATGCGGGTGCCCTGACGTATCCAGTGTGCGGGCGCCCTGACGTATCCCCGGGGGCCGGAGGAACTTGGCGGGAGGTTCTGGGTCTTATGGGATGTGCACCCTCGCCGTGAAGAGATCCAGCTGGTGCAGCGTGCCGTCGGGGTTCTCGCCCGCGGCGTTGGAGTTGTCTGACCACGCCGGGTAGAAGAGGTTCGACTGGAAGGCTGCGTGCGTGTAATCGCCGTAGTCGAAGAAGCTCTGCGCATCAGGGGCGCTGAACGTGCCCGCGCTTACCCGGAAATTCGGTGCGAACGTCACCCCGCCGTCGGTGGAGTACGTAGCCCATATCTGGGCGTCATCATTTGGGATCCCGTCGGTGTCACCCGGGCCGCCGGTGCCGAGATCGTTGCGGCAGTCATACCAGGAAATGGCCACATCGCCAGTGGCCTGGTCGACGGCGATGGCCGGGTTGAACTGGCTGTTCGCCGTGTGGTCGTCGTTCAGCCGGACCGCTGGCGTCCACGTCGCCCCGTTGTCGTCGGAGTACTGGAGCATGATGTCGGTGTTGTTGCTCTCGTTTGGCGTCTCCTGGGTCCAGATGGCGTATACCCGGCCGTTATGCGGGCCTCCGCTCCGGTCCCATGCCAGGTTGGCCTCGGCGTCGACTGACCTATCTGGCTGCGCGGGGATGTAGTCGAACCCGCCGACTCTGCTGTGGGCCAGCAGCAGCGGATCGGCGAACCCGCCCGGCTGCAGCCCGTTGGCGTCGACCGCCGTGTAGATGTGCGAGCCGCCCTGGCCGTTGGTCTGGTCCTGGTAGGTCACCATGACCTGCCCGTTCGGGCCCACGGAGGTGTCGCCATAATCCCCTCGCCCGCTGGACGTGGGCACGCTTTCCGGAGCGCTGAACGATCCGAACTGGCCGAGACCGCTAACGCTGGCACCGAAGGCCTGCACCACGGTCGAAGGGAAGCTGGTGTAGCTGACCCAGACGCTGTTCGGCCCGGCCGAGATGGACGGCTGATCGGCCGAGATATTGGGGTTGTTCGACGGCGGCCTCAGCCGCTTGGGTGTGGCACCGGCCGGAGCCTTGCTTCCGGTCGGCGTGGTAGGCACGATCTCCGCGACCTTGGTGAAGCTGAGCCCGCCGTCGGTCGAGACTGCGACAAGAACATTGCCGTTGGTGTTGACCAGATAGGTCATCCACAGATTCCCGTACCGGTCCCACGCTAGCTGTTGATCGCAGCAGATCTCGCCCAGCGGGGCGCCGGTGCCGATGACCTGCCGGGTCCAGGTTTTACCGCCGTCGAAGGAAACCCCCTCGAACAGCCCGCTAACCACGTCAGGAAGGGTGGACATAGTGACGATGTTGGACGAGTTGACCGGGTTGATGGCGATCGCATCCTCGGCCTCGTTCCCGTGCACGGCGCTCGAGTCGAAGTTAGGCGGAGCCGGCTGGGGTGCCGCAACCGCCGGCCCGGCCATCGATGCGAGGATCGCGACGGCCACGATGGCCGGCGCCGAAGCGGTCAAGACCTGCAGCATTCGTCGGCTCACATCGACCTCCCGGCGCTGGACAGTCGCCCAAGGCGGCCATATTACGACGCAGGCCAACAAAACCGGTCAGGTCTGGCCGCATTGTTTTGAAAAATCTTTCACAGCGACCCCGACGAGCAGGAAATCGGCGGCCAGCACCGGACCCGCGAGTAAGCGCCGCCGCAGGATGTGCCCACCGCCGCCGCAGGGTGTGCCCGCCGGCGCCCGGCGTGGGCTATTAAGTGGCACCTGTGCTGTCCGCGTGTCACCCTGTCGTCGTGCCTGATCTGGTCCCTCCGACGCTGGCTGTGCGAGCTTCGTTTCTGGCCGGCGAGCGTGCCGGGTGCGCGGAAGATGGCACGTCCCTGTCGTGGCTGGACAGCGCCGCCGCCGATTTCGAGTCCTTCGTCGCCAGCCGCCGGAAGACGCGGGAGATGTGGGGCGTTCCCACCACCGAGCTGTGGTTCGTGAGCGGCCCGGTCTACTTTGGCACAGTCATGATCCGGCACAGGCTGACGCCAGACCTGCGCCGCGAGGGCGGCCATATCGGTTACCACGTCGTGCCAGCGCACCGGCGTCGCGGACATGCGACAGCGATGCTCGCGAGCGCCTGCGAGCTTTGCCGCGAGCGCGGCATGCGTGCGCTCCTGCTCACCTGCGCGGAGGACAACATCGGCTCACGCCGGGTCATCGAGGCAAACGGCGGCGCGCTGGAGAAGGTAACAGACAGCATTTGCCATTACCGGATCAGGCTCTGATGCGACCTCTTTACCCGCGGTCCCGGCGGTGCGCATCGAAGCGGAAGCCGGGCGTGCAGGCGCCGCAGACACTGGCAAACTGGGCCCGGGATGATGCCAGCGAATGAGGCCAGCCATGCCAGGTTGCTCCGTCACGGGTTCGCGCTTGAGTACGCCACGCTGGGCTGGAACGTGGCCGGCGTCGTCGTACTCGCGCTGAGCGCGATAGCCGCACGGTCCGTGGCACTGGCAGGCTTCGGCCTGGACTCGCTGATCGAGATCGGTGCGTCCACCGTGGTGATCTGGGAATTGTCCGGCACCGGCGAGGCCAGGCAGCGTCGCGCGCTGCGCCTGATCGGCTATGCCTTCGCCGTGCTGGCCTGTTACCTGCTTATCCAGTCCAGCTGGGCGCTGATCTCGGGCCACCGGGCAGGCCACAGCCCGGCCGGCATCATCTGGACTGCGGTCACCGCCGTGGCCATGTTCGGCCTGGCTGCCGGGAAGAGCCGCGTCGGCAAGGCCCTGGACAATCCGGTCTTGCGCACCGAAGGGCGCGTGACCCTGATCGACGGCATCCTCGCCGCGGCGGTCCTCGCCGGTCTCGCCCTGAACGCCACGGCCGGATGGTGGTGGGCCGACCCGCTCGCCGGATACGTCCTCGTCTACTACGCCGCCAGGGAAGCCCGCGCGCAGATTTCATGATCCCGGAGAGTTTTGGGGCGGATCGCACCCACGACCCTCCGCGATCACGTGGGCGGCCCGATTGCGGAGCTGCAGAGCGGCCGTTGCCGCCGATGCGGCTGCGGCCGGTGAACAACGAGTCATGCGTCACCGCGTCGGACGAGGGCGAGGCGCTCATCAGCTTCGTTGAGTTCCCGCACGGGCACCCCGGCTATCTCCTCGCCGGGCGGGCGGGCGCTTGATGCCGCATGCTGGGCGGGCGGGCGCTTGATGCCGCATGCGGGGCGGGCGGGCGCTTGATGCCGCATGCGGGCCGGGCGGGCGCTTTGGCCGCATGCGGGCCGGTGAGTCAGCACGGGAGGCTGCGTAAAAAATCTTGTCGGTGCTGCTGCCGCCGGTGAGCGCGCGGCGGCGCGGGCGGGCGGCCGTGACCAGAAGACGCCGGGAGGATGACCAAGATTTTAACTTTGGCCGCCGCGGGAACCTGCCGTCTTGGCTACGTTGCCCTCTCCCTGCGGCAAGACCGGCAAGAAAGGACGCCCCAGACTGCCCGAAATGTCTTATGCTGTTCCGTTGATCCTGTCACTCGGTAGCCACTCCGTCGCACGGCCAGGCAGACGGGCAGACAGCCAGGTAGACTGCCCGCGCTACGGGATGCCGTGCCTGGACGCCACGATCCAGTCGGCCCCTGGCCCCCACGGCAGCGGTCGCGGGCTGCCCTTCACTGGCTGAACCTGATGGGAGTCGTAATGCGCGTTCTGGTTCTTGGCGGCGATGGCTTCTGTGGCTGGCCGACCTCTTTGTACTTGTCGGATCGCGGTCACGACATCACCATCATTGACAACCTGAGCCGGCGGAAGATCGACGTCGACCTTGAGGTGGAGTCGCTGACCCCGATCCGGCCGATCGGCGAGCGGATCAGCGTCTGGCACGAGACTTCCGGGCGCGATATCGGCTACGTGAACCTGGACCTGGCCACCGAGTACGACCGGCTGGTCGCCGTCCTGAAGGACCTGCGGCCGGACGCGATCGTGCACTTCGCCGAGCAGCGCGCGGCGCCGTACTCGATGCGGTCCACGCACACCAAGCGGTACACCGTCGACAACAACGTCCGCGCCACGCACAACCTGCTGACCGCGCTGGTCGATACCGGCATCGACGCCGCGCTTGCGCACCTGGGCACGATGGGCGTCTACGGCTACGGCTGGTCCGGGACCGCGCCGATCCCGGAGGGCTACCTGACCGTGAAGGTGCCGACGCCGGACGGCGAGCTGGAGCGGGAGATCCTGCACCCGGCGAACCCCGGCTCGGTGTACCACATGACCAAGACGCTGGACCAGCTGTTGTTCGCGTTCTACGCCAAGAACGACGGGCTGCGGATCACCGACCTGCACCAGGGCATCGTGTGGGGCACCCAGACCGACCAGACCGGCCGGGACGAGCGGCTGATCAACCGGTTCGACTACGACGGCGACTACGGCACCGTGCTGAACCGGTTCCTCATGCAGGCCGCCATCGGGCACCCGCTGACCGTGCACGGCACCGGCGGGCAGACCCGCGCGTTCATCCACATCCGGGACACCGTCCGGTGCATCGAGATCGCGATCAGCAATCCGCCGCAGGCCGGATCCCGGCCGCAGGTGCTGAACCAGATCACCGAGGTGCACCGGGTGCGCGAGCTGGCCAAGCTGGTCGCGGACGCCACCGGGGTGGACATCGCGTACCTGCCGAACCCGCGGCAGGAAGCCGAGGAGAACGAGCTCGCGGTCCGCAACGACCAGTTCCTCGCCCTCGGCCTGAAGCCGACGACGCTGTCCGAGGGCCTGCTGGAAGAGTGCAGGGACATCGCGGGCCGCTACGCCCGCCGCGCCGACCCGACCAAGATCGTCTCGCGCTCGGTGTGGCGGGCCGGGATGGAGACCTCGGCCGACCTGCTGACCAGGGTTCCCGCCCAGGCCGAGGTGCCGGCCCAGGCCGAGGTGCCCGCCTCGGCCGAGTAACGGCGAGCTGCAGCCATCGCCGCCCGGGCGGCCGTCCCGGGCGGCGAGGAAACGCCAGTGGCATGGCGGGCGATGCTGCCCGCGGGGAGACCGCGACGCGGGACAGCCCGGGCGCCAGGTCAGTCATGAGCTTGTCCTCGGCAGGGAACAGGTTCTCGCCAGGCCGCTTTGCCACGGACAGCGCGCCGAGCACCGTGCCTTGATGGCGCACCAGGGTGAACCGCTCGGTCCCGTCCGCTCCGCCCACCCGGCCGTCGTCGAACGCGAATCGCTCCGCTCGCAGTGAATCCGGCGGCCCGGACGCCCCGGCCCGGAATTCCATACCGGTCTTCAGCCAGACATCAGCGCGATCGGCGCCGGTTCCCTCCGCAAGGATCCGGACCAAACGGGGCAGCAGGTCCTCGGTCGCGTACGTCCCGCCCAGTTCCCCGGCGAGCTCGCTGAGTGCCTCGTACGGGTAGCCCGCCGCGACCAGCGATGCCGGTGAGGTTCCGTGGCCCGGGTTGACAGCTAGCGGCGGGCGATGCGGATACTGGAGTTCAATCCCGCAATCTGCCAGTAAACGAGTGATCCTGGTGTCAGGACGCGCCTGTGTGCATTGCGATAGCGGGCACCGGACGGACAGGCGAGTGCTGGAGGCGCGGTGGCTGACGAGGTCCCTCCGGTTTCCGGCGGTTTCGCGTTAGGCGCGCAGATCGCCGGCTACCGGCTGGCCGAGCAGATCGGCTGGGGCGGCATGGCGGTCGTCTACCGCGCGCACGATATCCGGCTTGGCCGGTGGGTCGCACTGAAGATCCTGGCGCCGGAGATCGCCCGCGACGAGTCGTTCCGGCAGCGGTTCATCAGCGAGTCCAGGGCGGCGGCGGCCGTCGACCACCCGCACATCATCCCCGTCTTCGAGGCCGGGGATGCTGGCGGAGTGCTGTTCATAGCGATGCGCTACGTCGGGGGCGGGGACGTCCGGAAGCTGGTTCGCCGGCTCGGCCCGCTGGATGCGGCGCGGGCAACCAGCATCATCAGCCAGGTCGCGTCCGCGCTGGACGCGGCCCACGCCGCTGGCCTGGTACACCGCGACGTCAAGCCGGCCAACATGCTGCTCGGGACGGTAGCGGGCAGCGGCCGTCCGGACCACGTCTACCTGTCCGACTTCGGGCTCAGCAAGCAGGCGCTGGCGACGGCCGGCCTGACGCAGACCGGCCAGTTCGTCGGCACGCTCGACTACATGGCGCCCGAGCAGATCGAATCTCGCCCGGTCGACGGCCGGGCCGATCTCTACTCGCTGGGCTGCGCAGCCTTCGAGATGCTGGCTGGCCAGCCGCCGGTTAGCCGGGGCCAGCATCTCGGACGGCTGTTTGCCCAGCTTGCGGCTCCGCCGCCGCCGCTGACCGCGCACCGGCCCGACCTTCCGCCGGCGATCGACCAGGTACTGGCACGGGCCCTGGCCAAGTTGCCGGATGATCGCTTTCAAAGCTGCCTCGACTTCGCGGCATCGCTGCGCGTGGCCTGCGGGCTCGAATGGGACGCCAGCGGGCAGCTGCGGTCCGGCCCGCCGGGAGCCGCAACCCAGCTGGCCGGGCCCGTGCGGCCTGGGGCAGGTCCCGTGCGGCCTGGGGCAGGGCCCGTGCGGCCTGGGGCAGGGCCGACCGCGGTCGAGCCCGGGCTGGCATCGCCGGACCGATGGCCTGCTGGCCAGGGTTCCAGCGGGCCAGGGCCACCTGGGCCAGGGCCAGCTGGGCCAGGGCCACCTGGGCCAGGACCGTATGGGCAGGGACAATACGGGCAGGCGCGATACGAGCAGGGACCGGGCGGGCAGGCAACGTACGGGCGCGGCCCGGACGGGCAGGCAACGTCCAGGCAAGAGTCGTACGGGCAAGAGTCGTACGGGCAAGAGTCGTACGGGCAACGGTCCCCCGGGGAAGGGTCCCCCGGGCAAGAGTCGTACGGGCAACGGTCCCCCGGGGAAGGGTCGTACGGGCAAGGGTCGTCAGGCTCTGGGCCGGTGACGCCGTACCTGCCGCCAGTGCAGTACTCCCAGCAGGCGCCGCGCGGCCGGTCACGTAGCTGGTCATTGGCCATCGCGGCAATCGTCGTGCTGATCATCCTCGGCGTGGCCGGCGGCGTGCTCGCCTACCTGCGGCAGGCCGGCCCGGCACCGACGAGGGCCGCCGGGCGGTCATCACCCACCGCGACCGCCAGCCAGGCCGGCCACGCGAGATCCGCCAGCCCGGCCGGGACGGTGAGGGCGTACATCGCGGCGATCAACAGCCATGACTACATCAGGGCCTGGAGCCTCGGCGGGCGCAACAGCGCCTCGTCCTACCCGGCCTTCAGGCAGGGCTTCAGCACCACGGCGAGGGACACGCTGGCCATCGAGTCGGTCAGCGGCAACGTGGTGACCGCGCAGCTTACCGCCCGGCAGACCGACGGCTCAGTGAAGACCTACCACGGCACCTATACCGTCGAGAACGGCGTCATCACCAAGTTCAACGTCCGGCAGACCAGCTGACCCGCCAGCACCAGCCAGCCCCCGAGCCACCTCGGCGGCAGCTGTTTCATGATCACCGGACCGGCAGCACAGGCGCCTCCCGCGCTCGTCCTATTACTACGGATGATCCGGGGTGCTTGGACGCGCGAATCTTCCGTGATCAACAAACCCCGGAAGTGCAAGCGAAGGCTTGCACTAGGCATCCGCCCCGCCCTCGCCGGAAAGATGATCGCCGATCTGCGCACGGAACCGGCAGGAGGGCCACAAATGTTAACCACGGAAATTCGCCGAGTCACGCAAGCATCATGCTTGTCAGAAACAGCAGGAATCCCACCAGGGAGATTGCCCCGATCACTATCGCGGTAGTGGCGACGCCATCGCCCCGCTCGCCGGTCTCCCGGATCTGCCTGCGTGCCATAACGCCGGTGTTGACGGCGGCGGCCGCGGGGAAGCCAGGGATCAGCGAGCAGATCAGCGCGACGACGGCCAGCGAGTTCACCGGGCGGCGTGGTACCACGACCGGAAACGGCAGCTGCGGTCCCGCCACGTGATGCGGCATCGCGCCGAGCGGGCCGGCCGGCAGGTCGGCGGTGAGCGTGGCAAGCTCGGCATAGGTCCGCGACCTGTAGACCTGTCCGGACCGCTGCTCGAATTCGTCCCAGCTAAGCCGGCCTTCGGCGAACGCCGCCTTCAGCACGTCGATCGCGCGATCCCGGTCGGCGGTTGAGGAGCGCATGGACCCGTGCCCGCCGCCGGGCATGCCGTGTCCAGGCTCCAGGGTCATCGGCCTCTCCAGCGCGGGTCAGGGGGGCGGCCCGCTCATGTCACGATATGTCCACTGGGCCGGCTCGGCCGCAGCGGGGCACCCGCAGGCCGGTTCGGCCGCCGGCTCGGTTCAGCCGGCCGCCGCCGGGACGGCCGCCGCTGTTCGCTACTGCCACTATCGCGGCGGGCGTTCGTGCGAGAGGCTCGTGTCATGAGAACGAGCAGCCACCAGCTGTCATGAGAACGAGCAGCCACCAGCCCGCGCCGAGGCCATGGCTGGCAGCCGCGGCGGTGCGCGTCACCCGCTGGATGGCCGGCCTGATCGCGGAGTGCAACGAGGCACAGCGCAGGCTCACCGCGCTGCGCATGGCGCCGGACATGTACATCACCGACTCCGACCGCGCGCCCGACACCTACGCCGAGTTCCTCTTCCGCACGTCCGGCTGGCTGCGACACGAGCCGTCGGCCCGCGGCCGGGGCCGGGCCGGCTGAGGCCAGCCCGGCCGTGCCGGTGCGGAGCCAGCCGTTCATGACCCCGGGATTTCTCGGTCACCGTGACTGAGCAATCCCCGCGATCATGGCGCCCGGTCAGGACGCCAGGTGCTGGCCAGGAAGGTCACGAGCGACGAGATACCCACGATGTCGACGCCCGCAGCCCACAGCTCCGGCTGGAACGCAAAGCCCGGCGAGCACCATGTAACCGCCATGGGAACCGCCGTACAGCGCGGCCCTGGCCGGGTCGGCCCCGCTTGCCGAGATCGCCCGGCTCGACCGCCTGAAGCAGGTCCTGGACCGGTAGCGCCGCGTGGCCCGCACCCCGGAGAATGGGCATAGCCGGTTGCCGACGGCCGTCATCGGCAAGCCAGCCGATGAGCGGGCCAGGGCGGCTGGCCGGCTGGGGGAGGGGCGGGATGCAGATCAGGGATGTTTCCTTCACCAGCGACGGGATCACGCTGGCCGGCCACCTGCGGGTGCCTGAGCACCCGGGGCCGCATCCGGCAGTGGTCTTCACTGGCCCGCTGTCTGCCGTAAAAGAACAAGTCACCGGCTTGTACGCGGAAAAGATCGCGGCAGCAGGCTATGTCACCCTGTCCTTCGATCACCGCAACTTCGGCGCCAGCGGCGGCACTCCCCGCCAGCATGAGGACGCGGCGGGAAAGCTGCACGACCTGCGGGACGCCGTCACCTTCCTGACCGGGCAGCCCGAGGTCGATCCCGCGCAGATCGGCTGCTGCGGAATCTGCCTGGGCGGCGGCTACGCGCTCAGGTTCGCGGCGTTCGACCCGCGGGTCCGGGCCGTGGCGGGCATCGCGGGCGGCTACAACTCCCCGGCGGCGATGCGGGACGCGATGGGCAGCACGCAATACCGGGCGCAGCTCACCATGTTCAACGAGCTTGCTCAGCGGCAGCAGGTGACCGGCGAGGTCGAGTACTGGGCCGCCGCGGACTCCGGCGATGGCCGGCCGGTCGTGATGAGCGGGCAGGAACCCGCCGACTATTACTGCTCGCCGCGATCGGCATCCCCCGGCTGGGTCAACCAGCTGTCGGCCCTCTCCGTGCTCGAGCTGATCACCGTCGACCTCGCGGCGGGCGCGGACCTGATCTCGCCGACCCCGCTGCTTCTCGTGCACGGCCGCAAGGACGACTACACGACCCCGGAGCAGGCGGCAGCGGTGTTTGACCGGGCGGGCGAGCCAAAGAAGCTGGTCTGGCTGGACACCAGCAACCACATCGACTTGTATGACGTTCCGCAGTACGTCGGCCCGGCCGTGGACGAGGCCGTCGCGTGGTTCTACGGCCATCTGCGCCCGCGCTGACCGCGTGCGGCCTGCGGGCAGCCCCGCAGGCGGGCGGCCCTGGAACTAGAGCCCGCCGCGGCCGGACGCGACTTCATCATCCGCCGCGGCGAGCTAACTCCGGACGCAGCCACGGACGGCTCCGTAGGCTGGCCAGATGACCAGCAGCCCGACCGCCGCGCGTGAACTGCTGCGCCGCTTCCCGGTCATGGACGGCCACAACGACCTGCCCTGGGCGCTCCGCGAGATGGCCGGACGCAGCAAGGACCCGGTCGATCTGGCAGGCCCGGTGACGGGTACCCATACGGATCTGCCGCGGCTCGCGAGCGGCGGGGTCGGCGCCCAGTTCTGGTCGGTCTACGTGCCGGCCGAGCTGGCAGGCGACGCGGCGGTCATCGCCACCATCGAGCAGATCGATCTTGTCCGCGACATGATCCGCCGGTACCCGGCCGCCCTGGAGCTCGCGCTGACCGCGGCCGACGTCGAATGGATCCTGGCCACCGGAAAGGTGGCCTCGCTGCTCGGCGCGGAAGGCGGGCACTCGATCGGCTGCTCGCTCAGCGTGCTGCGCGCGCTGCACGCGCTCGGCGTCCGCTACCTGACCCTGACCCACAATCGCAACGTGCCCTGGGCCGACTCGGCCACCGACGAGCCGGCCGCAGGCGGGCTGACCGCATTCGGCCGCGAGGTGGTCAGCGAGATGCAGCGGCTCGGCATGCTGGTGGACCTGTCACACGTCTCGGCGGGCACAATGCGCGATGCGCTCGGTGCCGCTCAGGCGCCGGTCATCTTCTCGCACTCCTCGGCGCGTGCGCTCTGCGACCACCCCCGCAACGTGCCCGATGACATGCTGGCCCGGCTGCCGGCCAACGGCGGCGTGTGCATGGTGACGTTCGTCCCCGCCTTCGTCTCCCAGGTCTGCCGGGACTGGGAACTTGAGTTCGCCGCCGAGATGCAGCGGCGTGACCTCGACAGCAAGGAGATGGCAGGCAGGAAGCAGCTGCTTCCCGAGTGGACGGCCGGTCATCCCCGGCCTG
>Ga0137384_10003701_pt1 | contig 12203 bp, 10 predicted proteins | sample SagtaG_2_FD_104922 | JGI IMG/M metagenome (GOLD analysis project Ga0137384, IMG submission 104922) | Vadose zone soil microbial communities from Sagehorn Ranch, Mendocino, California, USA - Sage2_R_60_16 metaG | ecosystem: Environmental > Terrestrial > Soil > Vadose zone | place: USA... | reverse complement strand
GCGCCTGCGCACCGATCCGGACACCCGCGCCTACATGGCCCGCCGCACCGCCCAGGGCAAGAGCCGCCGCGACGCCAAGCGGTGCCTACGGCGCGTCATCGCCCGGCAGCTGTTCCGGCTGCTCGAACGCTACGACCAACCCGGCGTCGAAATCCTCCGGGCAGCTTGACAGCACATAGCAGCCTCACCCTGGTACGAGTCAACCTTGCGATCGCTGCGGTGGTGGTTCGCTCGTGGGCGTGTGGTCGCGGTGGTCGCGCGGGCCAAGTTACATGGCGCGCTCGTGGTCGAGGTCGCGGGGTCGCCCACGGTCCGAGCGGCCGATGCGGTGGTCGCTTGGGTGGCGACCGGTCGCCTGCTGGTGGTCGTCCCGCTCGGCCCGCTGGTCGGTGCGACCGGTCGGGTAGGCTTGGTCGCCTCGCTGGTCGCTGCGACCGGTCGCCTTCGGATGGTCGCGCCGTTCGCTGCGCTGGGTTCGGTCGTCGGCCAGGTCGCGGAGGCGGTCAATCGCCTGGGTGGCGTGCCGCCAGGCTTGCCGCTGCTCCAGGGACATATCGCGGCCGTGCGGCTCCCGCCCCACAGGATGCTCAGCATCCTCCACGTTCCAGCGTTGCCGGTATTCGATCGTCTGCTCGACGGCCCGGTCCCACGCGCGCCCGCCCTTGACGGTGGTTGGTCGCTCCCCGAGGTCGCGCGACCATTCGGGCTGGAGCAGCTCGACCGCGCGGGCGTCCGCGCGGCCGCGCCACTTGTCCTCGCGCACCACCGCCTGATACTCGGCCAGCAGCTCCGGGTTGGCCTCGCGGTGGGCCTGGTGCTGCTGCTGGGCTTGGCGGGCGGCGCGTTCCCGGTCGGCGGCACGGTCGGCCTGCTGCCGGGCGACCTTCTCGGCTTCCTCCGTCTGCTTGGCCTGCTCCCGCGCCCTGGCCAGGTCGGCGCGTCGCAGCCACCTGGCGGGACCATGGTCCAGGCCGGCGAGCTGGTCGCGGGCCTGCTCCAGGCGACTGGTCGCCTGGGCGAGTCGCTGGTCGTGCTGGTCGCGTCGGGTGGTCGCCTGGTCGAGTCGGCGGGCCTGGTCGGGTGGGGCGGCGGCCAGCAGCTCGGCGAGCTGGTCGCGTCGGACGCGCAGGTCGTGCTTGCTCATGCTGCGCAGATCCAGCGTGGCGGTGGTGTCGGCCGCCAGCCGCTTGCTGCCGTCGCGCCGCGCCACCATGCCGAGCTGGTCGGCCTGGTCCTTGGGGGTGCGGTCAGCGGCGGGCACGTCCAGCGCCGCCCGCTCCGGGTCGGCGCGCACCGCCGGCTCGGGCGTGACGACGCTGTAGAAGGTGGTCTTGCCGACCCCACGGCTGCCGGCGACATACAGCCATTGGCGGTCTTCGGCGCTGGTGACGCGGACCAGCACCTCGTCGCGGGTGATCCCTTGTGCCTTGTGCCCGGTGGTCGCATACGCGAGGTCGATGGTGCGCCGGTCGGGGTTGCCGCGCAGCCACCACGCTGGCCGCTCGTCCAGGTACTCGCGCGGCAAGGTCACCTGGCGGCCGTCCTCGAGCTGGAGCGTCATCTGCCGCTGCTCCGCATCCAGGGCGACGACGTGGCCGCGGCTGGCGTTGGCGACCCCCAGCGTGGTGAGTGCGTTCTTGCCGCAGACCACCTGATCACCGACCGCGAAGCTGCGGTCGCGGACCTGGAGCCGGTCGGCACCAAGGTGCCCGGCTTGGTCGCGGAGCTGCTGGCAGGCGGTGTTGAACTGGTCCACCTCATCACGCCGGTAAGCCAGGATCGCGACCCGGCGGCCCTGCTGGAACGCCGACCACCAGTCCGAAAGCATCGCCTCCTTCAGCTGGCTGGGCGTCTCGGTGGCGACCAGCCGTCCGTGCTGGCGGTAGGCGTCCAGCGACTGGTCAACGTTGCCCTCGCGGAGTTGCTCGACCGCCTCGCGTTCCCACGGCTGGGCCTGCCGGCGGTTCTCCGTCAACGTGGCGGCGCCAAGCCGCAGCCGCAGGCCCCGGAACCCACCACCGGCCTCGATCGACGCCAATTGCTGGTCGTCGCCCACCAGGACCACCTTCGCGCCAGCGTCCTGAGCATGGTCGAGCAGCCGGGCGAGCTTGCGGGAGCCGAGCATCCCGGCCTCGTCCACCACCAGCACTGTCCTGGCGTCCAAGACACGCTCGTCCCGGCCGTCCTGTCGGCCGTCCTGGCCGGGCAATTGACGCTTACGTGTCAATTGCGCTGGTCGCCGGTGCGGCCGACGTCGCCCGCCCCGCTCCTGGTCGAGCTCTCCCAGGAGCGCGTCCACCGTGCGGGAGTGCTCGAACCCCTCGGCGTCCAGGCAGACGGTGGCGATCCCGGTGGGCGCCGCCCCGACAACGCGAAGGCCTTCGAGCTGCCAGGCGTGCCGGGCGACCCCCAGGGCGTAGGTCTTGCCGGTGCCGGCCTTGCCAACCACCACACTCACACCCTGCCCACCCTGGGTAATGTCACGGACCATCGCCGCTTGGTCCGCGCCGATCGTGGAATTGGCGGCGAACGCCGCCCGGACGCTGTCGTGCGAGCACACGCCCGTCTGCTCGCCGGCGCGGCTGACCGCGGCCTCAAGCAGGCGACGCTCCACCGCCAGCAGCTCCGGAGTGGCGTAGCGGCGCTCCCCGACCGCGTGGTCGGCCATCACGCTAACCGCCCGCTCGGCTAGGAACCGGTCGGCCAGCCGCTCCAGGTCGGCCGGGCCGACCATGCCGGCGACCTCGGCGGGCAGCTCGCTGCCGACCGCGCCCAGCACCTGGCGGCGGGCGAAGGTGGACGCCTGCTCGGTGAGTCCTTCGGGGCCGGCGAGCCGGTCGAACATCGTGGTGATGGTCCGCTCGGGCAGTCCCGCCACCGTCCCGCCCGAGCGTCCCGAGTGCTCGGGCTGTCCCGCCGTCCCGCCTGGTGCGTCTGCCGAGGCGCCGTCGTGTCCCGCCGTCGCGTCCAGGTGCTGCTCGCGGGCGCGCGTCACCTTGGTGACGTCGCGGACCAGCCGCTCGGGCTCGTAGCCAAGCGCCCGCGCCTCCTGCTGCCACCGGTCGTACAGCGTCTCGGGGGTCTCATGGGACTTGGGCGGCCGGGTCGCATGCACCACGTGCTGGACCAGCTTGGCGGTCCGATGCTTCCCACTGGCCTCCTGGCGCTCCAGCTCGGCGACGATCTGCTCGTGGCGCTTGGAGAATCCCCGCCGCAGCTCCTCCGGCATCCCGGTGATCGCACGGTTACCCCACCGGTCCGGCGCCTCCCACCGCACCCCAAGCGACCGGGACAGCTCGCTCTGATAGGCGGCCCGGTACATCGCATCCGCCGAGGCGCGGTGGTTGAGCAGGTCGCGGGAGTCCAGCGTCCGCCACGCTCCGTCCGGCCCACGGGTGCGGTTGGCGATGATGAGGTGGGTGTGCAGCAGCGGATCACCAGCCCGCGAGGTGCGGTGCGTGAACCCCACCGCCAGCAGCCCTTCGCCCTGCACATGCTCAACACCATGCCGCCCCGTCCTGGTTCCGACCTGCTGGTCAAGGTAGGCGACCGCCGCCCGAACGCCCGCCTGGTGCGCCTCAGCCACCGCCGAACCAGTGCGCTGGTCGCCCAGGGCGTACAGCACCGAGACGTCCTTGTGCGGGCGGAACACCAGATCCCACGCCGGCATCGCATCGGCGCGCGGCGCGCGGCCAAGCTGCTCACCCGTCCGAGGGTCCTGCCAGGCGAACAGCCGCTTGAACGCCTCCGCCGAGCACTCGCCTTCCAGGCCGAGCCCGTGGGCGCTGCCGCCGTGGAAGATGCCGGGGGACTCGCCGTGGCCGGACAGGTACTCCTCACGGTTCTTCGCGATCTCGCGGGTGTAGTAGCCCTCCCGCCCGGCCGCCAGCTTGTGCAGATCCGCCGCCACTGTGTCCTACTCGTCCCGGCACGCGCTGATCTCGCCAAGCGGCCGAGCCGGCGTGTCGATCGTGGCAAGCTCGCCCGCTCCAAGGCCCAGCACCTCAGACGACCCATCGGCCGCCGGCGGCGACCAGTCCAGGCCGAGGTCGCCGAGCAGGTCGGCGAGCTGGTGGCGGACCAGCAGCTGATAGGCCCACGTCAGCGTTGCCGCCAGCCGCTCCAGCCGGCCACGGTCCACCACCAGCCACCCCCCAGGGTCCTGGCGGCCGGCGCGGGCCAGCGCCCCGTAGATCACGTGAGTGTGCAGCCACGGCTGCCCCTCGGAGTCCAGGTCATGGCCAACCAGAACCGGCATCTCAGTACCCGCGGCGATCGTGAGCTGGTGGGCGACCTCGCCCATCGCCTGGTGATGCGCCCCCACGATCGCCCGCGTCACCTCCGGGTCCTCCCGCACCACCGCGACCGCCAAGGCGCTGAGCGTGCGGGGCGTGGCCAGCACCAGGTCGTAGCCGACCGCGCCCGAGCGGGCCTGCCGGTCCCACCCGGACGGCGGGCCCTGGTGGTCCTGCGCCGCGCTGCCCATCGCCTGCTCCCAGGCGCGAGCCTGCCAGCGAGTAACCACCACAAGCTGCGAGCCGGTCACCACCGCCGGCACCGGCGCCTGCGGGGCGCGGGTTCCGATCGCCACGATGCTTCGCCTCCCGGTACGCACCGCGGGCATTGCAGCATCCCCGATGCATATCTGTCCTGCTGAAAAGTATAGGGCAGAGAACGTCACTGGGAAGGTAAATACCAGTGCATGCAGAGTCGAGCTGGAAGACTGTAGGCGTGAGGAGCAATCAGAAGGTATCGGTGCAGGTAGAGAGGCTGATGCAGGTGGTGGAGCGAGTGCCCGCTGGGCGCTGGAGGCTGATAGAGCAACGAGTCTGACATGGCTTCGGAGAGCCTAATAGGATGACATCAGATCGTTACCAGACGAGTCTAAACCGCTCTCGTTTTACAGGTAGGCTCTCAACCCTTGGTCGTACCGTCACTCGTTTTCCTGATTGGCCTCACTCCCCCTGCTTCGTGTCCGACTCCTGCCTGTTGAACAGCTCGCCCATGTGCCGGGCGGCCTCCCGGTCCGCCTCGCTGACCCGGTGCACATAACCGCCGGTTGCCTCAAGACTGCCGTGGCCCATCCGCTCGCGTGCGGCTCGCCCGCCTGGCCGCCGAGCGTGTAGGGCGGGCGGCCGGGCCGGGCGGTCCGCCACGGCTCCACGGCCTCCTCTCCGGACCCGGATCACCCCAGGGCCTCCTCCCCGACGACCCAGAGCAGGCGGGGTAGGGCGGCCAGCGGCGGGGGGTCGGCGGCCGCGGCCTCCAGGCGCGCGGCGACCGGGGCGTACAGCGCGAAGCCAGAGGTCGAGACCTGGTCGGCCATGGCGCGGGCGGCGTCGCGCACGGCGGCGGCGTCGCCGCGTGCAAGAGCGACCGCGCCGGCCAGGAACCGGCGGTTGAGCGCCACCTCCGGCCCGTGCTCGTCGCCCACGCCGTCGCGCAGCAGCGTCTCCGCCCGCTCGACCGACCCGTCCACCATCTCGGCCAGGGCCAGGTGCACGCTGAGCAGGGCGCGGATGCGGGGGTCGGTCAGGCCTGGAAGGGCGAGCGCCTCGTGCAGCGAGGCCCGCGCGCGAGCGGTGTCGCCGGCTGTCATGGCGATGGTGGCGAGGGTCCCGAGGAGGTGGCCGCGGATCCACTGCTCGCCGATGTCGGCGGACTCGACCAGCGTCCGCTCCGAGAGCGCCTGTGCCTCGGCGACCCGGCCGAGCGAGAGCAGCGCCACCGCTCGGCTGTTCTCCGACGTGGCGAGGCCCTGAACGTCGCCGAGCCGCCGCTTGATGGCGCAGGCGTGGTCCAGCAGGGCAAGGGTGGCCTCGATATCGCCGCGGACCCGCCGCACGTCCGCTAGGGCGTGCAGCACCCGCGCCACGCCGTAGCTGTCCCCGACCGCCCGCATGTCGGCGAGCACCTCGGCGTAGACCTCCAGCGCCGCCTCCATCTGCCCCTGCTCGAAGCGGAGCGCGCCGATGTTGAACAGGCAGCGGTTGGCGAGCCCCTGCAGGTCCGCCTCCCGGGCGGCGGCGATGGCGCGTCGGAGGTGGTCGACGGCGGCCACATAGCGGCGTTGCAGGCGCGCGACGATGCCGAGCACGGCGAGGGCGCGGGCGCGCACCTGGGCGGCGCTCTGGGGAGCCACCGCGCGCAGCAGCCCGGCGAGCTCGAGCGCCCGCTCACCGCGGTCCACGGCGTCGTCGTAGGTGGATAGCATCAGGTGCGCCCGGCACTCGGTGGCGGCGAGCTGGGCCAGCAGCAGCGTGTCGGAAGGGGCGAGCGCGCCGGTCGCCTCGCGGCATATGGCGAGTGCCTCGGCCACCTGAGCCCGCTGCAGCAGGCTCTCCGCCAGCCGCCAGGCCACCTGTGCGTGGAGGGCCGGCGAGGCGCCGAGGGCGAGCGCCTGCCGGTAGGCGGTCTCGGCCTCGCCCGCCCGCACGGTGTCCACCAGTAGGTCGCCCTGTATCTGGAGGAGCTGGCGGACCAGATCTGAGCCGGCTCCGGCGCGCCGCGCGCGGCGCAGCAGCGCACTGGCGAGGTCGGCCGCGGCCAAGGCCTGGCCCGCCCGGACCAGCGCCCGGGTCTGCCCGGCCAGCACCTCGATCGCCTGGGCGACCTCGCCGGCCTGGCTGAAGTGCCAGGCGGCCTCGAGCGCGTCCTCGCGGACCAGCTCGTACCAGGTGGCGGCGATCCGGTGCAGCCGCCGGCGCCGCGCCACGTCGCCCACCAGCCGGGCGTACACGTGGTCGCGGACCAGCGGGTGGAGCCGCGCCTGGGCGGGATGGTCGACGAGCTGGTAGCGCTGCAGCTCGGCGAGATCGTCCAAGAGGTCGCGAGGGCCTTCGGAGGCCTGATAGAGGTCGACCAGGGTCTCGTCGTGGAGGTCGACCGGCTGGCGGAACACCGCTACCAGCGCGAGCAGCTCGGCCGCCGGCTCGCGCAGGTGGCCGAGGGTGGTCTCGAGCAGGTAGGCGGCGACCTCCGGCTGGGTCTCGAGGTGCTCGACGAGCCGGGCGGGCTGCGGCGCGGTGCGGAGCTGCGCGAGCGAGAGCCGCAGCAGCATCGGGCTGCCGCCGGTGCGGGCGATCAGCCGCTCGGCGAGCCCCGCCGGGAGCGGGCCGCCGAGCCGGCTCACCAGCGTGCGTGCCTCTGGCGGCTCGAGACCGCCGAGGCGGAGCACGGAGAGCCCTGGCAGGGGGAGCTGCTCGCGGCTGGTGAGCAGGAGGAGCGCGGGGGTGGTCTCTATCAGGCTGCCGAGTGCCTGCAGCATGGCCAGGTCGTCGCGGATGAGCTGGGCGCCGTCGAGGCAGATCAGCAGGGGGCGTGCCGCGATGGCCGCGCCGAAGCGCTCGAGCCGCGTCTCCAGCGGTGGAGGCGGGCTCGGCTCCTCGACGCCGAGGGCGCGGCCGAGCCGGCTGAGCAGGGCGTCCATCGACGTGCTCAGGCCCGCGCTGAGCGTGAGCCAGCAAACCGGCTCGGGGCGGTGCTCGCGCGCCAGCGCCGCCGCCAGCGTGGTCTTGCCCATCCCAGGAAGGCCGACCACCACGACGGCGCGGTCGCTGGCGAGGCGCTCGCGCAGCTCGGCGAGCATGCCCGTGCGGGGCACGGCGTGGCGCGGCGGCGCGGGGATGGCGTCCAGCTCGGGCACGTCGGTGGGTCCGGGCGGCCCGCTGGGCGCGCGCGCCGCTGTCCTGGTGGACGGCCGGGCCTCGCCGCGCGCCTCCGCGGCCAGCTTCAGGAAGCGGGCGGCGAGCGCCTGGTCGCGCTCGAGCCCGAGCGCGGGCACGAACACCGCCGCCAGCGTGATCGGGTCGGGCAGGCGCCGGTTCTGCTCGAGGCGGCAGATCTGCGCCTCGCTGTAGCCGACCGCGAGCCCCAGCTCGCGCTGGGTGAGGCGGGCGCGCCGTCGCAGGTACTTGAGGGCGTGCCCGAAGGTCGGGAAGTCCTCGCTCACCCGCACCCCGGCCCCCTTGTACTCCTGGCCTTCTCGCGCCTGCCTCCTTCGTCGTGCACCCGCTCATCTTGTCCGGTTGGCAAGAAATGTCAAAGCCAGCAAGGACGGCTCTGGTATCACCTTGCACCAGGCTCGATGCTGATCACAAGTCGGACACAAAGGTCGAACGTACAGGCTGACCATCGGCAGGCGCCGCTGCCGACAAACGGGACCTGGCTGGCGGGGGGAGCCAGGTCCCGTCAATTACAGGGACACGGCTGGCCGCGGCTCAGACCTGGCGGTCGAAGACCTGGTCGGCACCGCCCCAGCCCAGCCCCTCGACCAGCCAGCGCAGCACCTCCTCGTGGGCGGCCTGGCCATACAGCGCCAACGCCAGCACCCAGTAGACGACCACGCGGGCGGGCAGCAGCCGGCGGCGCTGCTCGGCCGGCCGGTCTGCTCGATGACCTGGTCGACCAGGTCTGGCGGGAAGGTGCTGGTCAGCGCCGAGTGCGATCCGGTCGGTGATCGGCGGCGGCGAGGGCAGCTCGACGGGTGCGGCGGGTGCCATCCGGTTGCTTTGGCTCCTTCCACAAAGCGACAAGGAGCGGACACTACCCACGTCAAAGCGGCAAACCGGATTGCATTGGGGCTAGCCCCAATGCCGTTGTGTTAGGTCGTGGCGGTGTACGGCGGGGTCGTGTGATGACGACGCGACCGCGTACGGCGGTCTCGGGTCCCGCCAGGCGTGGCGCGATGTGGTCCTGAAACCAGGTGCCGACCAGTTGGGTAATGCCGTCCAGATCCTCTGGCTGCTCGTACCACAGGATGCCGATCGCCCGCCCCTGCTCGGCCAGGACATATTGGAAGCCGCGGAACCCCGGGTGGCGCGAGGCCCTGGGCAGGAAGTCTGCGCGGAGCTCGTCGACCAGCACGTCATCGACGGGCAGGCGCAGCGTCATGTCGATGATCGAGGCATGCATGACGTGCTCCTTCCGGTCTGGGGTGCGGTTGCGCAGCGGGCCTCGGCGGCCCACGGTGCTCGGTGCGTGCTGCTGCCGGCCACAGCGGCCCGAGGTCATTGCCACCGTACGCGTGCAGCATCAGCCAGCATGTGGCGCACTAGGTAGTGTTCGGTGTCCGGAGGTGATCGCACTCGGATGCCACGAGCCGGCCAGACCAAGCCGCCGGTCACACCACGGCTGCCGGATCGGATCGCGATCGGGGTGCTGACCAGGACGTTCCCGCCCGAGCTGGTGGATCGGGTGATCGCTCGGACCGGGCGGGCCGAGCAGCGCCAGCGGCTGCTGCCCGCCCGCGTGGTGGTCTACTACACCCTGGCGATGTGCCTGTTCGCCCAGGTGGGCTACGAGGAGGTCATGCGGCTGCTGGTCGAGGGGCTGGCGTGGGCTCGGCGCTGGCGGGGCGCCTGGCAGGTCCCAGACAAAAGCTCGATCGCCCGGGCCAGAGCCAGGCTCGGGCCGGCACCGCTGCGGGAGCTGTTCGTTGAGGTCGCCCGGCCGTTGGCGACCCAGGCGACGCCTGGGGCGTGGTATCGGGGGTTGCGGCTGATGGCGCTGGACGGCTCGACCCTGGACGTGCCCGATACGCCGGCCAACACTGCGGCGTTCGGCCGGCCTGGTGGTGGCCGCGGCCAAGGGGCGTTCCCGCAGGTGCGGCTGGTGGGCCTGGTGGAGTGTGGCACGCATGCGGTGGTGGACGCGGCCATGGGCGGGCTGCATCTTGGCGAGGGCTCGCTGGCGCCGTCGCTTGCTCGCTCGCTTGCGCCGGGGATGCTGCTGCTGGTCGACCAGGGCCTGTGCGGCCTGGAGCTGTGGCGGACGTTGCAGGCGACCGGCGCGGAGCTGGTGTGGCGCTGCCGCCAGGATACGAAGCTGGAGGTGCTGGAGGTCTTCGCCGACGGCTCCTGGCGCAGCGAGCTGGGCGCCGGTCATCCCAGGCGCAGGCGGGTGGCGGTGCGGGTCATCGACTACCGCCTGGACGATCCTGGCCGCCCCTGCCAGCCGGAGGGCTACCGGCTCATCACCACGATCCTGGACCCCGACCTGGCGCCCGCGGCGGAGCTGCCGGCGCTGTATCCGCAGCGGTGGGAGACGGAGACCGCGCTGGATGAGCTGAAGACCCATCAGCGCGGCCCAGGAGTGGTGCTGCGCAGCCGCGATCCCGACGGGGTCCGCCAAGAGGTCTGGGCGCACCTGCTGGTCCACTACGCCATCCGCACCCTCATGCACCAAGCCGCCCTGCAGGCCGAGGTGGACCCTGACCGGCTGTCGTTTACCCGCACCCTGCACATCGCGCGGCGCCAAGTGACCAGCCAGGCCGCGTTTTTCCCCTCGGCGGCTGGCAAGGGCGATGCGCCAGGCGATCACTGAGGTGCTGCGGCACCTGCTGCCCCCACGCCGGCTGCGCGCCCTGCCGCGAGTGGTGAAGCGCAAGATGAGCAATTTCCCACTCAAGCGCGACCGCCATCGCCACTGGCCGCAGCCGACCAGGCCGCCAGACGAAGCCGCAGTGATCGTGCCCTGCACCGCCCGTGGACCCTAAGACGTCGTTTCGCTCCTTTGGGTTGGGGTATGGCATGATCGCGTGCCAGACCAGCCTCGTTGACAAGCTCGTCCCCGACGACCTGTGGGCGCTCGTCGAACCCCTGCTACCACCTCCACCCCGCCCACCCTACGGCGGCCGGCACCGCACCATCCCCGAGCGCAACTGCCTGGCCGCGCTGGTGTTCATGGCCCGCACCTCCACCCCCTGGGCCCTCCTGCCTGCCAAGGAGCTCGGCTGCGGCTCGGCCTCCACCGCCTGGCGCCGGCTGGACCAGTGGGCCAAGGCCGGCGTGTTCGACAAACTCCACCTCGCCGTCCTCGACCGGCTGGGGCTGGCCGGCCGGCTGGACTGGTCGCGCGCCAGCGTGGACTCCGCCAGCGTGCGCGCCAAACGAGGGGGGATCACGTTGGCGCGAATCCCGTCGATCGCGGCAAGCCGGGGTCCAAGCTCCATCTGGTCAGCGAGCGGGGTGGCCTGCCGCTGACCGCCGCGGTCACCGCTGCCAACGTCAATGACACGCTGCTGTTCGAGGCGCTGTTGGACGACGTGCCGGCGGTGCTGACCCCGGCCCGGCGGCGGCGCTGCCGGCCCGACAAGGTCGATGCCGACAAGGCCTACGACAGTGCCGCCAACCGCGCCTACCTGCGTCGCCGTGGAATCAAGCCGCGGATTGCGCGGCGTGGGGTCGACTCCTCGAGCCGGCTGGGCCGCCACCGGTGGCGGATCGAGCGGACGTTGTCGTGGCTGTCGTGCTACCGGCGTCTGGCGGTTCGCTGGGATCGGGACTCGGAGCGGTGGTTCGGGTTCGTGCTGCTGGCCTGTGCGCTTGTTTGCTTCAAGCGCCTCTAACCCGCCAACAGGAGCGAACGACGTCTAACACCACCAACACAAGCGACACGACGCCTTATAGGAACCACGGCTCCACGAGCACCAGGAACTCGCCACCCGGCGCTCGCGCAACGTCCATGTCGCTGGTGATGTCCTCGAAGCAGCCTCGCACAGCACCGCCACCCGAGGCTTGGACGTGCCGTAGGGCGTCAGCACCACGTCGTACACCAGGCCGGTGATGATGGAGTTGTCGCAGCCGTCGCAGTAGGCGCCGTCGCCAGCAGCAGCGTCGCCGACGTCGGTCACCTTGCCCGTTCCCCAGTCCACGACCGCAAGCATGCCACGACGTCGGAGTCGCGGTAGCGGCTCCATGCATCTTGCTGCTACCGATCCTGTGCCGGCCTGACCAGTTGAGATCCGATTGGCACCAGAGAAACTGGACAGAACGACACGACTACTCGAAGGCAGCGAGGCTCGTCGAGGTCGGCCAGCGGGCCCTTGGGGGCGCTACGGCTTGCGCCCGATGCCACAAAGCGAGTCGATCTCGGCGGGGGGGCCGGAGCCGGGCTCGGGACGCCATTCTAGGGGGGAGACGACGCCGGGTTCCACCAGCTCGAGACCGTCGAAGAAGCGAGCGATCCGCTCGGGGCTGCGGAGGTGGTAGGGCGGCTTGGCGGACTGGTTCCAGATGCGTGCGGCCTCCACCACCGCCGCGCTGGTGTCGGAGCTGTCGTTCATCGTCAGGTAGCTGCCGGAGGGCACGGCGCCCATGAGCCGTTTGACGATCGACTGCGCCTGGTCGTCGTCTTCGATGTGACCGAGGATTTACATCAGCATCATCGCGACCGGCTGGCTGAAGTCCAGCGTCTCGGCGGCG
>Ga0137384_10003699_pt1 | contig 12206 bp, 14 predicted proteins | sample SagtaG_2_FD_104922 | JGI IMG/M metagenome (GOLD analysis project Ga0137384, IMG submission 104922) | Vadose zone soil microbial communities from Sagehorn Ranch, Mendocino, California, USA - Sage2_R_60_16 metaG | ecosystem: Environmental > Terrestrial > Soil > Vadose zone | place: USA... | reverse complement strand
GATGACGAGCTCCTTCAGCCGCGAGGAGGTGATGCGCGTCACCGCGCCGCCCGAGAGCACGCCGTGGGTGATATAGGCGTAGACCTCGGTCGCCCCCTTCTCCAACAGCGCATCGGCGGCGTTCACCACCGTGCCGCCGGAATCGATGATGTCATCGACCAGGATGCAGGTGTAGCCCTCGACCTCGCCGATGACGTTCATCACCTCGGATTCGCCGGGGCGCTCGCGCCGCTTGTCGACGATGGCGAGCGGCGCATTGATGCGCTTGGCGAGGCCGCGCGCGCGCGCCACCCCGCCCACATCCGGCGAGACCACCATGACCTTGGAGAGGTCGAAGCGCTCCCTGATGTCGCGGACCATCATCGGCGCGGCATAAAGGTTGTCGGTCGGAATATCGAAAAAGCCCTGGATTTGGCCGGCATGCAGATCGAGCGTCATGACCCGGTCGGCGCCCGCGCGGGCGATGAGATTGGCAACGAGCTTGGCCGATATCGGCGTGCGCGGTCCGGGTTTGCGATCCTGCCTGGCATAGCCGAAATAGGGGATCACGGCGGTGATGCGCCGGCCCGACGCGCGGCGCAGCGCATCGATGATGATGAGCAACTCCATCAGATGGTCGTTGGCCGGGAAGGAGGTCGATTGAATGACGAAGACGTCCGTGCCGCGCACGTTTTCCTGGATTTCGACGAAGATCTCCATATCGGCAAAGCGGCGAACCACCGCCTTGGTCAGGGGAGTCGAGAGATGGGCCGCGATGGCTTCGGCCAAAGCGGGATTGGAGTTTCCGGCGACGAGCTTGATCGCTCCGTTCCGTGCCGCCATCCTTGCCTCCTCGACCGGCGCCCACGCTCCGATCCCAGGCGTACCACAAGTCGCCACCAAACAGAGATCGGCATCGGAATTTTGCAGACCGGCAGCCCCGACTGGCACACGCGGGGCCCTGATAACAAGGACGCGGCGAGCCTGGCAATACGAGCGGATTGACTGTCCCGGACTTTAGCCGGCTGGACTTTCGGCATTGGAGCGCTACCGGATGGGCGCGGCCTCGGCGAGCTTGGTCGTCCGGGTCAAATCCAGGAGCTGTTCCACCCCCGCATGGGCGATCCGGCGCAGCAGCGCCTCGTCCGCGGCGGCCCATTCCCTGCCGCCAGGGTCGCGGTGCGCCGGGCTGCCGACGCTCTCCTCGCCGCCCAGGCGGAACGCCCGGTGAAGCTCGGCATCATAGACATCCCATGCCCAAGCGATCGATGTAGCGCCGCCTTTCGAATGCGCCGCCAGATAGCTGCGGACGCGGTACGAGGCCTCGCCGCCGGCCGGCACCACGGCGATCCGGTGGGCCGCCGCTTCCTCGTTGAGGTCGCGGAAAAACCTGTGGAAAATCTCCGGCGGCGGACCGTCGATCGATTCGAAAGAAATGCTGGTGCCGCCCGCCTGAGCAGGCATGCCGACCATCGGGCCGATCGAGCCGCATCCCGCTGCCGCAAGGCTCAATGCGATGCACAGGATCGGGGCGCCGATCGCGGTCGGCGCGCGCCGGCAAACATAGAGCTCGTCCGCGCCGGCGAGGCGCCGGCCTCCGCCTCTCTGCATCGACATCCCCGCGGTCCTGCGAACGTTCTTGGCAAGGGCTTGTTCTTGGCAAGGGCTTGTTCTTGGGAAGCCCGGGATCGCCGGACAACGTGGATTTCGTAGCGTCAATCGGCAACCAGGTCCAGGCAGGTCATTGGCACGTCATTCATCTTCCGACAGCGCAATCGCATTGACATGCCGGCCGTAATCGGATTCGCCGCGATGGATCGAGCCCCGATAGCTGAAGAAATCCGCCGGCGATCCATAGGTGCAGCGACCGATGTCCTCGATGCGATCGATGCCGTGCTGGCGGAGCCGCGCCGCGATGTAGCCGGCAAGATCGAACAGGGCGTGGCCGGCGCGCCCGGACGGCTTGAAGAAACGCGCGTTCGCGCCGTCCGCCGCCGCGAACCGTGCCATGAATTCGGGACCGACCTCATAGTTGGGCTGGCGGATCATCGGGCCGATCGCCACCACCATGCGGGTGCGATCGGCCCCGCAGCGTTCCAGCGCCGCGGTCGTGGCTTCCAGAATGCCATGGAGGGCGCCGCGCCAACCCGCATGCGCCGCCCCGATGACGCCGGCCCGCGGGTCGGCAAACAGAACCGGCGCGCAATCGGCGGTGGTCACCCCAATCGCCATTCCGCGAATGCGGGTCACGATGGCATCGGCGCGCGGGCGCGCGTCGCGCTGCCAGGGCGTCTCGACCGTGACCACGTCGGCCGAATGGACCTGGTAGGCGGTCAGCAGGCGTTCTGGCGCGACGCCGAGCGCCGCCGCCATGCGGGCGCGATTCTCGGCGACCTTGGCGGGGGCATCCTGCGAGCCGATGCCGCCGTTGAGGCTCGCATAGATTCCCTCCGACACGCCGCCCGCGCGGGTGAAGAAGGCATGGCGGATGCCGGCCAGGTCGGACAGTGATGCGGCCTGGATCATCAAGGCTCGAAGCCGGGCGGGGGCCCGAGCTTCGGGTGGCTGAGCGCCATCGCCTTGAACAACCGGCCCATGCCGCGGCCGATGTCGCCGGTCAGCCGCTCGAGGCCGCGCTCGACCTCCATGACCTTGCTGGGCGGTGCCGTGCTCTTGAGCGCGACCGCCCGGGTCTCGATGCCGAGGCGACGCAGGAACTCACCCTGCTCGATCGGCCCATGGGCGGTCGCCCCCATGCTCTCGGCCGCTTCCGCCAGCGCCTGAAAATCAACATGGGCGGTCAGGTCGACCAGCCCGGGCAACAGCAGCGGATCGGCATAATTGTGCCTGCTGACGGCCTGCAGGGTATCGCCCGCCTCGCTCTTGGCGTGGCCGTAATCGATCACCAAAGCGGCGCCCTCGGAATGCTTGACCCGGCGGCCGAGCTCGAGCGCGGTCTGATCGGCGCGCCATTCGAAGACCTCGCCGATCTGCGCCCGCATGCCTCTCGGCAGCAGCTGATCGAACAACGGGATCGGATCCCGGGCGATGCTGAAACGAAGCTTTTGACCCTCATCGATCTTGATGACGCGCTCGTGCCAGCCGTCGGCGCACATGACCGCCTGGTGGACCGGCAGCGCATCGAAGAATTCGTTGGCGAGGATGATCGTCGGTCCGTCCGGCACCTCCTCGAGCGTCTTGTGCCATGTGAACGGCAGCCCGATGCCGTCGACGAACTCGCGCTGTCGTTGCTCCAGGAGCGGACTGATCTCGACGAAATGAACCGCGATGGCGGCGCGGAACTCGGGCATCACGTGGGCGGCCCGCAGCGCGTCCTGCATCATGCTGCCGCGGCCCGGACCGAGCTCGACCAGTTGCAGCTGCGCCGGCGAGCCCATCTGGCGCCAGACCGATCCCGCCCACAGGCCGAGCAATTCGCCGAACATCTGGCTGATCTCGGGCGCGGTGGTAAAGTCGCCGGCGGCGCCGATCGGATCGTTGGTCAGATAGTAGCCGTGCTCGGGATCGGTCAGGCACATGGTCATGTAATGCATGACCGGCAGCGGCCCGCCGCTGGTGATGCGCCGGCGAATTTCCGTTTCCAGCGGCGGGTATCGATTCGTCATGAGACGGTACTTGCCGGTTGGCGCCGTTGCGCCGCCGCGATGAACGCGAGGCCGGCGAGCATCAGCGGCACCGACAGCAGCATTCCCATGGTCATGCCCTGCCACAGAAATCCGAGCTGCGCATCGGGTTCCCGGAACAGCTCGCAGCAGATGCGGGCGATCCCGTAGCCGAGCGCGAATGCGCCGATAATGGTGCCCGGCCGCTTGAGGGCGCCGCCACGCACCAGCACGGCGAGCAGCACGAACAGAACGAGGCCCTCGAGGGTCGCCTCGTAGAGCTGGCTCGGGTGGCGGGGCAGCGGTCCGCCGTTGGGGAAAATCATGGCCCAAGGAACCTCGCTTGGGCGTCCCCACAGCTCGCCATTGATGAAATTGGCGACGCGGCCGAGGAACAGCCCGATCGGTCCGGCCGCGCAGGTCAGATCGCCGAGCGACAGAATCGGAATGCCGCGGCGGCGCGCGAAGGCGACCACGGCGAGCACGCAGCCCAGGAAGCCGCCGTGGAACGACATGCCGCCCTTCCACAATTGCACGATCTCGGCCGGGTTGGCGGCGAAATGGGCCGGATTGTAGAACAGCACATAGCCCAGGCGCCCGCCCAGGATGATGCCGAGCGTCGCCCACAAAACGAAATCATCGTAATCGATGACGGTCAGCGGCGCCGGTCCGCCCCAGAGCCTCGCCGAGCGGATGATGCCGCGCACATAGAGCCAGCCCGCCAGGATGCCGACGATATAGGCCAGAGCATACCAGCGAATGACCAGCGGCCCGAAATGCACCAGCACCGGGTCGAAGGCGGGGAAGGGGATGACGAATAGCGGCATGGGGCGACCCGGGCCGGCCGGTCATGCGGCCAGGCCGCCCATGAAGTCAAGGCGCGACCGATAGGCCAAGTCCCGCACCAAGCCCTGCACCAAGCCCTGCGCCAAGCCCTGCGCCAAGGCCTGCACCAGTCCTTGCGCCATGGCCGCGCCGGCCTTGCGTCGAGCCAGAACGATCGCCATTGTTGCAACGGCGCTTGGATCAAGCCGGTCGCGGCGACATCCGGAGGCAACCGATGACCCAGACCAGCAACCGGCTCTTCGACGAGATCGCGCGGCTGATGAACGATGCCGCCGGGGTCGCGCAAGGGGTCCGCCGCGAGTTCGACACGTTGTTCCGCACCCAGGCCGAGCGCTGGCTGCACGATCTCGATCTGGTCAAGCGTGAGGAGTTCGAGGCGGTCAAGGACATGGCGCGGCTCGCCCGCGAGGAGAACGAGGCCCTGAAGGCGCGCATCGCCGCGCTCGAGGCCAAGCTGGGGCAGGGCGGCTCGGCTCCGCCCGGCCAGTAGGGCTTTTGCTGTTAGGTAGGCACGGCATTTCACCCCCTCGCCCCGCTTGCGGGGAGAAGGAGCGCCTGGGCGCGGGATCGCGACCACGCGGTTTCCTTGTCATTTGCGCCCGGTCCCGTTATAAGCCGGCGCCAAGAATGGCCGCAGGAGCGGCCTTTTCCATTGCGGCAGACGCATGTTGCGGCAGACGCATGGAGAGGGTGGGCGTAGAGGAATCGTTGTAGAGGATTTATTGTCATGGCGACGGTTCGAGAGATGAATGCGACGGCGCGTCCGCGGGCCGGCAAGGGTGCCGCCCGGGCCGAGCGCCGCGCCGGCCGCGTGCCCGGCATCGTTTACGGCGACAACCAGCCCCCGCTCACGATCTCGGTCGAGCATGAGGAGCTCCGGCGCCGCATCTATGGCGGGCGCTTCCTCACCACGATCTACGAGCTCAACATCGATGGCACCAAGCATCGGGTCATTCCGCGCGATTTCCAGCTCGATCCGGTGCGCGATTTGCCGGTGCATGTGGATTTCCTGCGACTTGGGATCGGCGCCCAAATCCGCGTGCGCATCCCGGTCCATGTGTTGAATGCCGACCAGTCGCCCGGCGTGAAGCGGGGCGGCGCCGTCAACCTGGTGACCCACGCGGTCGAGGTGCAGTGCGCGGCCGACGCCATACCGGAATCGATCGATGTCGATGTCGCGGGACTGGAGATCAACTACTCGAAGCACCTGAACGAGATCACGCTGCCGGCGAATGTGCGGGTGATCGGCAAGGTCGATCAGACGCTGGTGACGATCGTGCCGCCATCGGGCTATGCGGAAGAGATGAAGGCCGCCGCGGAAGCCGCCGCGGCTGCCGCCGCTGCCGCTGCCGCCGCCGCGGCGGCGGGCGTTGCGCCGGCCGAAGGCGCGGCACCTGGAGCCGTGGGTGCGCCTGGAGCAGCGCCCGCCGCGCCGGCCGGGGACAAGAAGTAACCACGGCACAGGCGACGACCGTCATCCTTGGGGGCTCGCTCCGCACGGACCTCGGGATGACGGAGAAAATCCATGCAGCTCTTCGTCGGGCTCGGCAATCCCGGTTCCGGCTACGCCGGCAACCGTCACAATATCGGCTTCATGGTGGTCGACGCGATCGCCAAGCGCCATGGCATCGTCCCATGGCGGCGGCGCTTTCAGGGCGTGTCGGCGGATGGCCCGCTTGGCGGCGAGCGGGTCGTGTTGTTGCTGCCGGGCACCTATATGAACGAATCCGGCCGCGCGGTCGCGGAGGCGGCGAGCTTCTACAAGCTCGGCCTGCCCGACATCGTGGTGTTCCACGACGAGATCGAGCTTCCTCCCGGCAAGGTGCGGGTCAAGACCGGAGGCGGCAACGCCGGCCATAACGGGCTGCGGTCGATCACCGCGCATATCGGCAACGACTATCGCCGGGTGCGCATCGGGGTCGGTCACCCGGGCGTCAAGGAGCTGGTGGAGATGCACGTCCTGAGCGATTTCGCCAAGAGCGAGCGGGAATGGGTCGAGGCGCTGCGCGCGATCATCGCCGACAATGCCGCCCTGTTGGCCAAGGGCGAGGACGCGAGCTTTCAGAACAAGGTTCACCTCGCCATGCAGGCCAAGGGCTTCTTCGATTCGAACGGATCAGACGAGACAGGCAACTAGGAACTTCATGGGCTTTCAATGTGGCATCGTCGGGCTGTCGAATGTCGGCAAGTCGACGCTTTTCAATGCGCTGACCCAGACGGCCGTCGCGCAGGCCGCGAGCTATCCGTTCAGCACCATCGAGCCCAATGTCGGCGAGGTGGCGGTGCCGGACCCGCGGCTGGAGCGGCTCGCCGTGCTCGCCAAGTCGGCGAAGATCGTGCCGACACGGCTCATCTTCGTGGACATCGCCGGGCTGGTGCGCGGCGCCTCCCGGGGCGAGGGCCTCGGCAACCAGTTCCTCGCCCGCATCCGCGAGGTTGACGCCATCGCGCACGTGGTGCGCTGCTTCGAGGACCCCGACGTCACGCATGTCGAGAACCGGATCGATCCGATTGCCGACATCGAGACGATCGAGACCGAGCTGATGCTGGCCGACCTCGACAGCCTGGAGCGGCGCGTCGACGGGCTGGAGAAGAAGGCCAAGGGCGACGACAAGGAGGCGATGGAGGCCGCCGAGGCGCTCGTCTTGGTCAATCGCGCGCTCGTCCTGCTGCGCGACGGCAAGCCGGCGCGACTGGTCGAACGCACGCCCGACGAGGAGAAGGCTTTTCGCGCATTGGGCCTCCTGACCTCGGCGCCGGTGCTCTATGTCTGCAACGTCGATGAGGCGGCCGCGGCCGCCGGCAACGCCTTTTCACGCCGGGTCGAGGAGCGGGCGCAGGCGGAAGGCGCCGGCTGCGTCGTCATCTCGGCGAAGATCGAGGCCGAGATCGCGGTGCTGTCGCGCGAGGAGCGCGCCGAGTATCTCGCCGCCATCGGGCTCAAGGAGCCGGGCCTCGATCGGCTCATCCAGGCCGGCTATGCGCTGCTCGATCTCGTCACCTACTTCACGGCCGGGCCGAAGGAGGCAAAGGCCTGGACGGTGGTGCGCGGCACCCGCGCCCCGCAGGCGGCCCGCGTCATCCACACCGACTTCGAGCGCGGCTTCATCCGCGCCGAGACCATCGCCTACGACGATTACGTGAGGTTCGGCGGCGAGGCCGGCGCCCGCGATGCCGGCCGGTTCAGGCTCGAGGGCAAGGACTACGTGGTCGCCGACGGCGACGTGCTGCATTTCAGCTTTGCGACGTGACCTCGGTCCTGTAGCCCGCATTGAGCGCTTGCGAAATGCGGGATCGGCGGTCCCGGATTTCGAAAAGCGAAATCCGGGCTACGCGCCGTCATCTGATATCCCCGCGATTGCGGATCGCGCCGAGATGCTCGTTGATGCGGAACGTGATCAGCACGAATTCCGAGACGATGCGAACGAAGATCACGCCGACCAGCGTGCCGATCAGGCTCGAGATGATCAGGAACAGGCCGCTGAGCGGCTGCAGCATCAAGAGCGCCAGCCCGGACAGAATTCCCGACAGGCCCAGCACCACCGTGATGACGACCGCGAGCCAATAGAACACCTTGATGATCGAGGGCGTGATGAAGCGCTCCCACTGAAAGAGATCGCGAAGACGAAAATCGAGCATGGGCCCTCCCTTCGGCTCCCGGCGCACCCCGGGGTCTGCGTCGATCGTGCTCCGCCGCGCTCTCACATCCCGCCGCAAGCGGGCGGAGACTGCACTGGCGGCCTCTGCCGGTCAATCGATCGGGTCGCGCGCAAGCTTGATCGCACACGGCCAGCCGGCGGCCTCATTCAGCTTGCCATAACCATGTTCCATCAGCCTGCCGTAACCATCCTCGACGAGTGCAACGGATCGGGGTCGTGCACGTTAACAAAGCAGGAGGAGTCGGACGCTAGCCTTTGATGCGAAGTTTCGGGGGAAACTTGCTTCGGGGTGAGGACAATGCGGCCTTCGTTTGGATACGCCCTCGTGCTGTTCACGGTCGCCGGCGTGGCGCTGGCGGCGGCGTTCGAGCTGACGGTGGCTGCGGCCGATCGTTCGGGCGATTTCACCAACAGCATCGGCGGGCCGGAAAGCGCGCGCGATTTGCCGCTCTCCGACGAGCAGCGCGGCCGCATCTTCGACAGCATCATGAAGATTCACGATGCGCCCGTCGCGAGCGTGCCGCCGACCGCGACCGCGCTGCCGGGATCGGTGGCGTTGCAAGATTTGCCGGCGAGCGTCCAGAGCGACATCCCAATCGTGCAAGGCTACAAATTCGTGAAGCTCGACGACCGCATCCTGCTGGTCCGTCCCGCCGACCGCTCGGTGGTCGCCGTGATGCCGCGCTACCGGATCATCCTGGATTGACAGCCAAGACCCAACTTGCGCCCTCATCCCGAGGAGCGCGCTCCTGGGCACTTGGCGAAGGACGCGCGCGTCTCGAAGGATGGCCGCGAGTCCGTGGCGTGCATCATCCTTCGAGACGCCGCGCGGAGCCTGTCATCGGGCCGGCCTTTGGCCGGACCCGTTGGCACGGCTCCTCAGGATGAGGTCAGAAGGTTCCCAGGCTTGCAGACGGGCGCGTTGCCGTCGACGAGCGATCTCTCTGAAGGTCGGCTTCACCCGCGGGCGCGAAGCGTCCCGTCGCTCTTCCACTTCGCGAGGCTCTCGGTGATGATCTTGGTCGACTGCATCGCCGATTGGCTCAAGTGGGCATATTCGGTGATCTCGCGCTGAACCCGCACGCCTTCGCTTTGCAGCAGCTCGCGCAGCGTCTGCAGCTCGACGATCAGCCGGTCGATCTCCTGCACCGAGGAGCCGGCCACGCGCTGCAGCAGCGTCCCGATATTGTTGGCGACCGCCTCGCTTTCGGCCTCCGGCTGCCGCCGCAGCGTCGCCACGTCCCGGCGAACGAAATCGCGGATATCCCCTTCCACCGCGCTTTCCATCGATTTGTCGAGGTCGGCGGGCTCTCGAGATTTGATCAATGTCATGAGAATCACCCCGTTCCGGCGGTCTACGCCGTTTCCACCGGTGCGATTGCGGCATGCGAATGTGACCACTTCACGGCCGTGCCGGCCGACATCACAACTTAGCGTCACGTGCCCGACAGAGATTCTGCTTATTCTTTGATCGCTTCCCGGTTCCGCCCCCTTATGAGGATACCGTCGCGGCCGTTCGGCGCGCCCCGATGTGCGCTTGGTCCATTGATGATACAGTCGGATACAGAGCACCGCGGTTATAGCGCCGGCCATTCGCCTGGCCGCGCGCTTGTTAATAACAACGAATTAACAAGCACTCCAAGTGGGAACCTCGCGGCCCTTTCCGCTCGTTCCCGGCCCCGCTTTCGCGAGGGTAAACCCAACAAAAAGCCCGGCACGTTGATCTGGGCCGGGCGCGGATCGCCAGTTTGTATTTCCCGATTAGTGCGATTTGGCCGTTGGAGTCAACGGCGCAATTCGCCTCATTTTGCCTAATAGGCCAGGATGATCTCGTCGACGGTGGGCTTCACGGCGCGAATCGCGGCGTCGGTGGAGACGAATTCCTTCTCGCCCGGCACGGCCTCGCGCGCCTCCTCCGATGCCTTCGGGTCCGGCTTGAGCTGGATGCCGAGCCGGCAGCCGTCCAGCGGCAGGGCCAGCATGCCGCCGTTCCAATCGCTGACCAGCGCCGCGCCGGCCTTGTCGAAGCCCGTGAGCTTGAAGGGCTTGCCGTTGAGCTTCTCCAGCGCCGCGAGCGGCAGGCCGAGGTGAAGCCCCTTCGGGGCCGTCCAGGTGGACTGGCCGGTGATCACGATCAATCGCGTGCCGGCGCGCGTGGTGTCGTCGTCCCACAACACTTCGAGGCGGCGCTTGGGATCCTTGGGAAACAGCACCGACGCCATCATGGTGGCGCCGTCGGCGCCGCTGACTTGCGCGAAATCGATGTTCTGCGCGCCGAACGACTGGGCGAGCCTGATGTGGCCGGACTCCTTCGCGAAGGCGCCCTTGCAGGCCACCGCATGGGCGGGTTCCGGCGGCTTCGCGGCCGGCGCCGGCTTTGCCGGCAGGGACTGCGTAAGCGCCGGCGGCGGCCGCACGATCTGCGAGGGCGAGATGAGCTCGTCATCCCGCAGCTGCGGCTGCGGCAGTCCCTGCGCGGAGCGCGGGCGCGCGGATTGCTGCTGTTGCGCCGATGCGGCAGTCCCCAGCGCCACCGCCGCGCCGGTCGCCAGCAACAGGCAGAGCCAACGATGATCCATCTAACCCTCCGGCCGGTGATCGGGCGACGCCTGCAGTCCGGTCGATGTTAGACCGGACACCGTTCAGTCACAATGTGACAATGCCTCGCCGCCCCCGCATCGGGTAGGGTATTTTCCGGAAAAATGGACTCCGGTTTTCAGAACCGAATCCCGCGGGATTCAATTGCAGCATCAGCCCGCAGCAGAACCGGAAGGCTTCCGCCGCAAAGCCGCCCCATCGGGTCCCGGAACCGTGCTATACGTAATGCGTTGGGTGATGGGATCGGGGGCTTCGCCGACACAGGGAGCTTCGATGAAACCCTTTGCCACCATCGCGGTCGGCCTGACGCTTGCGGCGGGAGTTGCCGCCGCGCAGGCGCAGACCGTCACCCGCCAGATCACCAGCGAGCCGGTCGAAACGGTCCTTACCCAGACCCCGAACGGCACCGCCGTGACCCGGCGCATCCTCACGCCCGAGCCCGGCTTCACCACCTATGGGGTGCCGGCGTACGACCAGCCGCCGCTGGCGGCCACAGCGCTCGCCCCGGATTACGTCGGGCCGGCCGCGACCTTCACCACCCGGCGCGTGATCACGAGCCGTCCCGCCGTGGTCACGAGCCGTGCCACCACCGTCGGCGTCGCCGAGCGCACCCAGGTCACCACCCGCAAGGTGATCCCGAAGGCGACCGCGCCCGTCCGGACCGTGGTCCGCACCGTGGTGCGCCCGGTGTTCGTGCCGCCGCCGCCGTCCGACCTGCCGCTCGTGCTCAGCCCCGAGCAGCGCCAGATCGTCTACCGCACCATCGTGCGGCGCGACCTCTACCCGGCGCCGGCGGTCGCGCCCTGGCCGCCGGTGGTGGCGCAGACCGAGCTCGTCGCGCCCGCGACTTATCCGCTGCGGACGATCTATCCGGCCGACAGCGGCTATGTGGATTACGGCTATCGCGATGAAGGCTACCGCTATTCTTCCTACGCCTACGAGCCATCCTATCGCGATCGCTACGTGTACCGCTGGGACGGCGTGCCGCTCGTGGTCGGCGCGCGCATCCCGCCGAGCGTGCCGCTCGTCGCGGTGCCCGATTGGGTGGCGGCCCGCATCCCGGCGGCCCGGCCCTACAGCTACGCGGTGCTCGACAACCGCGTCTATCTGGTCGATCCGGCCACCGCCATCATCGTGGCGGAGATCGCGCCGTGAGGGGCTAGACCCATGTCTCGGAGTCATGGCCGGGCTTGTCCCGGCCATCCACGCCCTGCTCGCTGAGCTGAGCAAGAAAGACGTGGATGCCCGCGACAAGCGCGGGCATTACGGCGGAGGGTCGGTTCAATCACATCGAAACATGCTCTGGCGACGCCCAGCGCCGGCGAATTCGGGTCTTCTCCGAATTCGCCATCGGCGACATGGTGCGGTAGACTTTCCGCGTCTGCGCAACGACGCAATCGCGTATAGGAATTCCATTTCGAACCTTCGAAACCTCCTTTCGCATGCCGCGGTCGGCGTGCTCGCCGCGGCAACCGCCGCGCTGGTCACTTACGGCGCTGTC
>Ga0137384_10003696_pt1 | contig 12208 bp, 10 predicted proteins | sample SagtaG_2_FD_104922 | JGI IMG/M metagenome (GOLD analysis project Ga0137384, IMG submission 104922) | Vadose zone soil microbial communities from Sagehorn Ranch, Mendocino, California, USA - Sage2_R_60_16 metaG | ecosystem: Environmental > Terrestrial > Soil > Vadose zone | place: USA... | reverse complement strand
TTCTTGCGGCCGCACCTTCCGTGGCCGGCTGAAGATCTCGGATATGTATTCCTGTGGCTGCTGTTCGCGCCTTTGGGGGTTGCTCTCTATCAAGGGCAATCCTCCCTAGTCTTGTTGGCGCTTTACGCAATCAGCTTTGTGTGCCTCAAGCATAGAAAAGAATCCCTCGCGGGCTTCGTTCTTGGACTCGGGCTGTTCAAATTCCAGCTCGTGCTGCCTTTTGTCCTGATACTCGCATTTCGAAAGAAGTGGCGATTCTTGTCCGGATTTGCGATCACTTCATTCTTTCTCTTCTTGCTTTCTATGATCGCGGTGAGTTGGAGGGGTCTCGCCGACTATATTCGATTTGTCCTGACCATCGGGAACAACCCACAGAACGAGTCTTACGGTTCGGCGGTGGACATGCCGACGATTTCTGGTCTTCTATATGCGCTTTTCCGCGGGAAAGTCGGCCACGGATCGCTGAATGTCGCGGTCGCAGTTGCCAGTCTCTTACTGCTTGCGTTTGTCGCTTGGCGATGGCGGAGCAACTTATCGAATGAATCATTTGATTTAATGTTCGCGGCCGCGGTGGCAGCGGCCCTGCTGACCAGTTCTCATATGTTCACTCATGATTTCAGTCCTCTTGTGCTGCCGATGTTTCTGGCCGGAGCTCGCTCAACAGAACGGAGTTCATCCTCTTGGCTGTTGCGGCTTGCCCTTGTGCTCCTCTGGGCTTTCCCAGTGTATTTTGCCTTAGTTACCTGGCATTCCCTATACCTGTTATCTCTGGTCCTGTTTCTGTTCGCGTATTCTGCGATCTACCGCGCCGGACGGCTCGCTCAGAGCCAGCCAGAGCTGCGAACTATAGGAGCCAAATGCTAGTTTCTACCGGGGCAGAGCGCGAGGCACCGCTGAAGGAACAAGCGAGCGCATCCAGGCCCGACTCTTGCGGCTCCAGTACATGGGACAGTGTGATTTCATTTCTGATTTTCTTCGCCTGCTTTGCATATCTGTGTATTTTCCTGCGCCATTCCACGTTGGAACCGGACGAAGGCATCGTCCTACGGGGCGCTGAACGCGTGTTGCATGGAGAAGTGCCCTATCGCGATTTCTTCTCCTTCTATACCCCAGGGTCGTTCTTCCTTTTGGCGTTCCTTTTCCGCGTATTTGGTGACTCGTTCGTGGTTGCCCGTGTGAGTCTGGTGGTATGCGGAGCAATTTGTTCAGTAATTACCTATTTACTCGCTCGACGCGTGTGTACGCACTGGATCTCAGTTCTCGCGGCATTACTCGCAACCACGGCAGGGGCCGCTTTCAGATTTCTGGTGCTGCATAACTCCTATAGCACTCTGTTCGCCTGCGTGGCTCTTTACGCCGCCGTACGGCATGTCGAGAAGCGGATTTCGCTATGGGCTTTCGCGGCTGGCTCATTCGCGTCGCTCACTTTCATATTCGAGCAATCAAAGGGCGCCGGACTCTTTGGCGGAATTGTCCTCGGTTTGATGTTGTTGCGATTTACTGCAAATACACGCGACTTAGAGACGCCGAATTTCGCCATGCTCGTCCTGGGGTTTTCCTGGCCACTCTTACTTACGGTCATGTATTTCGCAACGCATCAGGCGACAGGCGTCATGCTGCAAAGCTGGCTGTGGCCACTGCGCCATTACACCCAGGCAAATCACGTACCCTACGGTTTCCAGAATTGGTCCGACCAATCTCGAACTGCGATATTCCATACTGGGCCCCTATTGCTTCGCGCGGTGCAGATCTTGCTGGTATCCTCCGACCTCATGGTTCCCGTCTTGCCGTTAGTATCTATCGGATTGCTGGTTTATTGGAGTACGAGAATATTTCGCGGCGATGCACCTTCAGCTGAATCCAGCTACTACATCCTGGCTTGTTCGATTCTCGCCGGTCTGCTTGCTTCTGTCGTGATCGTCAGACCTGACATCCTTCACTTCATGTATCTTGCGCCGCTCTGGTACGTCATTCTCGCCTGGATATTGGGATCAACCGGTGCTCGCAATCGGCTGCTGCTAGCGACACGGCCGATCCTGACCGCGTACACAATTGCTGCATTTGGGTTGCTGGGCATGGCCCTGCTTTCGGTTGCAGTGGGCGCCGACAAGACTGTGCACACCGCCCGGGGGACCCTAATGACCAATGAAAAAGAAGACGCCCTACCCTACCTTCAGACTCACACAGCGCCCGGACAAGAACTCCTCGTTTATCCGTATCTTCCGCTCTACAACTACTTGAGTGCAACTCGCAGCCCTTCGCCTCTCGATTATTTTCAACCGGGAATGAATACGCCCGGGCAGGGAGCCGAGATCATCACCTCTCTCAACTCAGGGCGTCCGGTTCCCGTGTTATTCGAGCCCTGGTTTCCCGAAAAATTTGCGAATTCCTGGCCTGATACTCCATTCGCGGCGATTGCAAACGATCCGGTCGCGGATTACATTGTGCGGAATTATCGAATATGCAAGATGTTAAGTTCCGCGTCAGGCTGGCGTTTTCACTATATGGTGCCAAAAGAAACTGCATGCCCATAAAACGTAACCCACCGCACTAAACTGAGCTCGCAAGCACGCATGCTTTCTTATCGAACACCCCCAACGAATTCGCTCACTGTGCCGGCGGGACTTCCCGTACGCACTAAGGTATTCATTTTGGCTGCATCCACTTATCTGATCACAATCAATTTCTGGACTTGGGGCATCGCTGCTCCGCTCGCTCTTGCTGGCCGAGGTGACTTCCGCCAGTTTTATGCGGCTGGAGCAATGGTGAGTGCCCACAAATTCGACGAAATCTACGATTACGCGACGCAAAAGGACTTTCAAGATAGACTCGTTTCCCCGGAACGATCCGCCTTGCCGTTTGTGAGTCCCGCCTATCACGCGCTTCTGTTTGCACCGTTGAGCTTACTGCCGTATCGGATAGCTTATTTTGTGTGGTTCGCTTGCAACGTCGCAGTGTTGGCATTGTGCTTCATGCTGCTGCGGCCTTGGATGCAGAATCTGCGAGCCATCTATTCGTGGCTCCCGCTCGTCTTGCTTATGGGGTTCGAGCCGCTGGCCGCAGCGCTGGTTCAGGGACAAGATTCCATCCTGCTGACGGGTCTCCTGAGTTGTGCGCTTATTCTGTTAACTCGAAACCGAAATTTTTATGCTGGTCTGCTGGTGGGCCTGGGATTCTTCAAGTTGTCGATTGTTTTGCCGATCGCACTCCTGTTTCTGATCTGGCGTCGCTGGCGATTTTCGATCGGATTTGCCGCCTCTGTGATTCTGCTCACTGCAGTATCAGTCGGACTGAGTGGCATTGCGCAAACCGAGCTCTATATCGCTTCGTTGGTCGCAATCGCCGGACTCAGGCCACCCGTATCTAATCTCTCGCGATATCCAATAACGCTTCAGCAGATGGCAAATGTGCACGGATTCTTGTTTGGAATCGGCAGTGGCTGGACGCCCAAGCTGTGGCTGCACGCCATGACAGTCCTGCTTTCGTTCGTGGTATTGGCTTGGACTGCACGGAAAGCAAGGCACATTAACGAACCTTCAATGCTTCTCCTGGCCATTCCATGCAGCGTTTTGGTAAGTCACCACACCTACATCCATGATCTGAGCGTGCTTCTCATTCCAATCGTGGTCCTGCTTGGTTCTGTCTCCCAGTTCGAGGGCAATGCAGAAAAAAGGAGAGGCTCAACCACTCAGGCGGCAACTCTTATGTTTGTAGCACCGGTGGCAGAGTCTTTCTCGCCAAACCACTTTTTTGTGGTTGCATTAGTAGTCTTATTCTTTCTGAAGACGATTGGCGATACGGTACAAAGGAGCGAGGACGCGTCTAGCATCCCGAAATCATCTTTGCACCAGAGCTAAGCCTTACCCTCCTCGACCGGTCGTGAGTGCAATCCCCGTGCAAAGAAGTACCAGGAAAACCAAACGAGACTACTCCAAAAATAAATTCCTGTCGCAAACGGAATCTTCGAGCGAAGGATCAGCAGTAGCAACATGTTCAGAAGAGAGAACACGATCAGCGCCAACTTGGTTCTGACTTTCATCTGGGCCCGTGCCTGGTACGCGAAGGCTGCGCCCTGCAAAATTGCCGGCAGCAGCACCGACTCATCGGCAAGCCACGAATACGGCGTCGTTAGCACCGACACAATCAGGAGAGCGGGGCCGTGCTCTGTCCAAGTCCAGTTGGCGAAGTTCCGCCAAAAAAACGACACGCACCAGACGAGGCCTCCTGCTATGGGGACGAACTGCACCCAGAACAACCGATGAAAAAATATCAGCCGGAGCACGCCACTCAGCGCCGGGATAAACTCGTGGGCGATCGAAGCCGTACGTAACATCTCCCGGTAATCCTGAAACACTCGGACATTGAACAAGAGTGCTATCGCGATGGCAGATAGGAAAGCGCAGATAAACCCCAAGGCTAATTCGCGCTTTTTTCGCGCGACTACCCACAAGAACAACGTTATCCAGAAAAGGGATAAGAGATGAGGCTTGGCAAACGGAAGAATTAAGACCGCGCCAGCCCAAAAAGGACGTTCCCGCTCCCACCAGAGAAAAAGAACGATGCCAAGAAGCAGCACTAACCCCATCTGTCCAGAGACTAGACAAGCAGGAATCGGAGCGAATGTATATCCGACGGCGGAAACCAGATCTCGGGGCGTACACTGCCCGTATAGAGTTCGACAGAACCTCATCGCAGCCAACAAACTTCCGAACGAAAAGGCCATCCAACACAGCCAAGCTCCGAATGGCGACAACGGTCCCAGCGGGACTACCATGAAAAGGGACCAAGGCGGCGTACGAAGTACCAGCGGTCTTTCGTCGGAATAGCCGTGCTCACGTTCCAGCCTGAAGACCTGCGGATGATCGTACGGGTTTTGCCCCTGAATAAGCAGCCTGCCAGCCGACCAGTAAGCTAGCGAGTCACGGGCTGCCACATTTCGCCTGATGTCCGGAAAGCGAGAAAACAGCATGTAACACACGAATCCGGTTGCAGCAGCCCCGAGTAGGAGAGTCACACCTCTCTTCGCGCTCATTGTTCCTTTCAAAACACTCAGATTACGGCCTGATCCCAAACTGCGCGAGGAATCTTTGCGGGAAACGTGAAGCAAGCGTGTTCACATTGGCAACACTCCGGCACCCGCTGTTCCTGGATCCATTGGTGCCATGCCGGGCGTAAGCAGTTCATTCATAAGCTTATTTTCGTACTGGCCTCAAATTCCCGGTTTTGGTCACTCGCTTGCACCATTGTGCTGGAGAGGGTGCGGATCGCCCCAGAGCGTCACTATGCGCCCATTTTCTGAGGAGCCCAAAATCATGACCATGTTCATTCTGACTGCTTTGACCCGTCTGCACAAAGACGAAGCCGGACAAGGCCTGGTGGAATATCTGCTTATCTTAGCGCTGGTTGCGTTCGCTGCCACAGCGGGGATGGGCAGTCTGGCCAGCTACTTAAACGTCGCCTTCAGTACGGTAGGATCGCTGCTGAACGCCTACATCACGTAGTCGAGAAGAACGTTCAGTGGAATCGGATTCCGTCCGCCCGCGACTTGTTCCGGGCGGGCGGAGTAATTCTATTAAAGATTTGGTACGTATGCCTCAGCAGCAGTTCGGCCTCTGACCCGCTGTATCCTAATGTAGTCACTCACCCCGGTAATCTGGTTTCTAAAGTTAACCAAGGGAAAATCCATTCCATTTCTCTTGGCTCGCCGGGCAGTCCGATGACGGCCTTCCGCTCCCCAAAAATTAGCTAATGCCTTTCTTATCTGTGTAATATGTCGCGCGCAAGTTAGCCCTATGCAGCCCTCTGGATTTGGCCACTGACTTGCGATACTCCCTTCCAGTGATTCCGTCGCGAACGCCCCAAGCGCGTTGGATCCAAGTTCAATAAGATAAATCTGAGGAGACTACAATCATGATGACCTTCGTTCTAACTTCTCTCGCCCGCCTGCACAAGGATGAGGAAGGCCAGGGCTTGGTGGAATACCTTCTGATTTTGGCATTGGTTGCCTTCGCGGCCACCGCCGGAATGGGCAGTCTGGCCAGCTACCTGAATGTGGCGTTCAGCAAGGTCGGATCGCTGCTCAACGCGTACATTACATAGAGATGTTTGAATGGGGTCTGCTCGGATTGTTGTATTTGCGAGCAGACCTCAACTCTTTGAATTCGCTGCTCACGTTGCCGCACAGCCCGCGGTACATTACCCAACACTAGTGAGATTAGAAGGGCCTCGTTTAACATCTGTTTTGCAATCAGCCGTTTCGCTGGTCCGCGGAGTGCGCAAGGCAGCCCGGAAAAATTTGAAATCGTGCGGCATGGGCCTTCGCCGCGGGGTGACTTATGGGTTTACAGAGACTGATTACGGCTTTTATGGTGGCGGCCGTTCTCGCCGGCGGCATCACCTTTCTCTTTTATCGTCGCATGAATTCGAACAAGCCCAAAGCTGCGCAGATCGTTGTGGCGGCGACTGATCTTTCAGTGGGACTCACACTGTCTCAGAAAGACGTATCGCTTATGGATTGGTACAGTGATGCACTGCCATCGGGAGCTTTCACCAAGACCGAAGCGGTTGTGGGACATCCATTGCTTTATCCCATGTCCGCGAAAGAGCCGGTTCTTCAGCGAGATCTTGGTCTTGAAGGATCGGGCATCGGCCTGGCCGGAAAAATACCTGAAGGCATGCGCGCCGTTGCAGTTCGGTCCAATGAAATTGTCGGTGTAGCCGGTTTTCTCTATCCCGGCTCACGCGTGGACTTGTTGATGACCTTTACTCCGCCGGGGGGTAGTAATATACCGATCACCCAGACAGTGCTTCAGAATGCCGAAGTCCTCACCGCCGGGCAGACGATCGAACCTGATCCCCAGGGCAAGCCTCAAGCTGTCAGCGTTGTCACACTTCTACTGAATCCGGAGGATTCCCAGAAACTACAGTTGGCTACGGCTCAGGGAACGGTTCAGTTCGTATTGCGCAGCGGTGCTGACCAAAAAAAGACCCCGGAATTAAGGCCCACACGCTTGGACGAATTGGTAATGGGAAGCAAACCAGCTGCGCCCGTAGTTGCTGCTCCGGGTGTCAAACACGGTCCAAGGAAAGCGACTCCGCAAGCGCCTATTTATTTAATGGAAGTGATCCAGGGGACACAGCGTTCGGTTCAGAAATTCTAGAGTGAGGATTCGGGTACCTCAAAAACGATGAGAACTTTCGCGTTGGAACAATTTAAGCGTTTTGCTCTCGCTGTGGGTATTTTGCTGTTGTCAGCACCTATACCAGCGGCGGCCCAGTCTGAGGGGCAGGCATTACACGTGTTTGTTGGAAAATCCGTCGTCATCAATCTGCAATCGCCGGTTACCCGGATCCTGTCCAGCAATCCCTCAATCATAGATACCCTGGCTACATCTCCGACTCAGGTCGTGGTCGAAGGCAAAGCTGCAGGCTCCAGCAGCTTGATCTTGTGGGACGCGACCGGACACTCCCAAATGCTTGATGTCACTGTGGACGTCAATATTTCTCGACTTCGCACGGCGCTCGAGGAAACGTATCCAGGTGAGACCGTCAACGTTCAGTCAGACGGTGCACATCTTATCCTGGTCGGCACGGTTTCTGACCCGAAGATCGCTGAGGACATTGGTAAAATGGCGACCGCCTACTCAGGTGGAGTTGTGAATTCGCTCGTTGTTGCTCCGGTACACGAGCAGCAGATTCTGCTTGAAGTCAAGTTTGCCGAAGTCGATAGGACAAAGCTGCAGCAGTTTGGGATCAACTTTTTCAGCACTGGTGGTGGTAATACACCCGGATCAGTAAGCACTCAGCAATTTGGTCCGCCAACGGTTACCGGCGATGTGACCGGGGCAATCGGAGCACCGATTCAAGGAACCCACAGTTCCTTCCATTTCAATGATCTCCTTAACTTGTTTATTTGGCGCCCAGACCTCAATTTGGGGGCAACCATCCGCGACCTCGAAACTAAGTCCGTGTTGCAAATTCTCGCGGAGCCTAACCTGCTTGCGCTAAATGGTCAAAAAGCGACGTTTCTTGCCGGCGGCGAGTTCCCATTTCCAGTTGTTCAAGGCGGTTCCAACGTCGGAGTTGTAACCATTCAGTTCCGGCAATTCGGTATCAAGCTGGAGTTTCTAGCGACCGTAGGCAAAGACAATGTTATCAGACTGCACGTCGCTCCTGAAGTCAGTACCCTCGATTTCGCCAATTCGCTCACGATTCAGGGCACCACAGTTCCAGCGTTCTCAACCCGCCGTGCTGAAACCGAGCTGGAGCTGAAAGACGGACAATCGTTTGGGATCGCAGGCTTGCTCGACAATCGTGCCCAGGTGCAGCTCAGCAAGCTCCCGGGGATCGGCGACATACCCGTCTTGGGTGCGCTGTTTCGGTCCAGGAGCATTAGCCGCAGCAATAGTGAACTGATTGTGCTGGTAACCCCGCACGTCGTGGATCCAGTGCGCATGGGGACTCCACCAAAGGAAGCTCCGGCGAACCCGGTTAAATTCCTTACAAACCCCGTATTCGACAAGAACTTGCTGCAAATTGTCCCCGGGGTCAAGGATTCAGGTAAAGATACCAACACGCAACCCGCTCCGAGTGTGAAATGAACCCGATGTCCATGCGAGACGCGCTTAATAATTCGCCGCGCGAGAGCTTCTCAGCAAGTGAGCCCCTCTCGGTCGTTGGGGTTTGTTTAGACGAAGGGACTTGGACCGTCCTCAAGCAATTTGCCGAGTCTGCACCGCTGATTCGTCTTCGTTCACATCTTTCTGAATATCGCGTCCAGGATACAGAGTCGGCGACTGACTGGCTGGGCACACCGGCTCCCGACATTTGCATCGTTGACTTCGATCGCGACCGCCGCCGGGCTGCGCTGGCCGCCGAAAGTATTCACAGCGCCGCGCCTGAAACCGCCGTGTTTGCAGTCTCAACCGACGCACAGCCGGACCTAATCATTCAAGCGATGCGCAGCGGATGCAGCGAATATCTCCTGAAGCCAATGGGGCGAGAACAACTTCTCAATGCGGTTGCGCGCGTCGGTGGCAGAAGGAAAGAGCGTCTGCAGCCGTTCAAGGCGCAGGTGCTGGCCTTTATGGGCGCCAAGGGCGGATGCGGTGTTACAAGTGTGGTCACGCAGCTCGGCGCCATGCTTGCGAATTCGTTCTCGAAAAAGACGCTCGTCGTGGATCTGCATCCCGACTTCGGGGACACTGCTCTCTACCTTGGTCTCACAAAATATCGCTATCACTTCTTTGAGTTAGTCGAGAACAACGATCGGCTCGATGCGGAGCTGCTACAAAGTTTCCTAGCCCATCACTCTAGCGGTTTGGATCTGATTCCCGCCCCAGAGGGCAACGATGCGCCGCGCCGCATCCTCCCCGGCGCAGTCGCGCAGACTTTCGAGTTTCTGCGCATGCGCTATGACTTCATTCTGGTGGACATGGCTCCAGGATTGAGCGACGAAAATCTTGAAATGATTCGCCACTGTGACCAACTTCACATGGTTACTGTTTCGGAGGTTTCCGCGCTCCGCAACGTCGTACGCCATCTCGATTATTTGACCCGGAAAGAAATTCCTCGTGAGCGATTCAGGGTCGTCCTCAATCGCCATCAGAAGCGCGCTTTGATCGGCGACAGCGAAATTGAAAAGACAATCGGTCAGAAAATTTACTGGAAGGTCCCAAATCAGTATGCGCATGTGGTGAAGGCCATCAACGGCGGAGATCCGGTTGCGCAACTGTCAAGTTCCGACGTCACCAAGAACTTGCGGGACCTTGCGTCACACCTCGGAGCAAAGCCCGCTTCCGGGGAAAAGAAAAAAGAGAGCTCAGGGTTCCTGGGGCTTCTGGGAAGGTCTTAAGGGGGAAGTATGGGGGAGTTCAATTCGATTTCGGCTCAATTGGGAACCAGTTCGGCAGCCGCCGGGGCTGAGGCGAAGCGCACTGGCCTGAGCTTCAAAGAGTACCAAGACCTGAAGTCGAGCGTTCATCGCGATCTCATCAGCCGAGTAGATCTCGAGCGTGTCGCTAACCAGCGGGATGAGTACACGCGCGGACAGGTGCTCTCAGTAATTCAAGATCTTGTGGCCAACCTCAAGACCCCACTGAGCGGCCGAGAGCGAGAGCGTCTTGCCTTAGAAGTTCTGGATGAAGTGTTCGGGTTGGGCCCGCTGGAGCCGTTACTGCAGGATCCGACCGTGAACGACATTCTGGTCAATGGCCCGAAGCAAGTTTATGTAGAGCGCGCGGGACTGCTTGAAGAAAGCAACATCATGTTCAAGGACAACGCGCACCTGATGAACATCATTGACAAGATCGTGTCCGCCGTCGGACGGCGCGTGGATGAGTCTTCGCCCATGGTAGACGCCCGCCTTGCCGACGGATCGCGTGTCAATGTCGTCATTCCGCCGCTCGCCATTGACGGGCCTCATCTTTCCATTCGCCGCTTTGGCCATATTCCTATTACAGAAGATGATCTCCTGAAGAATCAAACGATCACACAACCCATGCTGGAACTGCTTCGGGGTGCTGTGAAATCGCGCATCAATATCATCATCTCAGGCGGTACCGGCGCCGGAAAAACTACTCTGCTGAACGTCCTCTCCGGTTACATCTCCGAGAAGGAAAGAATCGTCACCATTGAAGACTCCGCCGAACTACAAATGAAGCAGCGGCATTGCGTGCGCCTCGAAACCCGCCCCTCGAACATCGAGGGCAAAGGCGCCGTGATGCAACGGCAACTGCTCATCAACAGTTTGCGTATGCGCCCCGACCGCATTGTCGTTGGCGAGGTCCGCGGTGAGGAAGCGCTCGACATGTTGCAGGCCATGAACACTGGCCACGATGGTTCGCTCACCACCGTACACGCGAACAGCCCTCGTGATGCTATCGCTCGTGTTGAGACCATGGCCATGATGGCCAACTTGAATCTACCGGAAAAAGCTGTACGCCGACAGATCGCTTCGGCGATCCAACTGATCGTGCAAATTTCACGCTTTAATGACGGAACTCGACGAATCACGTACCTGACCGAAATCACCGGCATGGAAGAAGACATCGTCAGCATGCAGGACGTTTTTGTCTTTGAGAAACACGGTGTTTCTCCGGACGGGCGGGTCCTCGGCGCTTTTACCGCCACGGGTATTCGTCCGAAATTTGCTGACAAGCTTAAGGCCTCGGGGATTAACGTTCCAGCTTCGTGGTTCGATCATTCATTCACGATCTGATTTTGGCGAGAGAGAAATGCTGCTTTTCATACTGTTGCTGATCATCACCTTTGCGGTCATCTTTTATTTGCTGCGGCCGACAAAAACGGAGACCGCGGTCCAAAAGCGCTTGGACGACCTTCAGGTCGCACGTTCCGAGAGCACTGGGCAGACCATTCTCAAGGAGGAGGGCTACAGTTCCAATCCCGAGACAGCTCAGATCATCCGACAGATCCCCGGAGCCATTGGAACATTGAATCTGCTCCGCCAGTCCGGACAAACATGGATGGTCAGCTCGGTGATGGGCGTTTCTCTGCTGCTTACGGTGCTCACGTGCTGGATTACGTCGTATTTCCTTCCAGGAATTTTTCTGTCCGTTATCGCTGGAATACTGGCAGGATCCGTTCCCTACATTTATTTGCTCATCATGCGCGAGCAACGCTTTCGCAAATGCGATCAGTTGCTACCGGAGGCCATTGACTTAATGGCTCGCGGCCTGCGTGCCGGACATGCCCTCACCGCGGTTCTGGAGATGGTCGGCAATGAAATTGCTGATCCTATTTCGACTGAGTTCACCCGCTTGCATGAAGAACACTCTCTCGGCTTGACCTTGCGCGACGCCACCATGAATTTGGTCAGTCGGCTGCCGCGTGATGATGTGCGCTTCCTCGCTACCGCCATTCTTCTGCAGAAAGAAACGGGAGGCAATCTGGCCCAGATTTTGGACAAAACCGCGAACGTCGCCCGAGAACGCTCCCGATTACGCGGTCAGCTTAAGATTTATACGGCGCAGGGGCGCATTACGGGCTGGGTGCTATGCTTCATGCCTTTTATCATGTTCGGCTTGCTGAGCATGCTGAATTGGGACTTTGAGAAATTACTGTTCACCGAGCCAGGAGGGCGGTTTTTGATCTACATCGGACTCGGCCTGATGCTGATGGGAGTTTTGGTAATTCGCAAGATCATTGATGTGAAGGTCTAGCATATGGTTTTCGTCATTGTTGGAATTTG
>Ga0137384_10003690_pt1 | contig 12213 bp, 12 predicted proteins | sample SagtaG_2_FD_104922 | JGI IMG/M metagenome (GOLD analysis project Ga0137384, IMG submission 104922) | Vadose zone soil microbial communities from Sagehorn Ranch, Mendocino, California, USA - Sage2_R_60_16 metaG | ecosystem: Environmental > Terrestrial > Soil > Vadose zone | place: USA... | reverse complement strand
CGCTCCTGGCGTTTCTGCTCAGCAATCGCGATTGGAGCCTCAGTGAGATCAATACCAACGGCCTCACACCCGGCTTCAGCAAAAGCCATAGCAACATAACCGGGACCTGTGGCCACATCAAGCACGCGAGACTGAGGCCGAGGCATGACGATCTGTATGAGACGATTGAGCCTGTCCTGGTCGGAAATCATAGGGCTCGCAGCATACGCCTGCGCCTGGTGAGTGAACTCCTGGCGAACAACTTCTTTGTGGTCAGACGAGAACGACGACATAGTAAGCGACCTCCAATAGAAACGAACATGCACACTTCTCTCAAATTCTGCCGAACATTATGTACTCACAAGGAAATGACGAACTACCACAATATCTCTTCTTTTTGCCTGATTAAATGGACTGCTTTAGCGCGGCCGTGGCCTTGTCTCCAGTATTTGGAGTGCCACTCGGCTCTATCAAAAGCAGATGAGTTTCCTCTTCCGCAAAGGGCTGATGTTCGACGCCACGAGGTACCACAAAGAGTTCCCCAGGGCCAAGTACCACATCGCGATCACGAAGATGTATCGTTAAACGTCCCTTGAGCACTATAAAGAAATCATCGGTTTCGTCGTGTTTGTGCCAGACAAATTCGCCCTGTACTTTCACCACCATAATATCGTATTCATTCAAGTGGGAAACGATGCGTGGCGACCAGTGTTCTGAGAATAGCGCGAGCTTCTCTGCTAGATTGATCTTTTCGTTCATTGCTTTCCTCTCCACTCTGAGCAAACCAACTTTCATTCGATCTCTACCACTTTATGAGACACACCCACTATTGTCAATCTTCTACGGACTGAACTCCACCCACAGCAGGGGCTGGGTTGGCCCGCCCGTGTTGAAGTGGGAAGACCCGGCCCTTGCTGGAGCAATAAAAAGTGAGAGGCAGGTCTGCAGCCTGCCTCTCTTTATAATAAGTTAATGGATAATGACAAGAGAGTACAAATGATAATGTCGTGCTACTTATTGAGCTTGATCGCAGCAATGACGGGATCGGTATGGTGCTCGGCCATGCGGATCTCGGCTTTGCGCAGATTCAGCACACTATTAATCATAGCGATATGCGTAAACGCCTGTGGATAGTTGCCAAGTGCAATATTCTCTTTGCCGTCCACCTCTTCAGAGAAGAGGCCTAGACGACCAGCACAGGTAATGAGCCGTTCAAAGAGCGAACGAGCCTCGGTCACGCGCCCCTGCATGGCCAGATTATCGACAAGCCAGAAGGTACACATGGTAAACGTCCCTTCACCCTCGTCGAAACCGTCATCCGAGAGGTAGCGGTAGACGAAACCACGCTCATCGGTCAGGCTCTCAATGGTGCGATCAACGGTCGAGCGCATGCGTGGATCATTCGGCGGAATGAATCCCACCAGTGGCAGCAGCAGGTTCGACGCATCAAGCGCGGTGCTATCATAGCTCTGCGTAAAGGCACCCACCGCGGTGTTGTAACCTCGGGAAAGGATGTCCGCACGAATCTGATCACGAACCATCATCCAGCGTTCGAGGGCGGCAGGCAGACGATGCTCTTGAGCAGCGCGAATACCGCGATCGACGGCCACCCAGCACATGACTTTCGAGTAGACATAGTGACGAGGCTCACCACGCACTTCCCAGATGCCGCTATCAGGTTCGTGCCAGTGGGCGCAGACGTGCTCCACGAGCGTTTGCATAATCTTCCACAATGGGCCATCGATGGGCTCGTTATAGCGCTCGAAGCAGCCCTGTCGACGATAGAGATGGAAGCAATCGAGCACCTCACCGAAGACATCCATCTGCTTTTGTTGAGCTGCGCCATTGCCAATTCTGACCGGCGCAGAACCACCATAGCCCTGCAAATGGGATAGTTCAATCTCGGGCAAATCGCGCTCACCCCGAATGCCGTACATAATTTGTAGGTCAGCCCCATCGGCAAACGAGAGACGACGCAGCCAATGCGTAAACGCACGTGCCTCATCGGTAAAGCCCAGCACATTAAAGGCATACAGGGTAAACGTTGCATCGCGCAACCAGGTAAAGCGATAATCCCAGTTGCGTACCCCGCCGATGTATTCGGGCAGAGAAGTCGTGGGAGCGGCCACAATGGCTCCCGTGGGCGCGTAGGTCATCATCTTGAGGGTGAGCGCACTGCGCTGGACCAGATCGGCGTACGGGCCATTATAGTTGCACTCAGCAATCCATTTGCGCCAGCAGTGCAGCGTTTGCGCCAGTTCCACCTCAAAATTGCGCAGAGGCATTTCATGCTCTACCAACCGGTAAGCAGCACTTGCGTTGCGTCCCATGCCGACTGCGAAGGTTAAACACTCACCTTCATGTAAGGTGACAGTAGCGACTACTTCCTGGTGCCAGGCATCATCATCGCGTGTAACTTGCATGGCGAAGGAAGGCAGCAGGTGAGCCCCAACGACGGCGAGACCGGCATGCTGTTGTTCGCTAGAAATCACCGCTCCCTTGTTATCGGAAAGCAGGGAGATACTACTCGGCAAGGTTGCATAATTCGGGCTAACTCGTAACGTCATTGTCACCGACATTTCCCCATAGGTACATTCGACGATACGTACGAGACAATGACAAGAGCCATCTTCATTAGACCAGGTATTATTATTCATTCCCTGATAGGGCCACGCTCTCAAGGTCTCCACTGGCATGAAATCAGTAAGAACTATTTCACCCACAGTGCTGGCAAACCTTGTTTGCAACACATTGCTTCCTCGCAAGTAGCGCTGCGAGCCTGGGATTGTTCCCCCTGTCGGCCTAATCTGGAAGTAACCTCCCTGCTCAGCATCGAGCAGACGACAGAAGATGGCAGGGCTATCGAAATCAGGCAGACATCCCCAGTCTACCGACCCCTCAGGCGATATAAGCACAGCAGAGTGACAATCGCCAATAACCCCGTACGAATTAATCGGCATAACATTGCGATTGATTTCGTTCGTCCCAACCATTAACACAACACTTCTCTCTTTTGAACTTTTTTATTTATCCACTAAAAAATTATTAGACTCCTTAGAGGAGTCTTAAAAGAAACTTAGACTCCCATAAGAGGAGTCCTATAACAGAGAAGAACGCAATACCCTGGTCATTGGTAACAGGTTTTAGATAAAGTTTTTTAAAGTCCGATTCATTCATGACTAAAGTCACATTATCTCTCCTGTTATCTCTACTATGACCTATAAACTCGCTCCAGTGCTAGAGCTATTCGCATCGATTTAGTGTTCCTTTAGTACAGTGTACTATGGTTGATATAATTACTCATATCTACGCAATCACGTTAGTAGAGTGAAATGCACTATAACTTATCGTACATAATGCACAACAGTGGCTTTTAAAGGGTGAGCGGTTAGAAGTGATAGAAGTTCAGAGCATGCAGATAATGCAAGGGAGGAGGTGTTGCATTTTAGCTCCTGGAGAGCATAGAGGTTGTCTCGATAGAGAGGCGCAGAATCTGGGCGAGGCCGTCGCCAATAGGAGGAATGGCGATCCACTCTTCGACGGTATGTGCCTGTTCGACCTGCGTTATACCGACACAGAGCGCCGGAATGTTCAGACTGATGGGGATGTTTGCATCGGTGCTGGCCGCACCCAATCTCGCTTGCAGCCCAAGCCAGTGGAGCGTCTCTATCGCCAGTTGTACCAGAGGTTCTGACATATGACAGCTCCCGGCGGGTCGCTCTCCGAGCACTTCGATTTCCGTTCGCAGTCCGACGCCAGCGGACCCCTCGATGATAGACCGCGCTTGCGAGGCCAGTTGTTCAAGGGCAGAGACATCGACGGAGCGCATATCAAGCAGCGCCTCGGCATAAGGCGCGATGGTATTGACAGAGGTGCCCCCCTTGATCATACCCACGTTGTAGGTTGTCCTGGGAAATTGCGGAACCGCTAGCGTGGTGAGCGCCGCGATAATCCGGCCCAGACCATGAATAGCGCTTGGGCGTCCGAAAGAGCTAAAGGAGTGACCACCCGGTCCATGTGCGCTCACACGCCAGCGCTTAGAGCCAACGGCGTCATTCGCGACATGTCCCAGGCTACCATCGATAGCAATAGCCGCCGCCAACTGGCTGCGATAACGTTCGACAGCAGCTCGTGCCCCACGCAGATTGCCCAGACCTTCTTCACCTACATTGGCAACCGCGATAATATCAGTAGCGGTCTCTGTGCTCATCGCGTCCAGGAGATCTAGAACACCAAGCATAGCAGCGATACTCAGGCTATTGTCACCGATACCAGGTCCATGCACCTTATCGCCACGACGCTCAACAAGCAGCGGGATATCGGCGGGAAACACCGTATCCAGGTGAGCCATCAGCATCAGCAAAGGGCCAGTGCCGCGCTTTCCCCTCCGTACATAGACATTACCCACAGCGTCAATCTCAGGTGTATAGCCGCGTTGAGTCAGCAGCGCGGCGACAAATTCGCCGCGCTGTTGTTCGCTACCAGTGGGTGCGGGCACAGAGCAGATACGCATAGCGAGATCGACTACCGATTCGATGGAATCATGAGCCGCATCGCGTATGCGGGCAAGCTCAGTGGGAGAGAGTGGCATCTATCCTCCAATAATTATTCTCTGCTAGATTGTACCATTACTCTCGCAGCCACTGTGCGACATCGGGCGCAAAGTAGGTAATAATGATATCCGCGCCCGCCCGACGAATGCCTGTAAGCACCTCTGACACAATACGACGCTCATCGATCCAGCCATTCTGCGCAGCCGCCTTAATCATGGAGAACTCGCCGCTCACATTGTAGGCCGCAATGGGCAGATCACAATGCTCACGCACGCGACGAATGACATCCATATAGGCCATTGCTGGCTTGACCATGACGATATCCGCGCCCTCCGCGATATCCAGATCCACCTCGCGCAACGCCTCGCGCACATTGGCAGGGTCCATCTGGTAGGAGCGGCGGTCGCCAAACTGGGGAGCCGAGCCTGCCGCCTCGCGGAACGGTCCATAGAAGCCCGAAGCATACTTGGCGGAATAGGCCATGATCGGGGCTTTGTTAAAGCCTTGCCCATCCAGCAAATGGCGAATAGCGCCTACACGACCATCCATCATATCAGAGGGGGCCACGATATCCGCACCGGCCTCGACATGCGAGAGGGCCATACGCGCAAGCAGTTCCAGCGACTCATCGTTCTGCACATCGCCGTTATGGATGACGCCGCAGTGACCGTGGCTGGTATATTCGCAGAGGCATACATCGGTCACGACCATCACAGCGGGATTCACGGCCTTGATACGGCGAATAGCCTGCTGAATAATGCCCTGCTCCGCGTAGGCCTGTGACCCCACCTCGTCCTTCTCATTGGGGATACCAAAGAGCAGCACGGATTGGATGCCCAGGTTGGCAATATGCTCAATTTCGCGCCCCAAGTGCTCTAGCGGCCACTGCATGATCCCCGGCATAGCGGAGATCTCTTTCGGCTCAGCAAGACCCTCAGCGATAAAGAGAGGATACATAAGCTGATCAACATTCAAGTGCGTCTCGCGTACGAGCGCGCGCACCTGTTCGTTCTGGCGCGTCCGACGCATACGGACGGTTGGGAAATTACTCATGTTATGCCTCCTGCGAAAGCGTCTTTAAAACGGTTTCAACGGCTATAATGGTCTCTTCAAGCATACTATCCTCAAGGGCCAGCGAGAGAAAGCACGCCTCAAACTGCGATGGAGGCAGGTAGACGCCTTGCTCCAGCATCTGCCAGAAGTAGCGAGCGAAGCTGGTGGTATCTGAGCGTTTCGCGCTATCGAAATCGATCACCGGCTCAGAGGTAAAGTACAGGCAGAACATCGCTCCTATACGCTTGATCTGGGCACGAGTATTTGTCGACTGAATGGCATTGACAATACCCTGCTCAAGCAGGATGCCTTTGCGTTCCAGCATCTCATATTGCCCTGGCTTGCGCAGTTCTTTGAGGGTGGCGATACCAGCCGCCATTGCCAATGGATTGCCAGAGAGCGTACCAGCTTGATACATGGGACCGATGGGAGCAACCAACTGCATGATATCACGGCGACCGCCATACGCTCCCACTGGCAGGCCGCCGCCGATAATCTTGCCGAAGCACGTCAGGTCAGGGGTAATACCCACCCGTTCCTGCATGCCGCCGAGCGCGACCCGAAAGCCGGTCATCACTTCGTCAAAAATGAGCAGCGCACCATGTTGTTGGGTCAGTTCGCGCAGTTGCTCCAGGAAGCCTGGAAGCGGTGGAACGAGGCCCATATTGGCGGCAATTGGCTCGACAATGATCGCCGCGATATCGTCGGGATAGGTCGCAAAGAGTTGTGCTACCGCAGCACCATCGTTGTAGGGAACGGAGAGCGTATGCTCGGTCGTCGCAGCAGGCACACCGGGGCTATCGGGTAGCCCCAGCGTCGCCACTCCCGAACCGGCTTGTACCAACAACATATCGGCGTGACCGTGGTAACACCCACTAAACTTGATAATCTTGTTGCGCCCGGTATAGGCGCGAGCAAGGCGCAGCGCGCTCATCGTGGCTTCGGTACCAGAATTGACGAAGCGCAGCATCTGCACTGAGGGCACACAGTTGATGACAAGCTGCGCCAGCTCGCTCTCCGCCTGCGTAGGAGCGCCGAAGCTAAAGCCATTTTTACTGGCGGCGATAACGGCCTCAAGAACGGCAGGATAGGCATGGCCGAGGATCATCGGTCCCCACGACTGCACATAGTCGAGGTAACGATTGCCGTCTACATCATAAAGAAACGCTCCCTGAGCATGATCGATGAAGACCGGGCCGCCCCCAACGCCACGAAAGGCGCGCACGGGGCTGTTAACACCACCGGGCAGCAGCCTTTCCGCCTCCTGATAAAGCTCATGGGAACGAGACAGCTTGAGATTGCTGCCCCTGTCGACACTATTCGTCATATTGCGCTCTCTAACTCCTCGCATACGTTATTAGCCTGTCAAGATTCATGTGATACAAGATCGCCCACCCCCACTATGCACAGCGTAAGATTAAGCACCAATAGCGTTGAGAATATCCACCATTGGTTGAGCGACACAGGTGTACATGGGAGTATCGCGCAGGGTATACTGGCTGGCCTCGGTTTCGCGCAGTTCTTGCACGAGATCGAGAAAATCGGCGATGCTATCCGTCTCGAAGGCGACCACGAACTCCTGGTCGTCCAGTCCGAAAGAGTACGTCGTATTGAGCCGCACGCTGGGATACTCCAGCCCGACGCGAATATGCTCGTTCATCATGCGCTTGCGATCTTCCAACGGCAGAGCGTACCAGGGACGCGTCTTCACGAATGGATAGACGAAGAGATATTTCTTATCCTCAGGAGTGATCACCAACCGGGGATCGTGCGCGCCACGTGCATTCTTGGCCACATACACCGAACGCTTCGTCATTGAGAGCAGCGCGTGCGTTTCACGCAGATAGGGACCCATCGCGCTACACCTGACCTGACTACTCAGGAGCTGTACATCCTCGATATCATAGGTGGCCTGCCAGAGCATAAAATCACAATCGGAACGTACACCGTAGAGGCTGTAGGTGCGAATCAGCGCGTGTTGCGCATATTCTTCGACGACCTGCTCTAGCTGGCGTCTGCCCTCTGCGCGCACATCAGCAGGGAGTAACTGCCACTGCCGATCAAGCTGATAGAACGTGAAGCGCACAAGCTGGCGTGGCTGTTTGGGTTTAGGCTGAGCCGGAACTGGCTGCGTATCAGGTTCGCTAACAGCGGATTTGTTTTCAATTGTATAGATTTGTTCTGTCATCAGTTATACCTCGTGCTGGACGATAGCGCTCACAAGACCGTCAATGGTGAACTCGGCGGCCTGAATCGTCACATGGAGGCCAAGTTCGCGGGCGGTCTGCGAGGTGATGGGGCCGATACTAGCAATGGTTAGAGCACTTAACGGTGCCAGAATGTCCGAGAAACCTTGAGTCTCTGACGAAGCATCCAGGGCCATGTGTGAGCTACTCTTAAACCAGGATACAAAATTACGCACGGTTGACGAACTGGTGAATGTCAGCACATCAAGCTGACGCTCACGCAGCAGGTGAAGCACTTCACGACCGCGTTCGTCATCGGCAGCGACAGGGACGGTGTAGTAAGCAGCCACCTCATCCACCAGTGCCCCCACCTCTTGCAATTCTGTCACCAGCACCTTGCGCGCCTCGGCGGCACGTGGCAATAAAATATGTTTTCCGGCCAGGATTGTTCCACGCTCCTGGGCATCCTGGATCAGCGCAGAGGCCACCCCTTCGGCAACGAACTCGCCAGGTATGAGATCAGCCACAATACCACCGTGTGCGAGAGCAGCGGCAGTGGCAGGGCCAATGGTTGCCACACGCACACCGGCCAGGGCACTTGAATCGTAGCCGAGTGCTTGAGCGCGATCCAGCCAGATATGGACGCCATTTACACTGGTAAATATCAGCCAATCGTAAGCGTGGCCCTGCTCCGCAGGCGAGCCTGAGCCATAGAAACGATGCAGCGCCCCGTCAAATTGCGTCCAATCGGAGGGCGGCACAATGCGGATCGTTGGGAACTCGATGGGAACCGCGCCCAACGCTTGCAGGCGCGTACTCAGCGTACCAGCCTGTTCACGTGTGCGCGTCACCAGGATACGTTTGCCCTGCAGCGGCTGCACGACAACCTTCTGCTCAGACATCTTGACCAACCTGCTCTCTTGCCGTATCGAGATCGCGAATAATATCACCTGCCCCCTCACACAGTGCCTGTTCCGCGACCTGCACACCCAGCAACTCGGCATGCTCGACGCCCGCTTCGGGTGTCCAGTTGATAGTCTGCCGCACATAAATGCGGCGCTGACCATCCAGGCTAATCACAACCGCCTGTAAGGTCAACGACTGCTCCATAACCTCGGCATAGGCAGCAACAGGTAAGTAGCAGCCAGCACCGAGGTGCCGCATAAACATGCGCTCGGCAGCAGTCGCGGCCTGGACAATTGCATCATTGAGGGGAGCCACCAGCGTCCTCATCTCAGGATCATCACGAATCTCCAGCGCCAGTGCACCCTGTCCCGGCGCGGGCATCATCATCTCAACGGGAAAGTAGGAGAGCCGTTCCCCCAGGCGCTCCTGCATCTCCATCCGGTGCAAACCAGCCGCCGCTAAAACGATGCCATCGTACTCACCCGCCTCAAGTTTGCGCAGGCGGGTATCCACATTGCCACGCAAGGGCAAGATATGCACATCGGCAGAGAGCGCGAGCAGTTGTGCGGTCCGACGCAGACTGCATGTACCAATACGCAAGGGTATAGCGCGGGGCGCTGCGAGAGATGCAGGCGTCATAGTCGAGCCAACACCGGCCACCAGCACATCGCGTACATCCTCACGGGAACCAGCCACCAGGATGCGCAGATCCGGCGGGGGAGCCGTGGGCAAATCCTTCAAGCTATGCACCGCCAGATCAATGCGGCGTTCATGCAGAGCGCGTTCGATCTCCTTGACAAAAACGCCATCGCCACCGAGTTGGGATAACGGCACATTTGTCACACGATCGCCGGTAGTACGAATATGTTCAACAGCAATATCAAGATTGGGCCACTGCTGATGTAGACGACCGATTACCCACTCTGTTTGTATCATCGCGAGCTTGCTGGCTCGCGTCCCTATCGTGATTTTCTTCATTTTTCTGTTCCAAATCAAACAAGTATCTCATAGCTTCCGCATAGATATGGCCCTCGCCCACAGCAGCAGCGGCCTTCAGTCGGGACATAGGAGTATGCAGTAATTTATTCATTAAGCGTGTAGTAAGTTCTTGCACAGCGGCTATTTCGCGTTCAGAGAGAGATGGTGAGATTTGCCGCATGGTACGAGCTAGCTCTTGTTGGCGGAGTGCATCGACGCGCCGACGCAGGTCGCTAATCGTATCCACAACACTCAGGGAAGACAACCAACGCTCGAAGGCAGTGACCTCTTCAGCAATAATAGCGCGCACGCGATCGGCTTCGAGCAAGCGCAGATGAATACCTCTTTCCACCTCAGCCTGCAGATCATCAATATTGTAAAGATGGATGCCAGGGAGTTCGGCGACAGCAGGATCAACGTCGCGAGGGAGCGCGATATCAATGAGGAGCAGAGAACGTCCCTGGCGTTGCGTCATCACCTGCTGCATGAGTTCAGTGGTCATCAGAGCACGAGGTGCCTTCGTCGAACTGATAACGATATCTGCGTCTACCAGGGCCGGGGACAGCTCATGAAAAGAACGCTGGGTAGCCCCCAGCGCCTGCGCGAGATCCACCGTATTGGCATGCGTGCGGTTGATAATCACCAGGCGTTGTGCACCATTATCGCGCAGATTGCGGGCCGCCAACTCACTCATCTGTCCCGAACCGACCAGCAATACACTGGCTGTAGAGATATTGGGAAAGAGATGACGGGCAAGCTGAACAGCCACGTGGCTGATCGAGGCCGCATTGCGGCTAATGCCTGTTTCGCTGCGCGCGCGCTTGCCTACGCTGATCGCGGTGCGAAAGAGGGCCGAGAGCACAGGACCGCTAAAGCCCCCTCCCTGGGCTATCTCCAGAGCATCCACCACCTGTCCCTGGATCTGAGGTTCGCCCGGCACTAAAGAGTAAAGCCCGCAGGTGACCCCAAAGATATGCGATATCGCATCTTCATCAAAAAGAGCATATGAATGTTGTTCGATCTCCTCGTAGGGGACCTGGCGGGTCTCACTGAGAATACCCAGCAGTACCTCGCGCCCCTGGGCAACTTCGGGGCAAACAGCATAGAGCTCGATACGATTACACGTTGACAAAAGAATGCATTCTTGAGTTGCCTGCTGTGCTGAATGCAGCACCTGTGGCACCTGGCGAATGGAACAGGCCAGTCGCTCACGCAGCTCAATGGAGGCTGTGGTGTGGTCGACACCAACAACTACGATATGCATAGAAACCTCATAAAACTCACAAATTTTATATGATCTATTTAGATTTTAGCGTTTTTTTCACATTCGTCAAGTCTAAAAGCCTCTATATTCTATCAGGTAAACACCGTAGTTTGGCTCAGGAAGGGGATGTGCACGCTCAAATATGGTATTATATTTGGTGATACCCATTTTTTCGTCGGCAAGCGTCTGATACAGGCATAGGATGCCAGCAAGGCAGAGGAATATGAGCATGCCTTCTGTGATACGCACGCAGGCTGATGGCCTCTGCACACATCCTATGTCCTCCCCTTGAGCCAGGAAATAGGACCAATGCCAACTTCATCCCCCAGATTGATACGTTCATTTCGTTCAATCGTTAGATCAACTGAAGAGCAGTGAAGTGCGTGGTATGTAGTAGTATATCAATGGCGAGAAAAGGGTGAGGATTCATGATTCATTGTCCGAGGTGTCAGTCCGAACTGCCCCAGGATGCTCGTTTTTGCAATAGATGTGGGTTTAATCAGACAGACGCTAATATGGTGTCTGTATTAGAACGAATAATGCAGCAAGCATCTCCGGCTGCGCCTGGGATGCCATCCCCACAGGGGCAGAGCCCTTCAATGCCTGTGCAGCAGTTTGCGATGGGCAATCTGCCGACAACGCCTGTGCCAGGAAAAGAGACCAGGAACGGTCCCTATGACACGATAGCACAAGTGGCACCAGCGGACACGCCCCCCGCCAGAAGGCTCTCTCTCCGAGAGCGCTACCTCGCAGAGCAGGGAGGAGGCAATCAGGCACAGGTGCCTTCGCAGCCTCCCGCCCAGCCTGCTCAACTAGTGGCAGGGCCTGAAGGGCAAGGCAAAACACGATTATCGCATTTTATATCGCAGTCAGGAGTATCGAATGCGAACAACGCGCCTGCACCACAACAACCAGGAAACAACGATGACCAGGGCTGGATTGAGCCAGAACAGAGGTACCGCCAGAACCAGGTTATCCGTACCTCGACGCCACGCCCACCAACGCAAGCAAGACAATCTCAGCCGATAGTGCGTGTCTCTACACCTCCTCCAGCGGGGCATGGTCAGGGTGCCCCTATGGCTCAGGCGAGAGCGGTTCAGCCTCCACCACAACCACAACCACAGAGCTACTCACTCGACACGCTTTTGCAGCAAGATGCCATCCTTTCAGACGCTAGCCGCTACGCATTACAACGCTGGCGCCAGAGTTGGTGACAACGCCAACACGACGAAGCCGCACCAGCAGTCGGAGTTTCACCCGGTCAGGCTCGCGTGCCGGAGCCGTTGATGAGGAT
>Ga0137384_10003686_pt1 | contig 12219 bp, 13 predicted proteins | sample SagtaG_2_FD_104922 | JGI IMG/M metagenome (GOLD analysis project Ga0137384, IMG submission 104922) | Vadose zone soil microbial communities from Sagehorn Ranch, Mendocino, California, USA - Sage2_R_60_16 metaG | ecosystem: Environmental > Terrestrial > Soil > Vadose zone | place: USA... | reverse complement strand
TAGGGCGCCCGGGCGCGACGCGAGTTGCGCGATGCCTGATGACAGTTCGTCGAGCCGAACGATTTGACCCTCGAGCAGCAACCGCTGATAACCCTGCTTGGAAATCAAGGCCAGCGATTCGTCCAGTGAAAGCTTCTCTGTCAGCGGCAGGTCGAAGGTGATAAGCAGGTCTGCGACTGCTGATTGGTGGTTGGTGATTTCTGATACGGATTGCGGGTGGGGGATTAGCGGGTGCGTGAAGAGCGTGGTCCAGATCGACTGTGGTGAATCTTTGCGCACAGGCTGAGCGCATCGGCGGCAATGCAGTTGCGCAATGTGCGGCCAAAGCATTTTCATATAATCGCAAATCTCCGTCATCGTGCCGACGGTGGACCGGGTGGTTCTCACTGCGTTGCGTTGTTCGATCGCGATGGCGGGGGGAATGCCTTCGATGCTGTCCACCTGCGGCTTGTCCATGCGGTCGAAAAACTGCCGGGCGTATGGTGAAAAGGTTTCGATATAACGCCGCTGCCCCTCGGCGAAAAGCGTGTCGAAGGCAAGCGAGCTCTTTCCCGACCCGCTCAATCCGGTGATAACAATGAGTTGGTTGAGCGGCAAGTCGAGGTCGAAATCTTTCAAGTTATTTTGGCGGACGCCTCGCAGGCGAATCACTGACCGCGCAGACGGCTTCAACATTGCAGGCGCAAGGTAAGGTCGGGCGCAACGGGTTGCAAGTGGCGCGTCGCAGCTTGCCTGCTGGAGGTCGGTCTTCCCCCTCTCCCATCCGATGGGAGAGGGTCGGGGTGAGGGGGCATGTTTTCTCGGACCGGTGAGTTTCTGGAGAGATGCGCCCTCTGCTGCAGGTCCTCGAGGGGTTGGGGCTTAGAGCCCCCTCACTTCTTGCGCCGGTGTTTGAGGCGATGCCGGCGCACCTTCGCCCGGTTGCCGCAATCCCGCATATCACACCAGCGGCGGCTGTGGTTCTTGCTCCCGTCCACAAAGAGCCAGCCGCAATTGTCGCCCCGGCATTGTCGCACCTGGTTGAGCCTTTGGCTTGAAGTCAGCAACTCGGCCGCCGAGCGGGCGATCGGGCCGAGCGCCTCATCCAGAGCGCCTACTTTTTTGGCCCATCGCCAGTCAAAACCGTCTCGATTCGACGCCACGCGCAGCCGGCCCAACGCGCCGGCCAACTCGCTATTCAGTTGGGCCAAATCTGACGTCTCAGGGGTTTTGTTGTTCGCCACGGCGCTGAAGATTCGGTAAATCGCTTCCCGCAAGGAGACAGCGCGGGTCAATACCGACGCGGCCTCTGCCGGGCGCCGCGCCGCCACCCGGACCAAAACCTCCGCTTCAGATTTTTCCACCAGCTCCGCCTGCTCGCACCAGGCGGCAAAATCCACAAAGGAATTGAGGTTCTCGCGTGTCCGTGCGCCGCGCTTCCCCCCAACGGTATTGCAGAGGTCCAGACACACCGAGCCACTGATGAACTGGAACTTCCGCGCCGATGTAGCGTCGAGCACAGGACTGACTTTTACCATAACCAAATGTAACCTGCAAAATTCTATTTGACAAGTTACCAGGACCGGATATGCTGTAACCATCAAAATGTAGTTTAATAGTTACACACCAAATGACGGCATTCAACATCTGCTCCGCCAAATCAGCCAAGACAGCCTATGAACACAGATAAAGCGAACCTCTTGTTTCCAACACCGCGCCGGCAGGTCCCCGCGAGTCCGCCCTTCGCCGAACCGCGTTCGAGCGTGTCCTCTCGTGTCCTCCATCGTCTCGTGTCCGCCCTTGGCCAGCCCGCGCCGGAGCGCTGGGTTCTTGGCCTGCGCGACCCTGCCACACAGACCGTTCCCGGGTTGGCGGTGGTCCCCAAGGCCTCGGAAGAGTCGGGCGTCAAAGCTGGAAGTTTGTTCGCCGCCCACACGGTTGCGCGTCGGCGGACCGAGTTTTGGGAGAACCTGATCTTCGGCCTTCTGGGGCTTTGTGGCCTGGTGGGAGTGCTAATTTGTTTTTTGGACAAGTAGCGCAGGCAAGACCACCAGCCCACAGGACTGCGAGCTCATCAGGCCCGTGGGCATTCGGGCGCGATTTCCGCACTCTGCATTCTGCACTCTGCATTCTGCATTCTGCGTTCTGAGGCCCTTTCCAGTTGCAAGAGACCGTTCAGATGCTACATATCTTTCGACCAAAGTCTCTCATGAAAACTATAATCCTGGCCGGCACAAAAAAGGGGTTGTTTCTCTTTAGCAGCCCCGATCGGGCGCGTTGGGAACTGGCGGGCCCCTTCCAAAGTGGCCGCGAGATCAATCACGCGCTCTATGACGCGCGCAACGGACGCATCTATGCCACCGCTAATGACGCGTGGTTTGGCTGCGAAATGGTGTGTTCTTCTGACTTGGGCGCCAGTTGGACGGCGGCAAGACAGAATCCGGCCTTTCCAGAAAATTCCGGGCTGAAACTGGAGCGGCTCTGGCACATCGAACCTGGCCGCGCCAGCGAACCGGAGGTTCTTTATGCCGGCGTCGCTCCGGCGGCGCTGTTCCGCAGCGAAGACGGCGGCCAGACTTGGAATGAATTGACGACCCTGACGGAGCATCCCACCCGGCCGCAATGGCATCCTGGCGCCGGCGGGCTTTGCCTGCATTCCATTGTGGTTGACCCGTCCGACGCCAAGCGGATGTTCGTCGGGATTTCCGCGGTTGGCGTTTTTCGCACCAACGATGGCGGAGCCAGTTGGCATTTGGCCAACCAGGGCACACGCGCTGAGTTCTTGCCGGAGAAATATCCTGAGTATGGCCAGTGCGTCCACAAGTTGCTCATGGCCGACGGCCAGCGCTCGCTGCTCTACCAGCAAAACCACTGCGGTGTTTACCGCAGCGCCGATGGCGGCCAGAGCTGGCAGGAAATCACCTCCGGGTTGCCCTCGGATTTCGGTTTTCCGCTGGCGCTTCATCCGCGCCAGCCCGAAACTGTTTTTGTCCTCCCGCTCAAAGGCGCAGATTTCCGCTGCCCACCGGAAGGCAAACTGCGAGTGTTCCGCAGTCGCAACGGCGGCAAAGGATGGGAAGCGCTGGGCAAGGGATTGCCGCAAACCGATGCCTTTGTAGGCATCTATCGCGAAGGGATGGCGATTGACAGCCTGGAGCCAGCGGGACTTTATTTCGGCACCAACACGGGCAAGATCTTCGGCTCAACTGACGAAGGCGATTCCTGGCGATTGGTCGCCGACAATTTGCCGCCGGTCTATTCGATTTCGACCGCGGTCATCTAACCAACGCAGCAGCCTGCTGGTGGACGGATTGATGGGGCCCAATATGGATTGCAGAGTGAAGCCGGGGGCATTGGTGGGCCGGATCAAGTGCATCAAGCTTTGATCCTGCCGAGCACCTTTAGCAATGCGCGGTCATCGACAACACTTATTCCGAAAGGCTTTTCTAGCTCGAAAAGGTGCCGGTCCCGGCTGACAATGTAATCGGCGCGGGCGGCCAACGCGCATTCGAGGAATTTTTCGTCATCGGGGTCGGCACTGACCGGCTCCGCCAAAGTCACAGGTGCCAGAATCGTGGCCCTGCTGCTGATCCAGTTGAGCCACGGCTGCGGGTTCTGAATCAAGTCCTCCTCCATCTTCAAGTCCCACGCTGTCGCGGCGTATTCCTCAAGTATCAATTCCGTGACGAACACCTGAAAATAACGCCGCGCAAACCGGGCCAGGCATTCCCTGGCGCTGCCCTGCCAGAAAATCGCCGACACAAATACACTCGTGTCAATGACGGCTCGGGGCTTTTCGCGCGCGTGCCCGGACTCTTTCAATCGCTGCCTCCACTTGTTTGCGGGATTTGGCCGTCTCCGCGCGGCCCGGCCCGCCGGCAGCCTCGATCACAGCGGTCAATTCCTCCTCGGTGGGCGGGTGGACCGGTGTGAGCAAAATACTTTCTCCGGCTTCAGTCACGCGCAGGGCCGTGCCCGGTTTAATTCCACGGCTCTTGCGTAGCGCTTCGGGCAGAATCATCGTTCCGCCGGTGGAAACTTTCACCGTTGTTGTCATGCCGCCAGTCTAACGCGTCTCGCCGACTCGTCAACCGCTACGAAGGCGCGAGCCGGAAGTATTGCTGCGTGCCGGAGATGGGATTGGTAACTGCGTTCTGCCTGTAGACGATGACTGTCGCCGGAGAAACGGTGGTCCAGACCGCCGATGAAACCAGGTTCGTGGAGGATTGCAAACTGAACCCGGCGGCATTGGTCGGCCAGGTCAGAATGACATTTGTGCCGGAAGGAATGATTGTCAGTTGTGGGGGTGACTGGCTCCAATGAAAGACCGAACACCGGCCTTTTGCCCGAAATGCCGCCACTCTGAGGCTGGCGAGCAGACAACGTCACCCGGTTGCTCCCCGACGCGTAAACAATCGGATTTGCCTTCGAGGCGCATCATGGTCGGCGCGGTGTTTGAGCCGGGTTGGAGTTATTAGGGAATCAGATTTGTGATGGCCAACCGACCTGCAAGCCACTAATCTGTCTCTAATGAAACGAACGGTTTCAATGCCGTCGGTCGCAGATGCAATTTTGGACTTGGCGGCGGAATGTTTCGACGCTCCGACGCTGGAGGCTCTGGCCAAACTGCGCCTGAGCGCCAAACTGGCCGCGCGGGTTGACCGCCTCGCCGACAGGGCCAACGAAGGCCGCTTGACGCCCCGCGAGCGCGCTGAGTATCAGGCGTACATCAACACATCCGAATTGCTCGCCTTCCTCCAACTGCGCGCCAGGCTGAAGCTGGGCCTGCCGATCCCGCAGAACAACCCATGAGCGCAACCTTGCGCCGGGCAGTTTCCAAACCAGCCAATGCCCGGTGTGAGTATTGCCAGTTGCCCGATTTAGTTCCGCATCTGATTCGTTTTCAGTTGGAGCACATCCGTGTCAGACGTCACGGTGGTTCAAGCTCGCTGAACAATCTGGCTTGGGCGTGCCCCGATGCAACGAACGCAAGGGCACGAATTTGTCGGCCGTTGACCCGGACACAAATCGTGTCGTGCGTCTGTTCAATCCGCTAAATCGGTCAGAACATAGTATATTAACAGCACGCATTTTTAATCCGCTTCCGTTTCTTGCCCCGCCAATACGGCAGGTGCGCCAGATCCGCCGAGGTTTCCATCCGCAGCCGCTACGCAATCCAAGCCAGTGTCATCGTGGTCTCCCGCCGCAGCCGCGCGGCAATCCTCACCTTCTGCCGGTCGCCCTTGCGCCGCCGCTCCAACTCTTCCCGCTCCCAACCCAGCGGCTCCAGATCCTCCCCCGCCAAGCGCTCGGCTTAGGCCTCCGCCGATTGCCGAACTTGCTTTCAGGTCTTTCAGGTCTTTCAGGTTGGTTGGTTTGACAGCGCATTGTGGCGGCAATATGGTTCTGACATGAATCTGGAACAAATCCGCCTGCGGATCTCTGGGGGCGGTTTCCATCCGTTCGCGTTGCGCACCTCGGACGGACGCGAATATGCGGTCCGCCATCCGGAGATGCTGCTGGTGGCTCCGCGCTCCCTTGCCGTAGTGGACCGCGACGGAGAGATCGTGACCCTCGACGCGTTGCACATCGTCGCGATCAAAAATCTGCGGGCCAAAACCGATGCCACTTCGAAGCGCTAGCGAGAAGGATTGGTTTGATGGTTCATGTCTTCAGGGCGCGGGATGCCTTTGTAACCGATAAAAGCGCGTGACGCCAGGATGATGGACTTTTATGACGGTGGAGGTCCGCCGGCCCGAGACTGTTGAGGGTGATTTTGAGTTTCAAGTTTGGGAACGGTGCGGTGATGAAATCCGTCCAAGGCACTGCGCCCTGAATTTCCCTGAGTCCGCGGAGCCAGGCTTCCGCGGCGCAACAGTCTGGTCAATCAGTTGAAATGCGCTGTTGTGACCCCGTTCCTCCACGCCTTTTCTCTGGATTTTTCACAGATGCCGCTGCACACTCGGGCTCCATTGCAAGGTTACATATGGAGTTCTCCACTGAAGCTTGCTGGATTAGGGCTCGTGCGGGCAAATTTCCCGTTCGGCGCCGCGGCCGTTCACGCCTTAGCTGTACGTCTTTCGGCGCTTCGACCCACTCCTGCCCGGGACCTCTACTGACCACGTATGAAGCTGACCAAAATCAGGGTTCAGAATTACAAGAAGATTCGTGACACCGACTGGATTTCCTGCCGGGATCTGACCGTTTTCGTGGGAAAAAACGAAGCCGGCAAATCGGCCCTCTTCCGCGGCCTTTCAAAGCTCAATCCTTCCGATGGCGAGAAGTACGACCCACTCAAAGAATTCCCGCGCCGGCGCTACACCGACGAATTCAAGGCACAGGATTGGCCGGTGGCGAGTGCAGTGTTTGAGCTATCGCTGGACGAGCAGCGGGAATTGGCAGCTCCGTGCCCTGTTCTCAAGGATGTTGCCTCCATTGAGTGTACCCGCCATTATTCGTGGAACTTGGGGATTTCTTTCCTTCCCTCGCCCAGTTTTCCAATTCCCCAGGTGTCGACACTCATTGACGCGGTCGAAGCGGCAACAACAGCTTGCCAGGACCTCGTAGCCCCGGACGGCAAAGGCGACGCACTCACGTCTCTCAAAACCAACGTAATCAATGGTTTTGCGCAGGCCCAAAGCCTGCTTAAGGAACACCCTTCGAATGCACCCCTTGCAAAGTCCGAGGTTCAGCAGGTCGTCACCGCCACGACAAAGCACGCCAACGAACAGTGGCAAAAGACCCTTCTCCAACCCATAGTCGATTCCTTCCGCAACCTAGCCGACCAAGCCGCCGCCCTCGAAAAGCTCTCGGAGGCAAAAGAATGGGTCAAAAAGAAGTTACCGAAGTTTGTCTACTTCGATAAGTACGACGTCATCGACAGCGCAATTCACATCCCTACGTTCCTCGGGCAGAGCAAACTCAGCCCGTCACCTCCTCGCTACCGCACAACCCTTTGCCTCTTCAAGCACGTTGGCCTCGACCTTAACGAACTCGCCAATCTCGGTCGTCACCCACCTGGGCAGCACGACGACCAAAACGTACGTCGCCAGATCGATGAGCGCAGCATACTCTCCTCCTCCGCCTCCATCGCAATGACTGACAAGTTCGGGGGTTGGTGGGATCAGCGGAAACACAAGTTCCACTACCGCGCCGATGGCGACTATTTCCGCATTTGGGTTTCCGACGACCTCGACCCTAGCGAAATCGAGTTAGACCAGCGCAGCGCAGGGATGCAGTATTTCTTCTCATTCTTTACTGTTTTCTTGGTGGAGGCGCAAGGTCAACACCAGCACAGCATCCTTTTATTGGATGAGCCCGCTTTGCACCTCCACGGCACAGCCCAAGCAAAAGCTGTTAGATTCCTTGAGAAGCTGTCCGCCGAAAACCAAACCTTGTACACTACCCATTCCCCTTTCATGGTAGATGGCGAGCACTTGGAATGTGCGCGGGCCGTGTACGAACACGAGGACGGCACGACCAGAGTCTCCGAAGACGTTTGGCCGCGTGACGAGGATTCCCTGTTCCCCCTGCAGGCCGCTCTCGGTTATCAGTTGGCCCAGACGCTTTTTCTTTCCAAGCGCCAGGTCATCGTCGAAGGCCTGACTGATTACTGGATTCTCAAGGCCTTGTCCCAGGTCATGGCGGCTAAATCGCTCCCGGCCCTCAGAGACGACATTATCCTCATTCCATCGGCAGGCGTTTCCAAGCTCCTGCCCCTCGCCAGCATGCTTATCGGTCACGATGTCGAAATAGCCGCCTTGCTGGACGGCGACGAGCCAGCACGCAAAGAGGGCAAGAAGCTCGTGAATAAGCTCCTCGCCGGCCAGGACCGCAAATGCCTTTTCATCGGCGACTTTCTCACGCACGCGCCCAAAGGCGAGCTGGAAGACGTTTTTCCTGAGGCGGAGTACCTCTCCGCGGTGCAGGAGGCCTACCCCACCCTCACCGTAGCTCTCTTCCCGGCCGACCAGGTCCTGTCAGGCATTGTCAACAAAGTCCAGGCGCTTTTCGCCCGCAGCAATTGGGGCGACTTTGAAAAATGGAAGCCCACCCAAATTCTGCGCGACCATATCTTGGCCGCCCCGGACAAAATCTCGCCCCAAGTCCTCAGTGTGATGGGAGCCATCTTTCAAACTCTGAACGCTCTTCTCCCCAAGAATTGATTTTCACCGAAAACAGCCACCTATGCCTCCAGCTCCCAATAAAGAAGCAGACAAGAGTGGCAACGGCCAGAGCCACCTCGGCTTCGAAGCCCCGCTTTGGGTAAAATGGCGCCATGGAAAAAACGCTCGCTCCTCCCGATTCCTTACAGCACGAATATGACCGCCTGTGCAAAAACCTGGCCCGAACCGGTTACATCAGCCAAGGCTCCGTCCTGGATCGCTCCACCCTCCGGCCTCCACGCTCCGGCTACCAATGGACCCGGAAAGTCGCAGGCAAAACGATCACCGTGGCCTTAAGTGACCAGCAGTTTGAAGCCTTCAGCCAAGCGGTGGAAAACGAACGCGACCTTTGGAAAACGATCCAGAAAATGGAGAAGATCTCCCGCCGAATCCTCTTTGAAAGCCGGCCTCACACCGGCCGACGCAAACGCTTGAGCCACAAAGTTTTGGGCCTTATCTAAGTGCCATTCTGTTCTGACCCCTTTACGCAGCGAACCGGGGGGAAGAATATCCACCGGGAAGAAGACTCGGACCGGAGAAGAAGGAAGAAGAGTTTTCAGTGAATCTTTCGAAGAAAAACCACGGCGAAGAAGATCCATTCCTCACCGCCCGTTTTATCTCAGTTTAATTTCGCCGCTGGCAGTCGCCCGCCGGATCGTCGAAACGATACGTCACCAGCACGCTGGGATGACTCGGCTGCTCCTTCCGTTCGCGCCGGAAGTAGCTCGGGAAGGTCACCACCGACGAGCCATAGCAAGGCTGACGCAGACGCGCTCGGTTGATGAATGTCCCGGTCCTTAGCCGATATTGGCAAGCCACTCGCGAATCGTTCTACGCTGTTTGAAATGCACGGCAAATCGAAGGGCTCGCGTCAAGTGGCTCTTTGCGTCTCGGTAATTACGCTGTTCCAAACACAACGCGCCGATGGCCAAGTCCGCTGTGGGATGGTGCGGGTTTTCACCTCGGACAAGCTCGAACTTGTCTAGTGCCTCACGGGGATTGAATCGCATCAGCTTCCGGGAATCCTCAAGATACGGGTGCTGAAGGGCTATCTCCAGGGCTTCATCAATCCTTCCGAGGCGGCAGAGCGACTTGATCAACGTACCGAGAGCCTTCGATGAGTGATAGGGCTGCTGGTAGTACCAATTCAGGATTGTCTCCACACGAGCTTCGCCAATTCGTTTCGAGAAGAGCGTTTGGTAAATGATGATGTCCTCTGCGAGCCCTGCGGCTTTCATTTCTACGACAAGGTGGATGCCCTCGACGTAGTTCGAGGCCTTATCCAGGAGGGCGTTACAGGTCGCTACATCCAGCGTGAAGTTTCCCGATTTGGCAAACTCGACGAAGGCTGAGGCGTCATTGCAAGTCATGATTTTGGTGCGAAACGCGCCGTAGGTGAAAGTATCGGGCACAATGTCAGCATTCTTCATTTCCTCCACGACCTCCGTGGCCTGGCCGAAGGTTTCGGCTTTGTTCACCAGCGTGTTGTAGGTGACCACGTCGGGCGCGACGCCACCCCGTTTCATTTCCTCCACGATCCCCGTGGCCTGGCCGAAGGTTTCGGCTTTGTTCACCAGCGTGTTGTAGGTGACCACGTCGGGCGAAACGTGGTCTTCCGCCATCATGCGCAACACGTTTCTTGCCTCAGAGAGACTCGGCGACCTATTTGTGAGAATGTTGTAGGTCACGACGTCGCGCGTTAGATTCTTCTTGACCAATGCCTTGATGAGCGCGCAGGCCGCTGCGTAGTCCGGCAGGCTATGCAGAACTCGGTTCCACTCCGTTAAGGGCAATCGTGAGCGTTTTTGGTCTGCCACTCCGTTCGCTGCCGGTGCGGAAGCTTCTCTCTGGCGGGAACTGGGCTGCTGTTCGAGCGCCGTCATTGGTTCGGGTGCGATCTCGTAATGTTGTGCGACCGCGAGCGCTGCCGAGATCGCCTCCCTGTGTTTCCCGATCAAACCCAGTGTGTAAACAAAATCTGCCGGAGCCGTGCTATCGCCCTCCATACCTGTCTTAACTTTCCGCAGCACATAAAGTTGTATCTCCTCTTCCCATTTCGCCGGTACCTGCCGCGCTCTGGTGACATCCTTGGCGCCGAAATCAAAGTCGCGGAGGACACAGTCGCGCACGGCACTGTGGACAAGAACTTCGTTCTTCTTGCATAAGCCCGAGGCGCGTACTGCGCGGCGAGCACTATCTCCGACATAATCACGTCGCCCTCCTGGAGCCTGAACCTCGCGATCGTAGCCGTAGCACAGTGCCGCGCGGATGTGCGGGATTCTCTTCAAGCGCAGACCGCTCAGAGCGGCCATTTCTTTCCGGAATGCATCGCGGAAAATCAGCGCTAAACAACATAGTTGCGAGACCGCGGTTGGAGACATGACAAGCCAGCCATCTCCGGTAAACTTCACTACCGCTTCATCGAGCCGAAGGGCTTCGAGGTGAGGAGTAATTTGGCCGATGAGCGCGAGATTGAATTTGTCCGCCTCCCAGCTCCGCAGTGAAAGCCCCTTTCGGGTTGAGCCTACTAGGTCAACAGAGAGGCAGTAAAGAGGCAGCGCACCTCGTGACAACCCCAGAGCCTCGGTCGTGTCAGGCGACTCAGTTTGCATGCAGTTCGAGATCACTTTCTGTATAATTCTCCGCTCATGGAGCCTTTGGTTGGGGCCTGGTCGAGCCGCATGGGAATGAAGCGGCGCGCCTGGTTCAGCCGTCGCGAAACCGGAGCGTGCCGGCCTCCAACTGCGCCCAGTCCGAGCCGAACGCATCGGGACAAATCCAGGGTGTCAGCCTGCGAAATGAAAATGGGTCGCAACACAGTATCGATTCTGCTGAAAAACCCCCTCTTTTTCAACACCACGTCTCGCCGCGAAGAAATTGCGCAAAATATTTCGCTCACAAATCGCATATGAGCGATTTTGATTTTGGGCGAGGATGTTTTGATGGTTTTTTTAGGTGTTGGTTTTTGATCACAAAGGGTTCTTCAGCAGAATCAGTATCTTAAAATATAACGCATTTTTAGTCCGCCTCCGTTTCTTGCCCCGCCAATACAGCAGGTGCGCCAGATGCGCCGAGGTTCCCATCCGCGGCCGCTCCGCAATCCAAGGCAGTGTCATCGTGGTTGCCCGCCGCAGCCGCGCGGCATCAAGGGACGGAGTTTTCCCTTTGCGCTGGCCCTGACGGGAGGCTACTATGTGCGGCGGATTTGTCCGGTAGTGTAATGGTAGCACTAGGCCCTTTGGAGGCCTCTGTCTTGGTTCGAATCCAAGCCGGACAGCCAGTTTTCCCAGAGGAAATTGCGCGTTCGCTGGTCACGGCTAACCACGGTTTGGGCACCTTCCTCTTGCAAGAGCTCACGATTGTTGCGCTTGAGCCTCGGGTCACGCACCCATGCCTTCCTCGAAGGAACCGGCAGCCAGAGGAAAGCACAGGTGATCTCGCACGTGCTGGATGCCGTTGGCACTGGTGGCGTCCAAATCGCGATAGGCGCTTTCGGCCTCGACGACCAGCGGAGCGCTCTTGACCCTCATCGTCTGGCAATAACGTTGCGGATAACCCACGTGCACCAGAAGCTCCACGTAGCGCGTCATGTTCAAATCTCCCGATGGAATATCCACAAACTGCATTGCGCGTTTTTGCCAGCCCGGCTCCATCTTGCGCAACGGCACCCCCTTTCGGATGGTGAAATTCTTCACGTGACAAGCGTAAATGCGCGGGGCCACTTTCAGGAAGCGCGTTTCCCAATCTTCGCCTTCCCAGCAATGCGATGGGTCGGCATTGACCGCCAAGCATTTGTCGCTATCGCAACTGTCCACCAGCAGGTTGAAGTCGTCGGCGCACATCGCGGCGGTGCCAGGGTGAATCTCGTGGCACAGAAAGATGCCCAGCGAGTTGGCATGCTTGCGAAGCTTCGCGGTCCGCTTTACGAAACGGTCCTGGCCTTCCTTGATCAAGTCGTAGTCGCCGCCCTTCCAGAAGCCCCAGGGATAACCCGTCGCCAACTCCCAGCCGAAGGCGACGCCCCAGAACATAGGCACGACCCTCACCCCGAGTTCGGCGCACAAGTCGAGCAACT
>Ga0137384_10003685_pt1 | contig 12219 bp, 10 predicted proteins | sample SagtaG_2_FD_104922 | JGI IMG/M metagenome (GOLD analysis project Ga0137384, IMG submission 104922) | Vadose zone soil microbial communities from Sagehorn Ranch, Mendocino, California, USA - Sage2_R_60_16 metaG | ecosystem: Environmental > Terrestrial > Soil > Vadose zone | place: USA... | reverse complement strand
TTTGCTCTTCGCCCTTTGCCCTTTGCCCTTTGCCCTTTGCTCTTTGCTCTTTGCTCTTTGCCCTTTGCCCTTTGCCGCTTCAGTTAATCGTGAGCGACAGACTGACTTCCTGAGTTCGCGGCGGAAAGCAAACCTCGTCGTTGCAGCTCTGATATCGCAGACGCGCTTTCAACTGCGTTGAGCCTATTGCGGCACTGGCCGGCACGCTGACTCTGAACCGCATGACGGCGCGGCCTTCGTAGACCGACACTCTGCTTTTGGAAAACTTGAACATGCGCAACACTGCTCGCGGGTAAATCACCGGCCCAACGCGAATGCTATTCGATGCTTCAATCCGCAACTCCGTCGCCACCAGGAATTTTTCCAACGGTCGGCTGGAATTGACGTGGTAGCCCCCGGGAATGTCCATCACGATTGTCCCTTGCACGCTGCGTCCGCGCTTTACGTTGCTAGCAGAAAGATTGCCGGTGACACCGATGTCTGGCGCTGATTGGGGCGATGGTATTGCGTAAAAGTTTGCCGGAAGGATCAGTAGAGTTGACGCAAGTAAGAGCTGACCGGCCCGTCGGATGAGTTTTGCAAATTCCATAAATGATATGTACCTAAATCGAAGAATCGCTATGCCATTTGATGCAACGTTCGTTGGGCCGAATTCGCGCCAGAGCGCGCGGCGAGTTGGCCACAAGCGGCGAAGATATCACGGCCACGCGGACGGCGCACGAAGGCGTGGACGCCCTTTGATTCGAGAATCGCTTTGAAGCTTTCGATCCTTTCCGGCAAAGAAGGGCGATAAGGCAGTGGCTCTGCGGGATTATGTGGAATCAGATTCACCTTTGCGCGCAGCCCGTGACGATTCAACAGGTTCGCAAGCTGGCGCGCTTGCTGGTCGGAATCGTTCACGCCCTCGAGCATGACGTACTCAAAAGTGAAACGCTCTCCGGGCCTCAAGGATTTCTCAAACTCTTTGCACGCTGCTAGCAACTCTTCCAGCGGCCACTTCTTATTGATTGGCATCAAACGTTCGCGCAGCTCGTCGGTCGGCGCAGCTAAAGAGATCGCCAGATGCGGTCGATCGGGAATCGTGGCCAGCTCGCGTATGCGCGGGACGACGCCCGCAGTCGAAACCGTAACGCGACGAGGGACGATATGCAAACCTTTGGGATCCGCCATGATGCGCAAGGCTTTCATCAGCGACTCAAACGCCAGAAACGGTTCGCCCGCGCCCATGCCGACGAGATTGATTCCGCGCGGGACTTTGACGCCAACGCCGTAAGCATCGTTGAGCGCAATGATTATCTGTTCGACGATCTCGCCCGCCGTCAAAGAACGCAGCAGACCCAACTGGGCGGTCAAGCAGAAGCTGCATTGCAGCGGGCAGCCCGACTGTGAAGAAAAACAGATCGTATCGCGGCGCTCGTCCGGAATGAAGACTGTCTCAACTGGAAAATCGTCACGCGTTTTCATTAAGTAGCGGCGTGTGCCGTCTTCCGAAAGGTAGCGCGATTCAAGTGCCAGCGTGGCCGCCGTTGCGCCCTCGTTCAACTTAGCGCGCAGATCCTTTGGCAGCTCTGTTATCTCGTCAAGCGAGCGCAGACGCCGTTGATGGAGCGCGCCAAAGATCTGCCGCCCGCGATAGGCGTGCTCACCCAGGTCTGCGACGAACGAGATGAGATCGGCTTGAGATAGGCCCGTGAGCTGCGTTGGGTTATTTGTCACTGAAGCATTCTAACCGCGAGCCAGGACGCAGCAAAGTCGAAGAGGACTTCTCCACTGCTCCGCCTAAGCGCCGACGCGCGAAAGCTCGTTATTGTGCTACGGTGAACTTCGCCGACGGTGAAAGCTGTTGTCCAGTGACATGATCGCGGATACGGATCTGGAGTTCGTATTCGCCGGGCGTCATGCCGCGAGTGTCGATCAGACGAGCCAGCGTTAGACGCTGGCCAGCGTCACTGTGGCCGCGCCAGTCTTCAGCCGACTTGCCGAGTTCCTTGCCATCCTTCAGGAGCGCGTACTCGACATCAATCGCGGGCCGCAGCGTGGTTTGATCGATACCTGCGTTGTAGACCTGCATGAAAACGCCGACGGGCGCGCCACGATGGTAAATGCCGGAAACGTTTGGAATCACTTTTGTCTGGCCAATGACGAACTGACCCACCGCGGGTTGATCCGAAAGATTCTCGAGCCTCGTCGCGAGCACCAGCGTGGAGGTTGAAAGCTTCTGCGGATCGTATTTCGGCACGGGAATCGCGACGTGCCGGATGCCGGTGGCGCCAGACACAACATCGCGCACAATCACGTCAAGCTTGTACGTGCCCGACGGAAGCGGGAGTGCCTTTTGGTAGGCGGATTTGCGTTCTTTTGCTTCGGTCAGTTCCTGTACTGTCGCGGTCGTAACTACCGGATCCTCAAAGATTGCCACGCGCCGTCCCGCCACCGATGTAATCTTGCCGAAGATATTCATTTTCGCCTGCTGTAGTCCGCCACTGTCCTGAAACACCAGATCCTTGTTTTCAGTCTGGATCGTAATCGCAGTAATTACGCGCTCGTCCGATTGGCGGAAGAAATCAACACGGACATCAAAATTGAGAGGATTGTCTTCAATCGCTGGTGTGTTAGTCAGGCCGGCAAGCTCCCCGAACTTGACCTGGGGTGGCCGGTTGAGATCAGTAAGCAGCTGGAGGCGCGAGAATGGGCTGTCTGCCTCGCGCTGGTAGTTGGGCATTCCAATTCCGCCAAGGTTCTGGATCCGGGAAGACTTGTCGGAGAGTCCCAGTTGCTCGGAGAGTGTCAGACCGGCGCCCGGAATCATTAGCAATGCGTCCTTTTCGTCCGGGTTGCGAGCGATTCGGTATTCGCCGCTGCCAGTCGGGTCAACAAACTCGATCTCCACACCTGAGCCCACTCCGGGAAGGTAACGATAGAACCAGGTCTCGAAAGGATAAGTTGTCGTCGAGCCGCCACCTTCGGTGGACGGTCGGTCATAGGCGCCGCCCATCGGGTGGGTATCGCGCTCGTCGGGCTTGCCATACATGATCCAGATGCGGCCGCGGTCGGTCTTCCAGCCAGGTATGCCCGACGCGAAATGCTCGTTGGCATAGGCGATGCGCTCGTAGTATTCCTCTTTGAATTCATTCTCCTCGGTGTCGGGATCCGGATCGCGTCGACGCCAGAACTCTTCAATGAACCGTTCGCGCTCGTCGTCGGTTGCAAGTTTCTTGAAGGCCCGCCGCTCCTCATCGGTGATGATGTAGGTGACGTCTTTCTCTAGCCAGTCTTTGTAAGCTTTCTTGAGTTCAACCTTGACGTTGCGGGGCTTGTCCATTGGATCCTGGCCCTGTTCCTTCTGTTTGCCCTTTTGCGCAAACGCCGCTGGGCCAATCGATAGTAATGCAAATAAGATGACTGCCAACCGAAGAGCGAATTTTTGACAGGGCATTGCTTGAACTCCTATTCAATCAATCAAAGGCGACACCAGGTGCCGCACAAGCTCAAATCCCTTTGGGAAACTGCAGCGCTCCCAGTGTAGTGCAAACCAACTGGCAACACCAGACGCGGCTGATAGGTAATCGGGCGACAGCGCTAGCACACTAACCATCGATAAGCATTGGATTCTAAAGGCTCGCAGAGAACACAGTCAAGATGCGGAAAAGCCGACGATCCGTTGCCCTTGGGGATGTCCGGCAAACTTCCCGTACTGAAGGTTTATGGGACATGCTAGGTGGCCGTTCGTGGTTTGCCAAAGATCCACGCGACTACGATCGAAACGACATACAAAGCAAGCATCGGCGCCGCAAACAGCAACATGTTTGGAATGTCGTTTGTAGGTGAGACCACGGCGGCAACGATCAGAATCACAATTACGGCGGTCCTCCAGACACGTAGCAGGAAACCAGCCGATACCAGCCCAATACGCGCCAACACGTAGGTAATGGCCGGCATCTGGAAAATTATGCCCATGCCGAGCATGATCACGATTATGAAGTCGAAGTAGTCGTCTGCCTTCAAAAGTAACCGAAAGTCGTGGCCTAATCCGAGCAAGTACTTTGCGGCAGGGGGAAATATCACCTTGTAAGCGAAAATCGCCCCGATGACAAAGGAGACGGACGAGAGCCCAACGAACGGAAACACGTACGCTCGTTCGTGCGGATAGAGTCCCGGCGATACGAAACCCCAGATCTGCCAAAGCAGAAATGGAATGGATACGGCAATCGCTGCGTAGAGCGAAACCTTCACGTAGAGCGAGAAGGGTTCGATAGCGGTGGTCACGATCAAGCGGTCATTGAAACCAGCTTTCGGAGCGGCGTTGAAATCGACAGGCAGACGGACGCCCTTGGGGACGACCTCATTGGCGGCATAGAGAGCCTCGTCGGTAAAGAGTCCGAATTGACCCTCGGCGTCCCTGGCATAACGCGCCATCACGGAGGCGCCCGCAGGAATCAAGGCGGCACCGATCTTCGTTTCTTCGGCGAACACATAACGTCCCGCGTCATTTTCCTTCAGCGAGTTAAGGGGCAGTATGGTTTCCTTTCCCGTTAATCCGGCCATCGGAACCTGTTTTCGTTGCGCCTCTGCCAGTGCACGCTCAACCGGAATCGCGAGAAAACGATAGATGCGGTCCGAAGCAAACCAGCAGAGCATCGCCGCCAAGATTACGAACACGATGCAGCGCACCAGACGAGTGCGCAGCTCGTCCAGGTGTTCCAGAAAAGACATCTGGCCACCGACTTCTTCTTCCTCTGGCTTCTTCGCCGAACGCGCTCTCAAAAGGGTTGCCATGTTATCGGGAGGGCTGAAATCTATAGCCAGTCTCGCTTGCGCGTTGGCTCAAATTGGGCCGACTCGTTTGTGGTAGCGGCAGATGCACTGTCTGAAATATCGGAGGTTGCGCCGTTGATCGACGCCGGCTCTGGCGGGCCTCCGACCTGGGCAGTGGATTGTATTTCGATGCTTGCATCGTGAATGGCTTGGCCGCGCTCGACCGTCGTTTCGATGATCGAATTATCCCGGCCTAATATCGAACGGTCTTCCGCTTCCGACGGTGTGGTTTCCAGAGCAACCTCGCGTTCCCAGGTGCGTTTGAAGTCTTCCGACGCCTTTCTGAACTCCGCGAGACTCTTGCCTATTTGCCGGCTGATCTGGGGCAGCTTACGCGGTCCGAAGAAGATCAAAGCGACGACCAGAATTACGAGAAGCTCGCTGGTGCCGAGGGAATCAAGAATCAATAACAATCCGATCACTGCTTTCTTACCTCTTAAGCGCTGGTCATCAGCTTTGCAATTGGCCGAGCCGATGTTGGCTGTCATCAGAATTGTAGCGCGTCAACTCGGAAAGCAGAAGGCAGCAGACGTTTCTTGACATCGAGTACGCTCTGGCGTTAACCCTGTCCTGAATATTTCCAAAGATGACTGAACATTCGACACAAGAGAGTCAGCAACACCAGGAAGGAAAGGCGGCTCCCGTCGGCTCTTTGCAACGCTTTGGTGAGGTGGCGGATGCGATAGCGGCAACGACAAAGAAACTGGAGAAGGCGGCATTGCTGGGCGGTTATTTTGCGGATCTGAATGACGCTGATCTGGCCCGCTCGGCGCGCTATTTTGCCGGCCATCAATTCGCGCTGAGCGATTCGCGCACCAGCAATGTTGGCGGCAGCATTATCAGCGAAGCGCTCAGCAACGCCACGGGTTTCAGCATTGAGGATCTGTTGCCGCGTTACGTTAGGCTGGGTGACGGCGGCGAGGTTGCTTACGAGGCGGTCCAAGAAGCGAAAGGAGATAATCAACCCCCGACATTCACACTCGCCGAGACGGAAATCTTAATTGTCCGTCTGAGCGAGACTCGCGGCACAAAGAACAAGATCGGCTTATTGGCTACCGCGCTTCATCGGGCCACGCCGCTGGAAGCGAAATATCTGGTGAAGTTGCTGGTAAGTGATTTGCGCATCGGACTAAAAGAAGGTCTGGTCGAAGACGCGATCGGGCGTGCCTTTAATCAGCCTCTGGCAAATGTAGCCCATGCCAACATGTTACTGGGCGATATTGGCGCAACGGCGGTGCGTGCCAGAGCGAACGATCTGAAAGAGATCAGCTTGCGCTTGTTCCATCCCATCAAGTTCATGCTCGCTACGCCGGCTGCCGACCTGGCGGACATCGTCCGGACAATGCAAGAAGGGTTTTTAGTCGAGGACAAGTTTGACGGGATTCGCGCGCAGGCTCACGTGGAAGACGGGCGCGTAGCCATCTACTCACGCACGATGGATGAAATCACACATCGTTTTCCTGAGCTTATCGCCCCACTTAGGGATCTGCCGACGGATGTGATTATCGACGGCGAGATCGTTCCTGCGCGCGGCGATCTGATTCTGCCATTCAGCGAGTTGCAGAAGCGACTGGGACGGAAAACGGTCAGCGACGATCTGCTGGCAAGCGTTCCGGTAGTGTTGGTTGCTTACGACCTGCTCTATGCCGACGGCCGGGTGTTGATAAACGAATCGCTGGACGAGCGCAGGCGCATACTGGAGAACCTGGTTGCAAAGCGCGGACCGATCAGACTATCTGAAGCAAAACGCTTTCAAGACGCGAGCGCCCTCGACGACGAATTCAACGCCGCGCGCGCCCGCGGCAACGAAGGACTAATGATTAAGAGTCCGACATCGCTTTACAAGCCCGGCAGACGTGGGCGCGAGTGGTTGAAATTGAAACGCGCGATTGCGACGCTGGACGTCGTCGTAACCGCCGTCGAAGTCGGCCACGGCAAGCGGCGAAGCCTCCTCTCGGATTACACGTTTGCCGTGCGTCGCTCTGAGGCAGACGGAGAGTTGTTGAATATTGGCAAAGCGTACTCAGGCCTCACAGATGCTGAGCTGGCAGAGCTGACCGAATGGTTCCGCGCGCACACTTTGAAGGAGTTTGCGCATGGCAGAGTGCGATTAGTCGAGCCACGGATAGTGCTCGAAGTCACGTTCGATCGAATTCAGGAATCAAAACGCCACAAGAGTGGCTATGCGCTTCGCTTTCCACGTATTGTCCGCTTGCGAACGGACAAGAGCGCCGCCGACGTCGATACCCTTGAGACGGTGCGAAGGCTCGTGGAAAAAGGCTAAACCTGGTCAGAGTTTGGCCAACGCCATTAAGTACTATTGCCTCACGCTTTTGACGTTGGCGACGCGTGATGACTGTTCAGCACGCACCGCCCCACTGACACTGGCAAACTGGATGTTATGCCAGCAACCAAAACCGGGCGTATCCATTTCACCCATACAGCACGGCGCATCGTGCCAGTAGCCATCACGTTCGTCTCTGGCGCCACACGAACTTCAAAAAACAAGAAACTAAAGGTTTGCTTCAGAAGGAGCTTGACTGCCCAGCGGTCTCCCGAACCGTAAGCTCTTCACCCGAACCGGCTTCATGATTGCTAGGGTGTTTTTTGCGTCGTTGCAACCATGCGCCCCCAAGTGTAGTTTGTGCCCCGGCTGGGAGCAGGGTGCAAAGAGCAAAGGGTTGCTCCCGGCGCTTTGCGCTTTGCTCTTTGCGTTTTCGACTGGAGGTTTCATCATGAGGAAACGTTTCTTAGGTTTGGTCGTGTTGGCCGTGTTACTTGCGCTGGGAGGCACCGGGGCGTCTGTGTCGCTTGGTGAGGGCGATGCGCTGACGGCCGTTGAGGGTGGTTACTGGCATGATTCGCCTTGCTGCATGGGGGACATGCAGGGTCCGGGTGAATTGTGCTGGCATTCGACTGACGAGTTGAAGTAGCGCTCGTCACAAGCTCCCTCGCGCCGTGGAGTTTCCGGCCGGCGCTGCAGTGGGCAATTCTGAGGGCTCGCTTATCTCGGGACGAGAACGGCGAGCCCTTGGTGTGTCTGGGAAAGTGGCACCGAGACACAGCGAGATTGACCGCCCGAGCGGTGTCGAAACCGTAAGCTCTTCACCCAAATGGCTTTTATGATTGCTAGGGTTTTTCTTGCAAGCCTGCGTCGAAGACAGACCCTTTGCTTGACGCCGGAAGAACAACTTTACTATTGCTTTACCGTCGTCAAAGGGCGTAGGATGCACGCCTGTTAGCGCCGCACTGCACCCGGAAACCTGTCCCTCTCGTCCGTTGAGTCGGGACACACAAAAGACAGGACCGCCGCACCTGCAGTCAAAGGTATTTGAATTGCTTGCTGCTTAGTAAACGTAGAGCGCCAGCACACCGAGGATCGATTCAAGCTCCATCGTAACCAGGGTCGGTGCTTCCATGTCGCCAGGAACGGGTGCCGCGGCGGTCCGAGTAATCATCTCGCCTGAGTTCGCAGCTGACGGCGGCGGTGGTGGCGGCGGATCAGTACAGCCCGGCATGCCGATTTCACCGGCAAAAGCGGAAATGCTAAGCGTTAGAACAAGCAGCGTGACTGCGAATAGCTGTTTAAATCGTTTCATTGAAGCCTCCTAATGGCTGTTTTAGTTTTTGGTTTAGTCAGTTGAGCTAGAAAAGGTCGGGAACCAACTGACAAAGCGCAAGACCTGCGCATCATATCCGGCGGGAAGCTTGAGTGCAACAAAACTTACTACGACGACGAAAGGGTTCTTTTGTTATGGATTTACAAACCTCAAAGGCTGAATATGTCGCAACTAAAGTGCTTGAAGCGAGCGAGGCGGAGCGCCGTTTTGAGAGGATTAAGGAACTTGAAGAGCGTGGTAAATACGAGGCTGCGCTCGATGCTTTTGGCGACTTATGGGAGGGCGTCGGGCATCGACCAAAGACAGACGGATTAAGTGAACCCAATCGGGCGGAGCTGTTGCTGCGCGCCGGAATCGTTACGGGCTGGCTCGGAAGCGCCCGGCAGGTCGAAGGCTCGCAAGAGCTGGCAAAAGATCTGATCACAGAGAGTGCCAGAATCTTTGAGGATCTTGGATTACCGGATAAGTCGGCCGAAGCTCAGCTCGAGCTCGCAGTTTGCTACTGGCGCGAAGGCGCTCTCGACGAGGCTCGCGTCACGTTGAAGCAGGTCTTGAGCCAGGTGAGCCAGGAGAGCGAGTTAAGGTTAAGAGCCCTGGTAAGTGCTTCGCTCGTCGAGAGGGAGGCGACTCGATACAGAGAAGCGCTCCGGATCGACACTGAAGCCGCACCGCTTTTCGAAAAGAGTACGAATCACCTCTTAAGAGGCAAGTTCCATAATGGATTCGCGAATGCGCTCAAGAATCTTGGTCTGGCAGAGGGTCGGGGGGACTATATCGATCGTGCTTTCATAGAATTTGCGGCCGCTAGCTACCATCTGGAGGAGGCGGGAAATTGGCGGTTGCTTGCTGCTCTCGAAAACAATTTGGGGTTCTTGTTCCTCACAGCGGGTAAGTTGATTGAAGCCCACCAACATCTCAATCGCGCCCGGGGCCTCTTCGTGAAACTCAGAGAAAAGGGCAGCATTGCGCAGGTTGATGACACCCGTGCGCGCGTTTTTCTCGCCGAGGGCCTGAACCAAAAAGCGGAGACGATCGTGCGCACGTCAGTGCGCACCCTGGAGCAAGGAGACGAACGATCCTTACTCGCCGAAGCACTAACGACTCACGCGACCGCGCTGGCCCGGCTCGGTCGCTATCAAACGGCGTTTGCGGATCTCAAGCGAGCGATGGATGTGGCGCAGCAAGCCGGCGACCCGGCGAGGGCCGGCCTCGCCGCATTGACCATCGTTGAAGAATTGTCCGGACCGCTGTCGTCTGCCCAGTTGAGGGAGTATTACAGAAGCGCGGATTCGCTGCTCGATCAACCTCAACACCCGGGCATTCGCGCGAGATTGGGGCAGTGCGCGCGACGAATACTTGCGGCAGAAGATTCGAGCCGGGACCAGACGTCAGCGGCGCCTGACCATTTGTTTGCCGCAGGCGATCCCGTGTCAGCGGCGCCCAGATCAAAGGTAAATGGAGATGGTCTTGTGTTGCCAGAAGTGCCGGCGGACTCGAGCGATTCATGGGCGGGTTGTTCGCTCGAACAAGAGGTGCTGCGGTACGAGCGTGGCCTGATCAAGCGGGCTCTGGAAGCGTCAGGGGGAAGCGTAACCCGTGCAGCGCGCCTGCTTGGCATCACTCACCAGGGTTTGGCTTTCATCCTGAATGGCCGACACAAGAGTTTGCTCAGCGTGAGAACTCCGATTAAGTCTCGGCGACGTAGTGTCTTTCGCTACTGACTTCGTGGTCGGCAACCGATAACCCTCCTGCAGAAGTTTTGGGCTCAGCCACCGGATCGCACCAGCCGCCTCGTTGCGCGAGCTTGGCAAGGCAACGTCCGTGAGTGTGTTTGTGCTCTAACGGCCACATCAAATACCATTCTACAACCAGTTTTGGGATCTCCTTTCCGAAGGAAAAGTATTCTTCATGAAACACTTAAAGACGTTATTCGTTGCCTCGCTTTCCTTGCTATTAGCCAACAGTCTCGCGGCCCAATCGCCCGGACGCCGGCCGGTCGGCAGGCCCGCCGCAACGAATCCGGCGACGCCCATAGCAACGCCCGCGCCCGTCGGACGAACTGAGACGAGCGCACCCGCATCGCTGGCGATTCTTAATGGCCAGACAATCACGGTGGCAGATATTGATCCAGCAGTGCGCGAGGAAGTTGAGAAGCTTGGCGAAAAGATCGCGCAGGCGCGGCGTCAGGTGTTGGAGCTTCAGATCAATACCATCTTACTCGACACAGAGGCAAAGAAGCGCAGGGTAACCAGTCAACAATTGTATGATGCCGAGATTACTAAGCGCGTAACAGATCCGACCGAAGCCGAAATCAAACAGTTCGTTGAATCCAATCGCGACCAACTTGGCGACGGCGATCTTCAGAGTGTTCGTCCTGATGTAATCGCGCTTTTGCGGGGCGCGCGCGAACAAAACCTCACCGAAGCGTTTATTAAACGGTTGCGCGCTGCCAACCCGGTGACGACTGGCGCAGATATAAATGCACCTAATCAGTCTCAGGCGGCAGTCGTGGCAACCGTCGCCGGACAGCCAATCACTGCGGGAATTTTAAACGAGAGGGTCAAACCCATAATCTACCGACTGAGCCTGAACACGTACGACATCGAAAAGGCAGCGCTTGATCGAACGGTAGATGATCTCCTGTTAATCGCGGAGGCAAACAAACGCAATATACGTCCGGAGGAGATAGTGCGCTCCGAGATCACAGACAAAACACATCCTGCCACTGACGCCGAGGTGGCAAAGTTTTATGCGGACAACAAGTCGCGCATCAATGGCGACCTGGCATCCATACGCAATCAGATCGCCGACTATCTTGCCGACCAAGAACGGGTGCGTCTTGAACGCGCACTTTCCGATCGGCTGCGCAAGGGCGCCGACATTCGGGTCTTGCTAGCCGAACCCGAGCCGCCGGTTCAGACGATTAGTGTTGACGGCGAACCCTCGCGGGGCGACGTCAACGCGCCGGTGACAATTGTGGAGTTTACGGATTTCGAATGCCCTTCGTGTGCGGCTATGCATCCGGTGCTCGAAGAGGTTTTGAAGGCTTACGGACAGCGAGTACGGTTTGTGGTGCGAAACTTTCCGTTGTCAAAACACGTCCACGCGCGAAAGGCCGCCGAAGCAGCAGATGCGGCAAACGCGCAGGGAAAGTTTTTCGAATATACCGCTCTGCTGTTCAAGCGTCAGACCGCCCTCGATGTTCCCTCGCTGAAAAAATACGCAACAGAGGTCGGTCTGGATCGCGCGCGTTTTGATGCCGCGCTCGATGGCGGCGCCTACGCCGCGGAAGTCAAACACGACCTTGAGGACGGTGAGATTTACGGCGTCAACAGCACGCCGACGATCTTCGTTAACGGCGTAATGCTGAACAGTCTGACCGCTGAAGCCTTGCGCGCCGCGATCGATAAGGCGCTTTCGAAGGTTGGTGTGCGCTGAACCCTCGCAACGCTGTCTGACCTCACTGCGATGCCTTCTTATGCATCAGCACGTTGCACGCGTCTTCGGCGCTGGTCGGATCGATCGCCACGTTGCCTTCGTCGATGTGTTGAATAAGACCGTCTTTGTCGATCACAAACGTCGCGCGATTGCCATAGCCCCCCTCTTCATTGAAGATGCCATACTGTTTCACCACGGTGCGTTTGAAGTCGCTGAGCAGCGGAAAGGTGACGCCAATCTGCTTGGCAAACTCGCGGTTGGCAGGAACGCTGTCCACGCTAAGGCCGAAGATCTGGGTGTCGGTTGCGTCGAATTTGGCGATATCAGCCTGATACGCCTTCATCTC
>Ga0137384_10003684_pt1 | contig 12219 bp, 7 predicted proteins | sample SagtaG_2_FD_104922 | JGI IMG/M metagenome (GOLD analysis project Ga0137384, IMG submission 104922) | Vadose zone soil microbial communities from Sagehorn Ranch, Mendocino, California, USA - Sage2_R_60_16 metaG | ecosystem: Environmental > Terrestrial > Soil > Vadose zone | place: USA: California... | reverse complement strand
TGTCACTGGTAAAAAATTTTGTCCACACTGTGGTAGTGCCGTGCAGGCTGTGGCAGCCTCTGCGACACACATCTGTCCGGCTTGTCATGCTCAGATGCCGCTTTCGAGCCCATTCTGTACGAATTGTGGTAGTGACATGCGAGCTGTGTCGGCGGCCCCCGCGTATTGTACGCGCTGTGGGCGCCAAAACGCTGCTGAGATGAAGTTTTGTGGTGGTTGTGGGAGTCCACTCACCGCAGCGGCGCAGCCCATGTATCCTCAAGCAGGGCAATACCCTCCTCAGCAACCTCCGTATCAACAGTACCAGCAGCCTGTTCCTCAGCAGCCTCCGTATCCGCAATACCAGCAGCCAGGCTATCAGCAGCAATATGGGCAGGGAGGCTATCAGCCTCAGCCTATGATGGGACAGGGGCCTATGGTGCTGCGTTGTCCCACCTGTATGGCCATGTCTGCTATGGGAACGCCAAACTGCCCCAGTTGTCGTACAAATCTGGCAGGGGTTGTGCCAGTTCCATCTAATATGCCTGCACAACCGCAGCAAGGTGGCCTGGGTGGTTTCTTGCAGAGCGGAGGTGGTCAGTTGGCTGTCGGTGCGCTTGGCGGCGCCGCAGCGGTCATAGGCGGAGAGATGCTGCTACACGGCATCGAAAACTCGGTTGAAAATCGTGTCGAGGAGAATATGGGGTTTGGTGAGCAGCGTCACCACCGCGATGAAGGATTGCTGGGTGGGTTGGGGGATTTATCCAACGATATCGGGCTATTCTAATCGGCCAACGGCAAGGGGCGAGTAGCGATAGAGGCATCGCCCCTATTGCTACTCCTTCCCCTTTGCATAAAGTTTACATTATGATAGGACCCCAATTGGCTATTTTTCTCCCTTTCGGTATATATGCGGTTGCGGCAGCCTGGTAAACCGTCTATAATAGACTGAGTTAAGCGACATGGTTTTTCTATGGCGAGATATGTCTCTTAGGCAAAATTGTATCGGTAGTCTTTGATGGTATAAGGAGTTGTAGAACGCTCTTTGCTTGTGTGAAGGAGTAGTTCTGGATCAAATAAACGGATGAATTACGCGCGAACTACGTTGCACAATGGACTGCGTCTACTAACTAACCAGATGCCAGGGATGCGTTCTGCCAGTCTTGCCTTCTTTTTTACTGTCGGTTCGCGTTATGAGCCGGATGAGATAGCAGGTGTATCTCATTTTATCGAACATATGCTCTTCAAAGGCTCCAGTCATTATCCTACCGCCCGCTCTATATCAGAGGCTATAGAGGGTGTGGGGGGTGTTTTTAATGCCAGTACGGGTAAAGAGTTGACCTGCTACACGGCGCGTGTCCCCGGCGAGTACCTGGCCGAAGTATTGCAGGTGCTGGCGGACATGGTGCGTTATCCTCTCTTCGACGCAGCAGAGATCGAGAAGGAGCGCGCGGTAATTATAGAAGAACTTAGTGCAACGCAGGATGATCCTCAGGAGTGGGTCAATCTATTGGTTGAGGAAGCTATGTGGCCCAATCTTCCGCTTGGCCGTGACGATGCGGGCAGCGTGGCTTCGGTATCCCGGCTGCAACGCGGGCAGATGATGGAATATTTTGACACATACTATCGCCCTAATTCTCTGGTGATCAGTGTGGCGGGCAATATTGATCCGCAAGAAGTAACATGGCACGTTGATCAACTGTTTGGTAATTGGCAGGCACGAGATCAGCCTCGGTGGCAGGAATGCCTACCACCTTTACATGCACCCAGAGTGCGTATGATCCAGAAAGAGACGGAGCAAACCAATATCTGCCTGGCGACGTTGGGAACTTCCTATGCGTCTCCCGATTACTATACGTTGCTGGTGATGAATGCCTTGCTCGGTGATGGCATGAGCTCTCGTCTCTTTCAGTCTATCCGCGAAGAGCAAGGATTGGCTTATGATATAGGGAGCTATTTTAACAGCTATTACGAGACTGGTAACCTGACAATCAGCGCGGGCGTCGATCCATCACATACCGAGGAAACGATTTCTGCCATCGTCACCGAGTTGGCGCGTCTCTGCGATGAGCCTGTACCGGGGGATGAACTGGCGCGCATAAAAGCGTATGTAAGGGGAGGTATGCTGCTTGGTCTGGAGGGCACGCAACAGGTAGCTTCCTGGCTGGGCAGTCAGGAGAGCCTGCGTCATCAGATCCGCGAGATCGAAGAGATAATCTCTCACGTCGATACTGTCACCGAGCAGGACATACAGCGTGTCGCGCAAGCATGCTTTGCTCCTGAATGGCGCCGCCTCGCTATTATTGGACCGGACGATCCGCGTAGAGCTGAGCATTTCGGGAAGCTGCTTTCTGGTGTGTAAAGCGGGAAGAGGAGACCTGGTTTTATGGCACAAATGATACTTCGTGATTATCTACAGGAGACTGAAGATGCAGTCAGTCGGGGGCAGCTTGATAACGCATTAGCTCGTTGTCAATCCATACTCGCCAGTTATCCAGAATCCCTGGATGCGCAGCGTCTGCTGGGAGAAGTCTATCTTGCTCAAGGTCACCTGGATGACGCTCAGCAAGCGTTCGATTGGGTGCTTACCAACGATCCCGAAAATGTCGTCGCTTACTGTGATCGCGCACTGATCAGTGAGCATCTATCGGACTATGACACCGCCCTCGATTGCTATCAGCAGGCCTATGAGCTCAGTCGAGGCAATAGCCAGATCCGGCAGGCGTTCAACAAATTGAGCGCAAAAGCAGGCCAGCAAGGGTTCATGTTTTCCCGTGCCGGGCTGGCTCGCCTGTATATGCGTGGGGATTTGCTGACGCAGGCTATTCAGGAGTGGGAAGCCGTGCTCGCGGTAAATTCCGATCGTCTTGATGCGCGTACTGGTCTGCTTGAAGCGTACTGGCACGAAAGACTTTATAACCAGGTCGAGCAGCAGGCAAAGCAAATTCTGCAAGATGTGCCTGGATGTATCAAAGCGCTACTCCTGCTCGCTTATGTGATCTCGGCCAGGGATATGCTCCAGGCTCGCGAACTCTTGCACAAAGTCGAGGCTCTGGACCCCGATCTGACTCTCGCACATGACTTGCTAGCGGATGCAATGGCCAGCCACCCCCATGATCCGTTCTTACAGCTCTTGCGCAAGCCGCCGGTAATGATAGATACAGCGCTAGAACATAGCGCTGCCTCCGACATATTCTCTCAGGATACTCGCCTGCAAGAGGCAGGTATGAATGCCCTGCCAGCCTTTGCGCAATCAACGGCAGGCTCCATCGGTTCGCAGAACGCCCAGGCAGTGTCTGATTGGGCGAGCATCGATACCTCCTCCTGGAGCAATATTGCCGGTTTGAAGGATCTGGATGAATCTTTGACCGGGCAGGATGTGCCAACACTACCCTGGTCGAGCAATACCTACACAGGATCAGAGGTGTGGAATGGCGCTAGCAATAGCGTAGGTGCTGCGGGCGAACAGAAGATGCCCGATTTTGTAGCCCAGTTGGGAGATATGAACTTCTCGTCCGATGCCTGGGGGGGGGCTTCTCAGGAAGCGGCTAGCCAATCCACCATCGCACGAGATGAGGCTGTCCAGGCTGAGCCGTGGATGGCTCTGCAAGAAACATTGGATAATCTCAGCTCTGCCGAGTCTACCGATGTTGCTAGCGGCTCTCGCCAGTCTGATAGCCGTAATGTGGGAACACCTGATACGCTCTCCTGGGACCAGCAATCAGCCTTCTCTGATCTTACCTTTGACGGTGCCTGGGGCAGTGGGCAGGACGCGAAAGAACCAGGTATAACAAGTGAGTGGGCTGGCGCGATGAAAGACGTGCCTTCCCCACCTGCCTGGTTGAGCATGCTGACGCAGAACGATCGGAAGCAAATGAGTGGTGAGCTTTCCCCTCTGGCTCCCGTTGTACAAGAGCCTGTTCCCTCTGCGTCGTCGGCGCCGTTTGAACAACGACCGCCGACTCAGTCTGAGGTTCGCGAGCAGGATAATCGTCAGGTGGAGCCGCCGCGGTTTGCTGTTGCAATAGAGCCAGAGGAGCAGGATGATGAGTCTTTGTTCGGGCCAGAATGGTTGAAATCACTGGGAGCGGCCAGTATAGAAGCTGCGCTCTCCGCAGAGATCCCAGTAGTCCCTACAACCCCGTCTCAGCTGTCTCGGAGTGAGCGGAAAGCGCCGTCTCAGCCGCTGCCTCGTGCCGATTATGAGCCGTGGCAGCAAGCAGAACCGGTCGCGCCTGTAACACCGCCACAAGAGGTGTTTTCCTCCACTGTTCCCTCGGGGCAAGAAACGTCCTCTTCTGTTACTCCAGAAGTCTCTGCATGGCCGGGGGAAAAAGATGGTCAGGATGTACTGGCGACGCTTGAGGCCCTGGAACAGGAATTACGTTTGCAGGGTTTCAGGCACCTGGAGCCCAATACACTTGCAGCTATTGCCCGCGACGAGGAAGAGGTTGATAATACTGAGACAGGAAGTGTGACCCCGGATCAGTTGGGGAAGTCGTATCGCGAACCCTCGCTCTCATCTGCCCTGGCAGAGCTAGGACAGATAAATGATCAAAAACAGGAAAAGGAGGCCGAGGTTTATGCGTATGAAGTGCCAGCACAACCTGAAGGTGTGACAACTTCAGTCCCGTCTCCTGATGTTTCCTGGTTGACCGCGCTTGATCCCGTTCCTGCTCCTGTAAGATATGATGCGCCTGTTACCGCTGCACCTACTGAACAGGAGCGAATAGTACCGCCTATTGAGACATCTGCCGAGTTGCCCGCAGCCTTCACGCCGCAGCCGCTGCCCTCTGCCGATATCGCTGAGGAAAAGACCGTGAGGGTAGATTCTGTGAAGACGCCAGTTGCTCGTATGAGCGCCTTCCTTGAGAATGAACTTGAAACTACCATGAGGCGCCCCGCTGTACGTATACCGCCAGGAGCACAGCGGCCGGGAGGGCAACGTAATAAGCCTTCGTCTCTTGCGCGCAATCTACCAACGCCGCGTGGGGAACCGTCAGTGGCAAACGTTGCCGCCAGCACCAGTGATACAAATCCAAACGAACGTTTGCTCAGGGGTTATCAGCATCAACTCGTTGGTGATTATGATGAAGCCATGCAGGAGTATCGTGTTATCATTCGAAACTCTCCAGAATTGCTTGGAGAGGTTATCAGTAATGTGCGAGCGTTGCTGAAGCTGGCGCCCAAATACGCTCCTGGTTATCGTGTTCTGGGTGACGCATATATGCGACAGGGTGAGTATCTACAGGCAATGGAAGCCTATAATAAAGCGTTAACAATGGCGAAGCGAGCAAAAGCTTGACCCTGTGCTGGCAGAGTGAAAAGAAATGAGGGAGACAAGAAGTGGAAACAATCCTGCAACGCTTGACTGAGCTTGATGAAGTATACAACGCTATTCTTGTTGGCAAGGATGGTCTTATTGTCTCAGGCATGCTACAAAGTGAAGAGGAGGAGATGGTGGGGGCTTTATCGGCGGCCACATTCGGCTCACTGGGTGATTATACGACGCAGGTACATAGTGGAGAGATACGTCACATCATTCTAGAAACAAAGGCGGGTACCATCCAGATGGAAGAGGCCGGCGATCTCATCCTGGTGGTTACTACCCAGCGTAGCGGTAACCTCGGCCGCGTGCGCTTAGAGATGAAGAAGGCCTGTCAGCAGGTGGTGCAACTGGTTGCTAGCTACTAAAGAGCCAATCCAGGCAGCATGCTCGGCGAATATCGATATACATCTATTCCTGGTGCTATTGACGGCGCTCATGGTTAAAGAGAAGAAGGCGAGACACCAGGAAATGTATGGTGTTATAATAGCTGGGGCCTCTGAAATGCTGCACACTCATAAAAGGTAACTATTCAGGCACCCCTCTCTGACGCCTTTGGCTTCGCAGGTGCCTGCGACGCTTCGCAAGCCGTTTTGTGCGTGTGGTGAGGTTGGCGGCCAGAGGCTCCCAACCTCACCACACGCATATCATCAAGCGAGCGCGCAGGCGCGCGAAGCCACGAGGCGACCTGAATAGTTATCATAAAAGTGCACATATAGGTACCTGTATACAATAAGCAGTAGCGTGATCAAATTCTTCGAAAGGTAGATTTGGGATATTTATGGAACGTACCTTAGTCTTGCTCAAACCCGATGCGATCCAGAGGGATCTCGTTGGTGAAATTATTTCGCGGCTGGAGCATAAAGGTCTTAAGTTGGTTGGCTTAAAGATGATGCGCCTCTCCGATGATCTGCTCAATACGCATTACAGTCACCTGGTGGGTCGTGATTTCTTCCCTGAGGTGAAATCATTTATGCAGCTTGCTCCAGTCGTTGCCTGCTGCTGGGAAGGGACTGATAGCGTAGATACTGTCAGGTTGCTTTGTGGTATCACAAAGGCTCGCGAAGCCACGCCGGGAACCATTCGTGGCGAGTTCGCGATGAGCGTGCAGGCTAACCTTATTCATTGCTCGGACTCGCTTGAAACTGCTCCAGTCGAAGTTGAGCGCTTCTTTAAACCGGAAGAACTCTTTGACTACGAAGATGTGCTTGAGCGTTACGTGTATTCTTCTCGGGAGCGAGAAGGGTAATATAGGGGCGATGCGCTAAATCGTGAGGATTACAGTTGAGCCAGCTTTCAAAGCTGGCTCAACAATTTTGTAACACGGTTCACGTGTTATTCTGGTATTTAGTGGGCTTCTTGTGCTGTGGTGGCTTCTTCGCGAGCGCGCTGTTGGTTCGCGAGGCGCCAGCACGAAGTTTTGCTGCGGAAGCATTTTTCCTGTTCTTCTGCCGTTATGGGTGGAGTGCCTTTAAGGCAAAAAACCTGGTACATTGGCTCACCTGCACTAACGTCGTTACAAGGGAACCACCGTTCCCGATAATTCGGGCAGGCATTTTTATGCTTCCGCCAATTTGAGTTTTCTGATGGATGTGTTTCGATAGTGCCTGCCAAAAAGCTATCCTTCCTGCTTCAAACATACTGGAACATCGTGGTAAACGTAGTATACCATATCTACCCCGGAACAATAGAAGGCGTACTACAGACAAAGAGGCTCTGATTATGTTATAATAGTTGTAATATCGTCTCCTCCCTAAGCTCATCACAGCTCTTTTTGATACTCTACCGTGCTTCTCCATTTTTGTCTCAAGTAGATCATTACTCGCTAATGGTCGTAATGTTTTGGAGAAGGCAATTCACGAGTGGAAGCTAGACTTGCTTATAGACAATAGAAGCGGAGAAAACGTTGTTAGAGCAGAAATCGGATCAGGTGCCCTGGAGTACACAGCAGGCATTTACGGGTGTTGTTGCCACACTGGTACCCTGGGTTATTCTCGCGCTCGCTCTCTCTAACCTGAATACACGCCCTGCGGCCACCAGGCCACTTTCCACCTCAGAGGACCTCACCAGCGCCATCATTACATTTTTTATCGCATCGCTCATCGAAGGGGCTTTTCTTATTGCGCCATTCATCTACGCAACCCGGCCCTTCCGTGGGCTGGCTGACCGGGGTAGGCAGGCACTACGGGTGCTGGGATTCCGACGCTTCTCCGTGATACATGCGCTCTCCTGGGTGATCGCACTATTCGTGGCTATCATTCTTCTCAATGCGCTCTATCAGAATGTTATTACGACGTTCCATCTCAACCTACAAACCAATGATCAGGTGATCCTGCGCGAGAGTAAGATAGCTCCTCTGACAACTTATGCAACCTTGCTGGCCAGTGTGCTGGTGGCGCCATTATGCGAGGAGATCTTCTTTCGTGGCTTTGTCTTCGCTGGTCTGCTGCGCAGCATGCCTGTATGGTTGGCTGTTGTGATGAGTGCGCTGATTTTCGCGGTTGCCCATGCTGACCCCGGTTCATTTCTGGTACTGTTTTTTATCGGGCTGGGTCTGGCATTCCTGCGCTGGTACACCAAATCTCTCTGGCCAGGCATTCTACTGCATGTGCTCAATAACGCTATTGGGGCCATACTCATCGTGCTGGCGATGCATGGCGTTATGACCCCTTGATATGGGAGACAGATGTGCGGAGGAAATGTGCGAATGCAGCGCCTAGATGGGCGCTGCATTCATCTTCTCGACCCGCCAGATGCGAGCGACCAGCACGGTTCCTAGCAATAGGATGATCAATGCAATCAGAAGTTCCAGGTGTTTGAATAGGTCCAGATCTGCTTGTTGTGACTGAATAATGGCACAGATAAGGGCTCCTGCGAAAGCGATCAGTAGCACTATGCGATTGCTAGAGGACATGTGACCAGTCAGACGAGAGAGCGGCCAGATCAAGGAGAGAGCGGCGGTTGCCAACAGCCCAATGCTTAGCAGGAGGTTATGAAATTGATCCGGTACTACACCACTAGGGGGTGGGCAGGACGCTGCGGGATTTGTAAAGGCTAAGGTGGTTATATCTGGTACGGTCTGCATTGTGAAGGCAACACCCGCGGCAAGTGCGAAGAGACCAGTGGCAAACATGATGCCTCGTGGAGCCAGCCCTCTCATGGTAATACCTGCACCAAATGAACTCAGAGCCAGAATGTATGCCAGACTAGCTTCAACGAGATGTTCTGATGGGCACAGAAAGTTGAACGCGAATACGCTGCTACCCCCTATGACGATCAGCAGTAAGAAGAACAGATTGGTAAAGCCTCGCGACCAGACGCGAGAAGACTGATCCGCGGATGAAATATGTGTCACTGCCCTCTTCGTGCTGCTTTTTCCTGGCACGGGTGTCTGGGGCAGCACGGGTGATTGCATTGGCAGGATGGTGTCTGTCGGCGCATTATGGTCTGGACGATTAGAAGGCATATACTGTGTAGGCGCTTGTGCAGCGCTGATTGCGCTGGTATGATCAGCCGCTTGCTGGTTGATTCTTAATAATGTCTGCTGCACCTCTGACGCGGCCGTCGGGCGCAGGCGCTCGTCCTGCGCAACCATACGCTGGATAAGCTGATCTAACTCGAGCGAAACCTGTGTATTATATTGCCTCAGCGAAGGGAAGGTAAAGCGATCTTTCGTATAGTATGGGTCGACGCCGCTGAGGCAATAATGCAGCGTGGCTCCCAGGCTGTAAATGTCCGAGCGTGGGCTTGTCTGACCAATACCATGCTGCTCGGGTGGGGCATATCCCGGTGAACCCAGAAGAATGGTATCCTGCACCTGTCCTTCTTTAAAAAAGCGCGCGATGCCGAAATCGATCAGGAAGATATGCCCGCTGGCTGTTACCATGATGTTCGACGGCTTGACATCGCGGAAGATGATGGGTGGTGTCTGCTGGTGCAGGTAGGAGAGCACATTGCACATCTGGTTGGCATACAGCAGGACCTGCGCCAACGGAAGAGGCTGTTTCTCAGCTTCCTGCAGTAGCTGGTGGAGCGTTTTACCTTCAATAAAATCCATTACGAGATAAAAACGTCCCTGTTCACTGAATGCATCGTAGATATGGGGCAGGTTGGGATGTGATAGTGCTTCGAGCATGTCTGCTTCTTGCTTAAAACGTGCTGTAGCGTGAGCGAGTTCCTCCGCGCTCAGATGTGCCTGGCTCAATTCTTTAATGGCTACACGCCGACTGCCCATCCATGTGTCGGTTGCTTTATAGACCGCTCCCATACCTCCGCGGCCCACCTGCTCGATGACGATATAACGCTGCTGCAACATTGACTGTGGCGGCAGCCTGCCTGTCTGGCTATTATATGTGGACATAATGTACCTCTTGAAGCAATAGCAATAGCTATAATTCTATTTTCGCGTTACTATGCGCGTGGGCATGCTAGCAAACTGTAAACTCATCAGGGGATCGCTATTGCAAGTATAGTCTGTATAGTAGTGCTGGTCAATACATGTATATAATAGCCCCGTTCCTGTGTGAATACTATTAAAAAGTTCACAGTTTTTGATCAAACTATGAATCTTTTATAGTGCTATCAAGAATTATGCTCCGATTGACATGTATCGTCTTTTTAGAGCATAGTCCTCTCAGCCTCACTCAGCCGCAACTCGCCCTGCACTATCCTGAGCGCGCCCAGCAGGGAGAAGACGAGGCAGATTTGCAAGTAGCAGAAATCAGTCCCGTTGGAGAAGGCGTAGGGCGTGGTTGTTAGTAGCACAAAGATTGGAGCGATACCCAGTAGCAAAGTGGCTCCTGGTTGTACTTTCCAGCAGGAGGGGCGTAACCACCAGGTGAAAATGCTGAGGTAGAGCATGATGATGGCCAGCGTGGTTTCGAGACCATGCACCGAGCGTGTTCCACGCGGCGCTACAAGATAGGATGCGATGACGATCCCTGCGGCAATCACCGGGGCGAGTCGCAGAAACCAGTTGTCCCAACGCTTTAGTGGTACACGGTTGATTGAGAAGCAGAGATAGCCGGCGAAGAGTGCCAGGTTGGCGGCCGCTGTGGCGTGTGTCGTGATGGCCGCTCCGGGCGGAGCGTTTAAGAGGCTTGCCACAAAATTAACGCTGGCGAAGAGTGCCCAGCCGCAGGCAAAAATACCTCCCAGCCGCGCCCATAGCGAGCGTGCTACTAAGGTGACAGCGAACCAGGTCGCGAAGACCAGGCCGCAGCCGACTAAGAGTACCGCTTCGCCCGCGAGATAATGATTAGCATAGCCCTGCATCAGCAGGCTTGATGCGCTCAGCCCAAGTACGAGTGTGAGCGCGAATAGGATAATAAAGCGAGGCGTCCAGATAAAGTTCGCTTGAGATATTGAAGAAGTGGTGAGTTGCGTACTCTCGATGGTATCTATGCTCTGCTCAGTCGGCGTATCTTCCTCTAAAATAGAACTGGTTGCGTATTCGCTCTCGGATCGTGTTATTCCCTCTGCCATTTCCAGCGCTTCCTTGTTTTTCTAATGTACTACCTTTTTATAACGAATGAGTCGTAGCTTTAGGCACAGAGTACCGGTTCATACAAATATCCAGAGCTATGGTTTTGTACCATTACCTCACGTCGCGGTACATCTCATCTGATCTCTTTGGGTTTCATCTATGTTTTCCCCTTTAAGGGGTAGCTGGAGCGTCTGTTCTTTCACGGCCCACTTGAGGGTACTGTGATACCAGATTCAGCCCTTGCTTGCGCAGTGCCTGCAATGCCTCGCTTAAGTGAACCGGGTAGGGAGACTCCACGTTCAGTTGGCGATACTGCTCTGGCAACCTGATGAGGTTTTGCTGTGCCAGCTCACGAATTTCTGATAGTGGAGGGAGACTGCCTGGAATCATCTCTCCGTTGCGCATAACGGGTCGCAGCAGCCGATAGTAGTTGTCCGGTCGTGGCTCGTGGGCTAGCTGGACGATATCTTCCTCCCAGTCAGGGTGGCGATAGATTTCTTTTTTACCGGGCCAGGTGCTCTTTGGACCGGCTAGCTTCATCTTGGGATACTCGGTCCCTGACTCATCAACATACCATACCTCTTTATACACGGTGCCCAGTGATCCGCCTGCGATGCCCTGTTCCGGGGAACCGGCTCCGCTGCCCAGCGTCGTGCCTATGCCAAACGAATCGATCTGAGCGCCAGCTTCTAGCAGTTCGCTGATTTTCCATTCATCGAGATCACCGCTGGCAAGGATACGCACGCCCGGAAGATCTGCACGATCAAGTTGCTCACGTACATAGATGCTATCAGCTAGAAGATCGCCACTATCCAGGCGCACAGCCGCGAGTGTGTGTCCCATCGTTTCCTGTGAGCGCAGCGCCACCCCGATGGCCGTATGGATCGCGTTGCGTGTGTCGTAGGTATCGAGCAAGAGGGTGTAGCGATTATACGCCTGAGAGATCTCTTCGAACGCCTCTTCTTCTGATGGATAGAGCTCTATCAAGGCATGCGGTACCGTCCCGGTGGCGGGAAGACGATACTCATAGGCGGCATTGAGCAGGGACGTGCTGGCGCATCCACCGATGTAAGAGGCCCTGGCGACCGTCATCGGTTCTTGCGCGCGGCGGAAGGCGAACTCTGCGACGCGCCTGGTCTTTCCCTGCGCCGCGGCATACACAATGCGCGAAGCCTTTGTGGCTATCAGCGTAGATAACCCAATCGACTGCAATAACCCCGCTTCCAGTAGCATCGCTTCACGGAAGGGGGCGGTAACGCGCATGATCGGCTCATTAGGAAATGCAATCGATCCTTCGGGCAGAGCAAGGATTTCGCCAGTAAAACGCAGATTCGACAACTCGTCAAGGAATGCCGCATCATAGTCGCGAATACGAGCGAGGAATTTTAGTTCTTCAGAGGTATAGCGAAAGGTTTGCACAAATTCCAAC
>Ga0137384_10003682_pt1 | contig 12220 bp, 17 predicted proteins | sample SagtaG_2_FD_104922 | JGI IMG/M metagenome (GOLD analysis project Ga0137384, IMG submission 104922) | Vadose zone soil microbial communities from Sagehorn Ranch, Mendocino, California, USA - Sage2_R_60_16 metaG | ecosystem: Environmental > Terrestrial > Soil > Vadose zone | place: USA... | reverse complement strand
GGAGCTTGTTGACGACCAGGGTGGCCAGGGCCTCTCCCTCGAGGTCCTCGGCGACGATCAGCAGCGTCTTACCCTGCTGGACCACCTTCTCCAGCACCGGGAGCAGGTCCTGGACAGCCGTGACCTTGCGGTCGGTGATGAGCACGAAGGGCTCCTCCAGCACCGCCTCCATGCGGTCGGGGTTGGTGACCATGTAGGGGGAGATGTAGCCGCGGTCGAACTGCATGCCCTCGACCACCTCGAGCTCGGTGCCGACACTCTGCGAGTCCTCGACCGTGATCACGCCATCCTTGCCAACCTTGTCCATGGCGTCCGCGATCAGATCGCCGATGGCCTCGCTCTGTGAGGAGATCGCGGCGATGTGGGCGACGTCCTCGTGACCCTTCACGGGGATGGCGAGCCGCTTGATCTCGGCCTCGACCGCCTCGACCGCCTTCTCGATGCCGATCTTGAGCTGCATCGGGTTGGCACCCGCGGTCACGTTCCGGAAGCCCTCGCTGATCATGGTCTGGGCGAGCAGGGTGGCGGTGGTCGTGCCGTCCCCGGCGACGTCGTTGGTCTTGGTCGCCACCTCGCGGAGCAGCTGCGCGCCGGCGTTCTCCCAGGGATTCTTGAGATCGATCTCCCGAACGATGGTGACCCCGTCGTTGGTCACGGTGGGGGCGCCGAACTTCTTCTCCAGCACGACGTTTCGGCCCTTGGGCCCGAGCGTGATCCGCACCGAGTGGGCGATGATGTCAATGCCCCGCTTGAGCCCCTGCCGCGCCTCGACGTCGAAGGCGACTGCCTTGGCCATTCTGTCCTCCTCGCTGTTACTGCTTCGACTTGCCGTTGTCGACGATGGCGAGCACGTCCTTCTCGGGGATGATCAGGTACTCGACTTCGTCGAGCTTGAACTCGTTGCCGGAGTACTTGGCGTAGAGCACCTTGTCGCCGACCTCGAGCTCCATCGGCACCTTGGTGCCGTTGTCCAGGATGCGGCCGCTCCCGACCGCCTCGACGATGCCCTCCTGGGGCTTCTCCTTGACGGTGTCCGGGATCACGATCCCGCTCTTTGTCGTCTCCTCCTTCTCGACCGGCTTCACGACTACCCGGTCTCCCAGTGGCCTCAGGTTCATTCGACGCCTCCTTCGTGAATGCGGGAGCTGAGCTCCTTCCACGCTCTGCAGTTGAATCCCATCAGCCGACCGAGCCCTCCATCTCCAGCTGGATCAGCCGGTTGAGCTCGATCGCGTACTCCAGCGGCAGCTCCTTGGTGAACGGCTCGATGAAGCCGTTGACGATCATCGTCTCGGCCTCGGCCAGCCGGATGCCCCGGCTCATCAGGTAGCGCAGGCGCATCCGGGTCATCCACTCCGGCTCGCCCTTCATCCAGGAGATCTCCCTGACGACCTCCTCGGAGAGACCGCGCTGGGCCTTGAAGACGTACTTCTCGGCGTCGAAGAAGCCGTACTTCTCCTTGCAGTCCTCGCCGATGTTGATCAGCGTGGAGACCGCCATCTAGCTCCGCCGCCGCTGCATGCCGGCAGCAAGGAACACGAATGCCGCTTCTACCGGCCGGTCGGTGGTCGTCTCGCTCGCGAAGTCCATTGCCCACCTCCAGGTGGTCGTTTTATACGCTATATATCTACGTCGTATAATACACCAGGATGCGCGCTGGAATCAGGAGCCGAGGCATTCGGCGGGGCCTGACCCGCCGTGAGGTGGCTCAGACGGCTGTCCAGATCGGGGACCGCGAGCGCCTGGAGGCCGCCAGCTTCAGGCGCCTGGCGGCGGAGCTGGGCGTGACGCCGATGGCCGTGCACCACCACGTGTCCGACCGTGACGGCCTCCATGCGGAGATGTTGGCAGCGCTCATGGACGACTTCGACGTGTTCGCCGGCATCGATCCGGGCCTGCCATGGACCGAACGCCTGCGAGCCGCTCTGCTGAGCATCCATGCCTTCAACCGCCGTCACCCGGTGCTGGCCGAACTGCTGCTGACCACTGCACCTCGGCCTCCCGCGGTGTTCCGGACCACCGAGCGCCTCATCGGTCTGCTCCTGGAGGCGGGTTTCCCGCCTCAGACGGCCGTCGAGGTCGCCCGCATCGTCATCCATCAGCAGGATGGGCTGCTGCTGCTCGAGGCGGGATCGGCCCGAGCTGCGCACACGTCCGATGCGGCCGCCCGGCAGGCCGAGCTCAGGCTCCTGGAGCTGCCCGCGAGTGAGTTCCCGAAGGTGGTGGCATTCGCCCACCAGATCTCGCGGCTCGATCTCGATCAATGGCGCGACGTGGCCGCGGACATCACCGTCAGGGGTCTGACCGCACTCCTGGCCGCGCTCAACGGCGAACGGACCGAGGCCTGACCCATTGTCCGGCCTCGGCGCCTCGCCTCGCCTAGCCTTCGATCGCCTTGTCGGCTGTGCGGATCGCGATTCGCTGTGGCATCGCCTTCGCCGCCTTCGGCACACGGACCGTCAGCACGCCGTTGTCGAACTCGGCCACGATGTTCGCCGGGTCGACCTCCTTGGGTAGCTCGAGCTTGCGGCTCCAGTTGCCCCACGGGCGCTCGTGTCGAATGAGATTGCCCTGCAACTCCATCGGCACGGCCGGCACCGTCAGGCTGAGCACGCCGTTTTCGAACGTGACCTCAACGCTGTCCGGCGGAACGCCCGCCACGCTGGCGTAGAGCTGGTAGGCGTCATCCGTCTCCAGGATGTCGATCGGCAGCGCATATGTCGGCGTGCCGTTCTCCTGCCTGGCAGCTCCATACCCGAAGAGCTGCTCGAACAGGCGATCCACAGTGTGAGGGCCGGCCAGGAAGCCTGCGTCTGGATTCATCCAACGTACTGCCGTAGTCATCACCGATGCACCTCCCAGTGCTGGAATGTCAAGTGAATTCGGGGTGTGAGGCCTTGACCACGTTCATACCCTGGCGTCGCAATTCTCAAACCCAGACCGACAGATGTGTTTCAGACGACCAACGCTCCCTTCGACAGGAGCGGCCCCATTTCACGCCGGTGCGGCGTCTCCCGCAGGAGACGTGGAGAGTGGACACCGAACCTCTCCGCCAATCAGTGGAGCGGCCGCCAGCCGGTCACACGCTTGAAGCGCTCGTTGGAGACCCGCTGCCCATCCGACACCACGTTGTGGATCCCGGCAGGCGCCTTCAGCGCCGCCAGGAGGGCGCGGCCGGCGTCCTCGACGTGAAGCGTGGCGCCATAGCGTAAATCGGGAGCGTCGGTCCACGCGCCGGGGCCCCAGAGCAGGCCGAGACGGAGGACGACGCCCCGGCGTCCAGCCTCAGTGAAGCGGGCAGCCTGCGCCTCGGCCTCCAGCGCGGACGCCAGGTACGCCGGGATGGTCCCGACCGGCGTGGATTCGTCCACCGCTCCCTCGCGTGGGTAGAGGAAGGTAATCGTGGGCTGCAGGTGGACGTCGCAGCCGGCCTCGAGGGCGGCATCCACGAGAACCCGGGAGGCCTCGGCGCGCAGACGATCGTTCTCTGCCCACACGTCCGGCTGCCTCATCGTCTCCGGCGCCGGGATGCGGGTGGCAAGGTGGATCACGGCGTCAGCGCTCCTTACCGCGCGGTGCACCGCCCCCGCGTCGAAGAGGTCGAGCTCGTGGTGTCGTGGGGCCACGACGTCGTGACCGGCCCGGCGCGCTTGCGGGACCAGCTCCCGTCCCAACACGCCGCTGCCGCCAGTCACGAAGAGACGCATCAGGCGGTGAGCCGGCGGATGACCGCGTTGGCGTTCCAGTAGAGGCGCTCGCCCGTCATCAACCCATCCTTGAAGCCGACGAAGACCGCCACCGGCACCTCGACCTCGCGGCCGGTTGGAGCCAGGCCGAGGAAGTCCCCCAGGTGGTGCCCAACGAACGTCGCCTCGGCGATCGCGCCGCCCTCCTCGGTCCAGTGCAGGCGCTCGCTCCGCACGGTGTTGTGCATGCCTTCCCACCACATCAGGTAGTGGCGTGTCGCACCCTCGTGTCCGAGGTAGGTCTCGCCCAACGCCATGTCCTCGAACACGCAGTCCGGGGTCAGGGTAGCCAGCGTGCCGGCCAGGTCGCGGCCGCTCTCGGCCTCGACGTGGCGCTGGAGCAGTCGCATCAGTTCGCTGCGGTCAATAGCCATGTCGGCCAGCCTAGGCGGCTATGGTCTGAAAATATGCTCCAATCAGATGCGGAAAGCTTGGACCACTGAGGGCGGGGACCTGTTCCTCGATCTCACACTCTCGTCCGGGCGCCGGGCCGGCCTGGTGTGTGCGCTGCGCGATGCCATCAGGAGCGGCCGCCTGGGGTCGGGCATGCGGCTGCCGTCCAGCCGTGCCCTCGCCGCGGACCTGGGGCTGGCCCGCGGCACCGTGGTCGAGGCCTACCAGCAGCTGGTCGCCGCGGGCTACCTGACGGCCGAGCGGGGACGCGGCACGATGGTGTCCGCTGGCACACGAGATTGGGCTGCCAGCACCGAGCCGGTGCGGTCCACCACGCCCGCCGTCAGCTTCCTTCCCGGTCCTCCCGATCTCGCCAGCTTCCCGCGCCGGAGGTGGCTCGCCGCCCTTCGCCGGGCGCTCGCGACCGCTCCCGACGAGGCCCTGGACTACGGCGATCCGAGGGGCATGCCGGAGCTGCGCCAGGCGCTGGCGGCCTACATCGGACGCACACGTGGAGTCATGGCGACCGCCGACCGTCTCGTGGTGTGCAGCGGCTTCGTCCAGGGGCTGGCCCTGGTGTGCCGGGCTCTGCGAGCCGGTGGCGCCACGGCGATCGCTTTCGAGGACCCGTCCTGGTCGTTCCACCGATCGGTGGCAGCTGCCGAGGGACTGCGGATCGTCGGCCTCCCGGTCGACGACGAGGGGCCCCGGCTGGACCGCCTGGCGCTGGAGGACGTGGCCGCAGTGGTCGTGACGCCGGCCCACCAGGCGCCAACCGGCGTCACGATGAGTGCCGCCAGGCGCGCCGCCTTGCTGCGCTGGTCCCAGGACCACGATGGCATCGTGGTCGAGAACGACTACGACGCGGAGTTTCGCTACGACCAGCCGCCCGTCGGCGCCATGCAGGGCCTCGACCCGGAGCGCGTCGTCCACGCCGGCTCGGCGAGCAAGACCCTCGCCCCCGGTGTCAGGCTGGCGTGGCTGACGCTGCCCCATCGCCTGATCGACCCTGTCGTGGCGGCCAAGATCATGGCGGACAGGGGGTCGGCAGTCCTGGACCAGATGGCCTTCGCTCAGCTGGTGGAGAGCGGAGACTACGACCGGCACGTCCGGCGGATGCGCCGCTCGTACCAGAGCCGCCGCGATCTGCTGATCGGAACGCTGAGCGACCGCGTCCCCGCCCTCCGCGTGCTGGGGGTGGCGGCGGGCGTGCATGCGGTCGTCGAACTGCCCAGCCCGGGGCCTACCGAGAAGGAGGTCGTGGCTCTGGGACGCCAGCGGTCAGTGCTGGTCACCGGGATGGGGTCGTTCAGGCATCATCCGCACGATGACGACCGCCAGGCGATCGTCATCGGGTACGCACAGCCGCCCTGGCATCGCTACCGGGAATCCGTGGAACGGGTGGCCGCACTCCTCTACGACGCCTGTGCCGGCTGAATGCTGGGCGGCCCGACCACTTGCGTCGAGCGGCCCCGGCTGACGCCAGGGTCGTGAGCAGCAAGCGGATGCATCAAGCTGGATAGCTCCGGCCGGCCTGATGCTCGAATACGGTTGTCGCCTCCTCTTCTGAAGGGGGCTTGATAACGTTGGCGGCAGCGTTCTTCCGCTGTGGGAACTCTGTGCGTCGGACGGCTTCGGCCGCGAGGTCGAAGTCGAAAACAGTGCGGCGCAGGTCGACGCCGGGGCCGAGCAGCAACCAGTAGGCACCAGGCTGGTTCGCGTACGGCATTCCAATGCTCCCGGCGTTGATCATTCGGCGCCCCTGCACGGTCCGATCGAACTGCATATGCGTGTGTCCAGCAACAACCAGGCTGGCATCTGTGGTTGCCAGAGCCTCGGCGATCACAGCGTCCGGAGTGGCCGGCGTGATGATCGGCACCTCATCGCTCAAAGGCCCCGCATGACAGCACAGGACCGACCCGAGCCCATCGATATCGATATCGACGGTCAGTCCGAAGCCGTTCAGAAAATCACGATGAGCGCGCGTGAGCTGACGGGCCGGCCAGCCCGACAAAGAGGTGTCCACGCGCCCAGGGGCGTCGTAGGTTTCCACCATCGCACGATCCGCATTGCCGCGCACGAAACGCGCGCGGCCACGATAGGTAACGAGCAAGTCGATGGTTTCGATCGGCATCGGTCCGGCAGCGACATCGCCGCCGAACACGATCAAATCGACGCCCGCCTGCTCCACCTCGGCAAGTACCGCCTCCAGCGCGGGCAGAAGGCCATGGATGTCGCAGAGAACCGCCACACGCGTTGCCATGATGCGTATTCTGCCAGTCCGCCGGCTGCCGGCGGGCGAAGGCTGCGCCGTTAGTCAATCCACTGCTGTTGAAGGCAGCCGGCCGTGCTGAGTACGCAGATTGCGCCACAGCGGCGCAGCCCAGCCGGCCGTTCATCCGTCAGGCCCTGGCCGCGACCCGGACGGAGCCGGCCGTGCTGAGGACGCAGATTGCGGCCACAGCCGCGCAGACGAGCGCCAGTGCATGACCGGAGGTGGCGGGAGCACCAGCCCTTGACACGGCAAGGTACAGGCTTCCGAGCATGGCAATCCCGATCACGATCGCGACTTGCATGGTCGTGGTGACGAGTGCGCTGAAAGCGGGAGCACGGTCGGCGCCCACCCTATGTGCAATCTGGGCTACCAGCGGGCCAAAAGCTGCGGCATGGCCCGCGCCCGCGAGCAGCAGCAGCGGCAGCAGCGCCGGGCTCCATCCCGACGCGAGGCGTACGGCCAGAATCGTGGTGGCTGCGGCCAGGGCGAGGAGACCGGTGCTCGGCAGCCAGCGCTGTGCTCGGGGAGCCAGCCGAGACCAGCTCAGGCTGACCGCCGCGAAGCCGGCCGCGTAGGGCGCGAAGGTGAGCCCTGCAGCCAGCGGCGTGAAGGCGAGCCCCGCCTGGAGGTACTGGGAGATCGTGAACAGGAGGCCGCCGTAACTTCCCATGGTGGCCAGCACCACGATCAGACCCGGGGTGACCCCAGGTGCGAGCAGGGCCCGAAGGTCGAGGAGTGGTTGCTGGCCCCGGCGCAGCGCGGCCAGCTCGATGGTCACGAAACACGCCATCGCGATCGCAGCGCCAGCCAGGCAGGCCCACGTCCAGCGCGGCCAGCTCAGCTGCGGCCCAAAGGTGAGCGGCAACACCAGGAGGATCATCGCGGCGGCCAGAGTCAGGACGCCAGGCACGTCGAGGCCGTGACCGCCTCGCCCACGGACGACCGGCAAGGTGGCCGGGGCGGCGAGCAGCAGGAACAGGCCGATCGGCACATTGATCAGGAAGATTGGGCGCCAGGCCAGACCAACCAGGTCCACTGTGATCAAGAACCCGCCCAGGACCTGGCCCAGGGCTACACCCGCCGCCAGCACCATCGAGTAGAGGCCAACCGCCCGCTCCCGCTCCACCCCCTGGAACGTGACGTGGATCAACGAGAGGACCTGGGGCACCATCAGGGCTGCCGACGCCCCCAGCACGACCTGGGCGGCAACAAGCACCCACAGGCCGGGCGCTAGGCCGGAGACGACGGAGAAGACGGTGAAGCCGCCCACCCCGAGGACGAAGAGGCGGCGTTGGCCATGGTCGCCGCCCAGTCGGGCGCCGGTCACCAGCAGAACCGCGTAGGCCAGCACATAGCCGGACACCACCAGCTGCGTCGCCGCGCCCGCCAGGTGAAGATCATGTCGGATGGTCGGCGCCGCCACGCTGACGATCGAGGTGTCGAGCGAGGCCATCATCTGCCCCGCCAGCAGGGTTACGAGCGCCCATCGGCGGGCTCCCTGGCGTCCGCGGGAGGTTTCGTCAGTAGCAATTTCGATCATATTACTGACTAATGTACCATCATCAGCAGCAAATGTGGAGAAATGACTGACGGCGGCGACCTGGTAGACGTTGCGGTGGAGCTGGTCAACACCCACTACGTGCTGGCCGACCCGCCCGACCGGCTGACCTCCGTGGCGGTCTTCCAGAAGATCCTCGAGAACCTCGGACAGGGCGACCTGGCCCGGCAGATGCACGCCAACGACCTGGAGCGGTTGCGCCGGCTCCGGGAGCGACTGTGGCCAGTCTTCGCAGCTCCCTCCGCTGCGGAGGCGGCGGCCCTGCTAAACCCGATGCTGCGAGAGACGACGGTGCTTCCCCAACTTGTCGAGGGCCCGAGCGGTGTCTGGGAGCTGCAGATGGGAGGCGGCCTCCGGGGTGTCGAAGCCGTGGAGGCGTGCCTGCCGGCGGCGCTGGCCGCCCACGTCGCCACTCATGGCGCGCGCAGGCTAGGGGTCTGCCACGCGCCTCCCTGTCAGTGTGTCTACGTGGACCGCACCCGCCCCGGCACCCGCCGCTTCTGCTGCGACCAGTGCAACGACCGGGCCGCCGCTGCCGCCTACCGCAATCGCCGCAAGCTCTGACCGGACCTGGTGCGCAGGCTGAGGTGGATAACTCATACGATGCGAAAGGTGAGGGAGCACATCGAGCGGGTGGACGTGTTCCGCGGCGGACACCGGGATGGTGACGGCAGCCTGTTCGGTCCCCTGCCGGGCGTGCGAATGGGCGACGCGGTCGCCTACGAGTTCGAGCTGCCGACGCGGTTCGTGCCATGGCCGGGCCGGAGCCGCCTGGAGCGGGTCTTCGTGCTCCTCGATCTGGGCGTCGGGATGAGTAATCCTTGCTGGTGCCATTCCGCCAATTCCGACGGCTCAACCGTCGTCATCCCCGAGACCGAGGTGGATTCCTGGTACGTGGACCTGATCTCAGTGACGAGCGAAGGCGGCCGGTACGTGTTCCGCGACCTCTTCATCGACGTGGAGGTGCCGACGGACGGGCGCCACTACCGCATGCTCGACCTCGACGAGTTCGCGGACGCCTTCGCCCACGGCACGGTGTCACTGAAGGAGGCAACGGACGGGCTCCAGCGCTGGCAGCGGTTCCTCGACCGGCACCTGCACGCCGGCCGCTTCCCGCTCGGCTCCTGGACCGACTTCCCGCCGGCCTCGCTGCACGCGCTCCGGGAGCTTCCTGCACCGCTCGGTCCGCCCGTCAGGTGGGAGGGCTGACGCAGCTCCGCGGCCAAAGTCAACCAACGCCTATCTCCACGCCGACATGGCGCTGAAGGAGCGGGCGCCGGCCCGCATGATACCCGTCGCTACCAGCGCAAGCGCTATGGCGCTTCCGGTGAATCCCATCCGTGTCTCCACGCCGCGCGCCTGGTCGTAGCTGACCACCCGATCCGTGGCCTGGTACGGCGTCATGGACTGGCTGAGGGCCTCGGCTTCGTTGAGCCAAAGGCTCGTCGCAGTGACGTACTGCGGGTTCATCGCCATCTGACGCTCGAAGCCGGCCACCACGCCCCCCGACCGCGTGTCGAGAAGCTGGAGCCGAGGCACCTCCCCCGCGACCGTCACGAATGCGATGAAGCCCCCGTCGGGCGAGACGGTCGGCGTCGACCAGTGGACCGAGGGCAGGACCAGCCGGGTCGCGCAGGTACGAGGATCAGCCGACGTCACACCCTGCGCGGTGGAGTGGTAGAGCCTTCCGTCCCTGCCCCGGGCGGCCTCGGCCGGGACGTCGTGGACGTCCGTCACGGGCGGTGAGAAGACGTAGCTTCCGTGCCGCCGTACCCGGCGGCCGCCCAGCACGGGCGGATCGCCCTCGACTTCTCGCCCGACGGCAGGCTCCTGCTGGTGGACGCCGCCTTCGACGTCACGCCCGGCGGCGAGCCGCCGTCGCGAATATCGAACTCGGCATGGCGCCACCTCCACTTCGGCAAACGATCCGACCGCGGGCCCGGAGGCGCGCGGCGGCTCGCGCTCCTCGGCTAGCCGTCCACGGGGCGGCCCCCGATCGGCTTGCTGATCGGCGTTATCGTCACCGTCTCCCCGGAGAACAGCTCCTCCGCCACGCCCTTCACCGACTCGGTCTGGGTCCCCGCCGCGAAGGCGACCAACGGGTGCGTGAGCACTTCGGGGTCGACGTAGACGTCGGTGTGCAGCACGGAGCCCAGCGGCGGGACCCCGCCCAGCTCGCAGCCGGGCAGCTCCTGCTCGATCTCCGCCTCGGTCGCCAGGCGCGCGTGGCGATCGCCGGTGGCCGCGCGAACCAGGTCCATGTCGAGCCTCCGATTGGCCGGCAGGACGGCCAGGACGTGCCCGTCCCGCGTCTCCAGGACCACGGCCTTGAGCACGGCATCGGCGGGAATGCCCAGCGCAACCGCCTCCTGCAGCCCGTCGTAGGCTCGGGCATGCCGCTTGATCTCGAAATGGGCACCCCTGTCCTGGAGCGCCCTCACAACCTGATCGATCATCTCGCCGACCTCCTTCGCGGACGGGACGCGAAGCGCCGTCCGTTCCATCCCGATCGTGCGCTCGGGACACCACGGCGGCCAGAGACCATCGGCCCGGCGCGCCATGGCCGACAGTCTCCGACGAGCGCGGATCACGCAGCGGGCAGTGGAGGCGCCGGGCCGAACGGTGCGGCCAGGCGGACGCCCCCCGCCCGGCATTCGCTGTTCACGTCCATCGCAGGGCCGGGAGTCCCGACCCGTCGGCGACCAGCGGCTCTTGTCCCGGGGCGAGGGCGGGCTACGCTCGAACCAGGAGAAGAAAATCATGAGCACCGATCCCACCACCGCACGTGAGGCTGCCGTCAAGCGTCTGGCCGCCCGCCGCGACTTCGGAATGCACGCCGTCACCTTCCTGGTCTTCAACGCAGCACTCGTCGGCATCTGGTACGTGACGGGGCACGGCTACTTCTGGCCGGGCTGGGTTCTCGGCTTCTGGGGTGCCGGCCTCCTGGTCCATGCCTGGGACGTCTGGGGACGCAGGCCGATCTCCGAGGAGGACATCCGCAGGGAGATGGAGCGCCAGAGCGGCAGCCACGCGTAGACGGCCAGCGGGCGATCGCGACGGATCGGACGGCGCCGATCGGTCGCACCGCTGACCCTGGACTCTGCGGCCGGGGGGCGGGCCTACTCGCTTCCCGCCGCGGCCTCCAGCACAGCCGACTGGTGGTTCCACATCACCATGTGGTCCTCGCCGGGCCAGAGCTGGACGGGCACAGCGATTTCACCCTGGCGACAGGGCACAACGGGTGACCGCTCGACCTTCACGGCGCGCGATCGCACCGCCTTCGCGGAGCCTCCTACCGCCCGTCCGACATCGCCCTCACGATGGTCATCGCCCTGTCGATACGGTTGGCTCCCCGGTCAGGTCGAGGGCGTTGCTGATCGCGCCCACGTCACCGGCCACCGCCCACCTGGGCGGAGCTGCCGAGCTCGGCCATCGCCAGCCCGCTCACGCCGCTGACGCGCAGCAGCGCGACGTTCCCCGCCATGTCCGTCACGATGGTGAGTGCCGTCCCCCACGGCAGCGACCGTCTGGCAGGTCCGGCACGCTCCAGTACGTCGGCGCGAACCGGACGGCCTTCATCGTCGACGAGCTGCTCATCCAGGGACCGTTCCTGGTGATGATCTTCTTCTTCATGGCCCTCTACGCCGCGCTGAAGCACGGAGCTATGCCGAGTCGAGCGGCGCCCACACGCAGCTGGCCGGGATGATGGCCGCCGTCCTCATCGGCCTGCTCCTGGTCGCCGCGCCGGGGCTGGTCGGCAGCCTGCCCACCACCGCCCTGGCCGCAGTCGTCATCGCGGCGGCGCTCGGGCTCTTCGAGGTCGACGGCGTCCGCCGGCTCTGGCCGCTGGACCGGCCCGAGTTCCTGTTGTCCGTGGCCAGCTTCGCCGGCGTGGTCGGCCTCGGCGTGGTGCCGGGCATCGCATCGCCATAGGCCTGTCGCTGGCCGACTTCGTGCGCCACGCCTGGCGCCCTCACAGCGTTGGCGATTCCGAGCTCTGGTGGACGCGATACTGAATTCGGCGGCCAGGGCTATGTTCCGGCCGGTGGCTCATCGCCACGGCTGTTTTTCAAGACAGGCGGGGCGACAAGAGCCTCGCCGGCCGGCGATTCTGAACTCGCTCGTCGCGGCTGTATTGCTGTTGCCGCGGCGATGAAACGGTTATCTCCTGCGACTGATTACCGTCCGGATTCGGCGCACTGCCACGCGGCGACCAGGGCGTCGAGGAGGATGTATTGGCCCTGCCGG
>Ga0137384_10003677_pt1 | contig 12226 bp, 8 predicted proteins | sample SagtaG_2_FD_104922 | JGI IMG/M metagenome (GOLD analysis project Ga0137384, IMG submission 104922) | Vadose zone soil microbial communities from Sagehorn Ranch, Mendocino, California, USA - Sage2_R_60_16 metaG | ecosystem: Environmental > Terrestrial > Soil > Vadose zone | place: USA: California... | reverse complement strand
GACCAGGTTGCGGAGTTCGCGAATGTTTCCGGGCCATGGGTGTGACAGGAGAAACGATGCGACTTCCGGCGCGAAGACCTTCTCTGGAGCCTTGAGGCGCAGGAAGTGTTCGGCGAGGGCGACGATGTCTTCAGGACGTTCACGCAGAGGTGGCACGCGAAGTTGGAACTGACTGAGACGATGGTAGAGATCTTTGCGGAAGCGGCCTTCTTTGATCGCGGCTTCGAGGTCCTGATTCGTAGCGGCGACGATGCGGACGTCGACTTTAATTTTCCGATGACCGCCGACGCGGTAAAAAGGCTGCCCGTCTAGCACGCGCAGCAGCTTGACCTGGGTTTGCAATTGCAAGTCGCCAATCTCATCGAGGAACAGTGTGCCTTTGTCAGCCAGCTCGAACAGGCCAGCCTTGGAGGAATCGGCGCCGCTGAAGGCACCTTTCTCGTAGCCAAACAATTCGCTCTCGACCAGGTTCTCGGGAAGGGCGGCGCAGTTGATGTCGACCCAGGCGCGACCGCGGCGGTGTGAGGATTCGTGAATCGTGCGGGCGATGAGTTCCTTGCCAGTTCCCGTTTCTCCCGTGACCAGCACGGTTTCGGTATGACCGGCTACACGGTCCACCAGTCCCATGAACTTTTGCATGATCGGACTGGCCAGAACGAACTGGGCGCCGTCGATTTCCCGGCAGATGAGAGGCGGTGCGACTGATCTGGCTTCCTGCGTCTGTAACGTCATTGTTCCCAGCGGCAGGTGCGATTCAACCCGGGTGGCAGCGGAAAGCATAATCAAGCCGACCGGTGCGGAGCTGGCGCCGCGAAGGAGCTTGATCGAGATCTCGAGGGAAGCATTCTGGCCAGATTTGGAGGATCGAATGTCAGTCGCAATCTGCCCACGATAGCTGCCCTTCTCGATCGCTGCTGTCAGGATGGCCTTCTGTAGCTTTTCCTGCTGTTTAGCGTCCGACGAAAAGATGCTGACCAGCCTCTTGCCCATGAGTTCATCGTGCGCGAGGCCATAGAGTTCGAGCGCGGCGTGGCTCGAGCCGGTGATATTTCCCAGCAGATCGCTGGAGATCACTGCAAGTCGATCAAATACCTCGGCGTTAGCTGGCGCAGGGCCACACTGTTCGCTTCGAGCGTTTTGATCGACGCGGTCCGGGGACTGGGAGTGCGAATTGCGATTCGAAGTCGGCATTCTGAGGTGTTTGGGGATGATCTTGACACACAGGGACGAATTGGAGGCCAGTACTCGAGATTTTCAGTGTAACCAAAGTAATCGGTTACCTGACGTTGCTTTGGTGTGAATGGCCGCAGGCCACCACTTCGCCCTTGCCGTGCCAATCTGGCGGAAACCTTGAACACGATCACCTTATCCGATTACCTCAGTAACCTTCTGAACGCCCAGCAACCACAATAGGATTCGGTAGGAAGAGCCGGCTTCGGAGAAGTGTGCCGCAAGGGCAATCCCGAGGCCGGAAAGTGCCTTGCTGTTCGGGAGGATTTGCAGTCCGCGGCAAGGAGAGTTGGAAAATTCTAAGAAGCAGTGTGTCGAGACCGTGATGGCAGCGGGCTCAGTGCTTAGGGCGATGAACCGATCAGCTGACGAAATGTCCGTGCAAACCAAAGTGTTTGTCGGTATCACGGCTTCGCTGGGAGCCTTTGTGCTGGGCTTCGCTCTCTGGCATTGGCAATCGGCTGATTTAGCGCGCTTCGTGTGCTACGTGGTGGTAGCGGTTCTGGCGTCAGGGTTGAAGGTGCAGTTGCCCGGCATCGACGGCACTATGTCGGTAAATTTTCTGTTCATCCTGCTAGGGGTGATGGAGCTCACCCTACCGGAAACATTGTTGATCGGATGCTTGGCCAGCCTTGTGCAGAGTGTGTGGCAGGCGAGGAACCGGCTGGATCCGATCAAAGTAATTTTCAACGTCCTGGGCATGATGGCGAATGCCAGCGCGCTTTCTTACTACAGCTATCACCAGCTCGAAGCAAAGTTCGGACCCAACCGGCCGTTGCTGCTCATGGCGGCGGCACTGGTTTTCTTCTTAGCGAATACGTTGCCTATTTCGCTGGTAATTGCTCTGACTGAAGGCAAGTCGAGTCGCAAGGTCTGGGCGGAATGCTACTTCTGGTCGTTCCCGTATTACCTGGTAGGAGCCGCGGCGGTAGGACTGGTGGGATTGGTCAACCGGCAGGCGGGGTGGCAGACTTCACTGCTGGTATTGCCGTTGATCTATTGGGTGTACCGCTCCTACCGTCTTTATCTGGGACGACTTGAGGCGGAGAAGGACCGCGTGGAGGTGGAAAAGCGCCACGTGGAAGAGATTGCCTCGCTGAACATGCGGACGATCGAGGCCCTTGCGCTCGCCATCGAGGCCAAAGACCACACCACACACCAACATCTTCAACGCGTGCGCGTCTATGCCTTAGAAATTGGCAAGGAACTCGGACTCTCCGAATCGGAAACGGAGGCGTTGCGCGCAGCTGCATTGCTGCATGACATTGGAAAGCTGGCCGTACCCGAGCACATTATTAATAAGCCAGGACGGCTGACGCAGGCCGAGTTCGAGAAGATGAAAGTGCACCCGATGGTTGGGGCAGAGATTCTGGAGCGAGTGGCATTCCCGTATCCGGTTGCTCCAATCGTGCGATCGCACCATGAACGGTGGGACGGCACGGGATACCCCGCGGGGCTCAAGGGAGAAGAGATTCCGATTGGAGCACGAATTCTGGCGGTGGTGGACTGCCTCGACGCACTGGCTTCAGACCGGCAGTACCGTCCAGCGATGGCACTGGGCGCTGCCATGGCCAAGGTCAGTGAAGAAGCCGGTTCCTGGTTCGATCCGAAAGTAGTGGAAATTCTAGAACGCCGTTACATCGAGCTGGAACACATGGCGCAATCGGTCGAACTGACCGGCATGCCGCTGGGATTGCGCCCCGAAGTTCATGTGGAACGAGGGCTGGAACCGGCGGCAGGATTCGAAAAATGGGGGGAGGCCGCCAATCCGCAGACTGAGACAGACTTCCTGACCTCGATCGCGTCCGCTCGGCAAGAGGCGCAGACGATGTTCGAACTCAGCCAGGACTTGGGGAACTCTCTGAGCCTGAGCGAAACCTTGTCGGTGCTGTCGATGCGATTGAGAAGAATGATTCCGTACGATTCAATCGTGGTCTTTGTGAACCGGAATGGATGGCTCCTGCCAGAACTGGTGAGCGGGGAAAACTTCCGCCTGTTGTCGTCGATGAAGATTCGGGTAGGGGAGGGATTATGCGGCTGGGTAGCGGAAAACTGCAAACCGATAGTCAACGGCAATCCTCAGGTGGAAGCAGGCTACGTGGTGGATCCGGAAAAATACACGACGCTGCGATCTGCGCTGGCGGTTCCACTCGAAGGACTGAATGGCGTTGTAGGAGTTCTCGCCATGTATCACGCTGGCACGGACGCATTCACCGCAGACCATTTGAGAATTCTGCTGGCCGTAGTTTCGAAGGTAGCGCTGTCGATCGAAAATGCGCTGAAGTACCAGCAGGCAGAGAGTTCCGCGACTACCGACTATCTGACCGGATTGCCGAATGCCCGGTCACTGTTTGTACATCTGGCGCAGGAAGTGGCGCGTTGCCGGCGGATGAAGAACTCCCTCGCAGTCATGGTATGTGACATCGATGGGTTCAAGCAGATCAACGATTCTTTCGGGCACCTGGAAGGCGACAAACTTCTGCGGGGATTCAGCGCGAGGTTGAAAGAGGCCTGTCGCGGGTACGACTACGTGGCCCGCATGGGTGGAGATGAGTTTGTAGTGACGGCGCCGGGACTCTCCCCGCAGGCGGCGGCAGAAAAGGCAAACCGGTTAAACGAAGCAGCGATTGAAGCTGGAAGGCAAATCTGCGGACGAAACATTATCACTCTCAGCGTAGGAACGGCAGTTTGTCCGGATGACGGATTCGATGTAGAGCGTCTTTTGGCCGAGGCCGACCGCCGGATGTATTCCTTGAAACAAACTCACCACACGGAAGCGGCCTTGCGCGAAGCGAAAGCAGCCGGGGCGGCGGGAAACTAGGAGCGAGCCATGCTGGGATGGAGAATCACGCGGCACGCCGTGGCCATCCTGGCAACTATTCTTCTCGGAGGATTGCTTTCCGCAACTCTGGTCCGTCTTGCACCGGGCTTTGATGCTGATGAACAGCAGCTCGATCCTCGCCTCAGTGCGGAGAGTGTACGGACCCTGCGCGAAAGCCGAGCGCAAGAACACTGCATTTTCCGGTTCTATCTCCGATACATAAACGGTGCGATGCACGGTGAGCTTGGCATGTCGCACTCCCTCAGCCAACCCGTGGGCACTCTGCTGCGGGAGCGTGCGCCACTGACGCTGCGACTGGTGGCTCTCGGTCTCCTGCTCAGCTGGTCGGTGGCGATGGCAATGGCTCTGACCTCCGCCTGGCTACGGGTTTCCGCGCTTGATGCACTGAGCACCATTGTCACTGGGACATTTCTATGTATCCCGGCAGCTGTGCTGGCGCTGCTGTCGGTACTGTGGAATGTTCCAGGTTCGCTGGCGATTGCGTTGATCGTGTTGCCCAGGGTGTATCGATACTGGCGCAACTTGCTGGCGAAGGCGTATTCCCTGCCCCACATCACGACCGCCCGCGCAAAGGGTTTGGGTGAATTGCGAGTTCTGTTCTGGCATGTAATCCCAATGGCGGCACCGCAGTTGCTGGCGGTCGCCGGGGTGTCGGTGAGCGTTGCGCTGGGTGCGGCCATTCCGGTCGAAGCGCTTTGCGGGCTTGCGGGAGTGGGACAGCTGGCTTGGCAGGCGGCGTTGGCCCGCGATCTTCCGTTGCTGATGAACATCACGATTCTGGTGACGCTCGTAACCTTGCTGGCCCATTCGGGGGCCGATGTAATCGGACATATGCTGCGGAGCCAGGAAATATGAGCGTCTTCCGCAAGCTGGCGTGGGTTGCATTGCTACTGGTGGTGGGCGTGTCGATGGCCGCCAACTGGTTAGCGCCGGCGGGCTACGCCAAACAGTATCGGACACAACCGAACGCTCCGCCGACACGGCAGCATTGGCTGGGCACCGATGAGGTCGGAAGAGACCGCTTTGCGCGTCTGCTTTACGGAACCAGGATTTCGTTGCTGCTGGCGCCAGCGGCAGCTTTGATTTCGACCCTGATGGCGGCTCTGGTAGGCGGCCTTGCAGGATATCTCGGCGGGGGATGGGCTCGGATAGCGATGGCGGTGACGGATTTGTTTCTGTCGTTGCCCTGGCTGTTTTTGCTGATCACGGTGCGTGCGCTTATGCCGCTGAACGTGTCGCCGCTGGCCTCAGTGCTGGTAACGTTCTTGATGTTGGGCATGCTGGGATGGACGAGCGCAGCGCGCGTATTGTGCGCGACTTCAGCGTCGTTGCGGGGGTCGGGCTTCTTGCTGCAGGCTCGGGCTTCAGGAATTCGGGGGGTCCGCTTGTTCGGTGTGCACGTGCTGCCGAACTTGACGCCCGTACTCTACGCTCAGTTTTGGATTTCGATTCCGGTCTTCATCCTTAGCGAGGCGAACCTCGGAATATTGGGGCTGGGAGTGGCTGAGCCGATGCCTTCATGGGGAAGCCTGCTGAAAGAACTGGAAGGGCTAGTTTCCATAGGCGAAGAGCCGTGGAAGTTTGCACCCTTGATCCTGCTGGTGCTGGTGGTGACTTCGTTTCAGCTGGTGCTTTCGAATCGCGAAGAGATGGCGGCATGATCGGTCGCCCAAGAAAGTTGGACGTGATGGCGCAGATACCGGGGAAGATGGTGCTAGCGGCGACAGCCTGCCTGTTCGTTTTGCTGGGCACGGCGGGGGCGCAGGGTGGGGGCGAACTGCGCTTCTGCTTGCGGACCGAGCCCAAGACGTTTGATCCGCTGAAAGTGGAAGATGATGCGGCAGTCTCGATCCGTTACTTGACCGGCGGCGTGCTGTTGCGGATGAACCGGCAAACTCAAGCACTGGAACCGGAACTGGCGCACTCATGGAAGGTTTCGAAAGATGGCCGGCAGATCACCTTCAAGCTTCGCAGCGGGCTTTCTTTTTCCGATGGTACGCCATTCTCGGCGGAAGATGTGGCTTACACCGTGCAGCAACTGATGGATCCCGCGCTGCATTCGCCCACGGGAGATGCATTCCGCTCGGGACCGGGGACCGTGGCAACGAAAATCATTTCTTCGACTCAGATTGCCATCACCTTTCCCGCGCCAGTCGCGGGGCTAGACCGCCTGTTTGACCAGGTTCCGATGATGTCGGCTCATTCTCCCAAGAAAGAAATGGCGGTGCTAGGACCGTTCATGGTGGCCGATTACAAACCGGGCGCAACCGTATTGCTGAAGCGCAATCCGAATTATTGGAAGACGGACGCGCAAGGGCGCAAGCTGCCGTATCTCGATTCCATCCGTCTGGACATTCAGCCAAATCGGGATGTCGAGATGCTGCGATTCAGGCGCGGCGAACTGGATCTGATTAATTCGCTGGACAGCGAATACTTCGACAAGCTGGCGTCGACTTCGCCGCAGTTGGTGCACGATGCCGGGCCTTCGCTGGACAGTGAGCAGATGTGGTTTAACCAAGTGAGCAAGGCGCCTATCCCGGCATATAAGAAGAATTGGTTCCGGTCACTGGGTTTCCGGCGGGCAATATCCGAGGCAATTAACCGCGACGACCTGAGTCGGATAGTTTTTCGTGGTCACGCACAACCGGCCGTAGGACCAATTTCACCCGCCAACAAATTCTGGTTCGACAGCAAGCTACATGCTCAGGCCTACAGTTCTGATGCAGCTCTGAAACTCCTGCAGACTGAGGGATTCCGGCTCGAAAACGGGACGTTGAAAGATCGCGAAGGAAATCCTGTGGTGTTCTCGATTGTTACCAATTCGGGCAACAAGTACCGGGAGCGGATGGCGGTTTTGATCCAGGAAGACCTGCGGAAGATTGGCATGCAGGTGAACGTGGTTACACTCGACTTCCCTTCCCTTATCGAACGTATCGCGCAGAACTTTGATTACGAAGCAGCGATGTTGGGATTGACCAACGTGGATCTGGATCCCAATGAACAGATGAATGTCTGGTTGAGCTCGGCGGAGAACCATCAATGGAATCCGCAGCAAAAAGCTCCGGAAACTGCATGGGAGGCCGAGATTGACCGCCTGATGCGGGCACAAGCAGCGTCTGCCGATGCGAAGAAGCGGAAGGAGAGTTTCGATACCGTCCAAGAGATCGTGGTCGAGCAGGCGCCATTCATCTATCTGATCAACAAGAATGCGCTTTCGGCAATTTCGACCGCGGTGCAGGACGCGAGCCCGGTGATCTTGCATCCCCAGACCTTTTGGAATGCGGAGCGGCTAACGGTTCGTGCAGCGAAGTAGGCGATTTCTTCGCCCCTGCTTCACACGGATATGAAACCAGACATCACCGCGATTTCTAACTTTTATGAGTAATTTCTGCAAAGAGATTCTCGTCAGTGCGCGGTTCTCGGTACGCTATGGGGAAAAGCCGCCGGTATTGCGGCAGGCAGAACTGGAAATCCGGCAGGGCGAAGTATTGGGGCTCGTAGGACAAAGCGGCTCAGGCAATAGCACACTTGCTATGTCAATGCTGGGATTGCTTGATTCCAAGCGCGCAACCACGGAAGGCACGATCAAGTTTCAAGGCTGCGACCTGCTGCAACTCCGAGAGCGTGAGTGGCGCGCGACGCGCGGGCGCAGGATATCGCTGGTGCTGCAAAGTCCGCTTTCGTCGCTGAATCCAGCGCTAAGAATCCGAAGGCAATTGAAAGAAGCGTGGCGCGCGCATGCCAAGGGCAGCAACGTGGAGTGCGATCAGAAGATTGCCGCGGCCCTCGGGAGCGTCAGCTTACCCTCGAATGATGAATTCCTACGCAAGTATCCCTCGCAAATGAGTGTAGGCCAGGCACAGCGTGTGCTGATTGCCATGGCGGTGATGCACCGCCCTGCTCTTCTGATTGCGGACGAAGCCACTAGCGCGCTCGACGTGATCACCCAGTCCGAGATCCTGGCATTGTTTGCTCAGCTCAACCGCGAAATCGGGATGGCGATTCTTTACATCTCGCACGACTTGCCGTCGGTGGCGGGAATTTGCCATCGCATTGCCATTCTTCACGAGGGCGAAATCGTGGAGTGTGGAACCAGAGAACAGATTTTTGCCAGTCCGCAGCACGAGTACACCCGCCGATTGATGGCGGCACTCCCACAAATGCCACTGAGCTGCGCCATCCTTAAGAAGGATGCCGCAGCCGGCGCATTCTAGTTTCCGACAGCCTCCAGTCCAATTTTCTTGACACTCTCGACCCGCTCTTCACCGGGCTAATCGTACCCATCGCGCCACGAGTAACTGATGCGCGAAGCTGAAGTAACTCACAAAACTTTCTCCGCGACAAACTGTCTCACGCCCTCAGCCCGGGGACAGACTGGCCCAAAACGACGATCCCCAAAGGACATAATCCCCTATGAATGCAATGACTTACCGAACTGCGATTGGCACGACCCGTGCACAGTGGTAGGTGGGTCGGAGCACGACTTTCCGACCAAGAGAGAGCCATATGCAACAGACAAAACAGACACGAAGATCACGAAAGCCAATGGGTCGCTGGGCGCGTCACAGCGCTGCGTGGGGAAAGCGTTTCGGCGTCCTGGTTCTAGTGCTGCTCGCGGCGTCATGGAGCGCGGCGCAGTCCTCGAAGTTGTCGCGGGATCTCCAATCGCTGCCTTCCAGTGCGACCGTCACCGTGCTAGTGCAGTACTACAACCCACCGGCGTCCACGGATCTGAACGCTGCCAAGGGCTTGGGAGCCAGTAATGGCAAAGGTCTTGGACTGGTGAAGGGATATCGCTGGACGATGTCTCAAGGACAGCTCTCGAATTTAATCAGCAAAGATTCCAACATCAAGTACATCTCGCTGGACCGCCCATTACAGGGTGCGATGAACAACGCAGTGCCCGCCGTGGGAGCCGATATTGCACACGGCCTGGGATATGACGGCACAGGAGTCGGCGTTGCCGTTATCGACAGCGGAGTGAACTCCGTTTGGGACCTGACCCAAGCCGGTAACAACAAGGCTAGCCGAATTGTCTACAGTCAGAATTTCGATCCTTCCGCCAATACTACAAACGACTTGTATGGGCACGGCACGCATGTTGCCGGCATCATCGCTGGCAACGGCGGAAGTTCCACCTGCGGAAATTGCGACGTGACCTTCCGCGGCATCGCGCCGAATGCCAACATCGTCAACCTGCGGGCTCTCGACCAGAATGGTTCGGCCACCGACAGCACCGTTATAGCAGCCATTCAGCAGGCCATCACGCTGAAGAGCCTGTACAACATCCGGGTCATCAATCTTTCTCTCGGACGCGGCATTTTTGAGAGCTATACCCTCGACCCTTTGTGCCAGGCTGCCGAACAGGCCTGGAAGGCCGGTATCGTCGTAGTGGTCGCCGCTGGTAACTATGGCAGAGACAATTCCAACAATAACAACGGCTACGGAACGATCACCGCGCCCGGCAATGACCCCTATGTGATCACTGTCGGCGCGATGAAGACCATGGGGACACCGTCGCGCGCCGATGATCTCATTGCCACGTATAGTTCGAAGGGCCCAACCGTGCTAGACCATGTGGCCAAGCCTGACCTGGTAGCGCCCGGCAACCTGATCATCTCGGATCTGGCGTCAACCACCGACACACTCTACAGTCAATATCCCGCGAACCTAGTCGCAGTCGCCGAGTACACTACTTCAAACACCGGCAACAGCTCGTCCAGTTACTACCGCCTGAGCGGTACCAGCATGGCTGCTCCAATGGTGAGCGGAGCGGCCGCGCTGCTGTTGCAGCAGAATCCGGCTCTGACGCCCGATCAGGTGAAGGCGCGGCTGATGAAAACCGCGTACAAGACATTTCCCACCTACAGCTCCTACACAGACCCATCGACGGGAATCACCTACACCAGCCAATACGACATGTTCACCGTCGGTGCCGGCTACCTCGACACAGCGGCAGCATTGGGCAGTACAGACCTTGCCCCCGCGACGTCTGGCAGCGCCTTGTCCCCCACCGCAGTCTACGACTCCACCAGCGGAACCGTTTATCTGGTCAACGGAAGCTCAGTGGTTTGGGGAACCTCAGTCGTTTGGGGTACTTCAGTGGTATGGGGCACCTCTGTGATCTGGGGCACAAACACTTCTGGCCAGTCGGTCCTATGGGGCAGCTCCGTGGTTTGGGGCAGCAGTACGACAAGCGGCTTCAGTGTCGTCTGGGGAACCAGCGTTGTTTGGGGAACCAAGACCAACTCTAACGCCCTGGCGATCGCCATCGGCGGTGACAAGTAGAGTGCTGGTCCAGCGCACGTGTGAAGTGCACGCAATATAGACGGTGAGGCTTATGGAGCAGACAAGAAAGGAAACGAAAGCCAGCGTGGTCCGGGGAGCGTCGACGCTGAATAGCAATAGCGCTTTCTCCGATGTAGGTGACGATGAGCAGTAGCCGTGTCAATTAATTGATCACGGAAGAAGGACATTATGAATCGCAATGCACGGCTAACGCAAATCTTCGTCGGATCAATGGTGCTGGCAGCATTAGCAAGCGCGACCTATGCCGGACTACAGAGCCATACCCTTCGTCTGGTCCAGGCCGCAGCGCTACTGGGGTTAGCAGCAGCCACCTCGAGGATGAAAGTCAAGCTTCCGGGCATCACTGGAAACATGTCAGTCAATCTACCGTTCATATTGATTGCAGTGACCAGCCTCAGCTCGGTGGAAGCAACCGCGATCGCATGCCTCTCGACCGTCTTGCAGAGCCTGCCCAAAGCAGGCAACAAATTCAAGCCTGAGCAGATGCTATTCAATATCAGCATGATGGGATTCGCGGCGAGTGTAGCTGGCCTGTTGTGGCATGCGAGTTCGCAGATCCGGGCTGCGTGGGCATCTGAACCGGTATTGCTTGCGCTGACCACAGCAGTCTTCTTCGCAGGACAGACGGCTCCGGTAGCGACGATTATTACTCTGACCGAAAGTACTCCGATGCGGCAAACTGGATTCAGGCGAACCTGGCTCAGAATTGCGCAGCTTTCGTTCCCCTACTACGTGGTCAGCGCCGGAGTCGCTGCAATCATGGCCAGCGTGAGCGATACCATGGGATGGCTAACAGCCCTCGCCGTCTTCCCAGTGATGTACGCCATCCATCGTTCCTACCGCCTATACTTTGCCAATGCCGCGGAAGCTCCCCGTCTGGCGTCCCTGAGCAGGGTTGCAAGAGCGGGAGCGTAGAAGTAAGCGCATCCGCGCTGGAAAAGTCAAGGAACCGGGCCTCGTGTCTGATCATGGACGCTGCCCTTTCGCTTGTGCGCAACTTGGCTCCCGACTGTCTCCTCGCAATTCACGTTTCCCGAACAGTCGAATTCCGATCGACGTTCTCTCGAAAGGTTTCATCCCCATCGGCGTCATCCCGAACGGATTCGCCTCATCCTGAGCACAGCCGTTTTTCCGGCGGAGCGCGAGCCTGCCCCGTCTTGCCGAAGCCCCGAGCGCAGTCGAAGGGGAGCGGAAGGGGATCTCGCGCGCACCGTCGCGAATCCAACTGCACCACCCACATTCTTACTGCGCAGGAGAAATCAACGATGCCATTCCGGTTTTCACCCGGCGTGCCCCATGCTAACCTTATTTTGCACGGCCCCGTAGCTCAAATGGATAGAGCACCGGTTTCCTAAACCGGCTATTCCGGTTCAATTCCGGACGGGGCCTCCATCAACGGGCAGCCTGAGCGTGAGCCATAGCGCTCCAGTGCACACCGACCCGTGTCATCCTGAGCGAAGCGAAGGACGCTCTCCGGTGAGTACCCCACCGTCGCAAAGAATGCGAACAATGAGACACTCAGGCTCAAGTGTCCGCCGTCCTTAACCGAGCAGAAGCAGCTTTACTCAGACGGCGGGACGCCGGCGGTTCCAGTCGGCAATGACGCAGGTGGACACGGCGTACGGCTCGCGGCTGATCCCGACGCTCCTGGATTCGTCTGTGACGTCCCCGAAGAGTTGCCGGCCGAGTTGGTCGAACCCGAAGAATTTGGCAAACTTGAATTCGTTGAACCTGAATTCGTCGTAGTCGGCTCCGCCCCGGGGTTTGCGGTGGCGGGATTAGAGCCTGGGTTTGAAGTCGCTGGATTCGCCGAACCCGCCGTTCCCGGCGCGTTTCCCGGGAGCG
>Ga0137384_10003649_pt1 | contig 12273 bp, 6 predicted proteins | sample SagtaG_2_FD_104922 | JGI IMG/M metagenome (GOLD analysis project Ga0137384, IMG submission 104922) | Vadose zone soil microbial communities from Sagehorn Ranch, Mendocino, California, USA - Sage2_R_60_16 metaG | ecosystem: Environmental > Terrestrial > Soil > Vadose zone | place: USA: California... | reverse complement strand
GCGAGCGCTCAAGCACCTTGCCACCGCACTGAAATTGAAGCCAAGCGCGCCTGTGCATTTCCTGATGGGCGGTATCTATTACAGCACCGGCCAGCACAAACGCGCCATCCAGCATCTGAAGCAAGCGACCGCATTGGACCCGGAATTCGGCGAAGCGCATTACCAGCTCGGCCTGCTGTGCCTGGAGATGAACTGGCTGCGAAAAGCTCAGGAATGTTTCAAGATGGCTCAAGCCTTGAATCCGAGGGAACGGCGCTATCGCAGACGTGTGCGCAGCTTTTCCGAGGATGCGACCGGCCCTGATCAACTTAATGGACTTGTCCGCGAAGAACTGCGACTGGTGAGATGTCTTGGTTCGAAACGGACCAAATGAAATCGAAAGGATCTTATGCCTGAAGAAAGAACTGAAAAAAGCCGGGCCCTCGACCTGGCTGTGTCGCAAATCGAAAAACAGTTCGGCAAGGGCTCTATCATGCGGCTGGGTGGCGTGGATAGCACGGCCGCGCTGGATGCGATCTCGTCGGGATCGCTCTCACTGGACGCCGCACTCGGCGTTGGCGGGTTCCCGCGTGGGCGCGTCATCGAAATATTCGGACCGGAATCCAGCGGCAAAACCACATTGGCATTGCATGCCATCGCGGAAACCCAGAAGCTTGCGGGCTCGGCGGCATTCGTCGATGCTGAACATGCTCTCGACGCGAACTATGCGCGCAAGCTCGGCGTGGACGTGGAAAACCTTCTTGTGTCCCAGCCGGACAGCGGCGAGCAGGCTCTGGAAATCGCGGAAGTCCTGATCCGCAGCGGGGCAATCGATATTGTTGTCGTCGATTCCGTCGCGGCGCTCGTACCGCGAGCCGAGTTGGAAGGCGAAATGGGCGACGCGCAGATGGGCCTTCAGGCGAGATTAATGTCGCAGGCCCTCCGAAAGCTCACCGGCATCGTTTCAAAGTCCAGAACATGCCTCGTTTTTATCAACCAGATCCGCGAGAAAATCGGCGTCATGTTCGGTAATCCCGAAACGACCACCGGGGGCCGGGCGCTGAAATTCTATGCGTCGGTTCGCGTGGATGTGCGGCGAATCGCTTCTATTAAAGATGGAGACGAAGTGGTTGGGAGTCGCACCAAAGCGAAGATCGTCAAAAACAAGGTGGCTCCGCCGTTCCGTGAAGCGGAGTTCGACATCCTGTATGGCGAAGGGATCTCGCGCGAAGGCGACCTGCTCGATCTCGCCGTCGACAAAAACATCATCGAGAAGAGTGGGGCCTGGTTTTCCTTCCAGGGTGAACGCCTTGGCCAGGGCCGCGAAAATGCGCGCCAGTTCCTGAAGGATAATCCGGATTATCGCGGCCGCGTCGAGCTCGCCCTTCGCGAAATCATGGGCCTCGCGATTCCCACTATTCCCCCAGCCACAAACGCCGCCACGGCCGACAATGGCCACAAACGCCGGTAAGCTCTTTGTGCCTTCGTGTCTTCGTGTCTTGGTGATGAAAACCACGAAGGCACAAAGGCACAAAAGCCCTGTGTTACATTAGCTAGATGTTCAAGCCGATATCCGACAAAGTGAGCCTGCCGGATCTTGAAAGGGAGATTCTCGGTCACTGGAAAGAGAGCCGGACCTTTGAAAAAAGTATGGAGGCCCGGAACACCGCGCCGGACTATACCTTTTACGAAGGCCCGCCCACCGCGAATGGCAAACCAGGTATCCACCACGTTTTCGCGCGAACCATCAAAGACCTGGTCTGCCGGTATCAGACCATGCGCGGCTTTCAGGTCCACCGCAAAGCGGGATGGGACACACACGGCTTACCTGTCGAAATCGAAGTCGAGAAGAAACTCGGGCTCAAGCACAAAGGTGAAATCGAGGAATACGGCATCGCGAGATTCAACGCCGAATGCCGCAAATCCGTCTTCGAGTACAAAGACATGTGGGAGGATCTCACGTGGCGTATGGGTTACTGGATCGACATGGAGCATCCCTACATCACGTGCGAGAACGACTACATCGAATCCGTCTGGTGGGCGCTGGACCGGTATTTCAAAGAGGGGTTCATCTATCAGGGTTTTAAGGTTCAGCTTTATTGTCCGCGATGCGGAACGCCTTTGTCCTCACACGAGGTGTCGCTGGGGTACCGCGACGTTCAAGATCCTTCGATCTACGTCAAAGCCAAAGTGAAAGGTGAAGACAACACATACTTCCTTGTCTGGACAACGACACCCTGGACTCTGATTTCCAACGTCGCATTGGCGGTGAACCCGGATGTAGAATACGTGAAAGCCCAGCGAAAGCGCCCTCTGCCCTCGGGAGAGGGCAGAGGCGAAGCGGCGGGTGAGGGCTCACCGGAGTACCTTATCCTCGCGAAAGACCGCATTTCCATCCTCTCCGAAGGCGCTGAGGTTGTGGCGACTTTCCCGGGACGCGACCTCATCGGCAAAGAATACGAGCGCTGGTTCAGCTTTATCCCCGTCGAAAAGAAGGCTTGGTACGTCATCGGCGGCGGCTTTGTGACCACAGCCGACGGTTCCGGCATTGTCCACATGGCGCCCGCTTATGGTGAGGATGACTATCAAGCCTCGCTAAAGCACGATTTGCCGATGATTCAGGCGCTCGACGCCCGCGGTCAGTTCATCGACGCGGTTGCCCCTTACGCCGGCAAATTCTTCAAGGCGGCCGATCCTGAAATCACAGCAGATTTAAAATCTCGCGGTTTGCTGTTCAAGAAAGAAACGTACACGCACAGCTATCCGCATTGCTGGCGTTGCGACACGCCCCTGCTTTATTACGCTCGAAAGTCGTGGTACATCCGAACGACGGACTATGCTTCTGACATGATCGCTTACAACAAGCAGATTCACTGGTATCCGCCGGAAACCGGTGAGGGTCGCTTCGGAAACTGGCTTCAAGAAAACAAAGATTGGGCCATCTCGCGAGATCGATATTGGGGGACTCCGCTTCCCATCTGGATTTGCCAGAAGTGCGAGCTAAAGCGATCCGTTGGCAGCGTCGATGAATTGAGGCGGGAGGGAGCTAAACTTCCCGAACCACTCGATCTTCACAGGCCGTATATTGACGCCGTAACGTTGAAATGTGATTGCGGTGGGGAGATGCGTCGCATTCCCGAGTTGGTCGATGTGTGGTTCGACTCCGGCTCGATGCCCTTTGCGCAATGGCATTACCCATTCGAGAACCAGGAGATCTTCAAGCACGCCTTCCCTGCGGATTTCATTTCGGAGGCGATTGATCAAACCCGCGGTTGGTTCTATACGCTGCACGCGATCAGTTCATTCTTGTTCAAACAGCCGTGCTTCAAGAATGTTATTTGCAGTGATCTCGTCCTGGACAAGGAAGGGCAGAAGATGTCGAAAAGCCGTGGCAACACGGTCAACCCATTCGAGGTCATCGGAAAATACGGCGCGGATAGCGTCCGCTGGTTCCTGATCGCCAGTAGTCCGACGTGGAAACCGAAGCTCTTCGACATCGACGCCATCGCCGAAGTTCAGCGGAAGTTTTTCGGGACGCTACTGAATACTTACGCCTTCTTCACGTTGTACGCGAACATTGATGGTTTCAAGTACAGCGAGCCGGACGTTCCCGTTTCCGAGCGTCCCGACATCGATCGATGGATTCTCTCGCTTCTCAATACAACCATTGCTTCCTATATCGAAGCCATGGAGTCATACGATCCCACGCGCGCGGCGCGCCTGGTGAGCAATTTCACTATCGAGCAGCTGTCGAACTGGTACGTCCGCCGAAATCGCCGGCGTTTCTGGAAGAGCGGGCCTGGACAGGACAAAACCGCCGCATATCAGACGCTGTTCGAGTGTCTGGCTGCAATCACGAAAATGGCTGCTCCGATTGCTCCTTTTCTGCCGGACGAAATCTATCGCGCCCTCATGGCCGAGACTCATCGCGAGGCGTTCGACTCCGTTCATACCGCCGAAATGGCCACCGGTCAACAGCAACTCATCAACCCGGAGTTGGAGAGACGGATGGATATGGCGCAGCGCGTGGTTGGCCTTGTCCGCGCAATGCGGACGAAAACCAGTTTGAAGACGCGTCAACCATTGTCTCGGATCGCGATCCCCGCATCCCCGGAAACTCGCCGCCTGATCGAACAGATGAATGATGTCATTCTCGAAGAAATCAACGTGAAGGCTATCGAATTCATTGATGAATCCTCACCAATCGTCCGAAAGACAGCCAATGCGAATTTCAAGGTCATCGGACCGAAGTTTGGAAAGCTTGTCAACGCCGTAGCGAAGCGCATTCGGGAGATGTCGTCTGCGGATGTTGTACAACTGGATCAGACCGGCACCTTCTTCACCGAAGTTAACCGCACTCCGGTGACAATCACCAGGGAGGATGTGACGATCGCGGCTCAGAGCATCGAAGGGTGGCTCGTCGAATCCAGCGACGGCCTCACAGTCGCGCTAGACACGACGCTCACGCCCGATCTTATTAACGAGGGTCTTGCCCGCGAGTTTGTTAACCGCGTTCAAAACATGCGTAAGGATGCCGGCCTGTCGGTCACGGATCGGATCCGCATTCGTTTCGCAACTTCGGATCGCGTTGCGGCAGCGGTGGACCGCATGAAGGATTACGTCAAATCCGAAACTCTCGCCACCCAAATTACCGCCGGCCGCGATGGCGCCGAGCATTGGGGCAAATCGGAAATTGACGGCGAGGCCTGCGAGATTGGAATCTCCAAAGCGTAACCGCGGCACGGAAATCTGAGCCGCGAATTTCGCAAATTACGCGAATGGGCCGCCCCACACCAATACGGTTAGTAACGCCAGCAACTCTGTGCGACCCATTCGCGTAATTCGCGAAATTCGCGGCTAAAAACCTTCGCAACAATCCAAGCGGTACGCCGCGAAATGGCGTAATTCAGCGAAACCGGTAGTAGCCGGGACCAACACGCAGTCCATGATGCCAGCTTGCCGGAAGCGCGATAGAAAGCAGGCTGCCCACGATGGCCTGTGCGACCGCCAGCGGCACGAGATTCCGATGCGCGATGAAAACCCGTGAAAGCACGAAGCCTCCAATAAAGGTCACAGGCATCAGAACCGGATTCGGAATATGAAATGACGCAAACACCGCCGCGCATATCCAGGCCGTCCGATGGGGTTCTCTGAAAACCGCGAGTAGCCGATTCGTGAAAAACGATTGCAATCCAAACTGTTGAAACAAACACCAGGCGAAGTATCGGCCTAGTCCCTGCATCTTGTCCACATTGAGGGACCAATTGCCGAATCCTCCGCTGGCTGCCCCCATCAGGACCAACACCGCGCCAATGATTACTGTTGGTGCTGCAAGCGCCTTCAGGCCGGACATGAAATCGTGTGAACCCATTCCCAGATTTTGGAGACGGTCACGATGAAGCAAAAATGTCACAACAATGAAGGCCAAGAGGAAAATGGCACAATCCGGAAACGTAAACTGAAGCCGCCAGATGTAAAGGAGCACCCCTACCAACACGACCACAATTTCGATCGCTGCAAGAAGGACCATGCCTCGAAATCCCTACCGGAAAAATAGGCTCCAGAACGTGTCGACCAGCGCATGCGTGAGTGACGAAGCCATCAGGCTGCCCGTGTTCCGCCACGCCCGCCCGTAAAAAACTCCCGCAATGCTTGCCATCAGAAAATATCTATAGTTCGGAATGGGCGGACCGTTATTCAAATGTGAAGCGCCAAAGATCACCGCCCCGGCTATCAGGCTGATACTCTTATTGGCCGCCACCCGCTGAATCCAATTTTGAATCAGACCGCGGAACAGAAATTCTTCCGGTAACGCCGTGAATAGAAAAATCCCCGCAAAGGCCAATGGAGCCGGATAAAGCTTCGATAAACTGAAACTGTACCGGAGGAAATGGATCACCAAACCTAGCGGGATGGCAATCGCCGCAAACACCAAGAAATTGGCGGTTCCATTGACCAATATTCCCAGGTCCCATTCAAAACGGTATCCGATGTGTGGCGTGCGATTCCAAACCGCAAAGGCAATGACACCTGCATCGATCGCAAGAAGCTGCGCAAAGGCATAGTGCAGATCGGGCGTGCCCGTGATCAGAATCCTGCGGATAATTCCGAATTCCAAAGGAAACCATATCCAGATAATCACGAGCGGTTCCAACCACAAGCGGGTCGGCGCCTTTCGCGGCAGCCATAGCGCCAGAAACGGCAACCCGAGGTAAGCGGCCATCGTGACGGTTGCCTCGATAGCCGCGATGCCGGCGCCAACGGAATAAATCACATACAGCAACCAGAGCGCCGCCGGCGCGGCAATCAAGCGCGGAGGCCACCTGTCGATCCACTCTTGCAGCCGTTCCAAAACGCGGTCACTTCCCAACAGCAGCATCACAGCGAAAGCCGCGCCTGGACATACGGCCAAGACCGCTGCCTGTCCCACCGAATGCGTTCTATTCCAGAACGCCGCGTTGGCGGCAACCGTGACGACAATGCCTGCAACCACCGCGCCGCCGGGAGCTAGCCGATACCGTTTCATATCTCACGATACTACCGCGATCCCGCACTTCGGTCTTTACGAGACCAGCCCCCGTCCTTTACCTTTATAGGGTTGCTTGCCGAGGTAGCTCAGTCGGTAGAGCGCGGCCCTGAAAAGGCCGGCGTCGGCGGTTCAATTCCGTCCCTCGGCACTTTTTCTTTTCTACTACTTAAGTGTTCCGCTTTGTACAGCAAAGGAGCACTTTTGCCGATTTTGCCACATTTTTGCACTTTCGGTGTTGTGAGCCCTGCCCAAGTTTCCGAGAACGCGGTAATACGTCCATTGGCGCAGTCCCGATGGCGATCGGTAAACACCTGGTGACTATCGGCCAGGAATGACGGCGTCCCCGTCTGCTCCAGCATTCGCGATCTGGAGACCGGAAATCAATGAAGACGTGAAGCTTCGTACCAATTGGAACACCGTGCTGCTGTGAAACGACAAGAATCGCTGCCACCTTTTCCGAGATGCGTGGTTTTTTTCCCATGTTTTCGCTTTTCCTGTATTTGCGATTTTGCTCTAGAATGGCTCGCAGGAGGAGAGCCACGATGAAGGCCTTATGCGTTCCAGCATTTGTCATCCTTGCGCTGGTTTCTGTTGTAGTGCCGCTATCGGCGCATCACTCATGGCCGGTGAGCTTTGACCGGCTCGTGACAGTGAAGGGCACGGTAATCGAGTTCATGTGGGCAAATCCGCACCCGATGATGACCCTTGAGGTTCAGACCAATGACGGCCAGAAGGAGAAATGGCTGATCGGTGGCCCCGCCATCAACCGGATGGAGGCCAACGGCTGGACCAAGACGACGGTGAAGCCCGGCGACGTGATCACGGGTATCGGCTATCAGTTCGCCGACGGCCAGAAGATCGTCAGGCTCGAGCGCGCCGTACTGGCCGACGGCAAGGAACTGCGCCTGTACGGCCGCTAGGCCCGTGGATTGCGCCGCGCGGTCCCTGCGTAGTTACAACGTTGGAGTTATTCCAACATCCGCTTTCGTAGGTAAGTCAGGTGAGCCTCCTTTGAGGCTCACCACTTTGCTGGCGGTAAAGCGTGGGAGGTTTGTTCTGCTTCCGATCACCGGCGAAACCCGCGGGCATGGCACACACTCCCTACCAGCGATCTGGGGCAAATAAGTCATCGAAACCGTCACCCCGTTCCTCAGGTATTCCGATAAGTAGGTTTTTCGATGCCCGCACCACATTTGGATTCGTCTCGTACTGGTTAATTGCCTTCTCAAGATCGAGGCCGGACATAGCTGGACTCGGTAAAGGTCCGGATCCCCAAGAGATCGTTCCAAAATGAAGGCTCCAACCTCAGTGTTGACTTCGTGCACCAGCAGTCGCGGCGTTCCGGGTTTCGAACTGCACCAGCAACTGGTCCGGAAGGAACAACTGCTGAGCCTGGAGCTAGCTCGAAATGACAGTGGTTGAAGTCAAAAGAAGAAGGATTGACACGAAAACTCGACGTCCGATCATCATTGGCGCTCCTTGTAACCGCTTTAGTGCCAAGTTTACTTTGCTCGCCCAGCGACGGTGTTTGATCGTCAGAAGCAAGAACGTTCCCCTTACCAGCCCGGCCTGGATCGATCCGCTCCTAAGAGCGGAATCAAAGGCGAACGGACATAATATAAACAGGCTTAGACGAAACCGGCTTTAATGCGCACACTTCGAAAATGCCCTTTATTTTTCCGCGGAAGTTTAGACCGGAGGGCAATGTCACATGCCTACTTATGCGATGTCCGTACATGTGCTTTTTGGAGACGGGCACCCTCAGAGTTGCTTTGACGCTCGGTGCTTTAAGCCATTGCGCTCACGTCCTTTCTTAATCCGGCTTATCGGCACGCACAAGCCGCGGGGCTTTATTTTTCCTTTGTGAGGAAGGCTCAGCGAGCGGTTCCTTCAGCCGAATGGTTGAAGCCTTCAGCCATTTGGCTGAAATTTTTGAATTTCGGCTTGCGGAATTCTGTTTGCGCTTGGAGGCGCCGCTGAACAAAAGACTTTCCGGTCGCGGAAGAGGTGGTGATGGCTGCAGGAACTTTTCGCGGATGTTTCAAAAGGCATACACGCCTGCGGAAACTTTTTTCGGACGGCGAAAATGTTTCGCAGGTCTGCAGGAACTTTTTGCGGACGGCGAAAATGTTTCGCAGGTCTGCAGGAACTTTTTGCGGATGGCGCAAAAGGCATGCATGCCTGTGGAAACATTTTTCGGAAGGCGAAATGTTGTAGCACCTTTCCCGGCGAACAGGGCACGGGAGTAATAGATGTGCTTTTTGGGACTGGGATGCTTAAGGAAGATGTCCCGCGACGTTACTCCCGGAAAAAACGCGGCAGTGTTCGCCGATCTCGAAATTCGCTTGGCCGGATAGTCGGCTACTCGGAAAAGGGAGGGGTATGTTTCCGGTATCGCGACTACAGGGCCGAGTGTCGAAAAAAGCCGGCATACGACCGGTTTTCCAGGAGCTCCGGCGGTTGGAAGACGACATGGGTGGTCCCGAACCCTCTTGGATGGCGTGCCGGGAGTTTCTAATCCACGATAGGTGCTTGCATCCGAACTTACTTCAGTCTGGTCCCGTGCTCATATTAAAACAGAAGCTTCAAGGCGAACTGAATCTGACGAGACGACGTCGTGGTATTTGTGATCTTGCCAAACGTCGGATTAGGCGTACCGCCGCCGTTCGGAGCCTGAACAAACGCCGACGCATTGGGCAGGCCGAAGTTGGCGTGGTTTAACAGGTTGAAGAACTCAGCGCGGAACTGAAGGCGCGTCTGCTCTTTGAGTTGCGTATCCTTCATCACCGCGTAGTCCATGTTTACGGTGTGGGGACCACTCAAAAAGTCCCTTTGCAGATTGCCGAACGTGCCCGGCGCCGGCAGCGTGAACGCGGCCGGGTTGACCCACTGAGTAATGTTGTGGGTGTAGATTTGATTCGCCGGCATCACCAGGTTGGGCCGCTCGCTGCCCGCTACGACAGTTCCGGACTGGTCAAATCCGACGGTGACGTTCCAGGGCGTTCCGCTCTGCGCCAGGAACCCGCCGCTCATCTGCCATCCTTTGACCAGAATGTTCTGTTTGAACGGGAACGCGTAAACGCCGCTGACTTTAAAGACCTGCGGCCGGTCAAACAGACACCGTCCATGATCAAAAGAGCCATTCCAGGGATTGGACCATGGAATGCCGCCTTCCAACCCGTACGTGCCCGAAGCATCGTCCAGGCACTTCGACCAGGTGTAAGAAAGCTGGCTTTGCACGCCGTGCGAGAAGCGCCGGTTCAGACCGACCTGCAGGGAGTGGTAATTCGAGTCGCCTACTGGAGCCTCACTGCTCAACGCAGCGGCGGCCGGATTGAGGCGTGGGTTGCTGACGATGCCGGGAGTCGCCCCGCGGGGAACGCCATAAACCGTCACACCGTTGACCAGTGACGGCATCACCGGATTGATGTCGCGCGCGGCATACAGATGCAGCCCCCGCGAACCAACGTAGCCAACCGTTAAAGTGGTGGACTCCAAGAGTTGGCGCTGAATATTCAGGTTCCACTGATACAGATGCGGCGTGTTATGGGCGTTGTAGTCCACTCCAACCAGTTGCGCGGGCGGCGGCAGCGCGCCGGGGAAGGGATTGGGAAACGCCGCCAATGGGACGAAGGCGAGAGCGTAAGGCGGATTGAAGTAATAGCCGGATGCGTAGGTGCGCGCGTGTATCGGATTGAAGAAGAATCCAAACCCCGCGCGGATCGCCGTCTTGTGATCGTCGAAAGGATCATAGGCGAATCCGATTCTGGGATCGAGGTTCCTGACCGAGGGATTGGATGCGAAAACGTTGCTGACGCGTGTGAACGTTCCAAACGGCGGATTGATGACGGCATTGAGCGGGTGCACGGCGGTGGTGGGATTGGTCACAAATTCATAGCGGACCCCCGCATTCACCGTTAACCTAGGACGCGCCTTCCACTCATCGTGGACGTATACATCAAATTCGCGTTCACGAAAGTCACGATACGAGTCCGTTTGACCCGGCTCGGGCCCCTGGAAGAGGCTGGGGATACCCTGCAAGAAATTGGTCAGGCCGGGAAAAGTATAGAAACCGCCCCACCATCCCTGTTGCTGGAAGTTGCTCTGGATGCGGTCCAGGGTTCCGCCAAATCGGAGGGAGTGCGCTTTGTGCGTCCAGATGAAGTCGTCCGATATAGGGAATTTATTCTGCACTTCCAGGAGCGGTGCGAAAATGCTCGTCCCCATCGAGGACAGGCCGGTGATGTTCACCCCGCCGTTCTGATGACGCTCAGGAAAGAAGTTCAGCGCGGAAGCCTGGTCCGGTCTGGCTTGCACGTCCGTTTCACGGGTCCGCGTGAAGCTGAAGCGCAACAGGTTCACCATCGTCGGCGAAATCACCCGGCGCCACTCGATCGTCGCGAATTGGTTGCGGGTGGAGCCCACTTCCGGCCATCGGGGAGGCAAGGGCGAGCCAAGAAAAGGCATCGTGGTGTCGCCGAAATCCCTCACATAGCGGACAAACACCGAGTCCTGGTTCGACATCGTGTAATCGACGCGTCCCAGCAGGTAATTCTCATTGCCCGTTTGCGTGTCCACTTCGGGTATGGAACCGACGCCGGAGGCCACTCTTGTCGTGGGCAGCGGATAAAGAGCCAGAATCGGGGCAATCGCCGGATTGATGCCCACGTTCACTCCGTTCACAATCCCTCTATGCGCGTCGGCATCTGGAACCAGCGCGACCACAGTCTGGCCCAAGGACCTTCGCAACTCCTCGTCGTTAACGAAGAAGAACAGCTTGTCCTTCTTGATCGGTCCGCCGAGGCTGCCGCCAAACTGGTTCTGCCGGAACGAGGGCTTGACGCTGTCGAAAAAATTGCGAGCGTCGAGAGCGCTGTTGCGCAGAAACTCATACGCCGACCCATGCAGGTCGTTGGTGCCCGATTTGGTCACGGCGTTCACCACTGCTCCATTGCCGCCGAATTGGGCGCTGTAGGTGTTGGTAAGAACCGAGAACTCGGCGATCGCCTCAATGCCCAGCGTTGTGCCCATGACGCCGGATCCGGAACCATGATTCCAGAAGCCTTGAATATTGGTGTTGTCCAGAAGATAGGCCTGGCCTTCTGCCCGCGCGCCGGAGACGCTGAAGTTGGACTCGACGCCGTACAGGAGATTCTGCGTGCCGGTTCCGGGGTTTCCGATCTGGGATCCCGTCGCCACTCCGGGGACCAAAGCAACCAGGTCCGTGAAGTTGCGCCCGTTCAGCGGCAGGTCGTTGATCTGCCTTGCTTCGACATAGGCCGCGACTGCCGTCGAAACCGTGTCGATCTGCGAAACCTGAGCCTCCACCGTCACCGTTTCCTGCGTCCGCCCAACGGATAGCGAAAAGTCCACAATCGCTTGTGCGCCCACGATCAGCGTGATGCCGCGGCGCACCGTGGTCTGGAAACCTGCCAGGGAAGCCTGCGCCTCATACTCCCCGATGGGAAGATTCGCAATCGTATAGCGGCCCTGCTCGTCTGTCGGCACTTCCTGCACGCGGCCTGTTGCTATGTTCTTTACCCGCACAGAAGCACCCGGAACGACAGCGCCCGCGGAATCCGTCACTGTGCCTAAGACGGATGCGTTGCCGGCACCTTGTGCGTGCAACACGCAGGACCAGCCGGCCAAAAGCGCCAAAAGCATCATCGCCACCCGAGCGACGCGACTACTACAATAGGAGTTCAAAGTCATGCATCCTCCGTTTTTTCAGCGGAATAGTATGCCGCTAGACCGATGGAGTCAAT
>Ga0137384_10003647_pt1 | contig 12279 bp, 3 predicted proteins | sample SagtaG_2_FD_104922 | JGI IMG/M metagenome (GOLD analysis project Ga0137384, IMG submission 104922) | Vadose zone soil microbial communities from Sagehorn Ranch, Mendocino, California, USA - Sage2_R_60_16 metaG | ecosystem: Environmental > Terrestrial > Soil > Vadose zone | place: USA: California... | reverse complement strand
GGAAGCCATGCGTGCCCACCCACTGGGACATGAGGCTCGCATCATCGGCGCGGTCCAGGCTGAGCCAGCGGGGATGGTCTTCTTGCGCACCGATATTGGAGGGATGCGCGTGCTGGATATGCTGGTTGGAGATCCTCTGCCGCGTATTTGTTGAGCGAGAACCTGGAACGGTTGTGTTGCAAAAAGGCTGGTGCTATGGTAAACTCGGCTTCTCTTCAAGAACAACAGAGGAGTTTTTTTCAGGACCATCGCTTTATCAAACGTCTGGTCAAACCAGGGATGGGCTTCTTTTCTTTTGCAACGGCAGGGCGAACGCTTCAAGGATATGGTTATGAATGCCCTGAAACTCTGTCCAAACGTTTCACCTCCCGTACCAGAACAGCGCCTCCTCGCTTTCTCAGCTTCATCTCAGTATTCTCACAGGTCCAACTCAGAGAGCTGAGCTATACTTCTGCGTGGTACATTAAAACAGAGGCGTTGGCAACTGCTTCCTCAAAAGCCCAGAGAAACTGAGAGAAGGAACCTTCCTTCAGGGAGGGAGGGAGGGAGCCTTTTTGAAAGCTTGCACAACTGAAATGAGACAGATCCAGTTTGCGTTTGTGGCCAGAGTAGCGAGCGAAGTCGCTTCTCCGCTGCTACCAGCAACGATCTTCGGCTTGGTAGTCTCATCACTCTTTGTCTCAGTCTAAATGTATTGATGGAGAAAAGGCTCCCTCCCAGTCCTTTCAGCAGGAGCAACAGCTCTCGTCTCATTCTTGTTGTGCGGCAGGAGTTGTTTGCCAAAGATCCTGATTCATTATCTGAGTGCTTCACACGTTACCAACTATAAAGGTCTTCTCTTGAGCGAAAGCATTTTTGATGCAGTCCCTGATCTTTCTTCGTTGGTTGAACTCGTCCGTTGGAGGGCTACTCAACAGCCTGAACGACGAGGCTATACTTTTTTAATTGATGGAGAGGCAGAAGGGGACCATCTCACGTTTGTAGATCTAGATCGGAAAGCCCAGGCTGTTGCTGCGTTGCTCCAAAGATATGTAGAGAAGGGTAAGCGAGTTCTGCTTATCTATCCTTCAGGTTTGGAGTTCATAACCGCCTTTTTTGGCTGCCTCTATGCTGGTGTTATTGCTGTTCCTACCTATCCACCGCGAACACGCACCAAGCGAAACCCCTCCCAGTTACAAGCCATCGCCAATGATGTGCAACCTTCTCTTGCGCTCACTACTTCTTCTCTTCTCTCTACCGTCGAGGAGTTATTTGCCCAGGCTCCAGAATTACAGTTAGTACCTCTAATCACTACAGATAACATCGCTGACAATTTGGTAGAGCTATGGCAGAACCCAGTGGTTGACAAGAATACACTGGCTTTTTTCCAGTACACCTCAGGGTCTACGGGGATGCCGAAAGGAGTCATGCTTACTCACGGTAACCTAATGCATAACTCAGCTCTGATCGCTCGATCTTTTGAGAACAGGCCCAATCCCCAAGGCATAATCTGGCTCCCCCTCTTTCATGATATGGGACTCATTGGGGGAATACTACAGGCTCCTTACTGCGGAGGACATTCTACAATCATGTCACCTGCAGCCTTCCTACAACGTCCCATCTGCTGGTTGCGAGCTATCTCGAGTAGAAGGGCTACCGTCAGCGGTGGACCAAACTTTGCCTATGACCTCTGCGTGCATAAGACCACTGCTGAGCAGCGAGCAACACTCGATCTGAGTAGTTGGGAAGTTGCCTTCAACGGTGCGGAACCCATCCGGCAGGAAACCTTGGAGCGCTTTGTATCAACCTTTGGTCCCTGCGGCTTCCGCCGGGAAAGCTTCTACCCTTGCTATGGACTCGCTGAGGCAACTCTCATGGTTACTAGAAGTCAGAAAGGGACTCTACCAGTCGTCCGCACATTTCAAAAAACAGCACTTGAACACAACCGTGTGGTCGAGGCATCTCTTAAGAATGAGGACACGAGGTCATTCGTAGGTTGCGGTCAAGTCTTGCCGGGCAATTCAGTCGTAATTGCCGACCCAGAATCCTTCATGCAGTGCCCTCCTGGAAGTGTAGGAGAAATTTGGATATTCAGTCCTAGCGTCGCTCGGGGGTATTGGCAGCGACCAGAGGAGACGGAGCGGACTTTCCGTGCATATCTAGCGGATACTGGGGAAGGCCCCTTCCTGCGCACGGGAGATTTGGGATTCTTCCAAGACGGGGAGTTGTTCGTTACAGGCCGACTCAAAGACTTGATTATCATTCGGGGCCGCAACCATTATCCTCAAGATATTGAACTAACGGTAGAACAGAGCCATCCGGCATTGAAGCCTGGTGCTGGCATAGCGTTTTCAATAGATGTAGCGGGTGAAGAGCGGCTTGTGGTTGTTCAGGAGGTAGAGCGTCAGTATCGGAATGTAGATATAGCCGAGGTGGCTGGCGACATCCTTCAGGCAGCGGCAGAACAACACGAAGTGCAAGTGTATGCAGTGGTCCTCGTCAAGACGGGAAGCATTCCAAAGACAACCAGTGGCAAGGTTCAACGCCGTCTCTGCCGCGAAAAGTTCCTAAACAACAGCTTGGACGTAGTGGAAAAGTGGATCCAGAATCTTGAAGGCAGCAGACCACAGACCGTAGTGAGTACAAGCAATTCCGACGACAGCAGTTTGCAAAAACAGTCTCGGGTTGCTGGACCTAAAACAGCGGGAGCGATTCAAGCATGGTTGGTGTCGCAGATTTCTAAGCGACTGAAGGTTCAGCCTTCTCGTATAGACGTGGGGGAACCACTCGCCCATTACGGGATGGATTCAGTGCAGGCGGTGAGTATAGCCGGGGAGCTGGAAGATTGGCTGGGCCGTAGGCTTCCTCCCACTCTGGTCTATGATTATCCCACTATTTCTGCTCTCGCTCAGCACCTTGCTGAGAAACCGACTGTCGCTGAGTCAATCTCTACGGGAGATACAGGACGAGAGACTCAAACGGATTTAATTGCCATTATTGGTATAGGCTGTCGTTTTCCTGGCGCGAAGAATCCTGAAGCCTTCTGGCAGCTTTTGCGAGACGGTGTTGATGCTATTACTGAGGTTCCAGTAGATCGTTGGAACCTGCATGATTACTACGATCCTAACCAAGGGGTGCCAGGAAAAATGAGTACTCGCTGGGGGGGCTTTCTAGAGGAAGTGGACCAGTTCGATCCGCACTTCTTTAAGATTTCTCCTCGTGAGACTGCTCAGATGGACCCTCAACAACGGCTCTTGCTGGAAGTAGCCTGGGAGGCGCTGGAGCATGCTGGCCAAGTACCTGATAAGCTAGCTGGAAGCCAAACGGGAGTATTTATTGGTATTAGCAGTAATGACTATGCTCGTCTGCAAGCTGGCGGCTCTAGCGACCTCGTGCGTCTAGATGCCTACACTGGAACTGGCAATGCACACAGTATAGCAGCCAACCGCATCTCCTATCTGCTCGATCTGCGTGGGCCGAGCCTCGCTGTGGATACCGCCTGCTCATCTTCACTGGTCTCTGTCCATCTCGCTTGTCAGAGTCTGAGGAATGGCGAATGCAACTTGGCCCTGGCGGGAGGAGTAAATATTATTTTGACTCCTGACCTAACCATCACCTTTTCTCAAGCAAGGATGATGGCGTCCAACGGGCGTTGTAAAACCTTTGATGCAGATGCCGAGGGGTATGTGCGTGCTGAGGGCTGTGGACTGATCGTTCTCAAGCCTCTCGCTGATGCTCTTCGAGAAGGAGACAATATCCTTGCACTTCTACGCGGCTCGGCGACCAACCAGGATGGTCGCAGCAATGGACTCACAGCACCTAATAGATTGGCGCAGGAGGCTGTTATTCGCCGGGCCATGAAAAATGCCAATGTGGAACCAGGTGAGATCAGTTACATTGAATGTCATGGCTCAAGCACACTTCGAGGAGATCCAATCGAGTTCGAAGCTCTGAAAGCTGTGCTGATGCCGGGCCGTTCGCAGGAGCAACCGTGTCTGATAAGCTCGGTGAAAACAAATATTGGTCATTTGGAAGCTGCTGCTGGAATAGCTGGACTGATCAAAGCAGTGCTCTGTCTTCAAAAAGGGGAGATTCCACCCCACCTGCATCTAAAAAAGCTTAATCCAAATATTTCTCTCGCTGGTACCACATTTTCGATTCCGACTGAGCGACAACCATGGCCTGCGGGTATGCGGCGACTGGTTGGAGTAAGTTCGTTTGGTTTTGGTGGCACTAATGCCCACATGATACTAGAAGCGTCGCCTGCACTTAGCCACAAGACCAACGATATTGAGCGTTCTCTCCATCTCTTTACGCTATCGGCACAGAGCGAGACCGCACTACAGACACTAGCAGGCCGTTATGAGGAGTTTTTGACCGCCAATCCAGAAGTATCAGTTGCAGATATGTGTTTCAGCATCAATACTGGACGCTCTCATTTCGGCCATCGCCGGGCGTTTCCGGTCAGGTCTTCCACACGGTTATACAAACACCTGGCTGATCTGGCTGCTGGACGCACAAGCGAGGGTGTCCATAGTGGGCAAGTCTACGGTAAGCAGCAGTTCAAGCCAGTATTGCTCTTCACTGGTCAGGGGTCTCAGTATCCTGGAATGGGTCGTCAGCTCTACGACACGCAACCGACGTTTCGCAAAGCGCTGGACAAGTGCAACGAGATTCTTCTCTCTTACTTGGAGCAGCCGTTGCTCTCCGTGCTCTATCCAGAGTCAGGAAATTCTTCGCTCTTACAAGAGACCATCTATACCCAGCCTGCTTTATTTGCCTTGGAGTATGCCTTAGCGGAATTATTGCGCTCATGGGGAGTAGAACCAGCGGCAGTTATGGGGCATAGCGTAGGGGAATATGTGGCTGCCTGTGGAGCTGGCGTGTTCAGCCTGGAGGATGGGCTTAAGCTTGTTGCGGAACGTTCTCGACTCATGCAAGCCCTTCCTGAGCGAGGAGCGATGGCAGTCGTGTTTGCCGACTACACTCAAGTTGCCTCCAAACTCGTCCCTTTCCAGGAACAAATCGCAGTGGCCGCCATCAATGGTCCCGAGAATACAGTGATATCAGGTACACGTGAAGCATTACATGCAGCCCTAGAGCGTTTAGAGGCAGAAGGTGTAACAACCCACCCGGTAACCGTTTCCCATGCCTTCCACTCCCAGCTCATGGACCCCATGCTTCCTGAATTTGAGCAGACAGCACGTCAGGTTCATTTTGAAGCTCCACGTATTCCTCTGATTTCTAATCTGACAGGCAAAATGCTGCAGCCTGGGGAAATCCCGAATGCAGACTACTGGCGTCGTCAGACGAGAGAGGCAGTGCAGTTTGCGGCTGGAATGCGTACGCTTACAGAACAGGGGTACGACGTATTTGTAGAGATAGGTCCAACCAATACTCTATTAAATATGGGAAAGTACTGCCTCCCGCCAGGTGTTGGTACCTGGCTTCCTTCCCTGCTGAAAGGACAGGAGGACTGGCAGGTGCTCTTAAACACCCTGGCCTCCCTCTATGTAAGAGGGGTGAACTTGGATTGGGTTGAATTTGATCGGAGTTACGCACGTCGTCGTATATCCCTTCCTACCTATCCTTTTGAACGAGAATGCTGCTGGTTACCAACCTCCCAAGCGGGTGCGAGTTCCAATGGGAAAGCGCCTCGTCAGACCTCGGACAGCGTACAGCAACATCCACTATTAGGCCCACATTTGGAATTAGCACAGCCAGTGGGAAACCACGTCTGGAACAGTGAGCTAAATAGGCGAGACCTTCCCTACCTCAATGATCACCGGATTCAGGGGACCGTCGTAGTACCGGTCTCGGTCTACATTGAGATGGCCCAAGCTGCTACTGTAGAGGCCTTTGGTACAGGGCCCTTTGTGCTGAAAGAGATAGAGTTTAAAAAAGCTCTCTTCTTGCCCGAGAAGGGGTCCCAAATGGTACAGGTCATCCTTTCTCCTCATGGAGATGAAGAAACTTCCTTCAGTGTCTACAGTTCCCCTGGAGAGGTGGTGCAACCGCAAAAATCCTGGATATTGCACGCAATTGGTAAAATCCACCATACATCCGACATGTAGAGGCGCTCCTTGCGGGGCCCGGTCTCCTCGACTTCAACAAGATAAAGGAATGGTAGAACTATGCAATTTGGTCTCATTTTCTTTTCCAGCAGAGAAGCTACTGACCATACAGAGAAGTACCGCTTGTTAATCGAAAGCGCGAAATTTGCTGATCGGCATGGTTTTTCGTCGGTCTGGATTCCGGAACGGCATTTTACCAAAGATGGCTGGCTCTATCCCAATCCGGCAGTGCTACATGCTGCCCTTGCAAGAGAAACAGAGCGCATTTCCTTGCGGGCTGGTAGTGTTGTCATGCCCCTACATGACGCGATTCGGGTAGCTGAAGAGTGGGCTGTCGTCGATAATCTCTCAGATGGAAGAGTAGAAATCTCCTTCGCATCTGGCTGGCATCCCAACGATTTTGTGTTCTTTCCTGAGAAATATACAAATCGTCACGAAGAGATGTATCATGGCATCCAGATCGTACAGAAACTCTGGCAAGGCGAATCGATCTGGAGAAAGGGAGGCGATGGGAAGGAAGTTGAGATAAAGATCTATCCAACCCCCGTACAGCCCGAACTCCCCATCTGGATAACTGCTGCCGGTAACCCGGATACGTTTGTCAAAGCAGGCGAGATTGGTGCCAATCTGCTTACTCACATGTTCAACCAAAGCACTGAAGAGTTAGCACAGAAAATCTCTCTCTATCGTAAGTCCCGAGCAGATCATGGGTATGACGCTCAGAGAGGACGGGTCTCGGTAATGCTTCATACGCTCATTGGGGAGAATGCGAATGCTGTCCTTGAGCAGGCACGAACCTCTTTTTGTGACTATCTCAAATCGGCTTCGTATCTCCTGAACGCTATTGCATATAGTAGAGGCCAGAAAATTGACCTGAATAGTTTAAGTGAGCAGGACATCAATGACTATCTCTACTTCGTCTTCGACCGTCTCATTTCTACACAACGGGTTCTTTTTGGAACACCAGAGACGTGCTTCGAGTTGGTTGGGCAATTAAGAACCGCTGGAGTTGACGAGATTGCCTGTCAAATGGACTTTGGGCTCGATGTTGATCTCATCCTGAACAGCTTGCCATTCCTGAATCAATTGAAAGAACGATGCAATGCAGAGATGTTTGTTCCGCCCTCCCAGTCCTCGACAGCTTCTTATATAAGTGGAATTTCGAGAGGTGATTGCCTCTCAAATGCTCATGCCTCTCCTCAAGAAAACTCCAACTTTTCTCAACCGCATTCTTCACCGTTGCAGCCAGGAACTGGGATGGAAGTCCCCCAGACTTTCCGCCCGCACAGGATTCCTCTACATTTCCAAAATGGAGGGGCACAGGTTGTCCCCCCCGGGCTGGCCCTCACCCTGCTACAGGATATTCAGGCGCGTTGCCGAGAAGAGATTCCTGTTGACCAATTCTATAGCAGGCTGAGTGAGCATGGTATCCAGCTTAGTGATGCCTATCAAGGAATCGAGCGTCTCTGGCATGGTGAGAGCGAAGCCTTGGGGCAGGTGCGCATTCTCAAAGCCCTGGAACGAGAAGCCGATTTCTACCAGATTCACCCCGTCTTCTTGGATGCCTGCTTTCAGGTGCTGGTAGCGGCTCTTCCAACTGCTACTCTTCTAGATAATGAAGAATCCCTCTACCTCCCTATAGGCTTGCAAAGCTTCGAGGTTCACAATCAACCAGGCTCACGAGCATGGAGTCATGCCGTTCTCAAGCCACGCGCAGACCAGGGCGAGGGTCTATTTGAGGGAGATGTACACATTCTCGATGAGGAAGGACGGATGATGATACAGGCACGTGGTCTGCAATTGCAGCGAACTGGAATGGCTGTGCGGCACACCTCGCTGGAAGACCTCAGGAATTTGCTCTATGAACTCCAGTGGGAACCAACATCACTAGAGAAGTATGCTCCTGTGGAAGAGGCAGGTACGTGGCTGATATTCATGGACCACAGTGGCGTGGGGCAGAGGATGGTAGAACTTCTGACAGCACGTGGAGAAACCTGTATTGAAGTCTTCTCTGGTGATGGCTATTCTATTTCACAGCAGGGACATTACTGGATTCATCCAGACGATGTACAGCGGCTGATGAGGGATATTCTAGCACCCAATAAAATTCCTTTACGGGGAGCAATTCACTTATGGAGTCTGGATGCAACACCTTCAGAGGAGATCAGTATAGCCTCTTTAGAAGCAGATCAGGCGTTAGGAATTGGCAGCGTACTGAGCATAATTCAGGCCCTGATTAGTAGCGAAGGAACAAAGCCGCCTCGTCTGTGGCTTGTAACTCGCGGGGCTCAGCCAATAGGTGCCGAACCTGGTCCACTAGCAATAGCCCAGTCACCCCTCTGGGGATTAGGGAGAACGTGCGCTGTAGAACATCCGGAACTCTGGGGAGGGCTAATAGATGTAGATCCTCAGGGTACAAGAGATGAAACTGCCAGGCACCTACGCGATATCCTTTTCAGCCAGAAGAAAGAAGAACAAATTGCTTTTCGTCAGGAGCAGGCCTATGTTGCTCGCATGGTACGCAGTCGCAATTGGATGAGGCAGAAGCTAGAACTTCGACCTGATGCCAGCTATCTGATCACGGGTGGACTTTGGGGTCTTGGATTTGAGGTTGCTTGTTGGATGGCGAAAAAAGGTGCTCGGTACCTCGTTCTTTTAGGACGAACCAAACTGCCTCGGCGTGAAAGTTGGAGTCAAGTACAACCTGGCACCCGACTGGCTCGTCAAATCGCCGGAATCCGCGAATTAGAGGAGGGAGGAGTACATGTCTATTACGCAGCGGCCGACGTGGCCAATGAAGCACAACTCACTGCCCTTCTGGAAAATCTTCACCATCGAGAGTATCCGCCAATTCGAGGCGTAGTTCATGCTGCATCCGTATGGCAGGACCAACAAGGCCAGTCATTGGTTCGTCCTCTTGCCCGTCTCAACCGAGCCGCACTGGAAGAGGTTACCCGCCCCAAGATGATGGGAGGCTGGCTCCTTCAAAAGCTGCTGAAAGACACGACGCTCGACTTCTTCGTCTGTTTCTCATCTGCGGCTTCCCTGTTCGGCTCGGCCGGTCAAGGAAATTACGCAGCGGCAGGCGCATTTCTAGATGCGCTGGCACATCACCTACGTGCATCGGGCAAGCCTGCTTTAAGCATCAACTGGGGAGCTGTCTCTGAAACAGGCTTTGGGGCCACTCCCGAAGGTCTAAAAGTACATGAGTACTGGGAATCGCATGGTATTCAGAGAATTACCCCAAAACAGGTCGTAGCAGCACTGGAGCAGCTCATCCCGCAAAACGTCTCCCAGATCGGAGTGATAAAGCTGAATTGGCACCTCTTGCGACAATTTTACTCCCAAATAGCCGATTTGCCACTTGTCACCTACCTGGTTGCTGAGACAGTTGATGATAGTACACGTGTAGGCCCTACAGCGCAAGAAGAGAGTACGATTATCCAAGCACTGCTTAATGTAGCACAGGAAGAGCGCCGACAGTTGCTAGAGGAACATTTTCGCGAACAAGTAGCAGGTGTGCTTCAACTGTCAGCAGCTGAGCTGGATGTCCAGCAATCTCTAACGGCCTTGGGACTCGACTCTTTGATGGCTGTCGAGTTGAAGAACCGGGTCGAACTCGAATTGGGAATCCGTATCCCTATCGTCACATTTCTCCAGGGACCGAGCATAGCCGAATTCACTTCACAGGTGCTCGACCAAGTGGCAGCGGTTTCTTCCGCCTCCACAACGCCAGCATTAACAGCGACGCCGAATCAAGGTCGGCAAGAAAACGATGGAACTCCTAAAGCCATAGAGGGAAATGCAGAACAATTGTTGGCAGAACTGAATCAACTGTCAAATGAAGAAGTAGATTCGCTGCTCAGCCGTATGTTGCAAGAGGAGAATGCTCATATCAGTGCGACTGGTAAGAGAAGTCAGCAAGCGACTGAACAAATGCTGGTAGAACCAGATCAACTTTCGGATTCGGAAGCAGACTCATCGCTCAGCAATATTTTACAAAAGGAGCGCGATCAGTGAACGATATTTCCAGAATACTTGCGAATCTTTCACCGGATGACAAGCGAGAGCTCCTTGCACAGCTCCTTCGTAAAAAAGCAAATGAGTCTAAAGATTGGTCTCCCCTTTCTCATGGCCAGCGGTCTTTATGGTTCTTGTACCAATTAGCACCAGAGAGCGCGGCGTACAATCTCATGTATTCAGCACGCATTCGCTCTACTGTAGACATTCCAACATTGGAACGTTCGGCTCAAGCACTTCTGAATCGTCATCCCATCTTGACAGCTACATATACGACGCAGAACGGTGAGCCTATTCAACGGTTTCACATGCACCAAAAAGTTCATTTTGAAGTGATAGATGCATTGGCCTGGAGCGAGGAACAGCTGAAGCACCGTCTCTTTGAAGAAGGTGAGCGCCCATTCGATCTGGAACAAGGACCCGTAGTAAAAATAAAGTTGTTTACGCGGTCGGCGCAGGCTTACATTCTTTTGTTGACCGTCCACCATATCGCAGTAGACTTCCTGGCACTTGATTTGCTTCTCGATGAACTCTGCGTATTCTATGCAGCGGAGAGAGTAGGCGTACCGGCTCCGCTTCCACCACCCAGCCCGCAGTACGCAGCCCATATCCGCTCGCAAGCTGATATGTTAGCGGGACCTGAAGGTGAGCGACTCTGGGCATACTGGCAACAAGAACTCGCTGGAGAGTTGCCTCTACTGAATCTTCCGACTGATAGACCTCGGCCACCAGTCCAGACGTATCGAGGCGCTTCACACAGCTTCACGTTGAGCGAGGAAGTATCCAGAAGGCTCAAAGCGCTCGCAAACACTGAGAAAGCGACCCTTTACATGATCCTGCTGGCAGCATTTCAAACCTTGCTTTTTCGCTATACGAGTCAAGAAGATATCCTGGTAGGAACTCCCACCCTCGGACGAAGCCAGGCCGACTTGCAAAGAGTCATAGGCCATCTTGTGAACCCTGTCGTTTTGCGAGCAGATTTCTCGGGCAATCCGACCTTCAAGGAGTTGCTGAGCCAGGTACGCCGCATAGTAATAGGAGCGCTTGAACATCAAGACTTTCCCTTTCCTCTCCTTGTAGAGCGGCTTCAACCGAAGCGGGATGCTAGCTACTCGCCGTTATTCCAAGCTATGTTTATTTGGGATAAACCACGCAAAGCCGAAAATGTAGGGGAGGCGCATCCAGGGGATGATAAAGCCCCCCTCGGGGGTACCCAAACATCTCGCTTTGGGCAAGGTGACATTGCGGCAAGGATAGCTCAGGAAAGGCTGAGGCTGGAGCCATTCATTTTAGGACAACAAGGGGCGCCTTTTGACCTGACACTTACAGTGTTCGAGGTAGCTGGATCACTCTCTGCTGATTTTCGCTACAACGTGGATCTGTTTGATGCCACTACCATTGCTCGGATGGAGAAACATCTTCAGACCTTACTCGAAGGCATTGTCGCTCATCCTGAACAGCGAGTTCTGGACTTACCGTTGCTGACAGAGGCGGAACAGCACAAACTGTTGGTTGAATGGAACGCTACGCAGAGCGACTTCCCAGAGCATATGTGTATCCATCGGTTGATCGAGTTGCAGGTGCAACAGACACCAGAGGCTGTGGCGGTAGTGTTTGAAGGTGAGAAGCTTACCTACAGCGAATTAAACCGCCAAGCCAATGAGCTAGCTCATGTGCTACAAGCATTAGGAGTAGGGCCGGATGTACTGGTCGGCATTTGCATGGAACGCTCTTTGGAGATGGTTGTAGCTCTTCTTGGTGTCCTTAAAGCAGGTGGAGCTTACGTTCCATTAGACCCTGCGTATCCTCGAGAGCGGCTGAACTACATGGTACAAGATGCTCGTGTGCCTGTTCTGTTCACGCAGAAGCGGCTCCTAGGCTGTCTGCGGCCACGTGAAGGTATGGAGGTCATCTGTCTAGATACCGACTGGAAAACCAGCGATGCCGTAGGGGCCTTACGGTCTCTGGGGGAGACCTCAACCCTTGCGGGCGGGAAGTCCTCCGGACTTCCATCCGACAAGAACCGCATCAGTAATGTTCAGCCAGACAATCTCGTGTACATGATCTACACTTCCGGCTCAACGGGTAGACCTAAAGGGGTAATGAATATCCATAAAGGTCTATGTAATCGCCTGCATTGGATGCAGCAATCGTATCAGTTGACGCCAGCAGATCGCGTTTTGCAGAAAACCCCCTTCAGTTTCGT
>Ga0137384_10003644_pt1 | contig 12287 bp, 10 predicted proteins | sample SagtaG_2_FD_104922 | JGI IMG/M metagenome (GOLD analysis project Ga0137384, IMG submission 104922) | Vadose zone soil microbial communities from Sagehorn Ranch, Mendocino, California, USA - Sage2_R_60_16 metaG | ecosystem: Environmental > Terrestrial > Soil > Vadose zone | place: USA... | reverse complement strand
GACTGGGGCGTGCCGATCCCGCTCGACGGCTGGCGGGACCGGCCGGACAAGCGGATCTACGTCTGGTTCGACGCGGTGATCGGGTATCTGTCGGCCACGATCGAGTGGGCGCGGCGGTCCGGCGACCCGGACGCCTGGCGCGCCTGGTGGCAGGATCCCGACGCGCTGGCCTATTACTTCATGGGCAAGGACAACATCGTCTTCCACTCCGAGATCTGGCCCGCGATGCTGCTCGGCTACGGCGGCAAGGGCGCCAAGGGCGGCGAGCCTGGCTCGCTCGGAGCGCTGAACCTGCCGTCCGAGGTGGTGTCGAGCGAGTACCTGACGATGGAGGGGCGCAAGTTCTCCTCGTCCAGGGCCGTCGTGATCTACGTGCGCGACTTCCTGTCCCGCTACGACGTGGACGCGCTGCGCTACTACGTCGCGGTCGCCGGGCCAGAGAACCAGGACACCGACTTCACCTGGAGCGAGTTCATCCGCCGCAACAACGACGAGCTGGTCGCTAACTGGGGCAACCTGGTGAACCGGTCCGTCTCGTTCGCCGCGCGCAACATCGGCTCGATCCCGCAGGCCGGCGCGTTGACCGACGCGGACAGGGCGCTGCTGGACAACTCCGGGAAGGCCTTCGGCCCGATCGGCGAGTCGCTGTCGCGGTCGCGGTTCAAGGCCGCGATCACCGAGACCATGCGCACGCTGGGTGAGGCCAACAAGTACCTGTCGGACCAGGCGCCGTGGAAGCTGCGCGAGTCCGACCCCGAGCGGATGAGGACGATCCTGCACGTGGCGCTGCAGCTCGTCGACGACGGCAAGACGCTGCTGACCCCGTTCCTGCCGCGGTCCTCGCAGCGGGTCTTCGAGCTGCTCGGCGGGCAGGGCCGGTGGGCCGACATGCCGCGGATCGACGAGGTGGCCGAGGATGGCGGACGGCCGTACCCGGTGATCACCGGCGACTACTCGGGCGCCGCGGCCTGGGAGTCCGTGCCGATCAGGCCGGGCACCCCGCTCGCGGTGCCGACTCCCCTGTTCGCCAAGATCGATCCCGCGGTAGTTGTCGACGAGCTGAACCGGCTCGGCGGCTACGACACCGAGGCGGAAGACTAGGGCGCGCTTGTCGATCATGAAGGCGCCGCCGGCGCCGCCGCCCGCGCCGCTCCCCGGACCGGCCCTCGACGCGCATGCCCACCTGGACATGTTGCCCGTGCCGGTCGAGGCGGTGCTGGCAGCCGCCCGCGCCGCGGGCATCATCCGCGCGGTGACAGTGGGCTGCGACGTCGAGTCGTCCCGCTGGGCGGCGGCGTGCGCGGCGGAGCACGCCGGCGTCTACGCGGCCGTGGCGGTCCATCCGAACGAGACGGCGCGCGCCGAGGCGGGCGCGGCCCGGGAGGGCGGTGCGGCGCACGCGGCGGGCGCAGCGCGGGAGCCGGGCCCGGCCCGTGACGCGGTGCTCGCCGAGATCGCCGTCCTGGCCGCGCTGCCGCAGGTGCGCGCGGTCGGCGAGACCGGCCTGGACTACTACAGGGACAGCGCGCCGCCGGACCTGCAGCGGGACTGGTTCCGCGCCCACATCGAGATCGCCAAGGCGGCCGGCAAGGCGCTGATGATCCACGACCGCGACGCGCACGACGACGTGCTCGATATTTTGGCTCAACAAGGCGCACCGGAGCATGTCGTGTTCCATTGTTTCTCCGGCGGCGCGGAGATGGCCAAGCGGTGCGCCGACGCCGGCTACGTGATGAGCTTCGCCGGCAACCTGACGTTCCCGAACGCCGGGCAGCTACGCGAGGCCGCGGCGGTGGCGCCGGCCGACCTGATCCTGGTCGAGACCGACGCGCCCTACCTCACCCCGGTCCCGAACCGGGGCAGGATGAACGTCCCTGCGCAGGTCGCGCACACGCTGCGAGCCGTCGCCGAGGTGAAGCGGATTGACGTCGCCGGGCTGTGCGCGACCGTCATGGCGACCGGCGAGCGGGTGTTCGGGCCGTGGCGGGACGGGATCGGGCCGTGACCGTGTCGAAGACCAGCCAGGCGGTCGCCGTCACCAGGGCCGGGTTCGCTCGGCCGCACAGCCCGCACGGCGACCCGCGGGCGCAGCGCCGGCTCTGCGCCGGGATGCGGGCGCAGGCCCTGGACCACATGCGCGCCAGCCTGGCGGCCCGCACCGCCTTCTTCGACGGCCAGGTGACGGCGGCGATCGCGGCAGGAACTCGCCAGGTGGTGATTCTCGGCGCCGGCTACGACGACCGGGCGCTGCGGTTCGGTTCGCCAGGGGTGAGGTTCTTCGAGATCGACCACCCGGACACCCAGGCCGACAAGCGGGCCAGGCTCGCCGCAATCCTGGCCGAGGACGCGGCTCTCGTGCCGGGGTCGGCGGCTCCGGCCGACCGGAGTGCGGATGGGCCGCCGCGCCCCGGGCAAGGTGCGGATGAGCCGCCGCGCCCCGGGCAAGGTGCGGCGGCGCTACCCAGGCCGGCCGCGCCGGTGCTCGCGGCGGCCGACTTCGCCCGCGACGATGTCGCCCGCGTGCTCGCCCGGGCTGGTCACGACCCCGCGCTGCCGACCCTGTTCCTCGGCGAGGGCCTGCTCGTCTACCTGGACCAGCTGAGCACGGTCCGGCTGCTGGCCGGCGCCGCAGCCGCGGCCGCGGTCGGCAGTTCCCTCGCCGCCAGCCTGGCCATCCACGCGGACGGGCTCGACTCGGCGGCCGTGCTCGCGCGCGGCAACGCCAGGCGGCGCACGGCCGGCAGCGAGCCGTGGCTGACGATCCTGCCCGCCGCGGGCCAGACCGACCTGCTGGCCAGGGCCGGCTGGCTGCTCACCTCGGCCGTCGACCCCGCGGACCTGGGCACCGGTGCCGACGCGGGCCGGTCGCTGCTGGTGACCGCCCGGCCAGCCGGTTAGCGTGCCTGCCGTGGACCAGGCTCACCCGGGCGAGGCGGCAGGCCTACCGCCCGGCGAGCCGCCGGCCGTGCCGCCCGGCCGGGCGTCCGGCCTGGCTGCCGCCCGGCTGCTCGGGCCCGCCGATGTCCGGCGGATCGCGGACCGGCTGGGGATCAGGCCGGCCAAGCGGCTCGGCCAGAACTTCGTGATCGAGGCCGGGACGATCAGGCGGATCGTCGCGCTGGCCGACCTGCGGCCGGACGATGTGGTCCTCGAGGTCGGCCCCGGCCTCGGCTCGCTCACGCTCGGCCTGCTCGATGCGGCGCGCCGGGTCGTCGCAGTGGAAGTGGACGCCGTGCTCGCCGGCGCGTTGCCCGCGACCGTCGCGGAACGGGCGCCCGCGCTGGCCGGCCGGCTCGAGGTCGTCACCGCGGACGCGCTGACCATGCCGGCGCCGCCCGGGCCGGTGCCGACGGCGCTGGTCGCGAACCTGCCGTACAACGTGGCCGTCCCCGTGCTGCTGCACCTGCTCGACGCGATGCCGTCGATCGGCCGCGCGCTGGTGATGGTCCAGGCCGAGGTGGCCGACCGGATGTGCGCGCCGCCCGGCAGCAGGACCTACGGCGTCCCGTCGGTCAAGCTCGCCTGGTACGGGTCCGCCCGGCGGGCCGGGACCGTCTCCAGGACCGTGTTCTGGCCGGTTCCGAACGTGGACTCGGCGCTCGTCGCGTTCACCCGCTGGCCAGCAGGCGGCGCCCCAGGCGACGCGCCGGCCGGCCAGCCAAGGCCAGGCCGCGCTGCCGTGTTCGCGGTCATCGACGCGGCGTTCGCGCAGCGGCGCAAGACGCTCAGGTCCGCGCTGGCCTCGTGGGCCGGCTCGGCGCAGGCAGCGGAACGGGCGCTGAAGGACGCCGGGGTCGATCCGTCGCTGCGTGGCGAGGCGATCGGCGTGGCCCAGTACATCCAGATTGCCGGTGCAGCAGGGCAAGCGCGTACGATCATCGAATCGTGACGCACGTGACACAAGACGACGGTCCCGCCGACTCCGCCACCGCCCGGGTGCCTGCCAAGGTGAACCTGCAGCTCTCGGTCGGTCCGCTGCGCGACGACGGCTACCACGACCTGGTCACGGTGTTCCACGCGGTCTCTTTGTTCGACGAGGTGACCGTGCGCAAGGCCGACCGCACCAGCGTGGTGGTGAGCGGCGAGGGCGGGCCGGCCGTCCCGCTCGGCCCGGCTAACCTCGCCGTGCGGGCCGCGGTCGCGCTGGCGCGGGCTACCGGCAGGCGCGGCAAGGGCGCGGGCGGCGTCAGGATCGAGATCCGCAAGCGGATACCGGTCGCGGCCGGCCTGGCCGGCGGCAGCGCCGACGCGGCGGCGGCGCTGGTCGCCTGCAACGAACTCTGGCGGGCGGGCCTGACCGGCACAGAACTGGGCGATATCGGCGCGCAGATCGGCAGCGACGTGCCGTTCGCGCTGACCGGCGGTACGGCGGTCGGGATCGGCCGGGGCGAGCGGCTGACCACGGCGCTGGTTTCTGGCAGCTACCAGTGGGTGCTCGCGTTCGGCGCGACCGGCCTGGCCACGCCCGACGTGTTCGCCGCCTGCGACCGGCTCAGGGCCGCCCGTGGCGGGAAAGACGGCGAGCCGCCCGCGGTGCCCGAGCCACGGCTGAGCACCGAGCTGATGGCCGCGCTGCGATCCGGCAACCCCGCCGCGGTGGGCCCGCTGCTGAGCAACGACCTCCAGCCGGCCGCGCTGTCGCTGCAGCCGCTGCTGCGGCGCGCGCTCTCGGCGGGCAAAGAGCAGGGCGCGCTCGGCGCCATCGTGTCTGGCTCGGGACCGACCTGCGCGTTCCTGGCGGCCGACCCGAACTCCGCGCGCGACCTGGCCGTCGCGATCACGGGCGCGGGCGTGTGCCGCGCCGTCGTCCAGGTCGCCGGCCCGGCGCCCGGCGCTTGCGTGGTGGAATCGGGCGCCCTGCACAAGTGAGCTAGCGGGGCTAACAGAGCGAGCGGGGCTAACAGAGCGAGCGGGGCTAACAGAGCGAGCGGGAAATACCACGTGAACATCGTCAACCTGGAGGCCGCGGTCAAGGCCTGCGGGACGCGGGTGCTGCTCGACCAGGTGTCGCTTGGCGTCGCCGCAGGCGACAGGATCGGCGTGGTCGGCCGCAACGGGGCAGGCAAGACGACGCTGCTCGCGGCGCTGGCCGGCGCCGCCGACCTCGACTCCGGCCGCTCGACCAGGACCCGCGACGCCCGGATCGGCTACCTGCCGCAGTCCGAGCGGCTGACCGGATCAGTCAGGGAGATTGTGTTCGGAACGTTGCCTGAGCACGAATGGGCAGCGGACGCGAGGGCCCGCGGCCTGCTCGCCGCGCTGCTGGCCGGCATCGACACCGGCGCGCGGGCCGAGCGGCTTTCCGGCGGGGAGCGCCGCAGGGTCGCGCTCGCCGCGCTGCTCCGCGGCACCCACGACCTGCTGCTGCTCGACGAGCCGACGAACCATCTCGACATCGAGGCGATCAGGTGGCTGGCCGGATACCTGACCGGCTACGGCAAGGCGTTCGTGCTTGTGACGCACGACCGGTGGCTGCTCGACCAGGTCTGCGACCGCACCTGGGAGGTCGCGAACGGCCAGGTGCATTCCTACGACGGCGGCTACTCCGCGTACGTGCTGGCCAGGGCCGAGCGGGCCAGGCTGGCCGCGGCGCAGGACCAGCGCAGGCGCAACCTGCTCCGCAAGGAACTCGCCTGGCTGCGGCGCGGCCCGCCGGCCAGGACCAGCAAACCCACGTTCCGGATCGAAGCCGCGACCGCGCTGATCGCCGACGAGCCCGCCCCGCGGGACGGCGTCGAGCTGTCCAGGCTGGCCGCCGCCAGGCTTGGCAAGACGGTCATCGACCTGACCGACGTGACCGTGACGGCCGGCGGCGTGACCCTGCTCGATCACGTCAGCTGGCAGCTCGGCCCTGGCGATCGGGTCGGCCTCGTCGGTGTCAACGGCAGCGGCAAGACCACGCTGCTGAACGTCCTGGCCGGCCGGTCGGCCGGCCAGGAACTCACCGGTGACATGGTCACCGGCAAGACCGTCCGGCTCGGCTACCTCACCCAGGAGCCCGGCCCGGTCGATCCTGACCTGCGAGTACTCGAAGCGGCGCAGCAAGTCCGCGGCTCGGTCCGGATCGGCAAGCGGGAGCTTTCTGCCGGCCAGATGCTCGACCGGCTCGGCCTGAGCGGCGACCGGCAGTGGGCGCCCGTTGCCGAACTCTCCGGCGGTGAGCGGCGCAGGCTGCAGCTCCAGATGCTGCTGATGGCCGAGCCGAACGTGCTGCTGCTCGACGAGCCGACCAACGACCTGGACATCGACACGCTGACCGAGCTCGAAGACCTGCTCGACGGCTTCCCCGGCTCGGTCGTGGCGGTCAGCCACGACCGGTACTTCCTCGAGCGGGTCACCGATCACGTGCTCGCGCTGGTCGACGCCAAGCTGGCGTTCCTGCCCGGCGGCGTGGACGAGTACCTGCGCCGCGGGGACGCCGGCGAGGCGGGCAAGCCGGTCAGAGCGGCAGGCGCCGCGGCCGCAACCCCGGCCGCGGCGGCGCGAGTGGCGGCGGGGCGGGATGGCGGCGATCAGGCGGCCGGCCTGTCCGCTGCCCATCTGCGCGCGGCCAGGAAGGAACTGGCCAGGCTCGACCGGCAGCTCGCGCGGCTGGCGGGCAGGGAAGCCGAGCTGCACGGGGCGCTCGCCCAGGCCGGCGCCGACTACGTCAGGCTCGTCGACCTCGGCGCCGAACTGCGGTCCGTGCAGGCCGAGCGGGCCGCGCTGGAAGACCGCTGGCTGGAACTCGCCGAGGCTGCCTCCGAGTAACGGCTGGTCCCGGCGAAGGCCGGGGCACTGCGGCCGGGGCACTGCGGCCGGGGCACTGCGGCCGGGGCACTGCGGCCGGGGCACTGCGGGTTCCGGCCGGGCGGCTCAGCCGGCGATGGCGCGCCAGAAGCTCCTGGCGATGATACGGTAGCCCGCGTCGTTCGCATGCTCGTTGGGTCCCCGCGGCGGCGCGGCGCACATCCAGGTGAGCGAGCAGATCACGGTCACGTTCGGCGGCACCGGGCTGGCCCGTCCGGCGTTCGGCCGGCCGGCGCCGAAGTCGGTGCTGCGGAACGCGGCGAAGACGTCGGCGACCCTGGCGCCGACGCGGTGGTAGCGCTTGGTCATGAGCCGGTTGACCCCGGCGGCAAAGCCGTCGATCACCATGCCGATCTCCCTGCCGGTCCGCCCGGTCCGCCACAGCCCCAGTTCGGGCACGTAGTAGGTCATCCCCACGATGAGGACCCGGCGGCCCGCTGCCGACCTCAGCGTCGCGAGGATCGCGGTCAGGTTCCGCTCGATCCGCGGGATCCTGCTGACCAGGCAGGGGATGATGGTTGCCGGGCGGGCGCCGATGACGCAGGAGTTGGGGTCGTTGGCGCCGATGTCGATCGTCACGAGCGCGGTGCTGCCGCGGTGCGATCGCAGGAACCCGGCCGCCTGCGCGAGCTGGCTGCCCGCCGGGTAGCGGCAGATCCCGCCGTGAATCATGGTCGAGGTCGTCTCGCCCGAGCAGCCGAGCTTGACCAGGCGCAGGTGCCCGATCCTGCCGCTCAGCCTGGCCGCCAGCCGGTCCGCGTAGCCGTGCGCGGTCGGCACGTTCTGGCCGGTCGCCGTCGGCTGGATGCCCAGCGAGAGCGAGTCGCCGAGCGAGAGGTAGTAGGCCGGGCCGTTGCCCGCGGGGTGGCTGAGCCCGCGCCGGACGGCGAGCAGGCCCGAGCCGCCCGGCCGGGTCGCGCCGGAACGCTGCTGACCGGCGTGCTGGCCCGACCCTGGCGGGTCGGACGCGGTCTTTGCGCACCCGGCCAGGACTGGCGCGGCGACGAGCAGCGCGACCGCCGCCCGCGCCACGGCGCTACGGCGTGTCACGGGTATCGAACGGGCTGAGCAGCAGCCTGAGCAGCGAGGCAAGCTGCTGGCGGTCCGCGGCATCCAGGCCGGCCAGCAGCTCGCGCTCCTGGCCGAGCAGGTCGGCCAGGGCGGCGTCGGCGACCGCGCGGCCCCGGTCGGTCAGCCGAACCAGCACCCCCCGCTTGTCCTGCGGGTCAGGGAGCCGCGTGACCAGCCCGCCCTCGGCCAGGCGGTCGATCCGGTTGGTCATGGTTCCCGACGTGACCAGGGTTGCGCGGAGCAGCGAGCCCGGGCTGAGCTGGTACGGCGGCCCCTGGCGGCGCAGAGCCGACAGCACGTCGAACTCCCATGCCTCCAGGCCGTACGCGGCGAACGCCGTCCGCCTGACCCGGTCCAGGTGCTTGGAGAGCCGGGAGACCCGGCTCAGTACCTGCAGCGGCTCCACGTCCAGGTCGGGCCGCTCCGCGCGCCAGCCAGCGACGAGGTCGTCGACCTCGTCGCGCACCTCGGCACCGGCACCTGCCCGCTCCACCCGAGCAGCATATCTTGACATCGAGACTTTGGGCCGGGTACAACTTGAGAAAGAATCTCGATATCAAGATATTGGAGCAGCCGATGTGGAACCCCGTTCGGTACCGCGAGTTCGGCTCGGAGCGTTCCCGGCCGTTCCTTGACCTGATCAGCCAGATCGGCGCCGCCGAGCCGGCGTTCGTGGCCGACGTGGGCTGCGGCCCCGGCGAGCTGACCGCGGAGCTGAGCCGGCGCTGGCCGTCGGCCGAGGTGCTCGGCGTGGACAGCTCGCCCGAGATGATCGCCGCGGCGCAGGCCCTGGTGGCCGGCCCGGGCCCGGACGCGGCCGGGCTCCGGCTCAGGTTCGCACTGTCCGGCGCGGAGGAATGGCAGCCGGACCGGCCGGTCGACGTGATCGTCTCCAACGCGATGCTGCAGTGGCTTCCCGAGCACGAGAAGCTGGTCGGCCGGTGGGCGAGTCAGCTCTCCGACGACGGCTGGCTGGCGTTCTCCGTTCCCGGCAACTTCGACGACCCGGCCCACCGCCTGCTGCGCGAACTGGCGGGCACGGACAGCTGGCGTCCGCTGCTGAGGGACGTGACCTTCAACCGGCAGGCCGCCGACCCCGCCGACTACCTGGACCTGCTCGCCGGCCGGGGCTTCTCGGTCGACGCCTGGGAGACCACCTACCTGCACGTCCTGACCGGCGAAGACCCGGTACTGCGCTGGTATCAGGGCACGGGCCTGCGCCCGGTGATCGCTGCGCTCGAGGACGACCAGACCGCGGAGTTCATGGCCGAGTACGGGGCGATGCTGCGGCAGGAGTACCCGCCGCGGTCGTACGGGACCGTCCTGCCGTTCCGCCGCGTCTTCATCGTCGCCCACCGCACCCGCTGACACCCCCCGCCCGGCCCGTCCGCGCCCGCCCCAAACCCGCATTCCATGATCATGGTGGGTTCGGGTCGGATAGACCATTCAATCCACCACGATCATGGAGGAGTCTGCTACTCGGTCAGCCGCTTGAGGGCTTCAGGCGAGATCTTCGGCTTCGGGTCCAGCTGGGACAGGCCGTTCCACGCCAGGTTGACCAGATGCGCTGCCATCTCCTCGAGCTTGGGCTTGCGCACGTCGAGCCACCGTTGCCCGGCGAATGCGACCATCCCGACCAGCATCTGCGAGTACACGGGCGCCAGCTTGGGATCGTAACCGCGCTCCTTGAACACGTCCGCGAGCAGGTACTCCACCTGGGTGGCGATGTCGCTGATCAGGCTGGCGAAGGTGCCGGAGCCCGAGGCCGGGTTCGAGTCGCGGACGAGGATGCGAAAACCGTCGCTGTTGTCCTCGATATAGCGGAGCAGAGCGACCGCCGCGGCCTCGAACTTCTCCATGGTGTCCTCGCCCTGGAGCAACCCGGTCGCCATCGTGAGGAACCGCTCGACCTCCCGGTCGACGACGACGGCGTAAAGCCCCTCCTTGCCGCCGAAGTGCTCGTAGACGACCGGTTTGGAGACGCCGGCCCGGGCGGCGATCTCCTCGATGGAGGTGCCGTCGATGCCGCGCTCGGCGAAGAGGCGGCGCCCGACGTCAAGCAGTTGCTCGCGCCGCTCCTTGCCCGTCATGCGCTTGCGGCCGGGCGCCGGGGGTTGGCTGGTCACTGCCCCATCATGCGCCACCGGCCGGCGATCAGCTAATCAGCGCCGCCGAGGAGGCGGCCGGTCGACACCGGCGCCGCTAGCCCGGCCGCCTGGTAGCCGGGCATCACCCGGCCAGCTCCGGCGCGCCAGCTCCAGTGAACCGCGCGCCGAAGCTGGTTCAGCCCGTGCTAGCTGGTCCGCGCCGGCACGGCCCGCTTGGTCATGGAACCGAGCGCACGCACGGCGCCGACCTTCTTGCCGCTCAGCCTGCCCGCCTCCGGCCACCGGACATCGGTGACCCAGCCCAGCTTCTCGACCAGCCAGATGCCGCGCGCGGCGATGTCGATCTGGCCCTTGAACACGCCATGCCTGGCGCACGTCGGGTCCGCGTGGTGCAGGTTGTGCCACGACTCACCGAACGAGAGCACGGCGAGCCAGGCCACGTTCCTTGACTTGTCCCTGGCCTCGAACTCGCGTGCGCCGAACGTGTGGCAGATCGAGTTGATCGACCAGGTGACGTGGTGCAGGAAGGAGACCCGGACCAGGCCGGCCCAGAAGAACGTGATCAGCGCGCCCTTCCATGACATCGTCCACAGGCCGCCGGCCAGGGCGGGGAGCAGCAGGGTGACGGCGACCAGCGCGGGGAAGAACTTGTGGACGGCCACGATGTCGTCGTCGGCCAGCCAGTCGGGCGAGAACTTCTTGTGCGACGTGATGTCACGGTCGAACAGCCAGCCCATGTGGGCCCAGGCCATGCCCTTGGTGAGCGCCTTCCAGTCGTCGCCGAACCGCCACGGCGAGTGCGGGTCGCCCTCCTTGTCGCTGTACTTGTGATGCCGGCGGTGGTCGGAGACCCAGTCGAGGAGCGGGCCCTCGATCGCCATCGAGCCGGCCACGGCGAGCGCGATCTTGAAGGGCCGGCTCGACTTGAACGATCCGTGCGTGAAGTAGCGGTGGAAGCCCATCGCGATCCCGAGCCCGGAGAACCCGTAGAACACGATCCCGATCACGACGGTCTGCCAGTTGAGCCAGCCCCACACCCAGGCCACCGGCACGGCGGCGAGCAGGGCGAGCATCGGCACGCCGGTGAAGATGCCGACCGCGGCGCGCTCGAAAGTGGACCTCGGCTCCGGCTCGAACTCGGGAAGCGGGCCCTTGCGGCGGACCCGACTCCGCTCGGCTGACCCGGTCGGCTCCGCCGGGGCGGCCGACTCGGGCTCGACTGGCTCGGCGGGCGCGACGGAGATGTCGGTGGTAGCGGTCATCACGGTTCCTCGTTGCTCGAAGGTGCCGGTCAGATGAGCGATCCGCATCACCGAGGTCATGGGCCGAGCGAATACGCTTACGTAACCGTAGCTTACGGTAGCGTAGGTTACGCAAGGCCCCTAGAGCGATTTCCGACAGATTTCGGCCGGTCCCGCTTGTGGCCTTCGCGCAACCTGCCCGGTCGCCGGCCGATCATGCGGAGCGGTAGCAGCCCGTTCGCCTCAGTCCTCTTGCCTGGCCAGCTGAAGCAGCCCCAAGGGGTCGCCGCCATGATCTATCGAAGGATTCTGCGTTACAGGTGTCTGCAGAACCTTCGCGATCACGTTCAGCAGGTGATCGCCGGGCGCGGGTACAGTAAGTGTCGTTTTCCCTTCCCGGGTCGTCTAGCCTGGCAGGACAAGGGTTTTTGGTACCCTCAACCGAGGTTCGAATCCTCGCCCGGGAGCTAGGTGGCGAGCGGGTCAGTGGGCAGGCACGTTCGATCGGGCCGCAAAGTCATCGTGCGCGTTGGGCGCCACGCGACGGTGGATCCGCCATCACGCTCGACGCCCATCCTTCAATCTGCCTGTAGATTTCGATGCTCCGGCGCACCTGGATGCGCAGGCAGCCGTGGTAATCCGCACCGGTGTTCGGCCCAGTATGTGGCCACTCCGGCAGCTTGTCGCTGGCGGGATGCCTCGTAGCTGAGCCGCTCAGGACGCGGCAGGTCGCGGACCCACAACGAGACTGAGCTCTTCGAGACGCCGACCTCTGCGGCGATGCGGTTATAGTCCCAGCCTCGCGACCGTAGTTGCCTGGCCTTAGCGTGGAGTTCGTCCTTGGCGTTCGGACGCAATGTCCATTGAGGCGGTGGCTCGCCGCGCAAGACCTCGTTGAGCGTCCAGTTGCTCGTAATCCGCAACATCTCCTTGATCTCGCGCCTGGACTTGCGACGCGTTACGCCTCGGCGAACTCGGCACGGACGCCGAGCAGGCGCACCGGGTCCCGCCGGGCGAACCAGTCCAGCGCCGCCAGCGCGGCCGCCTCGATCAGGGCCGGGTCGCGGGTGGGCTCGCT